>Ga0302319_10022765_pt1 | contig 11218 bp, 17 predicted proteins | sample Bog_T0_2_FD_203319 | JGI IMG/M metagenome (GOLD analysis project Ga0302319, IMG submission 203319) | Peat permafrost microbial communities from Stordalen Mire near Abisko, Sweden - Bog_T0_2 | ecosystem: Environmental > Terrestrial > Soil > Wetlands > Peat | place: Sweden: Abisko, Stordalen Mire...
GATCGCCGATCCATCGTCCCCGGTTGCGGAGCCGGCAACCAGCAAACGGCATTCCCCGCATTCCGCCAGGTGGTCGTCCATGCGCAAAAGTTCGTCCGCGCCTGAAACGCCGGACCGCCACGCGGTCACTTGCTGAGATGTGAGGTGTTCCGTCATCCTGCTATCTCTGTTGAGGATGCAAATTCATTCAATATTACCGCCCGACGATTACCGGCGCACTCCCATGCGGCGAATCAGCCGGTCGCGGGCGGATTTTCTGAGATTGACGATTTGCTGGCGGGTCAGCGACAGAAGTTCCGCAATCCGCCGGTCGTCGACCGGCAGCTGCCGCCATAGCTCGGCCAGGGCTTCGGGCCGCATCTCAAGTGCCGCCGCGATCTGACGGATGGTCGCAATCCCCATCGCGGGCAAGAGGCGAAGCGCGGAATCGCCGACATGGTCCCGCAGATTCAACAGCAGGGCGGCTCGCTGATTGCGGGGCAGTTCCACGATTTCCGTCCACAAATGCGCCAGCCACGCCCGTTGCTCCATCTGGTCCGACAAGTTGGAAGCCGGCACGTTCGCGGCAGCCTCAAACTCCTCAGCCCGTGCGAATCCACCCGAGGCCGAACCAATATAATCCGCGAGATCGTTCAGGAGAACCCCTGCGCCCACCGACGCCAATATAAGTTCTATTGTTTTTGCCAGGTTCATGCCCGCGGCGCCGTGTGGAACCGGGACGTCCCTTAGCTGTTCGCTCGTCGCGGCTGACGCGCCGCCTGAAGGGATTCGCGCCAAGCCCGCCACGCGTCGACCCCGATCGTCTTCGATCAGAGTAAACTGCGCGCTCGTTTGCAGCGTATACCGGATACGGTTCCGCAGCCGGTAGCGTTCCGGATTCGCACGGCGCAGAACGACGCCTGCCGCCCGCCGTGCGGCCGACGCGACGTACGCGCGAAAATTGCGGATCGGAAACTCAATGCCCGGCGCTGCGTCGGCGCGGCCCTCGCGCATCCGGCGCAGGTGTGAGGTGAGATCGAGCAGAACTTCCTGCGCGGCATCGCTCGTCTCGGCCTGAACGGGACCGCGCAGATTCGACGCCACCACCATGCGGGCATACGGCGCCGCCACTTCGGCAATCAGCGTGTGGAGAAGCCGCTCCGCCGCGTGTTCATCGGTTTCGGCCAGGTAGGACGCGAGGATTTCGTCGGCGTTCGAAGATTCCATCGTCGGCGAATGCGGCACCGCGGACGATCGGGCACGGCATAGCCAATTCTAGCGGATTCCTGCGGGGCCTAATACTTCGCCAGATCCGCAATCAGCGCGGCCAGACCCTGCCTTGCGTAGATATCCAGCAGACGCTGCTCTTCGGTGGAGGAAATCGTGCGCAGCAACGCCGATGAGTCCAGGTCTTTGCGCGACGGTACCCAGACCTTGCCATCGGCGAATTCCACCTGGCTGACAAAGCCGGTCATGCTTTCGATCCCGATGGGGCGTCCGGACCGGGAAAACTTCAGCGTGGCATCCGGCTCCAGACGTCCCCGCTGTCCGGCCTGAATCACCGCGCCCGGACCCGCGCCCGATGTATTCAGCGCGGACACGCCCGAACCGGGGACCGAGCCCACCAGATATTCGTTGCCTTCCTTGTCCTTCACGATCCAGCCGATTTCGACGTAGCGGACCGCTTTCTTCTTATCCAGATTCTGCACTTCAATCCAGGGCGACCGCACCTCGTTTCCCGCAATATCCGCCTGCCCCTGCACGGGCAGAACGGGCGCATCCGGCAGGCTCAGAAACGCGAAGTGCGCGAGGTCGGCACCCGGCCCGGGGCCAGCTCCGGATACGGCCGCCGAACCCACCGCGCGCCCGTTGTGAACCAGCGTAGCGTCGAGTTGCGGCCGCTCACCCGCTTTCGCCATGCCGGTCAGCACTTCCTTTTGCAGCCCGCCTTCGCCCTTCGCCTGCAAAGCCGCTTTATAGTACGCACGGTCGCGCTGCGCTTCTACTTCCCAGAGCGTCAGATCCCGCTGCGACGATTTCAGCCGGTTGGGCCCGTAAAAGCTCAGATCGTCGAACACCACTCCATCGAGCTGCACGTGCACCAGCGGTCCGCTCGTCTGCTGCACCGGCCTCACCAGCCGGATGTCGATCGGCACGGTGAAGTTCTGCCCCGTCGGCACGTCGATGCATGGCCTCGCCTGCGAAGCCTTCCCGCCCGGCGTGGATTCCTGCGTCACGATCAGCAATTCGACCCCGCGCACGCGGCGTGGGCCCGAGTTGCGCAGCGTGAGCGACATGTGCAGTTCCAGCACCAACACGCCGCCGCGGGCGCTGACGCGCGATTGATCCGTGCTGGCGGAAATCAGCGTCACGGGCGAATCGGCGGGCAGATCGATCTTCACCGAACTGGATGCGTCGCTGCCGGCGCTCAGTGTTGGCAGCTGGCCGTACAGAATGCCTGCGGGCGCCAGCACCGTCGCCAGCGCCGTTAACAGCAACGCCATCGTTCGTCGGTTGCTACTCACCATAGACCCTCGCCACCGTCACCACCCCGGCGTCCACATAGCTGCTTTGAATGGCGCCCTGCGCGGTGACCGTCCGATCGGCCGCCACGTTGCCGTGATTCAGCAGAGTCATGCTGGCGCCGGTCGCCGTCTGCACTTCAGGTCCCGCCACCGTCGATTCCAGCACTGCCCGTTGCACGGCGTCGGTAGCATTCTCGTGTGGCAGCAAGCCGCGCAGGAACACGCCCGTGCCCGCCAGCAGCAAAATTCCCGCCATTCCGACCGCCAGTTGCGGCAGCCAGTTCCGGCGTGGAACGAGCTTCGCTTCACCCACGCACTCGCCCGCCGCCAGACCCAGGCGGATATTCGCGCGCATCTCGACCGCCATCCGGTTCCACTCCGGCGCCGTCAGACCAGGCGCGGCACAATCCCGCACTTCCGATCGCAGCTCGGAGTACGAGGCCACCGTCTCGCTGCAATCTCCGCAACGCGCCACGTGCCGGTTCAGGAGCAGCCGCTGCAGCCAACTACAGTCGCCGCCGGCAAGTAACGCAATATCGGCTTCCGATGGATGACGTCTTGTCATTGATTTGAACCCTTCGCTGCCGCTCATCGAATTAAACCCTTCGCTGCCGCTCATGGTCTGAACCCGTCCCTGCCGGCGGCGCCCTTGCGGCTCTCGGCATACTTCCGGATCTTGATTCGCGCGTTGGCAATATGCGAACGCACCGTCGCGCGGGAACAACCGAGCCGCCGGGCCACTTCCTCGGCCGGAAGATCCTCCACGTCGCGCAGCACCAGCGCGGCGCGCTCGCGTGGCGTCAGCCGTTCGAGGCCGGCCGCGAGCCAGTCGCGCTGCTCCCCGCGCAGCAGCCCGTCTTCCGCCGATTCCAGCTGTCTTTCCGGCGCTTCTCCGAGCTCGCAGAACGTGATCCGGCGGCCCCGGCGCAGAAAATCGAGCGCCGTGTTGGTCGCGATCCGCGACAGCCAGTGAGCCGCTTTCTGTTCGTCCTTCAGCTGATCCTGCCGCTGGAGCGCCTTGATGAAAGCCTCCTGCGTCAGATCCTGGGCGTCGTGGACGCTGCCGACCATGCGGTAAATCTGCAGGAAGACGCGGCGCAGGTGCTCGGTGACGAAGCCCTCGCGCAGGCCGCCGCCCGCATCCGCCGCCGACGTCCCGGACAGCGCCCCGAGGTCCGAATCGTCTGCTCCCGGCGATCGATAGTGTTCCGTCATTACCGCTGCTCGCGTCAACCCAGGCATCCTCAGTAAAGATGACGCCCGCTTTGCCGAAACGTGCAGGGTCAAAAAGTACCGGAGGAATCGCCGCAGTTCCAGTATATGCCCAAAACGCCGCGCCGGCGCCGGCAGACTGGCATTGGGCCTTTATTTTTAAGGATTTGCACTCCAGCTCCGCCAGTAGGCGTCCACGATCTGCTCCGCCATTCCGGGAGGGATCGTGCCTGTTGTCATTCTGCGGTGCCAGATGGGACCGAACAACAGGCTCATTGCAGCGCCGGTTTCCGCCCTGGGAGACAGCTCCCCTCGCGATATCGCGTCGTTCAGGATGCGTACGACCTGAGTTTCGGCGGGACCGGTGATGCTTCGCTGGAATTCGCGGCCAAATCCGGGATGCGTCGCGGCGTAACTGATCACCCTCGCCATCGTCCACATCAGACGCCGCGGCCTTTTCGCATTCGCCACGTGAGTGAGCAGATCCAGAAGATCCCGCCGCGGATCGCCCGAGTGAAACTCCGGCGGCGCGAGCCGGAGCCTTTTCACAACGTCGATGCAAAGTGCATCCTTGTTTTTCCAGTGCTTGTAAACGGTGGCCTTGCTCACGCCCGAGGCCTGTGAGATGGCATCCATACTGGTGCCTTCGATGCCCCGTTCCCCGATCAGCCGGATGGCGGCTTCGAGTACCTTTTCATGCGCCGACGCGCTGGGCGTTCGCGCCATTGCGCCTCAGGCCTCGATCCGCGAAAACTGCCGCGCGCCGATCGCCAGAAACAGGAACGTCAGTGCGATCAGGACGGATACGTCCGTCAGCGCGCCGAAGTGAGTCAGCCCGATCAGCGCCCCCCGAACGCCATCCACGCCGTACGACAAGGGATCGATCGAGGCAAAAAACTTCATCACCGGCGGAATGTTCGTCAGCGGAAACAGCGCGCCCGAAAGAAAGTAAATCGGCATCACCAGAAAGTTCATGACCATCTGGAAGCCCTGCATATCGGTCAGCGAGCACGCAATCGCCGTGCCCAGCGCCGTAAACATAACCGCGATCAGCACCATATAGCCGAACGCCACGGGAATCCCCGCGAGGCTGGTCGGACGGAACCCCGCGATCATGCACACCACGATCACGATCACGCCCTGAAAGATAGCCGTCGTCGCGCCGCCCAGCGTGCGCCCGATCATCAGCAGCAAACGCGGCTGCGGCGCCACCAGCATTTCCTTCAGAAACCCAAACTGCCGGTCGAACATCAGCTCGATGCCGGAAAAAATCGAGGTGAACAGAATCGTCATCCCGATCATTCCCGGCGCCAGAAACTGAATATAATTCCCCTGTCCCGCTTTGGCGAAAATGGCCCCGAAGCCGAATCCGAAGCTCAGCAGATACAGCAGCGGCTGCCCGAGCGACGCGATGATGCGAGGTTTCGACCGCAGATACCGCTTCACCTGCCTGAGCCACAATACGTAGATCGTCGTCATCGCTTTTTCCTCCACATCTGGGCCATATTTCTCAGGCTCTGATTCGCGTCGGCGCCCTCATCCCGGATCGTCGACCCGGTCAGCGCCAGAAACGCCTGCTCGAGCGTCTCCGAATTCGTCTGCTGCTTGAGTTCCGCCGACGTGCCCAGCGCCACGATCTTGCCGTGGTCGATGATGGCGATCCGGTGCGCCACCCGGTCGGCTTCTTCCATGTAATGCGTGGTGAGAAACACCGTGACGCGCTCTTCGTCGTTGAGCTTCTTCACCTGCGCCCAGAGCTGATTGCGCGTCTGCGGGTCGAGGCCGAGCGTGGGCTCGTCGAGAAAGATGATCTTCGGTGTGTGCAACAGGCCGCGCGCGATCTCGAGGCGGCGCCGCATGCCGCCCGAAAACTGCTTCACCGGATCGTTGCGGCGATCCCACAGCTCGAAAAGCTTCAGCAGGCTTTCGCTGCGTTCCACGCGGACTTTGCGCGGTACATGATAGAGCGCGCCGTGCAGATCGAGATTCTCGAGCGCCGTCAGTTCGTCGTCGAGACTGGGGTCCTGAAACACGATGCCAAAGCGTTTGCGGACTTCGGTCTGCTCGCGTGCGGGATCGAGGCCGTCGATTTCGATTTTCCCGCTGGTGGGCCGCAGCAGGGTGGTCAGCATTTTGATGGTGGTGGTCTTGCCCGCGCCGTTGGGCCCGAGGAAGGCGAAGATCTCGCCCATGCCGACCTCGAAAGAAACGTCGCGGACAGCCTGGATCTCGCCAAAAGTCTTCGTGAGATGTTCGACCCGGATCATGACTGCAATACTAAACTGTACCGTTCAGTATTGTCAAGAGCCGGGCACAGAACCCAAAGAACCTGGCTCGACGGCTGCTGCCCTGGCAGCCGGACCTGACATAATCGAATTGCAAAGCCCCTGCCATGTTGGATCACGAGCCGACCATCCAGGAAATCACGCGAAGGATGGTGGATTTCGGCGATAATGGCCCGGACAGCGATCTGGATTTCTGCGTCGTGGTCCCCGACGACGCTCCACGCGAAATCTTCCGTGCCGGCGCATCGCTGCCCGCGTTGGCTGGAATCCATGCGGCGGCGGACATTGTGCCGTGGCGGCGAACGGATTTCGAACAACGGGCCGCCTGGGTCAGGGCGTCACTACCCGCCACCGTGACCCGCGAAGGCCGGATTCTCTATGAATCCGAATGAGATTCGCAACAGAGAGGCGTGCGAATGGATGGAAAAGGCCCTCGACGATCTCGAATCCGCCCGCGTCCTCGCCGCGGTCAATCGCCTCACTCGGTTCGAATCCAGACTGGGGAGCCCAATTTCAAAACCCCAGGTCGGATTCGAAACCGAGTACTGGTGGAGGCCTATCATTGGGGATCGGCGAGACCCGTCCGAAGAAAGCGCTGAAATTGGTTGAGCTCCTGAACAATTTCCTTATGCAAGCCATCGACTTTGGCTACCAACGGCGATAGCTTGTCCCAGCGCATCAGTGCAATCGAAGCACCGCGAAACAGATGTCGGAATGCCAGCAGTTCGGCCAGGCGCGTCACGAGGTCGGGGGTGATAACTGCCGGCCGCATTTTAGTCGCCGCCGTCATTTGGCTCAAAAGATCGCGATGCCAGGATTCGGATGAAGGGAGCTTCTTGTCGACGTCCAGCGCAACGAGTTTGAGGATTTTCTCAGTTTCGGTGTAAAACGAATGGAGCATCGTGCAGGCTGCCGCCGTTTCGATCACGGGCAGTTCCGGCTCGCTTGTCCGCGCGATCAACGGAGACATCATGCCCCTGATTACAGCGAGTTCATCGAGTCCAAATTGAATCTTCTCAGCGAGCTTAACCGACACGGACCAGTTCCCCGCTACCGCGCAGGTACCGCACCAGCCCGGAATCGTCGTCCAAATCCACCAAGTCCACGGGTCGTCCGATGAGGTCGGACGCCTGACTAATGGCGGAGAAATATACGAGCGGCGGTAAGCCGGAAACAGCCATATCAATATCGGAATTGGGCCGAAGCTGGCCCTTTACGGCTGATCCAAACACGAACACTTCCGACGCTCCAAGCCCGATGAAGAGCTTCGCTGCCTTCGAAACGGCTTCTTGCTCGTGTGTCGTCATGGGCGACATGTTGTCGTGAACCCGAACCAACTGGCCCGGGAAGCTCCTACGAAGGACTTTAACACGTCGCCGCGCGGCAAGCTCAACGTATCCCCGCGATTTTTCTTAGTTGACTGACCGGCGACGGTATTTCGTTCCCGCCTCTGTCGGAGGAGGTGGGCAGTTTACGACTCCCCACACGGTGTCGTACAGATTCATGATGCAGAACAGCCCAGGCTGACGTGATTGTTTCGGAATGAAAATGAACTCGAAGATACCCGGCTGAACCTTTGTCCACTTTCTGGATCTCGGAGTGTCTTGTTGACCGGGCCAGCCGGTAGCGGAACGGAAAAGTTTCCGGCTCCCGACTTCAGGCCATTTTCCCGGAGGCGAAACGAGGTTGACCAACCAGGACTTCATACATTGGCTGTGTTCAACCGCCTCACACGTGAATGCCGAGATCTCCGCGCTGCGTTGGTGCCGCTCAAACCATAGTCCGAATGCTATTTTCACCATCACCCGTGAGAATCGATCAAGGCGCGGTTCAAAACGGAACCGCCCATCGTCGCCGGGGACGTGAGCCCGGTTCATCATCTCGCCGAGTAGCGGCGAGTGCCGCAGCGACCGGGCCACTACTCCTCCGGGTGCCGTCTTTTCACGTGAGATCGCACCAAACCCAACATGATGCAGCGCGTCTCTGACATAGCGCTCGTCATCCGAATAGCCGTTGTTACAGCTTAGGCACGCCGGAACCGGCGACCTGTTTGACGGTAGAGGTTCTTCGAGGAGTAGCCTGGGTGGAACATGATCCCTGGAATCCGCAGGCGCGCCGCAGTAAATGCAAGTCTTCGGAGCTCTGAAGAGCTGCAGTTGCCTCGCGAAAGTTCGCGGGTTGTCTGGTTGAGTCATAGGACACCTTGAGATTGTTGGGAGGGGACGCCTTGCCCCCTCCCTCATTTTACTAAGCGGGAGCGGCACGCTGGGATCGAATTCGGAATCCAGGCAGGCGGATCGCTCCAAAACCGCGAGTTCGAGACGTATCCAGACTGGGTGCCCGGCATGGACGCGGGTCAGCGGTTCGCACGGATCACGCTGAAAACAATGGGCGTTCATGCGTTCGATCACAGGGCCATTTGGGTGGCAAAAGTTCGAAACGTATCCAGCGTGGGGAGCCAGATAAAATCGCATTCATTCGATTAAAACGTTCGGACCTGCGAGAGAGCTAAATCGTTTGTATTCAGGTTCGAGTCCTCGCTGGTCCCAGGCCGCCCCACGTGTTCTCCCCTCGTGATACCCTCATGAGAAAAGTTCGCCTTACGCAGCAAGCTTCGCGAGTTCTTCTCAGATCCTGATCATTTCATGGGGCACGCTTTAACCGCTATCGCGAGCTTTCAGCCATCTTTCGTCTAGCCCGCGTGGATTCGAACCAGTGGACGTATCCGGATGAAATGTGCTCAATCCGGTAGCCGATCTTCGGGGCGCGGGGGTTCGCCTCCTGGAGGGACAGAAAAGCCAGAGCTGTGTCCAGGTCACCTCGACCGCAACGCGCTGCGAAATAACTCTCGGCAGTCTGGATTGCCGTGAGGTGGTTAACGCTGACAATGGCCTCGGCGCGACCATTGACGGCGGCTTCCAAAACGATTTCATCGCCGGCATCCAAAAGTTGAGGCCGCCAGTGGTAGTGAACTTCAACCGGCACAATTACATTGAATACCGAGTCGAGCAAGTTCGCCACATCTCCCAGGGTGGCGTTCGCAGCCCACCGGTGATCCGCCAACATGCAGATGGCCTCATACTCAAGCGCCATCGCGACACTTAACAGCCAAACTCCCTCGCCCTTCAGCAGCCCGGGAGTTACCGCTAAACAAGCGGGTCCAGCCACGTCTCGTCCGGCTGATCGCAGTCTTTCAGCATCGGGATATCGAACGGCCACTTCGCCACGGAAGTCCGGAATCGCTTGCCAACGGGATGTCAGATAAGGCGGAGGCAAAATTGAGTGCGGCGGGTCTGCCTCGTCAGAGTTGCATGATCTGCCTGAGGCCATCCTCCAGCGCCGCCATCTCATCCATCGTGACTGTGCCCAGCCGACTACGGAGGCGTTCCTTTGCTACCGCCCGAATTTGATCGCTCACCGCCACTGCGGGGTGCCCATCACAGGAGATCGCGATCAGGATTGGCGGGCTGGCCTTCGGCGAACTCGACAGCGGAACAACGATAACCGTTCTGCGCCTCTCATTGAGCACCTTCACCGAAATCACAACGCAGGGGCGTGTCTTGCGAATCTCTGATCCGAGCGTCGGGTCCAGGGCAACCCACCAGATATCCCCGCGCTCCGGGATCACTTCCGCTCCGGGATCACTGCCCAGGGTTCTGCCATTTCGTCGCGGATTCCGTCAAAGTCTCTCTCGATTTCAGCCAGATCCAGGTCCTGATTCGCCATCTCGCAGGCACGGATCAACGCAACGTCGCGCTCTTCCAGTCGCGCAGCCAGAGCCTCGCTCACGAAACGCGAGCGGTCGCGTGAGGCAACCCTGCGGATGAGCTGTGCAGCCAACGGCTCGGGTACGCTGAAGGTCATCTTCCTCATCGCCATAATCCCATAATACCAGAAAGCCAGAATGGAGGCATTGTACAATCAGCTCGCCACGGAACGTGGGGAATGCGTGGCTCGGGGCAGCCGGAAGTGATTGAATATGCGGGACAGCGCTGTGACCTCCGGTGGGTGGACAGACGGTAAAGTCCGAAAACGTGTTCTGGCTGGGGAGCCGAATCGCATCTCAATTGATTCCACTGGGCCGTGGTTGCACGGAAGTCGCCAAAGCCTTTGTGTTCAGGTTCGAATCCACGCCGGACTTCAGCCAGCGAACGGATTGACGATGCGCACGCCAGCGTTCACAAAATCCGCACGGTTTCGGGTGGCGACCGCCAAACTGTGGACGACCGCCGTCGCCGCGATGAGGCTGTCCTTGATGGGCATGGCTTTCCCGGCTGCACGAAGATGCGCCAGCAGTTCCGCCCACTTCAAGCCTGTCTCCACGTCCCAGGGCAGGCATTGGAGACGCCCGACCCCGGCGTCGAACCAACGCTCTAAAGACGTCCGCTTTCTTCCCCTGGGAAGGATTAGAATCCCGAATCGCAGTTCGCCGAGAATCACAGGATCAACCGCGATGTCGGGCTCATGCGCGCGAAGCCATGCCACGACACGCTGGTCGGGCGTTGGTTTCGTCGGCTCGCTCAGAACGTTGGCGTCGACCAGATACTTCACAGCGAATCCGTCGACTCAGAGTCGATGGGCACGAAGAAATCCTTCTGTGGGCAAGCCAGCAACCAGTCGATGGCGCCCTCGTTCTGCGGAGAGGCGCGCCGGACGAAGCGGTAGTCCCCATGATCGAGACGCTCGACATCGAACTCCTGGCCCGGTTTGACGCCGTCCATCTGCCGGAAGTCCGCCGGAAGAACGATCTGCCCTCTGGAGGAAACGGTAGTCTTCATAGAGGTAAGATATCGTCTTACTCGTGACCCTGTCAAATATGACAAGGTAATTCGGGCAGCCCATAGTTACAGATGAGGAGGCGGGCTGGTTCCTGTCGATATCGAATCCAGGAGCGATTCGGGGGGGAATTCGAAGACGGTGCCGTTTTGCCAGAGGCGATTTGAAGCCGCGCGCGGAGTTCGGTGAGGCGTTCGCGGGGCGGCTGGCCAGGTTCGTGAGCCACGGGATACAGGACAAAATAGCGCGTGCCTTCGGGCTGCGCGAGCATGGTTTGCGCGACGAGGTCGACGGTGTCTTTGACGACGCGGCGCCCGCAGATGGGGCAGAAGGTGCGGCCGGCGCGCGCCCAGAGGAGGCGCATGAAGTCGTAAATTTCGGTGGAGGTGGCGACGGTGGAGCGGGGGTTGCGGGTGGTGTTTTTCTGGCGGATGGCGATGC
>Ga0302319_10022769_pt1 | contig 11217 bp, 9 predicted proteins | sample Bog_T0_2_FD_203319 | JGI IMG/M metagenome (GOLD analysis project Ga0302319, IMG submission 203319) | Peat permafrost microbial communities from Stordalen Mire near Abisko, Sweden - Bog_T0_2 | ecosystem: Environmental > Terrestrial > Soil > Wetlands > Peat | place: Sweden: Abisko, Stordalen Mire...
GGTGGTTTGCAGGATGTACGTTCGCGCGGGTACAGTCCCCGGTTTTCGCAGTTCGGACAGTTGGGCCAGAGGACACAGGCCGCGCATGGCGCCGCCCCACAGGCAGGGTTAGTTGGCGGTGGGGCGCGGGCGGGCGCCGGTGGGAGTGGCGGGGTCGACCTTGCGGGCTTTTGATTCGGCGTAGGCTTGTTGGACAGGTTCGGGAAAATCGGTCAGTAGCTTGGCTATCCGGCTCTGGATTTCGGCGACTATGTCTGGATGACTCGGTGCAACATCGTAGCTTTCTTCAGGATCGAGCGCAAGGTTATAGAGTTCGGGGCGCGGAAGGACAAAGTTGCGGCGGCCGCCGGCGGGGGCGGCGCTGTAGGTGCTCGAGTTATGGCGCGCCACGTGCAGTTTCCATTCTTTCCAGCGCGCACATTGCAAATCCCAGTTATCAAAATAGAGCAGCGCTTCGCGGTCGAGGGAAGCCTTTTGACAGGTGAGCAGCGGCCAAATGTCGATGCCGTCGAGAGGCTTCGGGGGAAGGGTTCCACCGATCAGTTTCGTGACAGTCGGAAAGATATCGAGCATGGAAGTTACGGCGTCGGAGGTTTTCCGGCGGGAATCTTGCCGGGCCAGCGAGCGATGAACGGCTCGCGCACGCCGCCCTCATAAGTGGTGGTTTTCCGGCCGCGCAATTTGCCGGGGCTGCCTTGATACCAGGGACCGTTGTCGCTGCTGAACATTACGAGCGTATCGCGCTCCACGCCGGCCCGCTTCAATTCACGCAAAACTTCGCCTACGCTCCAATCTAACTCTTCGATGACATCGCCATAGAGACCTTGGGAGGATTTGCCTCGGAAACGATCGGACACGCCAAGGGGGATGTGCGGGAAGGTATGAGGGAGATAGAGAAAGAAAGGCGAGCCGGCGGACTCACGTATGAATTGCACAGCGTGTTCCGTGTAGCGCTGCGTTAACGTTTCGAGATTGGCTGTTTCCTCGACTACTTTGGTGTCTTCGATTAACGGTCGAGGGTTCATGTCGTTGCTGTATGGGATACCGAAGTAGTGATCGAAGCCGCGGCTGGTGGGCAGATAGCGCTCAGGCCGGCCGAGATGCCATTTGCCGATGCACGTTGTCTTGTAACCTTGTTCCTTGGCGACGTTGGCGAGAGTGACCTCATCCAGATTCAGGCCTTCCTGGTCTTGCGGAAAGAACACGCGTGGTACGCCGACGCGCGTGGGATAGCGGCCGGTGAGAAGAGCCGCTCTGGAGGGCGAGCAGACCGGATCGGCTGAATCGAAATTGGTGAAACGAATGCCTTCGCCCGCTAAGCGGTCCAGATTGGGAGTGGCGATGGATGAGCCGTAGCAACCGAGATCGCCGTAACCAAGATCGTCACAGAGAATGAAGACGATATTGGGCTTTTTTTGTTGCGGCGCGGCTACGCGAGAAAAAGGAACGGCGGCGGCTGCGCCAGTGGTGGTTGCTAGAAAGTTTCGTCGTGTGAGCATGGGCGAATCCGTAGCATATCATTTGTACTATACTTTGTCGATAGACTTTATTAGATTAGGATGATCTTATGATTTCCCGGCGTACTTTCCTGGCTGCGGGCGGCGCTGCCGCTGCCTGCGAGGCGCTTGCCGCAAAACGGCAGCGCCGTCCCAACGTGATTTTGTTCGTGAGCGACGATCAGGGGTTCGGCGATTTATCGCGGCATGGGAACGCGGTGCTGCGGACGCCGAATCTCGACCGCATTGCGCAAGAAGGCGCGGAGTTCACGCAGTTCCACGTGAACCCGGTTTGTTCTCCGACGCGCGCGAGTCTATTGACGGGACGTTATTACTACCGCACCGGCGTTGTGGACACTTACCTGGGCCGATCGATGATGTTCAACGACGAAGTGACGATTGCCGAAGTTTTGCAGAAGGCCGGTTACCAGACTGGAATCTTCGGCAAATGGCATTTGGGCGACCACTATCCGCTGCGGCCCATGGAACAAGGGTTTGCCGAGGTGCTGGTGCATGAAGGAGGTGGCATTGGGCAGCCCTCCGATCCACCGGACGGAAACAGTTACTTCAATCCAAAGCTGATGCACAATGGAAAGCCGGAGCAACGGGAGGGCTATTGCACGGACGTTTTCTTCAACGCGGCGATGGAGTTCATTTCACAGAACAAAGACAGGCCTTTCTTTACCTATCTTGCGACGAACGCGCCGCATGTTCCGCTGCAAGTGGACGAGTCTTATGTTGCGCCGTTTCGGGAAAAAGGTCTGGATGAAACGACAGCCAAGACATACGGCATGCTCGCCAATCTGGATGAGAATACCGGGCGGTTGCTGGCGCATTTGAAAAAAGAAGGCCTGGAAGAAAACACGTTTTTGATTTTCATGAGCGACAACGGGCCGACGCCCGCGCGATTTAACTGTGGGATGCGTGGATTGAAGGGAAGCGTTTATGAAGGCGGCTTGCGAGTACCGTTTTTTGTTCGCTGGCCCAGTGCCGTGCGGCCGGGAGTGAAGATAGACCGGTTAGCTGCGCATATTGATGTGTTCCCAACATTACTGGAGGCTTGCGGGGTGGAACTTGCGTCTTCTGAGCATAAGATCGACGGCACGAGTCTCTATCCGCTGTTACAGCGGCCCGATGCAATGTGGCGCGACAGAACGATTTACTTTCAATGGCATCGCGGCGAGCGTGGTGAACTCTACAACAACTGCGCGGCACGAACGCAGCGCTACAAGCTGGTGGATGGCAAGGAGCTGTATGATCTGCAGGAAGACCCGGCGGAATCGCGCAATCTAGCCGCTGAGCAGCCCGATCGCGTAAGACAAATGCGAGCGGGCTACGAGGCCTGGTTTCGCGATGTAGCGGCCACCCGTAATTTTGATGTGCCGCGCATCTATTTAGGCACGAAGTTTGAGAACCCAGTGCTGTTGACGCGGCAAGACTGGCGCGGGCCGCACGCCAGTTGGGAGGCCGGCGGGCAGGGCTATTGGGAGGTAGATGTACGGGAGGGCGGCGCGTACGAGTGCACGTTGCTTTTTCCAGCGCTCACTGAGAGCGGACGCGCCTGGGTTAGTGTGGGAGTCTCGAGGGCCGAAGCGAATGTGGCGCAAGGTGCAAAGTCAGTCGCGGTTCGACTGAGCGGAGTAGCGAAAGGCCCGAGCCGGGTGGAAGCGGCGGTGACACTCGGCGAAAAGCCGGCGTTCGGGCCTTACTATGTAGAAGTTACTCACAGGGGATGACCAACCACGAAACAATCGTTGCCGCTCCTTTACAGTCACGGTCAGATAAGCAGATCGAGTTAGGCGACAGGCTCATTGAAGCTGCCGCGTGTGATATCCCAACCGGACGCGATGTAGCGTTCCAGCTTCACCTGCAGCTCTTTGGCAACGCCCGGATGTTGATCTGCGACATCGCGCAATTCGTGCGGATCGCCGCGGCTGTTATACAACTGCGGCTGGTAACTTCCCTTGTACTTCTCTTTGTTCCAAACGGCAGTGTAATTCCATTCCGCTGTACGGAGCGAGGCGATGTAACCGAAGGCGGAAACAATATGATCGCGCGTGGGAGTGCGCGCCTCTGTCACGTAAGGCCAGAGATCCTCGCCGGTGACGCGCGGAGATGGCTTGAGATTCAGCCGTCCGAGAAGAGTGGGCACGAGATCGGGAATCTGCACGAACCCAGTGACTCTCTTCCCCGCCAACTCTCCTCCCGGAAGACGAATGAGCAGTGGCACGTGAGTTACCTGGGTGCGAAGCTTCTCGGGGCCCTTGGTCCACTGCCCTTGTTCATTCAGCAGGGTGCCATGGTCGGAGAGAAACACCACAATTGTGTTGCCGTTCAGACCGAGTTCGGAGATTGTGTCGAGCACCTTGCCATACCAATAGTCGACGTTTGAAGCCTCTCCTGCATAGTTGGCACGCAGACGTTTGACACCCTCTTCCGGCACGGCAACGTTCCCATACGGAGGTTCGGGCCAAGTATGGCTGGTGGGTTCCTTCAGATATTTTCCCAGGAAATGCACAGGCGGATCCCAAGGCTCGTGCGGATCGAACACTTCCACATGCAAATAGAACGGCCCTTGATCGTGATTTTCTTTCAACCAGCCGATGGCGTTCTGGGCCGTCTGCTCGGCGATGGATTCACCGTGCTTGAGCCAGCGCCTGCGATTGGCGGTGTATTGATTGAGAAAGCCGCTTTGTACTAAGGCGGAGCGCTCAAGGTAATCGGCGGGAAACAGATCACTGTAGTCTGGCTGTTTGCGCGGAGCCTGCCCATAGTAATCCACCTCCTGGCCGCGGACCCATTCGTAATAGCCGAAACCGCGATGGAAGTTGCGTCCGGGACGCTGCAGATGAGGCAGATCGGCCACCAAGGCTGTCAAATATCCCGCCTCCCTCAAAGTCTCCGAGAGTGTCACATCTTCGTTGTAGAGATGGTGCCAACCGGGAAGCTGGACGGGCTCAGGCTGAAAGTAGTAATAAGTTGGAACGATGCGGCGGCCGGTGTAGAGCGTACGGCGGGTAGGAATGGTCGGCATGCCTTCCGGATAGGCGTGCGCGAACAGAATCGACTGTTGCGCGAACTTGTTGAGATTGGGCGTCTCCACCCACTCGCTGCCGTAAGCGGCCAGATTGTCGGCTCGGAAAGTGTCGGAAACCAGGATAATGACGCTGAGGTTGTTGCCTTGTTGTTTGGGAGGCCTTTGCCAGTGCGCGCCGATTTCCGATGGAACGGGCGCCGGGGCGGACATGGCCGAGGAGCCGCCGGCCACGGCGCCTCCGACGATGGCGGCACTCTTCAGTAGATTGCGTCTTGATGTCTTCTTATCCATAGCAGTCTCCTATTAGAACGCGAGGCGCAGGGCGAATTGCAACTCGCGCTGCGGATTAACGGTGGTGGTGATGACACCGACAGTGGAGGTTCCCAAGGTGGCGTTGGGCAGCCCGAACTGAGGCGTATTGAACAAATTGAAAGCTTCCGCGCGGAATTGGATATTCAGGCGTTCACGAATGGGAATCACGCGAGAGAGGCCCAAGTCTGTGTTGGTTAGGCCAGGGCCGCGCAAAATATTTCGACCCGAATTGCCGAAAGTATAGGCGGCGGGCGTAGTGAATGCGGAGACGTTAAACCAGTTGTTGATGCTCTGGCCGCTTGTCAAAATGCCGCTGCCAATGCGGTTGGGCCGTTCGGTGGTGCCGGTATTGCTGGCGTCCACGGCTTCGACAGGCGTAAACGGCAAACCTGTTTGCTTAGTGAAAATGCCGGAGAGCTGCCAGCCGCCGGCGAGAATATTGCCAATGCGCGAATCATGCAGGAAGGCTTTGCCCTTTCCAAAAGGCAGTTCATAAACCGAACTCAGCACAAAACGCTGGCGGATGTCGAAGCTGGAACTCGCAAATTCAGCGGCCAAATTATAAGCGTACTCGCGCGATCCATTGTCGTCATCTAAGCCGTGCGCCCAGGTATAAGAAGTTAAGAGCGTGAGTCCTTGCTTGAAGCGCCGTTCCACCTGCGTCTGCAACGAATCATAATGGGCGCTGACCCAAGGATCGTAAGCATTAATCGCCGAGTAAGAAGGCAGAGGACGGCGTGCCTGGATGGCGCCGGGGCCTGGCAAAGGTTGATCGACGTTATTTTGCAAGTACAAATCATGCGAGCTCGAACCTACATAGGAGGTCTGCAGGTTAAACCCAGCGCCCAAATCGCGTTGCAGCGAGAGGTTCCATTGCTGCACATAGAGAGTGGGCGCATATTTCGGATAAGAGTTCACCGTGGGAGTCGACTGTGAGCCGGGTGTAAGGGCGTTAGACGGAAAGCCTTGCGAGAGGATGATGTTGGGATCGATTTGATCGGAGGTGTAGGTGGTGGTTACGAAATACGGCGGATTGTTGGTGGGCCGTCCGGCAACTCCGAGGTTTTCATCGCGTCCATAAAACACGCCGGCCGCAGCGCGAATCACGGTTTTGGGAGTTATTTTGTAAGCCAGACCCAGGCGCGGCGCAAAGTTATGGAAGTTCGGATTCGCGAACGAATTTCGATAGCCGTTTGCCGAGGCATTAGCCGCTTGCAAGAGAGTGCCATAAAGCGAACCCGGTTCGAGAATCAAATCCGCGTAGTGATTATTGGTTTCATAGAACGGCAGAGGCAACTCATAGCGCAAACCGGCGTTGATGGTGAGGCGGTTGGTTAGCTGCCAATCGTCTTGGACATACCCTTGATAGATATGCTGGCGGCTGTTACTAATAGCGCGCGTGCTTTCCGTGGCGGAAGAGGTATCTCCTAAAAGGAAATCGGCGAAGGCCGCGCCGGTGTTCGAACGGCTCTGCGGATTTTGCGTGTAGACGCCCGAAAAACTGTACGCCGGGCGGGCATTCAACGTAACGTCGGCATAGAGCGTGACCTGTTGAAAATCGAAGCCAAACTTCACGGTATGGCGGCCATGCACCCAGGAAAGATTGCCGCTCGCTTGGATGACGCGTCCTTCCTTATCGATGGGCAAGTTACCGGAGCCAGTAGCGGCGGTTTGCAAAGTGCCCGGACCGGTGGTGCCGATAGTGGACAAACCGGAAACCGCGAAAGTGGGAAGCCCAAGCACCTGCGGATAATCGGGAACGCCGACGATGCCGTATTGGCTGAACTCGCGCGGCGCGTTGATCTGCTGCAGTTCTTGCGTCTCCTGATAACCTCCGCGCAATTCGCTGATCAGGGTGGGAGTAAAGATGTGGGTTTCGCTGGCTACTATGGAATGCGCGGCGGGATGCACAATGCTGGGATTGCTGGCGGGCAAAGGCAGTTGAGCCGGGAGATCGTTGGTGGTGGCCTCAGAGGGATAGCGGCCGAAAATACTGTCTTTGTCGCTAAACCGATGGTCAAGGCGCCCGACAAACTGATCCTGCGCGATGGTCTCTTTCTGATTCGAAAAGAAGTTACTCTTCCCTGACAAATTCGGCGCTGGATAGAGAGAGAGTAATCCGGCGGAAACAGGATCGAAGCGGCTTGACGGAATTACATTTCCCGCGAATGGCGAACGGATATACCCGCTGCCGTTGGGATTCTTTACTGTCGTAGCCGGATCGAAAATGGCCGACGTGAATATGCCGTTAATCTGCGCCAGAGTGGGAACCACTCCGAGCTGCGGCGCGGCATCGTCGGTGCGAGTGCCCTGCCAGCCGAAGAAAAAGAAGGTGCGGTCTTTCAGAATGCGGCCGCCGGCAGTGGTGCCGTATTGGTTTTGAATAAACTGCGGTTTGGCGGTGCCGGCGGGCTGGAAAAAGGGGGTCGGCGTCAAAAAACGAGTTGCGCAAATACTCGAAGGCGCTGGCGTGCAGTTGGTTGGTACCGGATTTCGTGGTTACGTTCACCACCGCGCCGGCCGCTTGGCCGAACTCAGCCGAGAACGTGCTCGTTTGCACTTTGAATTCCTGGACCGAATCGATGACCGGTTCGATAGACTGCGCAGCGGAGCTATCGAAACCGACGATTTTGTTTTTGTTGTCTATGCCGTCGAGCAAGTAACTGTTCTGAATCTCGCGCACGCCATTGGCCGTGAAGCTATTACGTTCGGAGGCGTTGTAGGCCGGAGATGTGCCCGCACCTAACGTGGCGAGTTGGATGTAGTTGCGCCCATTGAGTGGCATGTTCTGGATCTGGGCATCTGCGACAACTTGCCCGAGCGAGGAGGTCTCCGTCTGCAGGGCCGACACTTGCGATTCGACTGACACGGAGATAGAAGACTGGCCGACTTTGAGATCGAAATCGAGGGCAACGCGGTCTTGCACACGCAGTTCGATGCCGGTTTTGGTGATGGTCTCGAAGCCTTGGGCGCTGACGGAAACCTGATAAACGCCCGCTTTCAAATCCGGAACGGAATAGAGCCCTTGCGCATTGGTGTCGACATTTTGCGAGACGCCCGTTGCGGGATTCGCAACCTTGACGGCGGCATTTTGAACAATGCCCCCGGATTGGTCTCTCACGATTCCGGAAAGCGTTCCGGTATCGACCTGGGCGAAAGTGTTGCTTGGCAGAAATACGAGCGCCAGGGTTAAGCAAACGAGAGCAAACAGACGCGGCCGACGCGGGGAGGCTTTATAAATCAGGGAGTTACGGAGGTTGAGGGCACGCAATCCGCTAGCATGGGCCAATCGGCCAGCAATAATGTCTATCATGTCAATAGACTTTATATGGTTTTTGAGGTGATGTCAATGATTTTCTTGCTGAGGCCGCGGCGAATGAGTCGAATTCATGGCGACGCGAATGCAAATTCGCTGCGCTCCATGTTGTTAGGAGTTAGCGACCTCAGTTTGAGTTCAGTGACTTTTGGAGGGGTTATGGAGTGTGAGCCGACTTGGCACGGGGAATGGGTTAATCTTTTGGTGACTGTAGCCATGCGAGGTCGTCACGGCGATTCAGCAGAGACGGCCGAGTGGATGTGTTCTGGGTGTAGATCGCGAGTTCGCTCCAGAGCTGGTGGTTGCCGCTCCAGACGCTGAAGCCGAGGCGCCTCATGGAAGCGCTGCGGCAGAGGACGCCAGCAGCGCCTGCCTTATGCCATTCCGTGGCGGCTCGCTGGGTTTGTGAATGATTAGAGCCTGTCGGGTAATCAGAAGGAAAGCCAGCAGAAGCAAGACCGGCGGCGGTAATCATGTCGATCACTTCCCCTTCCCAAAGGATCTCGGCAAGCTGGGGTTGCGCGGTGTCTTGCAGATCTTCGAGGACGACGCGGGTCAGGCGGAAGATGTCCTTAACAACAGCGCGGGCCACGGTTTCCGAGCAACAGCAATAGAGCGCAGGAAACTCCGGCGTGTTCCAACGGTTCCGCACATTCGACCTCTGCGAGTATGAGATATCAAGGGGGTCAGGCCAAGCACGGCGGATCACGCGGTAGATGGGAAGGTGATCATGGACAATTGTTTCGCTCATCCCTGGTGGGCGAAGGCGGACTCGTATAGGTCGGCTACGTCTTGAATGCGCCCCCGTAGGATCCAGTCGCGGGCGGATTCGCCTTCGAAGATGTCGGCCTTTTGGCGGATGACTTGCGGCAAGCGCTCGGGACGGAAGATGGCAAGCAGGCGGGACACAGCGTCATCCGCTTGTGCGAGGGCGGCGCGCGTGGCCGGCGGAATCGCGGTTCGGGCCGATTCCCATTGGTCGACTGTTTCGGTTGGCACGCCGAGCCATTGGCTCAGATCGGCGGTTGAGAGTTCTAAGCGCTCCAGTAACTGCCGCAGTGACTGACGTGCTTGTGAAGTTACTTGCTCAGTACCTAGCCTTTTTGCGACGGCCAAGCCAAAGACAAGCAGAAACTCGCGATCCCATTCGGACGCTTGCAATTTGGCGGCGCGCGAACTGAGTGGGTCACAAGCGAGGGCCGCGCGGAAATCAATCAGAAGTTTCCAAGTGGGTTCCAGCGCCAGCGACTGATCGATCCAGGAGTGGAGGAGTGACTCCCTTGCTTGTTCACTCCAGCCGCGCAGCCAAAATACTGCCGCCTGGGATGCGCAGGCAAGGACGAGATCGTGGACGTATGCCGAAGTATTGTCTTCAAAACCGATGGTTCGGTTGAGGTGAGTGATGGCGAGTTCCATCCAATCGACGCAGGCTTGCGCGGCCGCGAGATTGGGAGTAGCGGGATGATCCAGCCTTTCCGGTGCCGGAACCGGTACCTCGCGTAAGAGCGCTTCGAGTGAGGCGACCATCCATTCATTATAGGGAATGGTAGCCGCTGCAGGTTCTAAGGAGTTAACGGACTCAGTGCCGTATTTGCGGCGCTTCGATGTAATCGATCCAGCCGCTCATCATTTCCTCTTGGCTGGGCTCGCCCCAGCGGATGGTGCGTGCGGGGTCTGGATTGAACTTGTTGTTGGCGCTGTTGTCGTAGTGGAAGGTCATGATCAAGCGCGTCCCTTTTGGGATGAAGACCGGCGTTTGCAACAGATACTTGAGCTGCCAGTTGAAATCGTACTGGGGAACGAGCAAGAGGGTCTCCGTGCTAGTTTGGCCGGGGCGCTGGATTTCGAAGCGCGCATCTTTCCCGCGATAATGCATATGCGGCGTGATGGAGAGCAGGAGCGAATCGGCATTGAACGTCGCGCATTGAGTTACCGTTTCGCGAGCCGCGCCGGCAGGGATGGAGAAGAAGTCATTATCGATATCCATACGGCGTAGAGGATAGCGCGGCGGGGCGGGCGCGAAGATCAGGCCGACGCTGGTGCGGTCGGTGACGACAGGCTCCGGGGAGTTAGACGCTTCGCGGTGATAGTGAATTTGAAAACGCAACTGCGCGCCGGCGGGAATCCACTTAGCGGTATCGCTGTGGTAGGTATCGGGAGGCATGCCGGGGAGATAGGAACCGAGGGCGCCTTCGCCGGCGATGTGAAGCCGATCGATGTCGGGGCCTGTGTAACCGCAGGCGTCATTGACGACGGGCGAATCCGGCCGCATGTGGCGCAAGCCGTCGGCGGTGCGCAGGAGGTAGTCGGCGAAACGCTTGTTGGCGGGCGCTGCCTCCTGGGAAGCCGGTTTCGGAGCATCCGGCTGCACGACGCTGACGTGGGCGTGGTGAACCACTTGGCGATTACCCGGCCGCAGTTCCACGGCTTGCACCCAATGGCCTTCCGCGAAGTGAGTGGGCACCATGAAATAGACATACTCGTCGACGGCTGTTTCTTTGACGATGTGGTCTTCGCCGATATCGAAGATGGCGTCCGGCTTGCCAATGCGCCAGCCCTCTGCATAGGCGGGAGTGGACGGGAGATCTTTTGGATCGCCCTCTTTGGCTCCCTGCTCCACCCAGGCGATGATGGCTTGGCGCTCGACTTCGCTGAGAGTGGGATCGTTGGCGAAGTGGCCGATGGAGGGGTCGGCAAACCAGGGCGGCATTTTCTTGAGGAGAACGGCTTGGCGAATCGCTTGCGCCCAGGGGCGTGCCGATTTGTAATCCAGGAGAGACATGGGCGCGAGGTCGTTGGGATGGTGGCAGGCGGTGCAGTGTCGATACAAGATAGGCGCGATGTCACGAGAGTAAGTGACCTCGGCGGACACTCCACGGGCCGAGAGCGACAGTAGAACGGCTGCGATGTAGAAGCTGCTGCGGGATAACATTTCTTTGCTCCTTAGAAGTGGCTGATCACGGCTGGACTGACTCGTTGGAACGCTTCGGCATATTGGATGGCTGGGTTGCCGCAGATTCGGCGCGCATGATTGGCGCGTTGCGAGGCGCGTTGCG
>Ga0302319_10022770_pt1 | contig 11217 bp, 9 predicted proteins | sample Bog_T0_2_FD_203319 | JGI IMG/M metagenome (GOLD analysis project Ga0302319, IMG submission 203319) | Peat permafrost microbial communities from Stordalen Mire near Abisko, Sweden - Bog_T0_2 | ecosystem: Environmental > Terrestrial > Soil > Wetlands > Peat | place: Sweden: Abisko, Stordalen Mire...
GGTAAACCTGGCGCTGGCTGAATCGCACTTAACGGAAAACCGGGTGCTGCTGGGAGATTTCGACTTGCGCCGGCCGCTGATTCACAACCTGTTCCAGGTGGACCGCGCTCCAGGGCTTACGGATTATCTGCTGGGCCAAGTGCCGCTGGCGGGCGCCCTGCGAAAAGTATCCGGCATGAACCTGTACGTGCTGCCGGCGGGCTCGCCGGTTAAGAATCCCTTGGAATTGCTGAATACCAAGCAGGCCAAGATCCTGTTCCATGAGCTGCCGAAGGTCTTCACCTGGGCCATTTTCGACACCCCGCCACTTTCGACAATGTAACCCGCGCGATGCAGTCGTTGTGCGAGAACAACGTGCTGGGCATTGTAGCGAACGGCGCCCGCGCTTCGGAGCTTTACAGCAAGTACACGTATTATTATTCGAAAGCCGAATAGGCGGAGACGGGCGATGACTATTTCGCGTAGACGTCTGCTATATCTGCTCTCCCTGTCACCAGCGTTGGGGCTGGAGGCGGAACCACCGGGGAAAGGGCTGTCCATCCGCTCGGCAAATCCGGAAGATTTCGAAATGCCGCTATCGGGTTTCGACACGTGGCTCACCCCCGCGGAAAATTTCTACGTGCGAACGCACATCTACAAGCCGAAGGTGGAACTGGCTGACTGGCGCTTGCGCGTGGACGGACTGGTGGAGCGGGAACTGACGCTCGACATGGCGCAGTTAAAAAAACTGCCGCGCGTGGAACAGGTAGCGGTACTGGAGTGCGCGGGAAATGGCCGCAGCTTCTACGAGCCGGGCGTCACCGGGATGCAATGGCGCAATGGCGCGGTGGGCAACGCCCGCTGGACCGGCGTGCGGCTGGCGGACGTCTTGAAGCAAGCCGGTGTAAAGCCGGGAGCTACCCAAGTTTTGTTCAATGGCGCGGACGTACCCATGGGCAAGGTGCCCGACTTCGTGCGCAGCGTGCCGCTGGAGAAGGCCATGCACCCCGACACGCTATTGGCCTTCAATATGAATGGCGAGCCGCTGCCCGCGTCTCACGGGTTCCCCTTGCGCCTGGTGCCGGCCGGCTGGGCGGGCGATTCGTGGGTCAAATGGGTGACCAACATCAGCCTGCTCGATAAGGAATTCGACGGCTTTTTCATGAAGACGGCCTATCGCCGCCCGATACATACGGTTGCGCCGGGCACGGCGGTGGACCCGTCGGCCATGGTCCCGGTGACCGCCATCAAGCCGAAATCCGTTATCGCCAGCCCCGTTGCCGGCGAGCGGCTCTCAGCCCGGCCGGTGGCGATCCGCGGCGCGGCGTGGGCTGGCGAAGCGCCTCTCGCGCGCGTGGATGTTTCGATGGATAGCGGGCGGACGTGGCGTCCCGCGAGGCTGGGACCGGATCGCGCGCCCTACGCCTGGCGGCTGTGGGAAGCCACGTGGACGCCGCCGGCTGAAGGCTCCTACGTCCTGATGGCCAAGGCTACCGACGAAAAAGGCGAAACCCAGCCGTTCCTTGAGGACTGGAATCCGTCCGGCTATTTATGGAATGTGATCCCGGCGGTGCGCGTGGAGGTAGGAGGCGGGCCGCCCGCCTTGCCGGCCCCGCCGCCTGCTCCGGAAATCCAGCCGTTCCCTGAAAATGTCGCAAAGACCTGCGTCAACTGCCATGGGCAGGATATGATTGCCGGCCAACATCTGACGCGCGCGCAATGGGAGCGCGAGGTGGACAAGATGACGCGATGGGGCGCCGCGGTGACGCCGGATAACCGGTCCGCGGTGGTTGATTTCCTATTCCGCGCGTTCGGCGCCAAGTGAGCGGCGTGACGCCGTTCTTTCTCCGTTGTTTGCAGCGTTCTTTCCAGCGTTCTTTTTATCAGTCTTTCTAGTGGTCTGCGTCCGAAATCTTAACGCTTATGCCGAAGGCTGCCAGCCTTAGCAGGCTGCGGAAAAAGGGCTAAGACCGCTTGCTGACGCGCGCGGCTCAGCAGCTTACCGAGGCGCCACCGGAGGCATTTTTGATCCTCCAAAAGCTGCCCGTTTCGGATTTCACAGATCCTGACGCGCGCGGCTCAGCAGCTTACCGAGCCGCCACCGTAAAGCCAGCGGCCCGGCAATCGTTATTCTGTGTGCCGCACTGCACTAGCGATTGAGGCACCGGGCGGCTTCTTTACTAACCGCGCCTGGCGCTTTGCAGTCTAATGGATAGCTTGATGGAATTGAGCGATAGCGTAGTGGTGGCGCAGGCGCGCGCCGGAGACTCCGGTGCGTTCCGCGTCCTTGTGGAGCGCCACAGCCGCAATCTCTTCCGTCTGGCTTTTCGTATGACGGGCCATCAACAAGACGCCGAAGACGTGGTGCAGGAAACCTTCCTGCGCGCCTACAAACAGCTCTCGAAATTCGACGAGCGGGCGAGTTTCGGCACCTGGCTTTACCGCATCGCCGCCAACTGCTCGCTGGACCTGATCCGCGCCCGCAAACGGCGCGCCGCGCAGACCGAACCCGCCGCCCAGGAGGGCGCGCCCGATCCTATGCAATCGCTGCCCGACCCTTCGCCCGCGCCGGATCGCCTGGCCCTCAGCGGCGAAATTGGCGAGAAAGTGAACGCCGTGCTCGGTGGCCTGAGCGAAATGGAGCGCACCGCCTTCGTGATGCGCCATTACGAAGGCATGTGTATCGACGATATCGGGCGAACTCTCGGGGTGCAGCCCAACTCCGCGAAACACAGCATTTTTCGCGCGGTGCAAAAGCTGCGCCGGGCGCTTGAGCCCCTAGTGAGTGCCGCATGATGAATCACTTGACGGAAGAACAATACGTGCTGTATTACTACGGCGAAGGCGACGACTCGCCGGCGGTCCGCGCGCATCTGGACGCCTGCGAAGCGTGCCGCGCGGAGTATGCCAACCTGCAGCGGGTGCTGAACGTGGTGGATTCCGCGCCCGTGCCGGAGCGCGACGCCAGATACGGCGCGCAAGTGTGGAACCGCCTGAAGTTGCGCGATAAGCCCCGAGGCTGGCCCTGGTTCTTCCCGGGGCGGCACTGGGCGGCGGCGGCACTGGTGGCCACTCTGATCGTCGCGGCGTTTCTGGCGGGACGCTACTATCCGAAGGGGCAAACGGGGGCGCAGAGCGCGAAAGCCGGGCAGGTGCGCGAACGAATCCTGTTGGTTGCGGTGGGCGACCACCTGGAGCGGTCGCAAACGGTGCTGCTCGAATTAGTGAATGCGCAGCCCGGCCAATCGCTGGATGTGGCGTCGGAGCGGGAGCGCGCGGGCGATCTGGTGGCGGAGAACCGGCTCTACCGCCAGACGGCGCTACACACCGGCGATACCGGGGTGGCGAGCGTGCTCGGCGATCTGGAACCGGTGCTGCTCGAAATCGCGCACGAGCCGGACCGTATTACGCCGGAAGAAGTAGAAAGCCTGAGGCGGCGCATCGAAGGCGACGGCATCCTGTTCAAGGTGCGCGTCGTGGGATCCACGGTGCGGCGGCGCGAAGCCACCGCCCCGCCGCCGCCCAGCCGGAATTCGTTATAGGAAAACAAAATGTCTAAATTACGTTTCATAGCAACTATCGCAATGGGGCTGGCCGCGGCCGGCCTGGGGCTGAGCCAGTCCCTGGAAGGACCGCAAGGGGAAGCGTTCTTCCAGAAGCCCGGAAATAAGACGGGCGACGACGACCGCCAGTTCCAGAGAGGAAAGGCGGCTATCGACGCCGGCCGCTGGGATGAAGCCGTGGATGCGTTCGCGGCAGTGGCCTCCGAGAAAGGCGCGCACGCGGATGAGGCGCTTTACTGGAAAGCTTACGCGCTGAGCAAAATCTCGCGGCGCGCCGAAGCCCTCACGGCCATTGCGCAGTTGCGCACGGCCTACGCCAACAGCCGCTGGCAGGACGACGCGCGGGCGCTCGAGATCGAAGTCCGCCAGGCCTCCGGCGAGAAGGTGAACCCCAACGCCGAACCAGATGAAGATCTGAAGCTAATGGCGCTCAACGGGCTGATGAACAGCGATCCGGAGCGCGCCATTCCGATGATCGAGAAACTGCTGCAGGGCAATCAAACTTCAAAGCTGAAGGAGCGCGCGTTGTTCGTGCTGTCGCAAAGCGACAATGCCAAAAGCCGCCAGATTCTGTTGCAGATGGCCCGCGGCGGTTCCCATCCCGAACTGCAAATGAAGGCCATCAATTATTTGAGCATAATGGGTTCAAAAGAAAACCGGCAAATACTCGCGGACCTTTACGCCGGTTCCAACGACACAAAGGTGAAGCGCGCCGTGCTGCACGGCTTCATGATTTCGGGCGACCGCGACCACTTGCTGCAGGCCGCCAAATCCGAGAAGAACGCCGAGTTGCGCATGGAAGCCATCCATCAACTGGGCATCAGCGGGGGCCAAGCGGAGCTTTGGCAGCTCTATCAAGCCGAGCCCACGGTGGAAGTGAAGGAGACCATCCTGCACTCGATGTTCATCGGCGGCAATAGCGACAAGTTGCTGGAAGTGGCGCGTGGGGAAAAAGATGTGCGGCTGCGCAAGGCGGCCATCCATAGCCTGGGCCTGATGGGAGGGGAACGCACGGGTTCCGCGCTGGTTTCGATGTACGGCTCCGAATCCGATCCGGCGGTGCGCGCCGAAATGGTGAACGCGTTGTTCATCCAGGGCGACGCCAAGGCCTTGGTCGCTCTGGCGCGCAAGGAAAATAACCCGGAAGCCAAGAAGACGATCGTGAGCAAGCTCGCCATTATGGGATCGAAAGACGCCACCGAATACATGCTGGAGCTATTAAGCAAATGAAACCGGTATCAGTTGTGGCGATGGTGCTCTGTGCGGCGGGGGTCCTAGCCTCTGTTTCGGTAGCGCAAGGGCAGCCCTCGCTGGGCGACCGGTTTCGCGAGCAATACGCGCAGCCGCAACCGGCCTGGGTGGGTTACACGGTGCCCACCGTCCCGGGCCACGACCGGAACTGCGACTGGAACCAAGGCATCCAGGCGCCCGGCCCGGTGCATCTGGAACCGAGCGGGCAGGTGCAGATCATGCTGCGCATCCAGGGCAACCATATAACCAGAATCCGTCCCATCTCCGGCAATTGCCAGCTTGATGCGGAGGGCGTGCCCCTGCGCTGGCTCCGCGACGTTCGCCCTGCCGAAAGTGTAGCGTTTCTGGCAACTTTCGTTAGCGCGGACGAGGAAACGCGCGACGGCGCGGTGGCAGCTATCGCGATGCATGCCGATCCGGCCGCCGATGAGGCCCTGGAGCGCTTGGCGGCCGCGGGGCAGGCGGAATCCGTGCGGGAGAAGGCGGTTTTTTGGATGGGTGAGGCGCGCGGAGCGCGGGGGTACGAGAATCTGCGCCGGATCGTCACGGGGGACGGCAGCGAGCATATTCGCGACAAAGCTATCTTCGCGCTTTCCATCAGCAAGGATCCGCGGGCCGTCGACAGCATGATCGCCGCGGCGCACAATGATTCCAGCGCCCATGTGAGGGCGCAAGCGCTCTTCTGGCTGGCGCATAAAGCCGGAAAGAAAGCCGCCGGCGCGATCTCGGGCGCGATCGAAAACGATCCGGATACCGAAGTGAAAAAGAAGGCCGTATTCGCCTTAGACCAATTACCCAATGGCGAAGGCATTCCCCTGCTGATTCAGGTTGCCCGGGTGAACCACAATCCGGCCGTACGCAAGCAGGCCATGTTCTGGCTGGGTCAGTCCAACGACCCGCGGGCGCTGGCCTTCTTTGAAGAAGTTTTAAAGCCCTGAGGCGGGGTACTCCCTTGGACTCGGGCGTACTGTAGTACCTTCCACCCATCGCGGCACGGCCCGGCGCCGGAGAGTTAGTTAACGTTAACAACCGCTCCCGCAGCGCCATTGCGCCTTTCGCCGCTTGCTGCCGCCTTCTGTCCGATTTGCAGGTTAGCAACCGGCGGACTTTCCATAGTTAGTTAGGCGCGTTAACCATAGTTAGTTCGGGGCCCTCTTCTGTTGGCACACGGCCATTCGGCCGGGAAGTACCCATAGTGCTTATGTGACTAATAAATCCAGCGGAATCATTTACATCTGTCAAACTGTTGGGCTACACTCATTCAGTCGGGAGGAGAGAAGCAAATGAAGATAGTCGCAGCGGTAGCCAGAAAGCGTTCGCAGCGGGGGAATACTTTAATGGAAGCCACCGCTATACTGTTGCTGATGCTTGGGCTATTATTTCTAATCGTGGACATATCGCTTGCGACTTTCACCAAAGCCACTCTGCAGCAGGCCGCGGAGGCCGGCGTGCGTTTTGCCGTCACCGACCAACTCGCTTCAGGCCAGTCTTATATGAATGACTCGATTGTGCAGGTTGTGCAGCAAAATTCCATGGGAATGCTGAACGGCGCCAATGGCGCCTGCAAGGTCGCCATTAGTTACTTCAACCCCATCACCGGGGCGGCCAGCACGGGGGCGGGGGGGGATGTCGTGCAAGTCTCGGTCACCGGGTATAACTATACTCCGGTGGGCATTCTGAAGAGCGCCAGCCCCATCCCCATTACTGCGAGTTCATCGGACGTGATGGAATCGTGCCCGCTGGGAGGTTGTCCGCCAATGGCGAATCCGACCCCGCCAACATGTCCGTAGGAGGTTATCACTATGCCGCCAAAGAGAGGAATCCAAGTTATGCGCCGCAACCGCAACCGTAACGAAAAAGGAAATGCCTACATCGAGTTCGTGCTGGTCGCGTCATTTTTCTTCATGCCTGTGATACTGGGCATGGTCACAGTGGGTATAGCGGTGGTCCGCAACTTCCAAGTGAACCAGCTTACACGGGACGTGGGCCACATGATGGCTAAGGGCGTGGATTTTTCGCAGCAGCCGAATCAGAATCTGGTCGCCAACAATTTGGCCAACGGTCTCAGTCTGCAGGCCAATAGCGGCAATGCCACGGGAAGCACCTCTGGCAACGGCGTCCTGGTGCTTTCTACGTTTGAGGACATGCCCAGCTCATGCGGTTGCACCAACGCGGGGCATGTGGTGGTAGTCCGCCGCGTAGTCATCGGCAACAACACACTCTATACCAGCCCGTTCGGCGCGCCAGCTTCCATCGATCCCGGTTCGGGCCAGGTGGCCAATTACTCCACAGACACGACAGCGCGCGCGGACAACGTGGGGACGGTCATCAGCTTGTCGACGGGAGGGCTGGCTTACATGGCGGAGGGCGACTTTGCATTCCGCGATCTGGGCGTTACCGGCTTCATTGCCAATCTGGGGGCTTTCAACCGGGCGATATTCTAAGGGGCAGGCTGGGTCTTTTAAGGAGCAGAAATCCATATGCAAAATTCAAACAACCGCGGAAAGCGCTCAAAGGGAATGGCCATCGTGCTGACAACCCTATCCATGTCGTTGATCCTGCCCCTGATGGGGTTGGGATTCGACGTGAGTACGCTCTACCTGATTCGATCGAAACTCTCGGCCGCGGCCGACTCCGCCGCACTCGCGGGAGCGCGCGCGCTGGCGCAGGGAGCCAATGCGTCCGCCCAGGAGGCTAACGCGATCTCCACCGCCCAGACTTTTTTCAGCGCGAACTTCCCCACGGGTTATTGGCGCTCCACAGGCTCGGCCGCCACGGTGGCGGTGGATGACACGAGCACTGCGAATTATAGGGTGGTCAGCGTTACGGCGAGCGTTCAGGCCCCGTTGTATTTCCTGCGGGTATTTAACCAGCAAGTGTCGACAGTCCAGGTGGCCAGTAAAGCCGGGCGCCGCGACGTCATGTTGATGATGGTGCTCGACCGCTCCGATTCCATGAACGGCGTGGTGGCCGGCACTGGTCAGACAGCGTGCGCTTTGATGAAGGCGGATGCCTCCGCGTTTGTGAACTATTTCGCGCCGGGGCGGGACCAGCTCGGCCTGGTGGCGTTCGGTTCTTCCGTTTTTACTTACCAGTCGAGCACGAGTTTCACCACGCCAGACGCCAACGGCAATACCATCCAGTCGTTGATCGCGCAGATCACCTGCGGGGACAATACCGCTTCGGCGGCGGCTATGGCTTCGGCCTACGCGGAGCTTCAACGGGTAAACGACAGAAACCGCATGAATGTAATTGTGTTCATGACCGATGGCCGGCCCAACGGGGTTACCGCCAACTACGCGCTGGGCACGGTGAACGGCAATTGCAGTCTGCCCGCGAACACCAATGGGGTGATCGCGCAGTGGGCGGGGGGGGCCGTGACCAGCGGAACCACAGCCGGCGTGATGCCCGCGACCACGACCAGCGTCACTTTTCCGGGGGGCAGTTCGGCCATTAGCGGCAGCAGAAACTGTAACTTCGACGCGGACGTCACCACGGTATACAAGGATATTCCGAATCTGCCCGCACAGGACGCCTTCACCAACTTGACTTCGGGCCCCTATAGCAACCAAAATAGCGCGGTGTGGCCCTACAACACGCCGTTCAACGCGATCGGCGGCGTGAGTATACCGCAGCAAATCGTTATTGCATCCACGAATGCCGTAGACAATGAAGCCACGCAGATACGCACTAACACGACATTGAATCCGTTTATCTACGATATCGCCCTGGAAGGCGATGGACCGGTCAGCGACCAGCCCGATACTATGTTACTGCGCAAGATGGCCAACGATCCGTCGCTGGCCGCCGATGCAGGAATCGGCGGCACTTTCTATACGCAGCAGATCCACCAGCCCCACGGATATTTCGCCGAGGCTCCGGATGCCTCTCAATTGGCGGTGGCATTCAACACCATTGCCACTCAGATCAGCGTCCGGCTGGCTCAGTAGGGGATGGCGTTAAATCAACTGTGGCAGTAAGTCGCCGGCCGGCCCTTCGAGGGCGCAGTCGACTATGTCGGAATAGGGAGTAGGCTCCAGGTTCACCTGGATGACTCGCGCCCCGGCTTGTTTGGCGAGGGGAATCAGGCCGGCCGCCGGATAAACCCGGGCGGACGTTCCCACCACCAACAGAACCTGCGCCGCCAGCGTGGCATGTTCGGCCTCTTGCATCATGCCTTCGGGGAGGGGCTCGCCAAACCAGACCACGCCAGGCCGCGCCACTCCGCCGCAGGCGCAGTGGGGAGGGAGTTTGGGCAAGGGGGCGCGGCGGTCGGGCCAATTGGCGCCGCACACGGTGCAGCGCAATCGCCAGATGTCGCCGTGCAGTTTCAGCATGCGGCCGCTGCCGGCCATATCGTGAAGGCCGTCGACGTTCTGCGTGATCAAGGTAAAATGCGGCTTCTGAATTTCCAGGCGCACCAGGGCGGCGTGCCCGGCGTTTGGGGTGGCCCGCTTAACGACTTCCCGCCGCCAGTTGTACCATTCCCAAACCAGGCGCGGATCCCGCGCGAAGGCTTCCGGCGTGGCGAGGTCCTCGGGCTTGTAACTCTTCCACAGTCCGCCGGGGCCCCGGAAGGCGGGAATCCCGCTTTCGACCGAGATACCGGCCCCCGTCAACACCGCCACGGCCGAGGCGTCCCGCAGCCACACGCGCGCTTGTTCCAGGCTCATCATTTCGATTTTACGCCGGAGCGGGGCGCAGAGGGGGCGCCGCGAAGAGGCCACGTGGTCCACTCCCTGACGGTCGTGGCTCGGCAAGTTACTGCAAGAACGCTAAGTTAACTAAAGATAGCAAGTGGTACTAATAGGAGATTAGTGAGTATTGCTAACTTTCATGAGTGAATAAAGTTTTAATTGTACCGGGCGGTTAGTGCGTCTATAATAACTGAGACATAGACGGAGTTGGAGCCAGCGCGTGAAGTGTCTTTATTGCAAGAAAGGAATCGGTCCGATCCGCCAACTCCGGGACCTTGAGTTCTGCAGCGAGGCGCATCGCAACCAGTTTCGCGACCGGTACCGAGAGCAAGTCTACGCGGCCTTAGCCCCGGAGCCTGCCCCGACGCGCACCGCCGATTTCATCGAGCAGGGGCCCCCCGCCGCGGGTCCAGTCCCCCGCGCCGTGCTGGGTTTACTGGCAAAGTCTCTACCCCGCGAATGCCAGCCCGCCATGAGAGTAGCCGCGGCCGGCATTTCCTTAGACTGGCCAAGCTGGATCTTATTACAAGATTTGGCGGCGATGCCCGCGCGCCTGGTGTGGCAGGATGCCGCAGCCGGTTATCCATGCTCCCCGCCCGCCGTCACCAACGCACTGCTGTCGATGGACGTCCAGCATCCGCACAACTCGTTTGCCGGTGCTTCGCCCGCCAATCTGGTGGCCGGGACCGGCGCCGCTCGTCCGCCGGCTACCGCCGTACTGGCCTCCGAATCCAGCCGTTCGCTGCCCGCGGCCGCCGCGCTGCCCGGCGTTCCGGCGACCGGCGCCCCGGCCAAGGCGGAAGCTTCCGCCCCGCAACTGCACGCTGCCATTCCGGCATCCGCACATGCCTCGGTAGCCGGACCCGCGGCTCCGGCGCCGCGCGCCATTGCGACACTCTCATCCAGCCCCGCCATTGCAACTCCCGCCGCCCCCGCGGGACCGGCGATCGCCTGCGAGCCTCGGCCCCTGGAAGCAGGTCCGCTGTTGACCCACGGCGATTTGCGAAGCGCCGTTCACCAGGGCGTCCCAGTAGCCTTCGAAGTACACGGCATTCGCGCCATTGCGGTTATCCTACCGAAGCCGCCGGCGACGGCGGAGTGCGGTCTTTGGATGGCCCTGTCGCAGCATGTTCAGTCCTTCCGGCCCGATCTTCGCCGGCTGCCGGCGAGGCTGCGCCAGGCCCTGAGCCTGCCCGCGCCTCTGCCAAGCTCCGACCATCGCGCGCTGGCTTTAGCGCCCATGGCTTCCATCGCCGATCCGCAATTATCCGCTCCGCGTTTGGCCTCGCCTTCGAGCCATAATGCGCCGCTGAGCCTGCCCGCCCGCAATGTCTCGCCGCCGGGCGAGCCTTGCACCGCCTGGATCGGCCCCCGGGCACCTTTTGCCGAGACGCAAAGCCGGCCTCTTGGGGAAGCGGACGGCGATCGAAATCTCCGTTCCGCCGGGATGGCTCCGGCGCGTGTGGATCCACTGTCCGTGCACTGCCGGCCCTCCACGGCGCCCGCGGCCCCGCAAGGAATTGTCGATTGCGCCCCGCTGCATCATGCGGATGCGCCCGCGCCGGCCCTCCCCCCAACAGCTCTGCCGTCATGGGATGCCGCCAGGGCCGTGCCGCAAGACCAACCGCTGGCGCCGCGGCCGGACATTGAACTACCCAGGATCGATGGTTTGCCGGCCCCGGCCGGTGCCGTGGGCGGGCCTGGCTTGCCGGTGCGCCCCGATATGG
>Ga0302319_10022771_pt1 | contig 11217 bp, 9 predicted proteins | sample Bog_T0_2_FD_203319 | JGI IMG/M metagenome (GOLD analysis project Ga0302319, IMG submission 203319) | Peat permafrost microbial communities from Stordalen Mire near Abisko, Sweden - Bog_T0_2 | ecosystem: Environmental > Terrestrial > Soil > Wetlands > Peat | place: Sweden: Abisko, Stordalen Mire...
GATTAGCGCTGAGATTGAGCCGCTTGAAAAGGCATTGAAGGAGTTGAGAGCACGATGCGCGGAGACCGAAAACGGTTTTCGCGAGTCGAAGGTTGGTCTCGACGGTGTCAAGGCAAAGCTCGACGGTCACTCCCGGGGGCAGGTGGCACTCGAGGATGTTGCGAAGGGCGAACGTACCCCAGATCAGATCCGGATGCTGTTTCGTGTCCAGGATGCCTTCCGGTCAACTACCGCTGAACTTGAGTCGACGATCCGAGATCGGGAAGTAGAAGCTTCACGGTTGGAGAAAGAACTGAACGACGTGAGAGCCGAGATGAAACGCCTCTCGATGGCGTTGGAGACTCGCGAGGTCTCTTTGGGCGAGGTGCGGGCGGAGATCGAGCATTTGCGGCGGGACTACGCTCAACGCTTGCGGTCAGATGACCCACCTCGGTCGTCTGCCGCGTCGGCCTCTTAATTAGTTAGGGGGCTGTCTCGGGTGGCATGGTGTGAGGCTGAGTCATGTTAATGAAAGCAGTGGGCGTTTTTGACCGAGAACCCGAAATCTCTCTGTCCGCGCGTTAGGGTGCCAGGCGCAGGGCATGCTGGATGCGTTCCGCAGGCAAACGGCAAAACATTGTTTTTTTCGGGCTGTTGGCTGGCATGATTCGTCCGCGAACCGCTTGATCTTGCATTCTTTCTTCCCAATGCCGGAAGCCTCATACCAGTGAAGTTCCGTTCTTCGAATGGTACCAATTGGGGAGTGCGAGACCCTCGACGGCTGTCGAGCATGCGGAGCGCGACCTGCGCACTGGCAAGAATGCCCGCCCTACGCGGCGGCTGCGAATACGACGAGGCCAGCAAAATGCAGAAATCCACGGAGGCCGCTCGCTCACACAAACATTTTGATGTAAAAATGTAGTGAGGAAAAGCTTGTGGAAAATTTGCCGGCGGCGATTGACGCATCCTCCTTTTCAGAGACTTGGCGGGTTTTGCTCCGCTTTCCTTTGCGCGCTGTTGAAGTGAAGGCCAGCGCCAAGCTAACGTAACAAGGTCACGCATGGCAACCAGCGACATTGGCATCGACCGTCCCCTTCCGGCGAATCTGGACGCGGAGCGGTTCGTGCTGGGCGCCATTATGAGCGACGATTCGGCGTTCTTGCAGGCCGCCGGGCTGCTGACCGCCGACGATTTCAGCCTGGAAAAGCACAAGCGCATTTTTCTGCGCATGGGCGAATTGCATGAGCGGGGCGAAAAGATCGACCGTGTCACGCTCGCCAATGAACTGATGAAACAGGGGCAGTTGCAATCGGTGGACGGCCTCAGCTATCTTGTTTCGCTGGACGATGGCCTGCCTCAGTTGCATAACCTGGAAAGCTACGTGGGCATCGTTAGAGAGAAATCGCTGCTGCGGCGCATTATCGTCATTTCCCAGGACACCATCAACCGGGCGGTGCAAAGCGAAGAGCATCCGACGCAGATTCTGGGGGCGGCGGAAGACGCTTTGATGAAGCTGGGCGACATGCAGTCGCGCAATTCGCTCGCCAGCCCGGCGCAGATCATTACGGAGTACCAAGGCGGCATCAACGCATTCCTCGATACCAGCAAGCGCATCAAAGGCATCAGCACGGGCTTTTTGAAATTCGACGAGATGACGGGCGGGCTGCGGGAAGGCGAGCTGTTTATTCTGGCGGCGCGGCCGGCGATGGGGAAAACGGCGCTGGCGTTGAACATGGCGCAGCATGTAGCCATGAACCCGAAAAATCCGAAGGCGGTGGCGGTGTTTTCGCTCGAAATGTCAAAAGAATCGCTGCTTACGCGTATGATTTGCGCGGCGGCCAGCGTGGACCAGCAGCGTTTTCGCGCCGGCTATCTGAACCACGAAGAGCGAACGGCGCTGCAGAATGCGCTGTACCGGATTGTGGAATCGCCTATCTATCTGGATGACACGGCAGGCACGAATTTGATGGATGTGCACTCGAAGCTGCGCCGTTTGCAAGCCGAGCAGGATCTGGGGTTGGTGGTGGTGGATTATTTGCAACTGATGCAGGGGCGCGGGCGATTTGAGAATCGCGTGCAGGAGATCAGTTCGCTGTCACGCGGTTTCAAGCTGATGTCGAAGGAATTGCGCGTGCCGTTTCTGGTGCTTTCGCAGTTGAGCCGCGCGACGGAGACGCGGCAGGGCGATCACCGGCCGATTCTGAGCGATCTGCGGGAATCGGGATCGATTGAGCAGGACGCCGATTTGGTGGCGTTTATTTTTCGCGAAGAAGTGTACCGGCCGGATAAAGAGAGTCTGAAGGGCATTGCGGAATTGATTCTGGCGAAACAGCGTAACGGGCCGACGGGGCGGGTGAAGCTGGCGTTCTTGAATAGATATACGAGATTTGAGAATTTGTCGGCGGATACGGGCGATGAGCCGCCGGGGTTTGATTAGACTTTGCGTTTCCAGTGTTCTTAGACAGCCGGTTCTGAAAAGAGCCTGTCAATGGTGTCCATGCGCAGAAAGAGGCGATTCTTCATTTGCGCGAAAGCGACAAAACCGAACCGCTGATAGAAACGCTCGGCGGCTTCGTCCTTCGCATCCACCACCACGCCGACCGAAGCAATTTTCCTGCTCAGAGTGAGCGATACCTTCAAGGCATCAATCAAAAGCAGTTCGCCGATGCCGCTGCCCCGAAACGAGACGTCGCGTGCCAACCGGCCGATTAGGGTCGCGCCGATCACTGGATAGCGAGGCAGCTTGAGTTGCGCCAACAGCTCTGGCGAAAGATCATCCACGCGGATGTTTGTCGAAGAAAGCGTATAGTAGCCCGCAATACGCCCGCCGGAAACAAGCACGTAAGGCACAGCCACGCGTTTCTTCGCATCTTGGCTGGCCTGTTGCTTCAGATACCGGTCAAGGGCCTCAACTCCGCACGCAAAGCATGCCCGGAGCTTGTCATGCTTTGCGCTCAGCGGCTCAATATCGCGAAACTGGTCGTTCAATGGTGGGATAAGCCTTAGCCTTGGAAGATCCGGGCATGACGTTTGGCGGCCTTGCGCAGTTGGGCGTTTGGCGATGCCGGCGCCTTCAACAGGGCCTCGACAAAGGCCACCCTGTCTTGGTAGCTAAGTTCCAGAAATTCGTTTTCCCGAACAGTCCGCTTAGCGGCTTCGACGGCGCTATTCACTACAAAATCGGTTAAGGTAAGCCCTTGAATGCTAGCGGCTTTCTGGCAAAGGGTTTTGGCTTCTCGACTGACCCGCGCTTCCAAACGTTCCAGTCGCCGGGTCGCGGTTCGATTTTTATGTTCAGCACCTAGCATAATCCAAGTGTACGACATTCAGCCGTACAGAGAGATCGGGGCAGTTTTTCAATTTGCCGCAGAGCAATTAGAAATTCACCTTCAGTGAGACCTGAAGAATGCGCGGATCGAAGGCCGCGGCGATTCGACCAAAGCTGGAAGAGCTTTCACTGGTGGAAAGCGTGGAATAGGCGGTGACAGTGCCCGCCGGTGAAATGGCTCCGACGAAGTTCGCGTGGTTGAACACGTTGAAAACATCTAGGCGCGCTTGCAAGTTCAAGCTTTCGCGGAACTTGAAAAGTCTACTGACGGCGGCATCGAAATTTACGGTGTTAGGCCCGCTGATGGCATTGCGGGCCAAGTTACCAAACGTGCCGGGCACGAGGGTGGTCAAGGGTTGAAAGGCCGCTGGGTTCAGATACTGCACGCAAGGATTCAGCCCGTTCACGCAACCGGTGTTGGTAGCGAGGACGTTGCCGAGGACCTGATTGGCCCTATCGTTGCCAAGACCGGTGAGCGAATTATCCTTGCCTAGCGTCACGTTTAGCGGTTGGCCGCTCGAAGCGTGGATGAGCGGCGCCAGTTCCCATCCGCTGAGCAAGCGGTTCATCATGGCGTTGCCGCGTTTCACTTCACTCGTGACCACCAGGGTGGTGTTGAAGTTATGGCGGGTATCGAAGACACAGCGTCCCCAGTCGGCGTGGCGATTAAACGGTTGAGAGTTGGAGGAACCGGCGAGCGCGGCGCCGAAATCGGCATCGGACACGCAGTTCGATAAGGTATAGTTCGCCAGGAACGTGAAGTTATTGGCGAAGCGGTGCTGCACCGACATCAGAAGTCCGTTGTAATGGGCAACCGCGCCGTCATCCATTGTATTGATGCTGGCGTAAGCCTTACCCAGAGTAGGATTGGCGAGATAGAGAACGCGCCGCTGATTGGTGTTGGAAGTGGTGGAGCAAGCCCCCGCCTTTGTTAACCCATACTGGCCAGCCAAGCAATTGCCGGGAATGTAGACCGCGGGGTCGACTTCTCCCCCACCGCTCCATAGGTGCGTTGTCTTATTGCCCAGATAGCTTAGAGAGACCAGCCAATTGGCAGCTACCTGACGCTGGTAAGTCATATTCCAATTGCCTACATACGTTGGCTTAGGGTTGATCGGGAAGTTAACGTAGACACCGGCGGTCGGGAAGTAAGCTTTGCCATTGGTCGGAAATGGATTCCCGCCTGGGTATCCTTGCCAAGGGTTGGTGAATCCGCCGACCGGGTTGGGCGTATCCAGCGCGGTGCCGGTGGGCGCGTTGGTGGTTTCCCGTTCGTTGAACCAAGTCTCGGCTTGGTCATAAAGAATACTTCCGCCGACACGCAGAGTGTCTTTGCCGGTACCGCTGGGACTCCAGACCAGTCCAAGGCGCGGGGCGAAGTTCGGCAGATGCCCGTTCCAGTTAGCCGATGGAATACCGGGATCGCCCGGGAAGAATAAGCCGGCGGGAGCGTTGGGATGCACGGTGCTGAATTGTCCGGCATAAAAAGCGGGAAGGCTGAACGAGGTGCCGCGTTTGTATTTATCGGGATCGGAGAAGGTTGGTTCCCAACGCAGGCCCAAGTTAATGGTCACATGCGGCGACAATTTAATGCTGTCCTGCGCATAAAAACTCATCAACCATTGCCGCAAATCATCGGGCGTGGCGTTGGTCTGCGTAAAGTCACTCGGCAGGCCGAGCAGGAAGTCGGCAAGGCCGAGGCCCGTTCGAGAAGCGTTGAAAGTGAAGTTGCCGTTTTCGTTGAAGCCGGAGACGGTGTTGTTCTGCACGCGTTCAATGTTGGCGCCAAAGGAAAGCTCATGTTTTCCGCGAATTATGTCGACGTCATCGGCAAGCTGATAGCTCGTTACGTTGAAATGACCGGGGGCGCAGGTTCCGCAGAAGGTACTGAATCCACCCGTAACGCTGATCAGCAGGAAATTCGGCACGGCGCTATACATGTTGATTCCGAGCATGGTCGGATTAATGGGGATAGCCGTGGGGCCGCGATTGTCACGGCGGCGATTAAACGTAGCGTGGAATGAGTTGACGGTGCCGGGTCCAAAGATATACGTGTCGCCGATGACCGCGGATTGAGCCAATTCCAAATTGCCGGCCTGCGTAGTGGTGAGGAGGTTCTTGCCGTCGTAGGTGGGAGGATTTTGAAAACCATCGGCAAAATAACGGCCGAAGAGCGAGTTCTTCTCGTTAATCACATAGTCTGCTTTGCCGATGTACTGGTTTTCGTCGCCGGTGATTGGAATTCCATAAGTGACCACGCCGCAGCCGTTAGCGGAACTGACAGGCAGGTATTTAGCCGCCATATTCACCGCTACGGTATTGAGCGCGCTCGCGGGAATCATATTGCCGGCAAACGGTACGCCGCCGGCGATATTCGCCAACGTCAGCGGCTTGCCGCTCGATTGACAGCCGGCACTGGCAATACCGCTGAAGTCGCCATTGAGCATCGCCGCGTTGGGAATGCTGGTGCTGTTAGAGGTGGGATTTTGGCGGTTGCGCGTTCCTTGATAGCCGCCGAAGTAGAACAGCTTGTCCTTAATGAGCGCGTTGCCGGCCGTGCCGCCGAACTGGTTCCGTTTCAGGCTGTCGCGCGAGAGGGCAAAAAAGTTGCGGGCATTCAGGTCGCCGTTGCGCAGATATTCAAAGAGATCGCCGTGCAGGACGTTGGTGCCTGACTTGGTGACGGCGTTTACGGTGGCGCCGGGGTGGGTTCCGAATTTAGACGAAACGGCGCTGGTTTCCACGCTGAATTCCTGTAAAGCGTCGGGGAACGGAATGGGCAAGTTCACGTTCGACATGGGGTCGGTATTATCGGCGCCGTCGAGCAGATACGCCGTACCGTTGCCTTGTCCTCCGGCCACGGAGATGCGAGTGGAACTGAAAAAGGTTTTGCTGCCCGTGTCGCCGCTATCGCCATAAGCCGCGCCGCCCAGCGTGATGATGAGCTGCGTCGCTTGGCGGCCATTGAGAGGCAGTTCCGCGATGCGCTTTTGATCCACCAGAGTCGATAAAGACGATTCCTTCGTCTCGACCATACTAGCAGTCGCACTCACTTCCACACTTTCAGAGGTGGAGCCGATCTGCATGGGCGCATCCAACTGAATGTTGTTGTTGACAACCAGTTCGATACCGTCTTGGATGTAGTTCTTGAATCCTTGCGCTTTGACTTCGAACCGGTAAGGGCCGATGGGCAGGTTAGGTAAAGTATAGGAACCCGTTGCGTTCGTGCGGGTGGTGCGAATCAGATCCCGGCCGATCTGCGTCATAGAAACTTCCGCGTCGGCAATGGCCGCGCCCGACGGATCAGTCACCGTTCCACTGACTTGCGCTTGCGCGGTAGCTTGGGCCATCGCCGCGGATGGCGTCAAAAAAAAGAAAGTGACCGCCAGGAGCGTACAAGCACTCACGGCAGACGTTGCCTTATGCAAATTCGAAAACCACATGGTCCTCATCCCCTTTTTCACTGAAGCAAACTACACCAGCGGCTTAAAACCGCAGTGCCTTGAGTGTATCAAAGGAAACCATGTCAACTAGCAAAATGTCCTAAACGAATGCTTTAGTTTAACTAAAGGTTTTGGATTAAATTAGGCACGGCGTAAGGTCGGCCTTCCAGCGAGTTGCGATTCCTGATAACGAAAGGCCCGCCCAAACCCGGACTTGAGACACTTGTTAAGTTTAGATTGCTCGTTGGAACTGTAGGAACAATTTGGCAAAAACACATCACTATTCCGTAGCCGTCAGATGGACTGGCAATACCGGGACTGGCACATCCAGTTATCGAAGTTACGAACGGCACCACGAAATCGTTGGCGAAATGCAAAAGCCGCTCATACCGGGTTCCGCAGACCCGGCATTTCGTGGAGACGCCAGCCGTTGGAATCCCGAGGAATTGCTTGTCGCATCTTTAGCCGCATGCCACCAGCTTTGGTATCTCCATTTGTGCGCGGACGCAGGGATTGTCGTCATCGCGTACATCGACTCCGCCGAAGGTTTGATGGAGGAGACGGCTGATGGATCGGGGCGTTTCCAGCGCGTGATCCTGCGGCCTGAGGTCACCGTTGCGTCTGGTTCCGACGTTGTGAAGGCTCGCGGATTACACGACGCGGCTCACGCCAAGTGCTTCATCGCGAAGTCCGTCAACTTTCCGGTTGACCATGAGCCGCAAATAAACGTGGCTTGAAGGTAATTCGCTCTTCGTAATGCGAGGGTTCACACGGCGGTTGATCGGCCTCCTACGGAGACAACCTCTGGTACATTACTTCACTGTTGACGAGTTTTTGTTCTAGTCAAACAGCTAGCAGGGCGAACAGATTCGCCACTTTAGGTGTTCTCAGCGAGTGGCCTCATACGTGCAACTTCCGCAACGCACGTTATTTTAGGAGAGACCGATGAAATACCTTGTTGCCTGGATTTTGGGAGTGCCCGGAGTCATAATTGTGATCTGGTTCTTGTTCAGTCACCACTAACTAAACGCAAATCGTAACTGGCGAAGGTCATGCCATCCGGAGGTTCACACACCGGAAGGCAGCTGATTTTATCGAGTAATATATAGCAGCGGCGTAGCGACCAAGAAGTTTTTGAAGAAGTGACCGCCTTTGCTTACTGCAAAGTCAGCCAACTCATCCCGCTTGCCGGAATGGTTAGCGTAACCTCCGCTGTATAATCCCGAGCAATCTGCACGCGATGCGGAGATCCGCCGTCCACCCGCATCAATGCTGTGGTTCTCAAGCCGGTGTAGTAAAGTGGCAACCGGATCGTCCGCGTAATCGGCACATCCAGCGGATTTTGAAACACAGCCAGCCCTTTCTCTTGCAGCGCCGGATTCACGTGGAGGATCGCGTCATAATCCCGGCCATCAGGCCGTCGAACATGGATAATATCCGATTCCAAAATAGCCCGATGCTCTTTGTAGAACGCGACCCAACTCTTCACCATCGCGCGAGTCTCTTCGGAATCATACAAGCGCGGTCCACGGTAACACGCCTGCACGCCCGATGTAAGATTCAACACCAGGTGCTTTTCGTAGAAATCCAAATGATCTTTGAGCGGTTCCAGAGTAGCGGCCGCTCCGCCGCCTTGATACTGCACGAGCGGCACGAACATCCATCCCATGCTGGGAGTCTTGTCCCAGGTGCCGTCGAATATATTCTGCCGGGCCAGGATAATTTGTCTTTCACGGGGCAGGGACCAATTCGTCTCTCGATAACCCATGGCACTCTTATTTGCGCCTTCCAGGTAATACCAGTCGGGCACGTTCAGGTAGACACCACGCGAACGGCACCACGCATAAAAGTCGGCTATTGTCTTCCACTGCGTCCACTGTGAATCGTCCAACCCTTGATGGCCAGGATGCGTGGTGGATGCGCAAGTGTCTCCCGGATACGAACCATCGTGCTCCAAGACAGCAAGCCCGGTAGCCTCTATAAAGTGGCGTACCTTTCGAAAGTAGTCGATTCCCCAGCGGCTCCCTAAGCAGGGAGAATGGTCAAAGATTGGTTTGGGATTCACCACGTCATCTTCGGCGCTGATTTGTCGGCTGGCCAGCAGTGAGTATCCGCCCAACGCCACACCTTTCGCCCGGCCATAGTCAACCAACTCCTTAATTTGCGCCAGGTACGCTGGTTCTTCCTTCTCGATATCAAACCCGCTCCCGAACGTCATGATCACCATTTCGAAGCCCACATCCGCACATTGGTCAATCGCCAGCTTGACCGCTTCGGGCTCCGCTCGCCTCACGTGCATCAGAATTGGGTTCTCTTGTGTCCAGGGAGCCAGTGCGCGATACATGCGGCGTTGCGCCAAACCACGGCGTTCCCGATCAGTGCTGTCATGGACCAGTTCAAAGATCCTGAACGTTTCAAAATGTCCGCTAGGTGCAATTATCGCGTCTGGCCCCAGCGCTGGATAGCAACGGAGAAGCGCCGGCGTCTTTAGCCTGTAATTCACCTGGGTCTTGTAGTTCGGGTCGGGCTCCCAATGCGCAATTTCATTTCGGTCGGGGCGGCTATGTGTCGCAACGAACGAATAGTCGCTGTCAACCTGCAAGTTACCCTGCCGCCAGTGATCGGAAGCTTCCACCAAAGACTCGGTCTCCACCACGGCAAGCACTTCGCTCACAAACTTCGATAGCTTGACGGCGCGGCCAGATTCGTTTCGAATCGTGAGCCACTTAGAGATCACCGGAAGCCCGTCGTACATTTCGTAGTGAGCCGACACACTTACACCGGGTAGCTTGTTGTGCTCGAAGTGCAGCGTGAGGGAAGCTCCTGGCGGCGGCCAGGGCTGTTTGCCTGAGTCGGCCGCCCGCTTCCAGGGAAAGCGCTCCTGAGTCACGCCCGATTCCATTCGCACAAAATGAAAGGAGTCTGGGCTCAGCTTCATTCCGTCAATCCACTCAGACCGGAAATACGCCCATTCCTCCTGACCGATCAATCCGCCCACTTCGTAATGCTGGCCGTCGAGTTCCAATTCGGCTTCGGGCTTGACTCCCCGGATAAGCGATGCGCCGGTCATCAGGTCGTCAAAGGCAACCGTCGCGGCGTCGGGATCGAGTCGCCAGACACGGCGAATAAGCCCGTTCGCCATGGTGACCTCGCGACCATCTGCTGAGCGCTTGATCGTAGTTCGTTCTTTGGGAGGCGTCACGAGCCAATCGCCTCCGTAGGCTGATAACGACAGGATGACTGAGATCAATGTGAGTTTCATGATCGGCGAATTTGTCGGCAGACTCGCTGAGTATATACCGGCATCTCCTATTCAACAGAAGACGGAGCGGACCCGACGGCTCCGGTAGATGAGCAACAAAAGCCAAATAAACGAGCGCCCGCGATAAATAGGTACCTCACAACGATAATGGAATTAGGAGTTCAATGACGACCGAAGAGGAACAAGCAACGACAGAAGAAATGCCTGATGCTGGCGATCAATGCGGACGATGCGGCTGTGCTCGACGCACTCACACTCCTGGGTGTGCTCACTGCCCGAAATGCCATAGTTTTTCTAATCCCAAACCGCAGGGCCGTAAGACCAGTCGCAAGCGGTAAATTGCGCCGAAACATGCTGTTGCGGCTCGAGATAGGACGGCCACGCTTTCTGTTAGGGTTGTTTGATCGTGCCCAGGTACCCGTGTGTTGACCAATAGTATTTCAATTTACTAGCGACCAATGGAAGGTAAAACTACACGAAAAGCAAGTCGTAGAAGGCTCGAAGGTCAGAATGGAGTTCGACATCACTTAAGTTCTGGAATATAAGCCTTCAAAACTGGCCATAGCAAAAAAGCGTCGAGCTAACGAGTGGTTGAAGTGCGCGAGAATAAAAGCTAGGAATAGAAATGGCCAGTCAACCAAAACGCCCCGGCACCGAAATTGATCCTGAAACGGAAAAGATCATTCTGGAACGTCTTGTGACGTATGAGCGCGACAAAGAAACCGCCGAGGATGCCGATGTGGTCATGAAGCGCATTCGCGAAAAACTCAAGCCGCACCAACCGAAGTGAAGGCCCGTTTAACCAAAATAGCTGAGGCTGATATTGAGCGCGTGATGGTGTGGTACGAACAAAGGCGCGAGGGCCTTGGCGGGAGATTTCACAATCGCGCCATGCAGGCGATTGAGAAAATCAAACAATCTCCGCTTGGGCACAGCAAGGTTATTAAGAATGCGCGCAAGGTAGAGCTTCAGAAGTTCCCTTATGCGCTCTGGTATATAGTCGAACCTGACGAAAGCGTGGTGATTGGATGCCTTCACGGAAAGCGCGACCGAATTCTTGCGAAAGAGAGAGCGCTTGGCGTTCTGGAAATGCCAACGCCGAAAGAACCAACTCCGGGCTGATTACCAAGTGAGGCGAATCTCGCGTCTACCTTTCCACAAGAGTTCTGCTGCCGCTTGGCGCTCTGGTGAGCCGCGCGTCTCGG
>Ga0302319_10022774_pt1 | contig 11215 bp, 6 predicted proteins | sample Bog_T0_2_FD_203319 | JGI IMG/M metagenome (GOLD analysis project Ga0302319, IMG submission 203319) | Peat permafrost microbial communities from Stordalen Mire near Abisko, Sweden - Bog_T0_2 | ecosystem: Environmental > Terrestrial > Soil > Wetlands > Peat | place: Sweden: Abisko, Stordalen Mire...
GAGCCGCGATCTGGTCCACGGAAATGCCCAGGTGAATATCGGCCCCCATGGTCTTTCGGGGATGGACGCCGGTGAGAAAGGTCGCGCCGGCCCGGGCATGATCGCCACCGCCATCTCCCAGCGCTTCACCATTGTGATGCGCCAGGCCGGAAAGCACCAGCAGATTGTCTCGGAACGGCTCGAGGCATTTCAGGGTGGCCGGAAACTCGAAGCCGGCGCCGGCCGCGGCGGGCGTCCATGTGTCCATGACGATCCCATTCGGCACATAAGCGAACGCCAGGCGCATCGCATTACCGCCGGGCGCCTCGGAGGCAAAGGCGGGCACCATCGCATCAAGTACGGGCAACCCTACGGCTACACCTATACCCTTGAGAAGCGTTCGTCGGGACAAATGCTTACGGCTTAGATACATTTATGGCTACCTCTGCTGTTACTTGTGCCGGCCTGTCTTTCTGTTGTTTCAGGAACGGCAGGCTTTCGACAATTCCGCAGACCAGCGCGGAAAACTTATACTGATTCGCCGCCAGTCTATCGACGATGGCATTTACCGCGGGGCGATCGTAAACCTGCAGACCGCGCCCCAGCGCATAGGTCAGCATCTTTTCGGAAATGCTGCGTGCGAACTTGTCAGGCGTCGCCGCCAGCACCTCTTCCAGACCCTGCGCGCCCCTGAAAACTGTTCCATCGGGCAGCAAGCCGGATGGGTCAATGGGGAACTTGCCGTCCTGTGTACGCCAGGCGCCGACGGCATCGTAGTTCTCAAGCGCAAAGCCCAGCGGGTCCATGCGCGAATGGCATGATGCGCAGACGGGGTTCTTACGATGTTCTTCCATCTGCTGCCGCAACGACGCGCTCGCACCGGTGGCGGATTCGTCGAGCAGCGGCACGTTCGGCGGTGGCGGGGGCGGCGGGGCGTTGAGAAGATTTTCCAGGATAAACTTCCCGCGAATTACCGGTGACGTCCGGTTCGGATAAGCGGACACGGTGAGCACGCTGGCCTGGGTAAGCACTCCGGCGCGGCCGGTACCGGTGAGATCGACTCGGCGGAACTCCGAGCCCTTCACTCCCTTTATTCCATAATGCAGGGCCAGACGCTCGTTGATAAACGTGTACTTGCCGTCGATGAAATCACGGACGCTCCGGTCTTCATGCATCACGTTCTCAAAGAACAGCTCGGTCTCCTTCAGCATCGATAACCGCAGATAGTCTTCAAAGTCCGGAAAGCGGTCACGGTCCCTGGTAATCGATTCGAGCTTGCGAATTTCCAGCCATTGTCCCCCGAAATTGGTGGCGAGGGCGGACGACTTCGGGTCCCTCAGCATGCGGTGCACTTGCGCTTCGAGCACGGCCGGGGTACGCAGCGTGCCGCGCCGCGCTGCGTCCATCAGTTCCGCGTCGGGCATCGTGCTCCAAAGGAAATAAGAGAGCCGCGATGCCAGCTCGTACTGATTGACCAGGCTCGCGTCGTCTGTGTGCCCGGCCGCAACGGAAGGCGTTTTTTCAATGCGAAACAGGAAGTCGGGCGATACCAGCATCGCCTGGATGGCCAGCGCCAGCGACTCGTCGAAGGAATGGCCGCGCTTCTGCGCTTCGGACATCAGCTTCACGAAACCATCGACTTCGTCGAGAGCGGCGGGTCGGCGGAAGGCGCGCGTCGCAAGGTTCGACAGAATGGATCGTTCGCAGACCTGGGTGTGCTGCGCGCAGACAAAGATCTTCCCGCGGCTTTCCGCTGAAGGCGCGGCGGAGAAATCGAACGGCCCTTCGATCTCGACCCAGTTGATCTTGAGCGAATCGGCCGGTTCGGCCTTTCGCGGGCGATTAGCAAAGTTCGCCAGGCGCGTCTTGTAATCGGCAACCTCCTGAGCACTGGCGCCGGCAGGCGGGGGCTGCAGAAAACGGCTGGGATCGGGCGGCGGCGGAACCGGACGCTTCGATGGATTCAGCCCGCCATAACTCGCCGGCAGCCCTTCGAATACATTCAGGAATGAAGCAGCAACCCAGTGGTCGCCTTTGGGGACGCGGATGCGGTACTCGAAGGACTGGCCTTCGTTGTTGTTGTCGAGTACGTCGGCGGTACCCGAATTCTTACCGTCGATCCAGACCGCCATCTTGACCGCCTCAGAGCCCGACGGTCTCTTGTTGCCGACGTTGCAGCGAAACAGGTACTCGCCATCGGCGGGAAACAGGTGGTTCAGATGAAGCGCGCTCGGCATCGCGAGGCCCGTGACGTCATAGTCCGTGAGCGTGTAATAAGGCGGGATGGTGACCGGATCTCCGGCGCTTTCGAGACGGCGCCGAGTGGGCGGCTGATAGCGCGCCATTACAGGCTTCAGGTTCACCGGGCCGAACACGGCCAGCCGGGAGACCTTCTCGGCGGCGGCGAGATAACGCTCCATCAGGACGGGCGAAAGGGACAGCACATCGCCGATATCGTCGAAACCGTAGCCGGAATCGTCCTGCGGGAAATCATCGGCCGGGTGGATGTCCACGCCGAGAAGATCGCGTACCGTGTTGTTGTATTCGGCACGGTTCAGGCGTCGGGCAGTCACATGGCCCGGTATGGGTTTGATGGCCTTATCCGCCCGGTCGAACTCCGCCTGAATCCAGCCGGTGACCGCGGTGACGTCGGTTTTTTCCGGCTGAGGAGCGCCTTTCGGCGGCATGATGCCGCTGCTGATTCGGGTAAGAATCAGTTCCCAGCGATCGCGGTCCCGCAGCATCGCATGTCCGGTGCGGTAAGCCTCCAGATTCAACCCGCCGGATTGCAGTTTCGCGCTGTGGCACGTGTAGCAGTTCTTTGCCAGAAAGGGTAGGACTGTCTCTTCAAACGAAGAAGCCCTGAGTGACTCGGCAGACAGACCTGTCGATAAAGCAGCGACAAAAAAGAACTTCAGCCCGAGCATTAACCTCCTTTGTCTCACAAATTCCCTCAGTTGTTACCGGCCATTAGGCGGGTTACGGAACAACAGCGGGGCAAACTCCGAAAGGTAAAGCTGCCACACAGGCCAGATATGGCCGCCGCCGGAAGAACGGAACACGTGCGGGACTTTCTTTGCTTCGAGCAGATCCCCGATGGATTTGTTGGAATTGAAGGCAGGGTCGTCCGTGCCGCATCCTACCCAAAGCACCTTAAACTTCGAGGCCAACAAGGGCCCGTCCATCTTGTCCAGCTCAGAGCGATACTGCGTGGATCCGCTAAACGTGGCAATCGAACTGAAAAGCTCCGGGTGGCGCAGCCCAATCTGCATTGCCTGGCCGCCGCCCATCGAAAGGCCCGCAATGGCGGTGTGGTCGCGGTCGGTCAGGACTCGGTAATCCCGCTCGATCAACGGCTTGACATCGGCGAGGAGATCTTTTTCGAAGCCGTCAGCAACACCCTGGCCGCGCGCCGGCTCGTCCGCCATCGCACGCGCAACATGCCCGTACGGCATCACCAGAACCATCGGCTCGACCTTGCCCTGCGCAAGCAGGTTATCCATGATCACGTTCGCTCGTCCGGCCGAAATCCACGCCTCCTCGATCAGCCCGGAGCCATGCAGGAGATAAAGCACCGGGTACTTCGCGGTGGAATGCTCATAGCCCGGAGGAGTGTAGACATAGACGTCGCGCGTCATGCCGAGCGATTTCGAATCGTAGGCGTTGATATGTACCGTTCCGTGCGGCACGGCGCGAACCTCCTGAATCTGAGGCTTGTCGCCGGGGACATCGAAATAACTGGTGTGACCCCAGCGTCGCGCTTCGAGGTTGGGATTGGCCGGGTCCGGGCTTCTGATCCCGCCGTCGATGCCGAAGCCATAGTTGTAATAGCCCGGCTCGAAAGGCCCAACTGTGATGCTCCACAGACCCTTCTCATCTCTTATAAGAGCCTTCGGGCCTTTGGTGACCGCGATGACAGGGGCTCCGATAAGCAGCACTTCGTGGGCATCCGGCGCGTACAGGCGAAAGGTGACCGTGCGGTCCGGATGCACTTCGGGAGAGCGCGGAAGGTTCGCCTGATTCTCCCATGAGTTCGCAGCGGGCCGCTGGCATAAAGCACCCGAGACGGCCAGAAAGGCGAGCGGGATGGTTCGAAGGTAATTCATCGCACTCCGCATTCTACCGTTTAGAACTGGAACCGCGCCACCAGCATGCCATTGCGCGGCGATGCGGCTGTGGAACCGGTGTTGATATAGCCGAAGCCGCCCGTGAGCAGGCCCGCCGAGTTGTAAGTGGTGGTGGCGAGCGCGTTGGTGGATGCCGGAGCGTTCAGATACGTCCGGTTGAAAGGGTTAAAGAACATGCCGCGTATTTCGAGGTTCATCCCTTCGCGGACGCGGAAGATCCGGGCCAGCGACACTGATTCCGAGGGCTGGCGCGCCGACCGGTAGTCGTTGTAATAGAGCGATGAGTTGCCAAACGTTCCCGTTGCCGGCTGCGACCATGCGGCGGGATTCAGCACCAGCGTCTTGGTGGGGTCGAAGCAGCTGCAGTTCAGACTTTGCAGGAACAGCGGCTGCCCTGGCACGCGATTGGCGTAGGTGGTCTGGAAGATGCCGTTCGACAGCGCGTTGCTCGAAGCCGCCGGAATCAGAATGGGCAGCCCGCTTTGATACCTGAAGATGCCGCCCAGCGACCACTTGCCGGTAACCTGGCGGACCAGGCGATTCTTTCCCCATTCCGGTGTCTGGTAAGTAAAGCTGAACACGAGTTCCAGCGGAACGGAATATGGCGAAATCGATTTGTTGGCGGCGCGGACCGCGAAGTTGTTGATCGCACCGCCGTCCGCGCCCAGTTGCTCTTCCTTCTGCCAGGTGAATGCGCCGGTGAAGTCGAGGCCGTGCGAAAGCCGCTTAGTCGCTTTCGTCTGTAGCGAGTCGTACCAGCTGTTGCCGAGAGGCGACCAGAGCGCCGGGATTGTAGTGAACTGCGGGAAGGGCCGCAGGCTCTGGGCGAGCGACGCCGTCAGCGGATATCCGGCGTAAGGCGCTTTGAATCCGGCCGCGATCACGGCCGCCGAGCTCAGCGGCTGAGTCAGCAGGGAAAGTTGGCTCGAATTAGTGATGTTGATGCCTTTGGCCAGCAGCGTCGCGGGAGAGATTGCATTCAGGTTGTTAAGGCTCGCGGCCGGGAGCCAGGCCCCGCGGTTGCCCACGTAAGCAGCCTCCACCACGAAATTACGGCCCACCTCTCGCTGCAGAGAAATGTTCCACTGGTTGACCCGGCCCGGACGTCCGCCCTGGGGATCTTCCCAGTAAGGAACGGTGGCCAGTTGCCCGGGCGCGGGACGCGCGCCAGGGTCGAGCGTGACGGTGTAAAGGTCTGCCTGCTGATAAGGCAGCCCCTGTGCGAAGGTCGCGGCGGGAATTCCATAAGACGGCGATACCCAGGCCAGTTGGTTGATGCCCACTCCTATGTAAGGCTGATTGGTGATGTAGCCGTACTGAGTATTAGCTGTATAAGAAAGCCCCCAGCCGGCGCGAAGCACGGTCTTCGAATCGATTTGATAAGCGACACCCAGGCGTGGCTGGTAAGCGTAAGGATAAGCCTTCGAGAAAGCGCTGCACTGGCAACGTCCCACGCCATACCCCTGATAGGCGAATGCGCCGGGGAGCCCGCCGGCGGACGGATTGGCGAGCGTCGGAGCGAAGTTATCCTGCCGGTTCCAGAGTTCGCTGAGCGCCGTCTGATAATCCCAGCGAATCCCGTAGTCGAGCGTGATCTTCCGAGTGAGCTTCCAGTTATCCTGGGCATAGACGGCATATCCGATCTGGCGCTCCTGAGGATCCTGCGGCGCGTTGACGCTCGCGCTGTCGGCAAGCCCGAGCAGGAAACTGGCGTAGGGGAATCCCGCCGTGCCGCCAGACGTGGTCTGGTTGGTGGGCAGCGCCGTCTCGACGTTGCTGAAACCGAAAACGCCCTGGCTGCCGCGCACGTTGTAATCGCTGTGGGAGTCCTTGCGCCATTCGCCTCCCACCTTTACGGTGTGGTTCTCGTGAATCCAGGTGAAGCTGGCAACGGCAGTCGGCTTTTCTCCGTAGTACTCGTTGGCGTTGGCGGGCCCCAGGCTCAGCGAAAGGCCCCCCTGGTTGGCGCCGAGCAGGCCGGTAATGCGCGGGAAGCCGGGAGAAACCACTCCCGAGTAGTTAGTGATGGCGCCCGCATACAGGCCCAGTCCCGTTAGCGCGTTGTACTGGAGCACGCCGCTTTCCGCCGCATCCTGCTGCTTGCCTCGGACGAAACCTATGCCGACGCTGAGCAGCATGGTGGGCCTAAGGGTCTGGTTGAGCGTTAGACGAAAGGTCGGCGTGGTGATCTTCCCGTAGCGCGAGCCAGTCAGCGGGATCGGCAGCCCGTCCGCATTGTTCCAGGGCGAATTATTCAGGCGATACGACAGATAAAACGATAGCTTGGAATCGGCGCTCAGGTTTTCGTCCACCTTCTCCGTGAGCACGGTTGAGCGGACAGGGCTGACATAGCTCTGCTGCCAGTTGTTGACCAGCGCGCTGGTGGTCGGCATCGGCATCAGCGCCTGTATTTTCAGGGCAACCGGATCCAGGCGGCTGGTCGGAATGATGTTGCCCGGAAACGGAGTACGGTACCCGGTCGAAGTCGCGCTGGCGGGATCGTAGATCTGGTTCTCGGAAATTGTCTGGCCGTTAACGTCGGTGCCGAGGCTCTTCCCGGTAAGCGCTGCGGAGAAGTTGCCCGCGCGATAAGCGGCAGTGGGGAGAGTTTGGGTATTCGTGGTAACGGTGCTGGCGTAATTCTGCTCCATGCTGGAAAAGAAAAAGGTTCGATTCTTACCGTTATAAAGCCGCGGAATCACCACGGGGCCGCCCACTGTATAGCCGTAGTCGTGACTGCGCGCAACCGGGCGCAGCAGATGCCCGTTACCGCTGCTGGTGAAAGGCTGGCCGGCGTTCAAATCTTCGTTGCGGAAATACTCGAACCCGGAGCCGTGCAGTTTATTCGAGCCGGATTTCGACGTAAAGTTGAAAAAGCCGCCGCCTACCTGGCCATATTCCGCGGCGAAGTTACTGGTCTGCAGAGAGACCTCTTCAAGCGCTTCCACCGACGGCTGGCTGCCGGCGGAGAAGCTCTCCTGCTGGCTGAAGGTAGCGTCCTGCCCGTCGATGCGGGTGGTGAAGGTATTGTTCGGAAGTCCATTCACCCGGGTATTGATGTTGCTGCCGCCGCTCGAAACAATGCTGGCGCCTGGCACCAGGGTCGCAAAGCCCCACGGGTTGATCAGGGCCGCCGCCCCGCCCTGCGGCTGGTAGAGGGGCAGTTCTTCGAACCGCTGGATGGCGATATTGGTGCTCTGCTCCGCGTTCTCCGTTTTCAGCAGCGCGGCATCGGCGGTTACGCTGACGGATTCCGTCGCCGCGCCGACCTTCAGAGATACGTCGATGCGGGCGATCTGCGCCACCTGAATCGTGATGCCCTTCTGAAGGTAAGTACTGAAGCCAGGCGCAGAGACGCTTAGCTCGTATTCGCCCGCGGGAAGCTGGGGCAGCGTATAGTTCCCCGTACCCGTGGTCGCGGTCTCGAATTTCGTTTGTGTCTCAATGCTGGTGGCCACAATCGCCGCGTTTGGAACCACGCCTCCGCCCTGATCTGTAACTGTTCCCGTGATCGTCCCGCGATCGCTCTGTGCCCCGGCGAATCCCGCCAACAGCACCAGGCCTAATACCCCTAACAGACTTTGACGCATGAATAGTGCCCCTGACCTTTCCTGCCAGGACCCTCTTGCGAAAGTTCGCTTTGGGCCTGGCACGCATGGCCGACTTTATGCCCCACCCTTTTTTAATCAAAGTTAAATCGGGCGTTACAAACGTTACACGGGGTTAAATCGAGCGGGATTCGGACCCGTGATCTCCGCGCGTTTCTCTGATAGTATGGCGCCATTAAAGGTGGGAGAAGCGGAAACGATGCCAAAATCGGAAGCGTTAAGACCGGATGAGCTCGGACAGGAAGCGATCGAACCGGCAGAGATCGCCGAGCATCTGGATCGACTTGTTAAGTCCGACCTGCTTTGCCGAAGCGCGACATTAAGCCATCTTCTGGAATACCTCGTCGCCAAGGCGTTGCTGGGCGAACACCTTAAGGAAGTGGTGATAGCCCGAGAGTTGTTCCATCGCGGACAGGACTTCGACGGCAAGCTGGACAACATTGTTCGGGTCCACGCCCACCGCCTGCGCAGGGCTCTCGATACCTGGTACAGGGGTGAAGGCGCGTGCGATAAGGTACGGTTTTCAATCCCTCGGGGCAGTTACATGGTTCACATCCTTCGCCATGGGGCGGACGAGGAACGGGACCCGGCGGTCCGCCTTAGTATTGAAGCTATCGATATACCTACCGCGCCCGGACCGACAGGATCGCCTGCAGCTGATGAAAAAAAGGGGCCCGGAATGCTTCTGGCGCTCCTGGGTTGTTTCTGCGCCGGAGCACTCGTCACTTATGCGGGTCTTGCGTGGTCAGGCCGTCTGGCGCCGGCGGCTGTTCAGAGCCGGACATCACCGGACGGCATCCTCTCGCCCCCGCTTGCGGCGATCTGGAAGAGCATCTTTCGGCCCGGCGTCAACACCGTAGTCTCGTTCACCAATCCCCTCTTCCTGCGAACCAACGACTCTGTTTCAAGAGCATACATCGCCTACAACGGCCCCATTACCGCTCCCGTCGGCACGGCATTCAAAATGAATCCTGACGACCCGTTCGTCAACAGGAGGATTGCCGGTCTGGGACCTCTTGTCTTCAATGAGAGCTGGACCGGTATCGGTGAGATGAGGGCGGTGCATAAGCTTAGCGAACTGGCGGGCAGTTCCGGCTTCCGTTTCAGGCTGGTTCGCGGCCGGGCTCTCACTTATGACGATATGAAGGGCAGCAACGTAATTTTTCTCGGTTCTCCCTGGGCCAACGATATGCAGGCGAAGTTCAACATCGGAATAACGCCGTTCCAGTGCTTCGGCACCGAAAACATCGTCAACAACGACCCTAAGAACGGCGAGCCCGCGGCATATTTTCCCGAACTGAATCCCACCACGAAGCAGCTTATCGCAAGCTATGGATTGTTCAGCGTCCTGCCTGGGCTCGATCCCGGCACGAAGATCGTTAGTTCGTCCGGAATCGACCAGTATGCAACGCTGGCAGCGCTCGATCTGATGACATCGCCCGATGGGGTGCGGGAAGTGATGCGCCGTTTTGGGGTTTCTTCACAGCAGACGCTGCCGGAGTACTTTCAGGCCGTGGTCAGGACCGAAATTATCCGGGGCGATCCGGCAAATACCGCGGTGGTGACCGTGCGGGCGTTGAAGGCTAAGTAAGGAGGGCGGCTCTCGACTCGCAATAACCTGCCGAGGTTCTTCTCGACAATACATGTTTCAGATCGCCTGTGCCCGCAAGTTGGTCGACCAAGGCTAAAGCTCGCCCATATGCGGCAAGACGTCCGGGCCTTGAGCTCTTAAACCGGCTCCCCGGCGCCGGACCCGAATTAATTCCCCGACGGCCTGTCGATACGATCGACGATCAGGACTGGTATCGGGGCTCTCGTCGGCTCCAGTTTCAGGCCCAGTTGCTCTTTCAGCGCCTCTAAGAGTGTGGGTCCCACTGGCTCCGGCTCGGCGCTGCTCGCTGGCGGCAAGGCGTTGTGTGACTCCGGCATTACGTCAATCGTGAAGTCAAATCGTCCGTGCAAGCCGGTTCGATCAACTACTGGCCTGGTTACACTTCCGAAGGGCCCTCCCAGAACAGGAATCATGCTCGCGAGCAACTCGATGGTGGTATTTCTCGCTCCCAAAACGAGCATGCCACTCGCTTGAGGCTCCATGCCGTAAAACTCGCACATTTGCGGGAAAACACCCTTGACATTCTCGGGCACAAAGTTCGGAGTACCGGGCTCGGCCGGACAAGCGGGCCCCTCACTGTGCGGGCGCAGTTGAGGCCCCAATTTTCCCGGCTTCACCAGCAACAGCGCCAGTGCGGGAACGGTCTGCGTCTCGAAATGTACTGACAACAGGAACCGGTCGGCCAGCAACGACTGCATCATCAGGCGCATCTGGTCTTAGACGGGTTATCTATTGGTGTGCGGGCCCGAATCCGGAAACTGTCCGTGGTAACCCATTTAGGGAGGGTCGCGAGCAGCTCGTGCAATTGGTCCGAAGTGAGCGTCAGCTTGTAAGCGAACTCTATAAAGACAAACAGGGGGAATGCCGCTGAAAAGCGCCCGCCGGTAAAGCGATACCCATTGCCCGCGTCCAGCGGGAAAACCCGCACTGGCATAGGAACCGGATGCAATCGGTCTCACAGAGGCAACATCGAACGCCAACTTACCGCCGGCCGCGATCTGCCACTCTGGCTCAACAGGACATGGGACCGTTTCCTGCGCCCGACACATGGCGGCGAGTGCGAACGCTGCTATAAGAATTTCCCGCATATATGGTCTACAGTGGGCTGATCAGAAGCCGCTTGTCGAATGAGCGTCACAGGTCCGATTGCCTGAACGGGCCGGCTAATGGGCCTTTGATCACACGACAAATCGGAAATTACGTCTGTTTGCACGAGAACGTCCATGCGAGAGTTTAGCCTGTGTCATGCGTCCTTTGCTAACCGGCTACGCGGTTAGAGCCTCCGGTCTGAGGTTTTTTCAGGCACTTGCGCAGAGCTTTCAATGGCGGACGAGGCGTCGAGTGAGACTCCCGACCCCGATTTTGTACCCCATGGAGAACTTGTCCGGCGATCAGGCCTGACCAGATCTGCTTTCCAGGGCCAGGCCGCTGAGAGCGTGCGCCACATGACCAACCTGTCGCAACGCGGTTTGAGAATGCAGTTAGAGGAGGCTGCGAATTCGTGCGTAGCTGTGTACGCGGGTGGTGGCGCGGACGACGGCGTCGCCGGTGGGGTCGGTGGCCGGGTTGATGGCGACGAAGAGCACAGTGTCTTCGCGGCGGGCGAAGACGTTGCTTACGACCATGGCGCGCATCATATAAATGGCAGCCTTGACGCTCGGGCAGACCAAACCGAGCCAGCCGTCGCAGGGAATTTCCGAGGGCGTTAGTCCTGTGGCTTGCTGAATCCGCCGGGCGATGTCGCTTTGGAGCGCTGCGTCGACGACGGGCGCGGGCTGGATGAGCGGCGATTCGGCGTCGATGGCGGCGAACAAATCGGCGATCTCCCGCTGTTGGGCCGGGGATGTGTGATTGAGCCAGTAATGGCCCGTCTTGGCGACCGCGGTGAT
>Ga0302319_10022776_pt1 | contig 11214 bp, 8 predicted proteins | sample Bog_T0_2_FD_203319 | JGI IMG/M metagenome (GOLD analysis project Ga0302319, IMG submission 203319) | Peat permafrost microbial communities from Stordalen Mire near Abisko, Sweden - Bog_T0_2 | ecosystem: Environmental > Terrestrial > Soil > Wetlands > Peat | place: Sweden: Abisko, Stordalen Mire...
CAGTCCGATGTCTGGCGGATGATTCGCCGGCGGGCCAGCCAGGCCGGCATCGAGACCGAGATCGGCTGCCACACCTTCCGCGCCACCGGGATCACGGCCTACCTCAAGAACGGCGGCCGGCTGGAGACCGCTCAGCAGATGGCCGCTCATGAGTCGGCCAGGACTACCGGCCTCTACGACCGGCGCAGCGACGAGATCTCGCTCGATGAGGTCGAGAGGATTGTGATCTGAGACGAAGAGCAAAAGGGGATACCTGCCCCACGGAACACATCGAGAAAACGCGCCTACGGGCATCCTGACGCGAGATTTTCCCGTCTTTTGGGGGAGAATTGAGGCCCGAAGACCTTATTGCCCTACCTGTGCACGCGAGCTGACAATGCAAAAGCCCCGCCTTTTACTCGTCTTCTTCGTTGGCATTCTGGTTGTACAACTCATTGAGCTTGCCTTGGAGTAGTTTCTTGTCTGGAAGCATTGTCTGATACTTGGCGATCAGCGCCGGAGACAGCGTGCGGCTCAGGGCATATTCCACGACTTTATCCTCTTTGCTGGCGCACAGCAGTACGCCGATGGAGGGCTGTTCATGCGCCTTACGCACGTCGCGGTCGAGAGCCTCCAGGTAAAAGCTCAGCTTGCCGAGATATTCCGGTTCAAACCGAGTCACCTTGAGTTCCATGGCGACCAGGCAGTTGAGGCCGCGATGAAAAAAGAGCAGGTCCAGCGCGAAGTCCCGCGTACCCACTTCCAACGGATACTCGGAACCGACAAAGCAGAAGTCCCGGCCAAGCTCCAGCATGAAATCTTTCATGCGGTCGAGCAATCCACGGTGGAGGTCGTTTTCGGTATGCTCCTGCGGCAAGCCGAGAAATTCGACGGAGTAGGCGTCCTTGAAAATGCTTGCTGCCTCTGGATGTATTTCTGTCACCGCCGGCGACACTTTTACCGGGGAGAGCACGGTGTGCTCAAAGAGAGCGAGGTTGAACTGGCGCTCCAGCTCGCGCTTGGTCCACCGTTCCTTGACTGCCATGCGCAGGTAGAATTCGCGCTCTTCGGGCCGTTTGCTCTGCCCAAGAATGATGAGGTTGTGGCTCCACGGCAATTGGTGCGCCAGTGGCGCACTAATTGCCTCGTTCCGGTAGGTCTCGTAGAACTTCTTCATTCTGAAAAGGTTACTTGTCGTAAAGCCGCGCATTCCCGGCTGTGTCCGGGCAATGTAGGCGGCCAGTCGCGGCACCACGCCATCGCCCCACTCGGCGGCCTCGATCTTGCGGCTAATGTACTCGCCCACCTGCCAGTAGAGATCGATCAGCGTGGTATTGACGGCTTGAAATGCCCGCTGTTGCGAGGTGGCAATGAGGCCGACAACCTCAGAAAAGCCCCGTTCCAGAGTTGTGATTTCAGTTGGTTGCGACATTGCCCCCCCCCGCACTCAATTGAATAATATACTAAAACCATGTATACATAAAATCATGCAAGCATGGAATAACGCATCGATGCAACCATAGGAGCATGAAATCATGCAGGTAATCGTAATCAACTCGCAGAAGGGCGGCAGCGCGAAAACGATGCTGGCAAAGCATCTTTCCGTTGAGGCCGAGCGCGCCGGCGACGGCCCGGTGTTTCTGATCGACACAGACCCCCAGGGTAGCCTCACCGCATGGCACACGAAACGCGAGTCCGAAACCCCGCAGCGCGTTGAACTGCCCTTTGATGGGCTGGAGAGGGGCTTAGACCTCTTGCGCCAGCACGGAGCCGCGTATTGCTTCATAGACACCGCGTCAGGCCGTGTGGACGTGGCCAGGGAGCTTTTCAAGCTGGCCGATTTTGTGATCTTCCCCGTCCAGGCCAGCGAGGACGATCTAACGGCCGCGCCGGTCACGGTCCAGGCATTGAAGGAGGCCGCAGTCCCCTTCTTGTTTGTGTTGACCCGAGTGAAGGCCAACACCCTGATTACAGCTCAAGCCGCCGCCGTGCTGTCGAAGCACGGGGAGGTTGCGGAGACATTCGTCAATGACCGCACAGCGTACAAATCGCCCTACCCCAAAGGCCAGACGATTACCGAGGCAGAACCTAAAGGGTTAGCAGCTAAGGAGATTTCGGCCTTGTGGGAGAACATAAAATTATGCTTGCATGGAATCATGCAAGAAAGCAGGGAGGTAAGAGCACATGGCTAAAGCACTCGAATTGAACGCCGACACCTTGACCGTTGTGCCGTCCGTACCCAGGGCCGCACAGGTTACGATGCCCACCGCCGCGCCGCAACAGCGGAGCAAGCCAACGCCCAGGGTCGAGCGGGAGCCGTTGCAGGTTCGTTGGCCCGTGGAGGACGTGAAGGCCGTCAAGCTGGCAGCCATACAGCAAGACTTTCCAACCGTGAGTGATTTCATGCTTGCATGTTTCCATGCTTACATGAAATCCCGCGTACAGGCGTAGGGAGTCGGCAGGATGGCCAAGAGAAGGGCAGGGAACGGCACCGGCGACTTAATCCCGGTCAGCAATCTCGTTACGCCGAAGCTGCGCCGTCAGCTTCGGGCCATGACAGGCCCCACGCCCATTCAGCGCCGTTTGATCGACACCGCGGCGCTCAATGTTGAGCAGCCGGACTTGCAGACGATTCTCTATCAGCACACGGTCTTCTGTCAGACGAGCTTGCCGTATCGCAACCCAGGCGATGAGGCTCGGACTTGGGAGCGGATAAACGGGGATGTTCATTTGAAGGTGCTGGCCGGGGAAGCCATGCACCCCGACAAGGGACGCCTGGTCGAGGTTGGGTTGCCGTTCGGACCTAAATGCCGCATGGTCCTGATGCACATAAACCAACGGGCGCTTGTCACCGAATCCCCGCACGTCGAGGTTGAGGACACGCTTTCAAAATTCGTTCGCAATGTGCTGCAACTCGACTCCAAAGGCCGCAATATGCGCGTTGTGAAAGACCAACTCGCGCGGCTCTCCGCGTCGTCGATCCGTTTGGGCATCGTGCGCGACGGTCACGCGGTCACAGTCAATTCGCAGATCGTCACGGCCTTTGATGTATGGTTCCCCAAAGACGACCGCCAGCGCGTTTTGTGGCCCTCCACGGTGTCACTGTCGCTCGACTACTTCCAGAGCCTCATGAACCATGCCGTGCCCTTAGAAGAAGCGCATATCGCGGCCCTGTCACATAGCTCCCTGGCCCTCGACATCTACGCATGGCTTGCGCAGCGTCTTCACCGTATCCCGGTAGGGAAGCCCGCCCGTGTTTCGTGGGTGGCCTTGCACAGCCAATTTGGGCAGGGATATAACCCCGAGTACATGAGCAAATTCCGGCAGGTTTTCAGGGTTGCATTGAAGGAAGTCTTGACCCTCTACAAAGCCGCCCGCGTCGAAGAAGAAGACGCCAGCCAAGCCCGTATCTACTTCCAGGGCGGGCGGCAGGTATGGCGTGAGAAGCCGGCCAAAGGGTTGACCCTCTACAACAGCCCCCCGCCCGTGCGAAAGCTGCTTGGATAAACCACGGCCATTTTGGTACAAAGCGTTGAAAACTCTGTGGATTCTTAAAGTTATCCACGGCCATTTTGGTACGACAATCACGGCCACTTTAGTACGAAAGACCACGGCCATTTTGGTACGGAAGCCTATAGATAATTACCTCTAGTCTTTCCGGTAGTCGCTCACCCCAAAGCTGTGGAGAACTCCGAAGCTGTTCCCGCTGCTCCGCTTCGCTACGCAGAAAAAGGAGCGCCCTCACGGGCGGTCAGCGAGCTTACGCTCGCACTCAGCGGGAGGGCGCTAGCGCCCCTCCCGCACCCACCCCGCGCAAGTACAAAAAAAACCTAGCTGTGGATGGTGGGGTTGGTCCAGCCTTTGTGTCTGAGTGTAGAGCCGTGCTAGATCGAGCAGAAAGCCCCCAGGACGAACACGGAGCAATGCCGGCTGCCCCCGACTATCCAAAATACGTCTGAGACCGTTTTACCATTGGCCCACGGGTTATGAATCCGACGTCCCATCTGGCCGGAATTTCGCGCGTTGCGGCGGCGTAATCCGGTATAAACAGGTGAGTTTTCCGGTCGATAATCAGGTATAATCCGGTATGTATTCCAGCATTATGAAAACCACTTCCATTCAGATCACGCCTGAGCTACTGGCGTTGATTGCAGAGATTGACGAGTTCAAGGGCGCATGGCGCTCCTTGGGAACGCTTGCGCCGGAGCGGTTGAAAGCCCTGCGCCATGTCGCCACCATCGAAAGCATAGGTTCTTCGACGCGCATCGAGGGCAGCAAGTTCACGGATCGCGAGGTCGAGCGCCTGCTGTCCAATCTGGAGATAAGAAAATTTTCCAGCCGCGACGAGCAGGAAGTTGCCGGTTATGCCGAAGTGATGGAGACCGTCTTTCTTGCCTGGTCCGAGATTCCGATCACGGAAAACCATATCAAGCAGCTCCATCGCGATCTTTTGCGCTGTAGCGACAAAGACGAGCGGCATCGCGGCGAGTACAAGACCTTGCGCAACGATGTTGGGGCCTTCGATCCAGAAGGCAAGATGATTGGAATTGTCTTCGAGACGGCGACACCCTTTGATACCCCGCGCCGGATGCAGGAGTTGGTAGCGTGGTTGAAAGAGGCCCGCGAACTCAAGCGCATTCATCCCTTGCTGATCGTCGCGGTTTTTGTTGTCGTTTTTCTGGAGATCCATCCATTTCAGGACGGCAACGGGCGGCTGAGCCGTGTTCTAACCACGTTGCTGTTGTTGCAGGCAGGCTATGCCTACGTGCCGTATTCGTCGCTTGAAAGCGTGATCGAGAACAGCAAGGAAGGCTACTACCTGGCTCTGCGCCAGACTCAGAGCACAATCCACGCCGATGCACCGGACTGGCAACCGTGGCTTGTGTTTTTCCTGCGAAGTCTTCAGCAGCAAAAACGCCGTCTGGCCGTGAAGGTGGAGCGGGAAAAGAATGCGCTTGCTGTTCTTTCCGAATTGTCGGTAAAAATTCTCGACTACGTGCGCGACCATGGCCGCGTCACAACCCGCGATATGGTGCGCGAGACCGGCGCAAGTCCGAACACACTCAAATCAACCTTCACGTCGTTGGTGGAGAAAGGTCTTCTTGTGCGTCAGGGGGGCGGACGCTCAACATGGTACGGTCTTCCCTGATGTACGCAAAAGAACGCAGATGACAGGCAGGGTTTTCCGTTCCATTGCGCCGCAGAACAACCGCCCGAAAAACCTGCCTGTCCATGGTTTGAATGTCTTAGCGTTCGCACGAATTCAAACCAGTTCCAATGGTGGATTCGCTACGAGGCGTAAAGGCCGCTACGCGCCGCTTTCAGCGGTGGCCTGCGGGCCAGCCTTGACCCCTCTACGCTCAGAAAAGTTCATCAGACATCGGACAGATAGCTTTCCCCATGCCTTGAAAAAACTCAGTCATCCAGCCGCCGCGCAGAGGCAATCCCAGCCCTTATCTGCTATAAAGGAACAACCGCGCTGCTTCGCATCGGAAGAAGTAGTCTGACACATCACCCCCAAACGGGAACTGTGAGGTACCGGAATGCTTACGTACGTTAACATTCGTAGAATCATCCACTTAGAAAATTTATGTTTACGCACGTAAACGGCTGCTTTCAGGTGAAATCGTTTTTTTGGGAATTTCTGTTAACACGTTTAATTACTATGACATGACTCTAAACGTCCAGATAGACAGTTCTGACGCCCGGAGGTTCTGAGTCCATGTCAGCAGAGAGGCGGGCTTCCCATGAGCAGCACTCGCACCGGCCAGAATATCGATCCGCAGCCGCTTCCAGACGCGGAAGCACGTACGGTTCCGCGCCCCAAAACGGCGGCGACGCGGCTCTCAGTTGAGGAGCTGGAGGAGGTCGAATCGGCGGCCAAACGGGACGGCAAGTCGCAGGCTGAATGGATACGCGATACTGTCCTGCGGGAGGCGCGGCAGCGATCAGCCGCCTCGGTCGAATTGGTTTTGGCAGAGCTTTCGGCCAACCGCACCATCCCCGATCAGATCGCCCAACAAGTGAGCCGGACGACGCAGGAGGTATCCCGGTTGGTCAGCCAGTCCGCCGACCAGGCGTTGGCGCGCATCGAGGCCGGAGCTGTGAAGGCTGTTCGCAATGCGGCCGTCAGCGAAGTGGGCGCGAAGATCGAGAGCGCCATCGTCGGCCCAATGGCGACTATCGAAGAGGCGCTGCGGAAGCTGAAGAGTTCTGCCGAGCACGCGGAAACAGCTTCAAACCATTGGAGGAGTTTTACCAAAATCTTCCGCTGGCAACAACTTGCCATCGCCGTTCTTGCCGGCATCGTGATCGGCGGAGCCGGGACGTGGTACTTTGCCAGTCTGCCGCTCAAAGAAGCGGCAGAGTACATTCTGCTTCTCAAAAATGCTCCAGCTTCTCCGCCGAATGCGACTCAAAACACGCCGTCTACTCCCCACCATATCCAACACAATCAGAAGCCGAAAAGCACTCAGGAGACCCAACCACAGATTGAGGCAGCGCCAGTGACGCAGCAGCCGTAAGGACCGAGGCGCACATCATGCTTTCCATCTCGCAACCACTTTCGGCAGGCCAGGCGCGGACGTACCACGCGCGGGAGTTCACATCGAACGAGCAGAACTACTGGAGCCGCGACCAGCAGGGGCATAGCGAGTGGCAGGGCAGGCTTGCCGGAGAGTGGGGCCTTTCGGGCGCTGTCGGCGCGGAGCACTTCGCCCGCCTGAGCGAAGGCCAGCACCCGCAGACGGAAGCGCAGCTCGTCCGGCATCAGACGGCCAAAACCTACGCCGGACAGTTTGGCAGGGAGACAACTTCGGTCGAGCACCGGGCGGGCTGGGATGCGACCTTTTCCGCGCCGAAGTCGGTTTCATTGACCGCCCTGGTCGGTGGTGACGACCAGGTAAGAGTGGCGCACCGGGAGAGCGTCCGCGCGGCTCTTTCCGAGCTGGAGCGGTATACCCAGGCACGGATCGGCAACATCCGCGCGCCGGAGACGACGGGGAAGTTTGCCGCCGCGACCTTCGAGCACGACACCGCCCGGCCCGTCGAAGGCTACGCCGCGCCGCAGCTCCACACCCATGCAGTGATTTTCAACGTCACCGAACGGGAGAACGGCCAGACCCGTGCCCTCCAGCCCCAGGAGCTTTTCGCCTCGCAGAGCTATGCCACAAATGTTTACCGATCGGAGCTGGCCGTCCGGCTCAGGGATCTGGGATACACGATCGAGCGCGGCGAGTTTGGCCAACCGGAAATCAAGGGATACACGAGGGAGTACATGGAGGCCAACAGCCTGCGCCGGGAACAGGTAAAAGACCACATGCGCGCCAGCGGCCTTGATAGTCCAGCAGCCGCGCAGATCGCCGCGCACCGGACGCGGGATTCCAAGCAACTGCTATCGCCGGAAGAAGTTTTGCGGCAGCATCGGGAGCTGGCGGCGCAGCACGGCAACCAGGCGGACCGAGTGGTTGCCGAGGCGCGGCAGCACGTCCAGCAACACGCATACGTTCCCGACAAAGCCGCCCAGGTGTCCGTAACGTATGCCCGCGACCACCTCTTCGAGCGTTCGGCGGTCGAGAATGAACGGGCGATTCTGGCGGCGGCGCTCGGCAGGAGCATGGGCGAGGCGAACTTCTCCCAGGTCCGGCAGGAGTTCGACCGCAGGGTCCAGGCGGGCGAGTTCCGCGCCGTTGAAGCGGAGGCCAGGTTCGGGAGCGCGGGCCAGCAGTACACCACCGCTACCATGCTGCGCATGGAGCGCGAGACCATCGGCCAGATGCAGGAGGGCAACCGGCGAGGCTTTAGCGATCCAATGCTAGTACCGGCAGAGATTCGTATCGCAACCGAAGACCGGCACCCGAAGCTGAATGCCGGCCAGCGCCAGGCGGTCGATGAGATTTTCCTGTCGCGGGAGAAGATCGTCGGCTTGGATGGAGTCGCGGGCGCGGGCAAGACGACGACGCTGGCCGTGGTGCGCGAGGGCGCGGAGCAGGCCGGGTACAAGGTCGAGGGATTTGCGCCGACGAGCCGCGCGGCGGACAAGCTGGGCGAGGCCGGTATCGAAACCAAGACCTTGCAGGCCCATCTTGCGCGCGGCCAGCGACCGGACACCGGCGAGAACCGGCTCTATGTCATGGACGAGAGTTCGCTCGCCTCCACCAAGCAGATGCACGAGTTTGTGCGCCGCCTGCACCCGAACGACCGCGTTTTGCTGGTAGGCGACACCCGCCAGCATGAATCGGTCGAGGCGGGCCGCATCTTCGCCCAGCTCCAGGACGCGGGCATGAAGACGGTGAAGCTGGAGGAGATTGTCCGGCAGCGCGATCCGGAACTGAAACAGACCGTCGAGCAGCTTGCGCGCGGCCAGGTGGGAGAGGCTATCGCCGGGCTGGAGCGGCAGGGCCGCATTCATGAGGTGCCAGGTCATGAAGACCGCATCGCGGCTATTGCCAAGGAGTATGCCAAGTCGCCCGATAACACGCTGGTCGTATCGCCCGACAACCGTTCCCGCGCGGAGATCAACCAGGCCATCCACGCCGAGTTACAGGCGAAAGGCGTTGTCGGCAGGGAGGAACACCGCGCCCAGGTGCTTGTGCCGCGCCAGGACCTCACCGGAGCGGATCGCGCGTGGGCGGCCCGGTACAACGAGGGCGATGTGCTGCGCTATAGCCGCGGCTCGAAGGAGACCGGAATAGGCAAAGGCGAGTATGCGCGCGTGGTCAGCGTCGATGCAGACAGCAACCGGCTCACCGTCGAGCGCAAAAGCGGCGAGGAAGTGAGCTACGATCCACGGCGCCAGCAGGGTGTATCCGTCTACCGCGAGCAGGAGCGGGCTTTCTCCGTGGGGGATCGGGTGCAGCTTACCGCGCCCTCGCGCGACTTGAAGCTGGCCAACCGCGAGCAGGCGACCGTCGAGGGCATCGGCCAGGATGGGCGAATGAGTTTGAAGATGGATGGAGGCCGTCAGGTAGAGATCGATTCACTGAAGTATCCGCACCTTGACCACGGCTACGCCGTGACGAGTCACTCCAGCCAGGGCCAGACCGCCGACCGTGTGCTGATCCACGTCGATACCGAGCTGGGAGCAAAAGACCTGCTCAACAATCGCATGGCCTATGTTGCCGTCTCGCGCGGCGCGCTCGACGCGCAAATCTTCACCAATGACCGCGAGGAACTGGGCGCGGCGCTGGGGCACGATGTATCGCACAGCAGCGCCCATGCGCTGGAGATGAAGCCGGAACAGAAGCTGGAGCAGGCCGTCACGCCGCAGCGGGAGATTGCGCCGCAGCATGAGCAGAGCTTCGATTTTGGTTTGGGTCTCTAGTGAAACGGTTTGGGCTTAGAACCCCTTGCTGTGGTCGTGCCTGAAGTGCCAGTAACGGGGGCTGTTCCGTTGCTCCCCGGACCCCAATACCGCGCGCTTGCAGGTGTATCATTTCCGCAAGCCACCTTCAGGATGACTGGTCCCGTGCTGGCAGTTCGCCGGGCTGATGTGGGACAGGAAAGGGTAAGGTCATGAGGCTACGATTCATCCCCATCTGGGCAGCCTTGGCGTTGTTGGCGGGGGCTGTGGGAACATCGGCACAGTCCACCTCTACGGCGGATGCCCGAAAAGGCAAAGATCAACCATCCCCACGCCAGGTCAAGGTCGCAATCGACTCGCGATCTACGGGGGAAGCGCAATCTCTTTTAATCGTGAAAGGTTTTGGCAACTCGTGCCCGAATGTTTCTATCGTTCGTGATGAATCTGAGGCGGAGTACGTCGTTCTCGCAAGCGAATCCGACCCGTGGCGTGGGTTATTACTCCATTACTACATCACAGTTTATGACAAACAAGGTAAATTGGTGTTCGCAACCGACAAGAATCACGGCAAAAGTGCTTCCGAAGCAGCCTGCCGATTCATCAATGCTCAAAAGTAGCCCCGCTACCATTTAGTTGAGTTGTTTATCATCCTGTACTGGCGGTTCACCGGGCCAATGTAAGGCAAGAAAGGGGGAGGAAGGCCATGAGGTCACAATTCATTCGTACCTGGGCAGTCTTGGCCCTTCTAGTCTTGGCTTCCGGGGCTTGGGCGCAGTCAAGCCCCGCGACGGCTACTCGGAGTATCGCGACACTCAAGGTAAAGGCCGAAAGTGGGGATGCCTCTGCACAATGGACTCTTGCCTTTCTGTATGAAGCTGGGCGCGGCGTTCCGCAAGATTACCAGCAGGCGGCAAAGTGGTATCGCAAACTAGCCGAGGGCGGGAGTTCCTTTGCGCAGAATCATATTGGTTTTATGTACAACCAAGGCCTCGGTGTACCGCAGGATTATGCTCAGTCTGCCGTCTGGTATCGCAAGGCCGCCGAGCAGGGTGACACTAACGCGCAATACAATCTTGGTCTCCTGTACCAATCGGGTCAAGGCGTTCCACAGGACTATGCGCAAGCAGTTCTCTGGTTCCGCAAGGCTGCCGGGCAAGGGGATGCAGATGCGCAGTATTCTCTTGCGTATGCGTTTGCCAAAGGTGAAGGCGTCACGCAGGACTACCAAGAAGGAGCGCGTTGGGCACAAAAATCTGCCGAACAGGGCTTTGCAGCCGCACAGCATAGCATCGGATTCGCTTACCACGTCGGTCGAGGTGTGCCACAAAACTACGCTATGGCTGCTTATTGGTATCGCAAGGCTGCGGAACAGGGGGATGCAAACTCGCAATATTCCCTTGGGCTGATGTATGAGGGCGGTCTCGGCGTACCGCAAGATTACGCGGAGGCGTATTTCTGGCTAGACCTTGCCACGTCGGGCAAGCTGGATGGCATTAAGCCAGATGACGTAGTAAGCGTCCGAGATGGTGCCGCATCTTACCTTACCAGTACGGTACTTTTACAAACTCAGGCACGGGCGCGGAAATGGTTTGAGGATCACGCAGCCAAGACACTCCCACAATGAACACATGCTGTCCTGGCAGTCCTCACGGAAGAAATCGTGCAATACTGTGGGCAGGAAGTCCTCTGTACTGCGGTTCAGCGGAATACCAAATCAAACGATGAGACTTACCCGTGATGAAAGTGCATAAACCTTTCACCGATGTTGTTTGTGAGCCTGAGACCGGAGAAGCTATGACACTACAGGTCGGATTGATTGGTGCAAGCGGGTTCGTGATTGCGAGTGATAGGCTTGTCCAGAAACAACAATATCTCAACCTCAAAACTCCAATGCACAGCAGTAGAACAAAGAAAATTCAAGTTTTTCTAGAACA
>Ga0302319_10022777_pt1 | contig 11214 bp, 8 predicted proteins | sample Bog_T0_2_FD_203319 | JGI IMG/M metagenome (GOLD analysis project Ga0302319, IMG submission 203319) | Peat permafrost microbial communities from Stordalen Mire near Abisko, Sweden - Bog_T0_2 | ecosystem: Environmental > Terrestrial > Soil > Wetlands > Peat | place: Sweden: Abisko, Stordalen Mire...
TGGCCGAGACGACGAAGGCGCCCCTGTACAGCAACAGCGCGGCGACCGTGCCGCTGCCGGTGCCGGCCTTTTCGGTCCAGGCCGTCGAACGGCTGAGCTGAACCACCGCGGCCAGGCCCGCCGCGCCGGTGTGTCGCGGGCCCAACGTAGCCACCTAGCCCCTGACCGCGCCGGCTTACCCCAGGTAGCGGCGGCTTGGGAGTTATGCTCGTCATGTGAGGGGGCGGGGTCATCAAGGACCACACCGGCCATCCGATCGTCCTCGAGCTGGTGTTCAGCGTGGTCATACCGATCGTGATCCTCGTGTACATGCTGAAATTCAGCAAGAGCTATCCAGAGCGGGTCACCCAGCACGCAACCTGACGCCCTGCACCGCGTGCCGCTGGGCGGCGTCGGCCCCCGGCACGACGTGCTGGACGCCGGTGGGGTCGGCGATGCACCAGCGCACCTGGCATGGCCACCGCTACGCCGGAGCAGCCGGCCGGATGAGCCGCGTCAGGATCAGCGGGCTCTGCATCTGGGCGGGCATAGACGGAACCGAACCGGGAGCGGGAACGTCGGAGTAATGGCGCGGCCCGGGCCGCGCCGGGGGCCGGCACCGGGCTAATGGCCGTGAGTAACAAGGTGGAAGCAGAATGAAACTAAACGGTCGCGAGGGGTGGCGTTGAGCGCCGGTATTGGTGTCGAATGAGAAGGTTCCTGGCCCAACGGCAACCCTTATCCCAGGGATGACGCGACGTTACGAAGAGCACATTCCCACCAGTCACAGCTTACACAGACAGGGTGTCCTCATGCGATCCGCGCACGCGCGACCGGTCACGCTGGGCCTGGCCACCGGTCTCTTCGTTATCTCCAGTGGCGTGGCCGGTACCGCCCTGGCCGCCACCACCCCAACGGCCACGGCGACCCCGTCGAGCGCCAAGGCGTCCGCCGCCCCGGCACCGTCCGCCACTTCGGTAGCGTCCAGCACCGCGGCGGCGTCGCCCACCCCGGCGGCCACGAAATCTTCCTCGCCCGCGGCCTCGTCCACCCCGGCCGCAACGAAGTCTTCCTCGCCTACGGCCGACCCTACGCACGGCTCGACCCCCACCAAGGCCGCGTCGCCCACTCCGTCGGCGAGCGCCAAGCCGACGCCGACCTCCAAGGGGACCGGCACGCCCGCGCCGTCGAAGCCCTCGCTGGCCGTCACGGCGTCCGCGAGCAGCGTGCAGCCGGGCAGCACGGTGCTGTTCAGGATCTCCGCCTGGTCCGCTTCAGCCGAGGGTGGCACGATCGTCACCACGCTGACACCGGGCGCGAAGACCCCGGCGTTCAGCGACCCGGTCTTCACCGTGGACAGCTGCACCAGCAACCCGGCCACGAACAGCTGCGCGCTGACGCTCCCGGGCAATAAGCCCGGGGCGCCGCAGATTGAGGCCGAGGTCAGCGTGCCGAAGTCGGCGCCCGGCGGGGAGACGATCAAGTTCAGCGCCACGGTGTCGGTCCCGGACGGCGGCAGCACGCTGGCCGCCACGGCCAGCGCCCCCACGGTGACGGTGGCCAAGCCTGCGACGACGACTAGCTCGACGGCGAAGCCCACGACCAACAGCCAGGCGACCCGCGGCTCGACGTCCGGCTCGACATCGGCCGGCTCCACGGCAACACTCCCGGGCATGTCGAGGTCGACCTACAGTCTCGCTACGGGCCTGCCCATCGGGAACATCCCGGTGGTCGGCTCCGCGGTGCCGGGGGTCTCGACGATGATCCCGGCGGGCAGCGCGTCCAGCCTCTTTCCTGAGATCAACCCGTCCGCGACACCCAGCCCGTCGCCGGGCGCCGAGGCCGGCTTCGGCAGGCAGGGCGACCCAGTCGCCGACTCGTCAACTATCCCGCTGTCGCTGGGCAGCTCGGAGTTCGGCGCGCAGATCGTCGGCCTGATCATCCTGCTGCTCGGCGTCGCGATCGCGGTCACCCGGATCTCGCTGCGCAAGGCGCGGACCACCGGTAAGCCCGGCAGCTGACCTCACCGGCAGCTGACCTCACCGGCAGCTGACCCCACCGGCAGCTGACCCCACCGGCAGCTGACCCCACCGGCAGCTGACCCCACCGGCCCTCATCGGCGGCTGATCTCACCGGGCGGCCGCTGACGGGCCGGCCGCGGGCCGTCCCGATCGTTACTGCTTCTGCTTGGCGATCAGCTCCACGTGCGGCCGGATCTCGCGCATCGTGTTAGCCAGCGCTTTGGCGTTCATGGTCGGGGAGACAACCTCGCCGAAGCTGTCGTTGTCGAACCAGGCGCACATGGCCACGCTGCCCGGCTCCGTGGCGGTCGCGTTGACGCATGCAGCCTCACCGCCGAGGCTGCCCGCGCTGGTGACGCTGGCCCCCTTGAAGCGCTGGGTGAAGCTGGTCACCGAAACCCTCGGCGAGGCATTGAGCAGGTTGCCGCCGATGAACAGGACGATCTGCGGGGTGCTGCCGGTCGTGGAGTTCCCGGCCTCGTATACAGCCTCGACCACGTGCCGGGCCTGACCGGAGCTCATGTTGATCACGTCCTGGCGGAGCTGCCCGACGTTCATCTGCTGCTCCAGCGCCGGCCGGCGCACGAAGGCGTTGAGCTGGTCGGGGGTGACCAGCGTGTGCGCCGGCCCGCCGGGGCCGGATGGGAAGGCCAGCAGGAAGATGGCGGCCAGCGCCCCGGCCATGACGACTACGACGCCAGCCAGGGCGATCCAGAGTTTATGGTCCCCGCTTCGCCCGCGACGGCGGCCCACCGGCCGGCTGCCGGGCCGGGGCCGCAGCAGGGCGCCGGTGCCGCCCGTCCGCCCGCCCCGGCGGGGCAGGGACTCCGGCGGCAGGTCGGCCACGGCCGTCTCGGCCAGGCCGGGGTCGTCGAAGAAGCCGGCGCCGCCCTCCAGCACACCGGTTGCGTGGCCGGCCTCGGCACCGCCCAGGACGGGTCCGTAATCGACGGAACCCGGGTGGCGCGGGTCCAGACCGGGCCGTCCCTGGTCATCCAGCTCGGGGTCGTAAGGGCCCGGGTCATCCAGGAAGCCGGCCGGGTCCAGGCCGGATACCTCCAGCGTCCCGACCGTGCCCATCGGGGTGGGCGCGTCCAGGAATCCCTGGTTGGCCTCGGCGGCGCCCGGATGGTAGTTGTACAGCTCCACGCTGTCCGTGATGCCGGTGGCATCCAGCATGCCCGAGGCGTCCAGCATGCCGGCGGCGACCGGGTCGGGCATCCCGGCGGACAGCGAGCCGAGCGTCCCGACTTCCGCGGGGTACTGCCCGGTGGCGTACTCGGCGGCCACGAAGCCGGGCATCCCGTATCCGCCCGGGCCCGTTTCGGGGAGGCCGACTCCGTGCCCATCATCGCCGTAGGCTGGTTCGCCCGGGTCCGCAGCCGGGTCTGATCCTGGGCCGGCCGGGTAGCCGCCGCCGTGGCGGGTCTGGCCATAACCCGGGCCGACCGGCCCCCCCGCGGGTGGGCCACTGCCGGGGTGTGTGCCGTAGTCGTCATCGGCGTAGCCGCCATCCGCGCCCGGGTACGCCGGGGGTGCGTAGTCCCCGCCGGGCCCCGCGCCGTGGGCATAGCCGGGGGCCGCGGGCGCGCCGTCGGCGTAACCATCGCCCGCGTCGGCGTAACCATCGCCCGCGTCGGCGTAACCATCGCCCGCGTCGCCGTAACCATCGCCCGCGTCGCCGTAACCATCGCCCGCGTCGCCGTAACCATCGCCCGCGTCGCCGTAACCATCGCCCGCGTAACCCTGGCCAGGATGGTCAGGCCCAGGACGGCCGGCCTCCGGGTAGGCACCGTCCGGGTAGGCAGTGTCCGGGTAGGCAGTGTCCGGGTAAGCGGCGTCGGGGTAGGCCGGCTCAGCCTGCGCGGTGCGGCCGTAGGCGATGCCGGGGTACGGCGTGTCGTCGTAAGCCAGATCGCCGTAACTGGGGTCGTCGTACCGGGGGTCGCCGTAGTCCTGGTAGCCGTAATCCTGCTGGCTATAGTCCTGCTGGCCATAGCCTGGCTGGCCCTGGCCCGGCTGGCTGTCCGGCCCGGGCTGGTAGCCGCGCTGATCCGGGTCGGCGTCCGGGTAGCCCGGCTCCTGATGGGCGGGGGCCGGGTAGCCCGCATAGCCGATCTCACGCCGCCCGGCCTGCTGGTAGCCGGCATCGCCCTGGGAGCCGCGGTTGTCGTAACCGCCGGCCGCGTGACCTTCGTAGCCGCCGGCCTGGTAGGCCCTCGGCCGGCCGGAGTAGTCGCTGTCCGGTTCAGTGGCCCCAGGGGTCTCATAGGGACCGGGAGCTTCATAGGCCCCCGCGGCCCCGTAGCCGTCGCCAGCGTACGGGGCCGGATGGTATCCGGCGGCGCCGTCTGGGGAGTCCTGGTATCCCGCGACGGGATACCGCGCGTCCGGGTCCAGGTCGCCGGCATCATAAGAGCCGGTGTCATCGCGGCCGGCGTCGCCGTTGTCCGCTTTGGTGAAGACCGGCGCACCGTAAAGATCGAGGCTGGCCGGGCCCCGGTAGCCGGGCGTGCCCGGCAGCGGGCCGGAGGGATGCGACACGTCCGCTGAGTCATCCTGCGGGGCGTACCAGCCTGACTCGTCATACCGGGGAGGCCCGTCATATCGCGCGAATCGGCCACTGCCGCCCTCAGCGGGCGTATAGCGGGCGTAGCCTGAGTAGCCGCGCTCGGGCACACGGGAATCATGCGCCCCGCCGACGACGGAAGCGTGCCGGACCGGCTCCCACCGGTCGCCACCTTCCTCCGGCGGCCATCCGCTACTCATATTCCGGGTCACCCCCGAGTCTGATAGGGCAGGGCCGAACTGCGGTCAAATTTCATCATTGCGGCAAAACAGGCGTCTCCGCTACCTCATCCGTGACATGCGCTCCGCTTCGGTCATGGCAGCACACGCTACTGGTCTAACCTCGTGGATGTGGCACGAGACGAACGCGGAGTAACCCCGCAGAGCGAAGACTTCTCCGCCTGGTACAACGAATTGGTCTTCAAGGCGGAGCTAGTGGACCGTGGGCCGGTCAAGGGCACGATGGTAATCCGCCCCTACGGCTACCGGCTCTGGGAGCTGCTGCAGACCGATCTGGACGGGCGGATCAAGGAGACCGGTCACCAGAACGCGTACTTTCCGCTGCTGATCCCGGAAAGTTACCTGAAGCGCGAGGCGGAGCACGTCGAGGGGTTCGCTCCGGAGCTCGCGGTGGTGACGTACGCCGGCGGCAAGGAGCTGGAAGAGCCGCTGGTCGTCCGGCCCACCTCCGAGACGATCATCGGCGAGATGATGTCCAAGTGGATCAGCTCGCACCGGGACCTGCCGATGCTGCTGAACCAGTGGGCGAACGTCGTCCGCTGGGAGATGCGCCCGCGGATGTTCCTGCGGACCACCGAGTTCCTCTGGCAGGAGGGCCACACCGCGCACGCGGACGAGCCGGACGCGATGCGGGAGACCATGCTCGCGCTCGGCCTGTATGCGGCCACCGCCCGCGAGCTGGCCGCCATGCCGGTCGTCGAGGGCGAGAAGACCTCCGGTGAGCGCTTCGCCGGAGCGGTCCGGACCTTCACGATCGAGGGCATGATGCGCGACGGCCGCGCCCTGCAGTCCGGTACTTCGCATTACCTCGGCACGAACTTCGCCCACGCCTTCGACATCACCTACGCCGGCGAGGACGGCAACCTGGCCCTGTGCCACACCGTGTCCTTTGGCATGAGCACCCGCATGATCGGCGGGGTGATCATGACCCATGGGGACGACAAGGGCCTGGTCCTGCCGCCGCGGCTGGCTCCCTACCAGGTGGTCATCGTCCCGATCGGGCGCGGTGAGCAGGCCGCGGAGGTCGCCACGGCCGCGGCCGCGCTCGCGCGGCGGCTCACCGGGGCCGGAATCCGCACCCACGTGGACGACCGGGCCCAGCTCTCGCCGGGCTTCAAGTTCAACGACTGGGAGCTGCGCGGCGTGCCGATCCGGCTGGAGCTCGGGCCACGGGACCTGGCCGCCGGCACCGCGGTGATGGCCAAACGGCTCGGTGACGGCAAGGAATCCATCCCGCTGGACTCGGCGCCCGCTCGGCTGGCCGACGAACTGGAGGCCTTCCAGGCCTTTCTGCTGGAGCGGGCCACCAGGTTCCGGGACTCCCGCACGGCCACGACCGACTCCTGGGAGGAGTTCGTCGCGGCGGTCGCCACCGGATGGGCCCGGGCCCTGCACTGCGGAACGCCCGAATGCGAGAACGAGATCAAGGCCGAGACCGCGGCGACGGCCCGGTGCATCCCGCTGGACGGTGAGCCGGAGTCCGGTCCGTGTATCCGCTGCGACAGGCCGTCCGCTTACGGCAAGCGGGTCATTTTCGGCCGTTCGTATTGATCCGAACGGACCGGGGTGAGAGCAGTCCCGGCCCGGGCCCCTGCGCTTCCGGGACGGAGGATCCCCACCGGGACGCGCGGCTCAGGCCTGCGGGCCCAGGCGGCGTCAGCCGACGTCGCGCTGCCGCAGCGCCGCCAGGCCGGCGGCAGCCAGGATCGCCGCGGCCAGCGTGAGCCACAGCAGCGGCGCCGCGTGCACCGTGGCCCCCGGCAGCTTCGGCACGTGAGTGAACGGCGAGATATCCATCACCCACTGGGGCAACCGCAGCAGCGGGCCGAAGAACACGGCCAGCACGGCCGCCGACACCATCGTCCAGCCGCCCGCCATCGCGGCCCGCGGGAAGGCGCCGAACAGGACGATCGTGGCCCCGGCCACAGCCAGCGCGGCTGGCCATTGGGCCAGCGCCGCACCGGTCAGGCTGGCGACCTCCGTCCCGGCGTTACCAGCCCGGAGGCCGTAGCCCAGGCCGGCCGCCACGCCCGCCACGACGAGCAGCACCCCGGACCCGGCGACCGCCATCGCCACGTGGCTGAGCGCCCATCGGATCCGGCCGCACGCGGTGGCCAGCACCGGCTCAGCCAGCCCGGCGGCCTCCTCCGAGTGCAGCCGCAAGACGGCGGAGACGGCGTAGGCGGCCGCGGCCAGGCCCGCTATCGACATGACCGCCGCCAGGTAGGCGTTGGTCAGGCCGGCCTGGCCGCCCAGCCGGGTGAACTCGTGCCGGACGCTGGCGCTGCCCCCGACCAGGGCCCCGACGCCCTTGGCGGCGGCACCCGCGGCCGCGCAGCCGAATACGAAGCCGGCCGCCCAGCCGGTCAGCGTGCCCCACTGAAGCCGCCAGGCCAGGCCGAACGGATCCCCCAGCAGGCGGCCACCGTCCGGGCGCCCCGGCCGGTCAGGCAGCAACCCGGCTCCGTAGTCACGCCGGGCGGTCACCGTGTATGCGGCGACGGCGGCCGTTACCGCCAGGGCCAGCGGAAGCGCCAGTGCCCACCACCGGTCCCCGGTGAACGGGCGGGCCAGCTCCGTCCAGCCCAGCGGGGACAGCCAGGTCAGCCAGGACGGCCCACGGGCACCGGCCGAGTCGCCCACCGCCCGCAGCAGGTAGGCCAGACCGAGCGCACCGAGCGCGATCCCGCGTGCCGTGCGGGCTCCGGAGGTGAGCTGGGCGGCCAGCGCGGCCACGCAGGCAAAGGCGAGACTGCACGTGGTGATGGCGAGAGCCAGCGCGACCGCTCCGGCGGCCGGGAGGCCGACAACGGTCAGCGCCGCCGCGATCAGCACCGCGAGGACCAGGTCGGCCGCGCCCGCGACCGCCAGGGCCACGGTAAGCGGCGTTTGCCGGCCAACCACGCCGGCCCCGATGAGCTCCAGGCGGCCGCTTTCCTCGTCGGCCCGGGTATGCCGGATGACCAGCATGATGCTCATGACCGCGGCGAAGATCGCCGCCCAGACGCCGTACCGCCAGGCGGTAAGTGCCCCGACCGAGGTCCCGTAGAGCCTGCCGTACAGGAACAGCAGGCCGGGGTTGTGGCCGGCGCTCACCAGAAGCTGCACCCGGCCCGCCGGGGAGTAGACCTTCTTGAACGTCCAGGCCGTGCCGGCGACGAGCGCGGTGACCACGTAGACCCAGGCGGGCAGCATGATGCGGTCCCGGCGCAGAGCCAGCCGGGCCAGGACCCCGGCACCGGCCAGCCCGCTCATCGGGAGGCTCCCGCCACGTCCCGTTCGGCCAGATAATGACGCAGAAACAGTTCCTCCAGCGTCGGCGGCTGGCAGGTCACGGTGCGAATCCCAGCCTCGGTGAGGTGGCGGAGCACGTCGTTGAGGGCCTCGTTGTCGACCTGGCAGCGGACCCGCAGGCCCACGACGTCCAGATCATGCACACCCGGAACCCCGTCCAGGCTGACCGGCCCAGCCAACTCGGCGTCAACGGCCGTGCGGGTCAGGTGCCGCAACTCGGCGAGGGTCCCGGTCTCGACGCACCGGCCGTCGCGGATGATGCTCACCCGGTCCGACAGCGCCTCGGCCTCGGCCAGGATGTGACTGGACAGCAGGATCGTCCGGCCGCTTCGGCGCTCGTCTTCCACACAGTCCCGGAACGTGGCCTCCATGATGGGGTCGAGGCCGGAGGTCGGCTCGTCCAGCAGGAGCAGTTCCGCGTCGGACGCTAGCGCGGCCACCAGCGCGACCTTCTGCCGGTTGCCCTTGGAGTAGGCGTGCGCCTTCTTGGCCGGATCGAGGGCGAACCGCTCGCACAGGGCCGCCCGGCGGCCGGGATCCAGCCCGCCACGCAGTCGGCCGAGCAGGTCGATGATCTCTCCGCCGGAGAGGTTCGGCCAGAGGGTGACGTCGCCGGGCACGTAGGCGAGGCGCCGGTGCAGCCGGGTCGCATCCCGCCAAGGGTCGCCGCCGAGCAGCCGCGCCTCGCCGCCGTCCGCCTTCAGCAAGCCGAGCAGAATCCGGAGCGTGGTCGTCTTGCCAGCGCCATTCGGTCCCAGGTAGGCGTGCACCTCGCCGGTCCGGACGGTGAGGTCCAGGCCGGCGAGGGCGCGGGCTGGACCGAAGCTCTTCTGCAGCCCGTGAACCTCGATCGCGTGTGCCATGGCCCGCCTACAGATCTACAGAGATTTCATAAATTCATGAATGTTGCTAACAACATAGACTAGGCGGCAATCTTGCGTAGGGGGCGGCATTGCCACGTCGCGCACATGCGCCGCCACCAGGAAGGGAGCCATAAGGGTGCCGGACGAGGCCAGTGTGGCCAGGGCGGGCGAGCCCGCAGAAGAGGCAAACGGCCCGGATCGGGAGGCCGTGCTGCGCTACATCGAGCGGTTTGCCTCGTTGCTGATCTCGCTCGGGGTACCGCCGATGCCCGCCCGCGTGTTCGCCGCCCTGCTCATCACGGACTCGGGACGGCTGACGGCGGCCGAACTGGCAGGCGTTCTGCTCGTCAGTCGCGCCGCCATCTCGGACGGCGTCCGCTACCTGACCCAGCTCGGCCTAGTCGACCGGGAACGTGAGCCTGGGTCACGCCGCGACTACTACCGGATGCCGGACGACGTCTGGGTCAAAATGATCTCGCTGCGGGACCAGATCCTGGTGCGGTGGAGCGGCCTGCTCAGGGAGGGCATCGCGTTGATCGGCGCCGGAACGCCGGCCGGAACGCGGATGGCGGAGCACGCGGCCTACGTCGAGTTCGTCAGCAAGGAACTCCCCGGCGTCCTGCAGCGCTGGGAAGAATGCAAGGCGAGCCTGCCAGCTGGCGGCACCGCGTGATCGGCGCCGGTGGGCTCAGCGGATGGGGACGTCCTTGTCCGGGAGGGTGAACTCGCCGCCCAGGTAGCGGAAGACCGGGTCATCGGGGTCGACCGGCTCGCGGGCCAGCACCTCATCGGCGTAAACCTCGGCGTCGTCCTTGGGCTCGTACCCGAGCGCGCGCGCCTCGTTCAATGAGACCCAGCCGCCCCGGCTGTTGGCCGACACCCCGAAGATGACCCGGAATCCGGGCCGGGGCGCCGACAGGCAGGCCTCGAACAACCGGCCGGCGTCATCCGGGGACAGCCAGGTGGACAGCGCGCGAGCGGTTTCCGGGCGTTCGAAGCAGGTCAGGATGCGTACGCAGATCGCGTCCAGACCGTACCGGTGGTGGTACATAGACGCGAGTGCCTCGGTGGCTACCTTGGAGACGCCGTAGTAGGTGTCCGGCTCGGGGAAGGCGTAGTCGGGCACCGGGAAGCTCGCGCGGGGCGCGAAGCCGACCGCGTGGTTGGAGGAGGCGTAGATGACCCGGCTCACCCCGGCCCGGCGCGCCGCCTCGAACGCGACGTAGCCACCGTTGATGTTGACCTCGAGGATCGCCCCCCACTCCTCCTCCCCCGAGTACCCGCCCAGGTGGATGACGGCGTCCACGCCCTGGCAGGCGGCGGTCATCGCTTCCAGGTCCGTGACCGACGCCTGGATCGCCTCCTCGCCGGGCCCCGCGGTCACCGGGGCCACGTCGAGCAGGCGCAGGGTCCGGCCGGGCTGGGCCAGCCGGGTCCGGAGCGTGGTCCCGATCAGGCCGGCCGCGCCAGTCATCAGGATGGTCGGCACGGTGGCTCCTCGCTGTGTGGGTGGGCCTGGGCCGTACCCAGGGCGCTGTGGGTCAGGGATGGGGTGCCGGCGCGACCGCGCCCGGGCCGGTGTCAGAACACGACAACGCTGCGCAGCACCTCGCCGCGTTCCATCTTGCCGAACGCCTTCTCCACATCATCCAGGGCGATCGTCTCGGAGACGAACTTCTCCAGCGGCAGGCGGCCGTCCAGGTGCAGGTCGATGAGCATCGGGAAGTCGCGGGTCGGCAGGCAGTCGCCGTACCAGGACGACTTCAGCGCACCGCCGCGGCCGAACACGTCCAGCAGCGGCAACTCCAGCCGCACCTCGGGGGTGGGCACACCGACGAGCACCACCGTCCCGGCCAAGTCACGGGCGTAGAAGGCCTGCCGGTAGGTCTCCGGCCGGCCGACCGCGTCGACGACCACGTCGGCGCCGAAGCCGCCGGTCAGCTCCCGGATGCGGTCGACCGGATCGGATGCACGCGAGTTGACCAGGTCGGTCGCCCCGAACTGCCGCGCCCACTCCAGCTTGCGGTCGTCGACGTCCACCGCGATGACGCGCACCGCGCCGGCCAGGCTGGCGCCGAGGACGGCGGCGTCGCCCACGCCCCCGCAGCCGATCACAGCGACGGAGTCGCCCCGGCTGACCGGCGCCGTGTTCAGCGCGGCCCCCAGGCCGGCCATCACACCGCAGCCCAGCAGGCCCGCCACCTCGGGCCGGGCAGCCGGATCGACCTTGGTGCACTGCCCCGAGGCGA
>Ga0302319_10022778_pt1 | contig 11213 bp, 13 predicted proteins | sample Bog_T0_2_FD_203319 | JGI IMG/M metagenome (GOLD analysis project Ga0302319, IMG submission 203319) | Peat permafrost microbial communities from Stordalen Mire near Abisko, Sweden - Bog_T0_2 | ecosystem: Environmental > Terrestrial > Soil > Wetlands > Peat | place: Sweden: Abisko, Stordalen Mire...
GCTCCCCCACCACCGCCTTCACGTCATAAGCGCATCCCCGGCAATAGTCCGACATCCGCGAAATATACGCCCCCGACGCGGCATAAGGCTTCGATCCCACCACCCCGCCATCCGCATACAGCGCCATGCCCCGCGTATTCGGCATCTCCACCCACTGATACGCATCGGCATAGACCGCCAAATACCATTCATCGACAAAATCCGGATGCACCCCGGCCAGCAGGGCGAAATTCCCCGTCACCATCAGCCGCTGGATGTGGTGCGCGTAGGCCTCCCGCCGCGTCTGCCCCACCACCGCGCGAATGCACGCCATCTCCGTGCGCCCGTCCCAATAGAACGGAGGCAGCGCCCGTGTCGCACCTAGCGCATTCAGTGCGCCATATTCCGGCATGTACAGCCAGTAGATCCCCCGAACAAACTCCCGCCAGCCAATAATCTGCCGAACAAACCCCTCGGCCGCGTTCAGCGGCACCGCCCCGGCCCGCCACGCCGCCTCCACCGCCCGGCACACCACCATCGGGTCCAGTAGCCCAATATTCAACGCCGGCGAGATCAGCGCATGAAACAACACCGGCGCATCCCGCCGCATTGCATCCTGCCAATCGCCAAACCGCGGCAGCCGCTGCGCCACGAACGAAGCCAGCGCCGCCCGCGCATCCTTCGCCGTCACCGGCAGCGCGAAGCCATCCAGTTCGCCGAACAAACGAGGCAGGCACGCCGGCACCATCTCCATCACCCCCCGCGTGATCGCGTCCGGCGGGAAGCGCGGCACCGCCGGCGCCGCCACCCGCGCCGGCAGCCGCTTGCGGTTCTCCGCATCGAAGTTCCAACGATCACCGGCCGGCTCGCCATCCACCATCAGCAAGCCGGTGCGCTTGCGCATCTCGCGGTAGAAGAACTCCAGCCGCAGCGAGTGCCGCCCATGCGCCCACAAACGGAAATCCGACCTCGAACACAGGAACCGATCGTCCGCCCGGATCTCGGTCTCCGCCAACTCCGACCACCCGAGCATCATCTGCAACACGCGCCATTCGCCGGGCTCGGTCACCACGATCCGCTCCGGCCGCAGCCGCGTCACCGCGCGCGCCACCTCACCGGTCAGCGATTGCGTGTTCTCCGGATCGTCCAGCGCCACATATTCGACGCGCACGCCCCGCCCGATCAGCGCATGCGCGAAGTGGCGCATCGCCGACAACACCAGCACAACTTTCTTCACGTGATGGGGGACGTAGGTGCATTCCGCCATCACCTCCGCCATCAGCACGACGTCGCGCGCGGGATCGAGGTCGTGCAGCGCCGAAATCCCACGCGACACCTGGTCGCCGAGAACAACCCGCAGCGTGGCGACGCTCAAGGCGGTGGGATCACAGCCGCTCGTAGTGCACGATCGACCCGTCAGCCGCCGAGAACTGCATGCCGGCCCAGACGCTGTCCAAATCGTACCAAAGTGCGAACACCAGGTCCCCCGACAGGTCGAAGCGATGCGCGCGCAACGGCCCCTCCGCCGAGGCCAGCGTCTCGGTCCCCGCAGGCGCCACGTGCGGGTGCACCAGGCCGCCATCCTGCGTGCCGATCATCGGCACCTGCAGCAGGCGCGAGGTCCAATAGGTGGTGGGCAGCGCGTCCTCCGGCGCAATGTAGGGCTCGGTGCCGTTGCCACGGACCTGCAGTCCGGCGGCGCCGCGCTCCGCCTTCATCCAGAGATGCTTGCCGTTGCGGTCGGTCTGGCCCTCCAGCGCGGCGATCTTCCCGCCGCGCCAGGTCTCGTGCGACCTGTGCGTGTAGGCGACCAGCGGGATTGGCCCGAACGAGACGTGCGCCTCCACCACCACGCGCACGTCGAAATCCCCTTCTCCGGCATGGGTGAATTCAACCGAATGGGTGCCGATCGGCGAGCCGTGGCGGACGATGCGGAAATTGAGCCCGGTGGTTGGCGGCACGGGCGCCGCCGCCCCCACCCCCAATCCGCAGCCGGCGGCGAGAGCGGCCAGACACAGCCTCCGCCGCCCGATCGCAGTCCTTGCGTCGTGCATGCTTCCTCTGATGGTCGTTTCGTGACAAAGCTGGCATTGTCGGAAGGGCACGACAAGACTGTGCCGCTGTGGCAAAGTCGCCACACGACGAGCCGGGTCCTGAAAAGCCGATGCGCCAGCTACTCCTTTTGCGGCATGCCAAGTCATCCTGGGACGACGCGAAGATGCCGGACCGCGACCGCCCGCTCAACCCGCGCGGCCGGCGCAACGCGGTGGCGCTGCGGCAGGCGATGCGGGAGCTGGGGCTGGCGCCCGACCTGGTGCTCGTCTCGTCGGCGAAACGCACCAGCGAGACCCTGGAAGCGCTGGAGCCGTGGGACGACACGCCGCTGATCGAGCCGATGGATGGCCTGTATTTGGCCACGGCGCCGCAGCTTCTGGCCGTATTGCAGGGCGTGGCGGAGACGGTGCGGAGCGTGCTGCTGATCGGTCACAACCCCGGGCTGCACGACCTGGCGACGAGCCTGACGGAGGGCCGGCCCACCGCCGACCAGCAGCGCGAAGCGGAGCGGCGGCTGGCAGCGGGGTTCCCGACAGCATCGCTGGCCGAGTTCGCCATCGCCGGTCCCTGGTGGCAGATCGGCCCGCGCGCCGGCCGTCTGCTGCGGTTCCTCACTCCCGCAGATTTGACCGAAGCCAAGCCGGGGCCAACCGACTGACGACGATGGATATCGAACCTACCGAGGCGCTTGAGGCGCTACCGCAGGTCGCGCCCTCCGGCCCGCCGACAGAAATTTGCTTGCCCACGCCCGTCATGGCGTTGGAACTTGACCTTCCAGCGGACATAGCCGCCCGGCTGTCCCGGTTTCCGGTGATCGCCCGCATCAAGACTGGCCGCTCGCGCACCCATGCGGTGACCATCGTCTGGCATGACACGCCGGCGCGCGACTTATCGGAGTCCGGCCTGGCACTCGCCGAGCAGCGCGGCGCCTGGCGGCTGGAGCGCATCCGGCCCGGCCCGGAGCCATGGCCGCCCGGGGGTCCGCCGCCGGCGCTGGCACAAGCCGATAGCCTGCCCGGCCTCGGCCACGATCTGACACAGCCGCTGCTGCCAACCGTGGCGTTCGAGGGCCGCGCGCTGGACCTGATCCTGGCGGGTGAAGACGGCCCAGTGGCGCTGACCCTGCTGCGCGGCACGCTGCGTACCATCGGGCGGGAGTTGGCCGCCTGCCGCCTGCTGCTATCCGGCGCCGAACCGGCGGTGCTGTCGCTCGCGCTGGCGCTGGCCGAGGAAGCCGGCGCGAGCGTGACGCGGGCAAGCCTGGCCGCCGAGGCGCTGGCGCTCGCCACCGGCACGCTGCCGGCGCTGCGGCGCCACGGCGCGCCCTCGGTCGCCGCCGACGCCACGGTGGCCGACGCGTTTGCCGAGGCGGTCGGCCACCTTGCCGATGTGATCCTGCAGCTCGCGCCCGCCGCCGCGGATGGAACGGACGGGCCGGAGACGGTGCACCATATGCGGGTGGCGGTGCGCCGGTTGCGCTCGGCCTTGACGGTGTTCCGCCGCGCTGTGGCCTGCCCCGCGATCGAGGCGGCGGAGCTGGGGCTGAAGGCGCTTGGCGCGCGGCTCGGGCCGACCCGCGACTGGGATGTGTTCGCGACCGAGACCGGCCCACGGGCGGCGGCCGCCTTCCCCGGCGACAAGCGGCTGGAGCGGCTGCTCGCCGCGACGGAGCGGCGGAGGCGCGCGCATCAGGCGGCGCTGGGCGCGTTCCTGCGCGGGCCGGAGTTCCGGCGGCTGGGGGTGCTGCTGGCCTGGATCGCCGCCGGGCGGTCCTGGCACGACAGCATCGGCGAGGCGGAACGCGAGGCCATTGCCGCCCCGCTGACAGAGTTTGCCGCCCGCGTGCTGAACCGGCGGCTCAAGCGGGTGGCGGCGGCCGGGGCTGGGCTGGACGGGCTCGCCCCGGAATTGCTGCACGATGTCCGGCTGCTGGCCAAGCGGCTGCGCTATGCAGCGGAGATTTTCGCGCCTCTATGGCCCGGCAAGGCGACCCGCCGCTTCCTGGAGCGGCTGGCGGCGCTGCAGCAGGAGCTTGGCATGCTGAACGACGGCGCGGTGGCAGCCGGGCTGCTGGACGAGTTGGCCGGTGCCGGGGGCCGCCAGGCCTTCGCGGCCGGCCTCGTGCTTGGCTTTGTCGGCGCCGGCGCCGGCGGGCATCGGGCGAAGATCGCGCGCGCCTGGGAGAAATTCCGCCGCCAGGAGCCATTCTGGACTTGACCGCGCGCAGCGGAGTCCGGCAAGCGCCTGCCCACAACGTCGCCAAGGATGTCTGAGTGCCGATCGGACGGCCGCGCCGGATCTTCCGCTCCGCGTTTCCCCGCCTGCTGCGACGCGTCGCCACGACGGCGGCGCTGGCGCTGGGCGTGATCGGCGCCGGCAACTGGCTGGCCGGTCTGGATTGGAACAGCCCGGGCCGCGCCGGGCTGCCCGAGCGGCTGGAAGCGCGCGCGGGGCAGGTCGCCGTGGTGGATGGCGGCACGCTGCGGCTGCAGGATCGCGTCGTCCGGCTGATCGGCGTGGCGCCGCCGCCGCGCGGCGAGAGCTGCCGGCGGGCCAACGGCACCGAAGTGGATTGCGGCGGCGCGGCGGCCGACGCGCTGGCCGGCCTGGTGCGCGAGGGCGACGTGGTCTGCGACGTGCGCGCTACTGACCCCATGGGCCGGCCGCTGGCCACCTGTCACGCCGGCGGAACCGACATCAGCCAAGCCGTGGTTGGGACGGGCTGGGTGCGCTCCGACCGCAGCGTGCCCGGGCTCGACCGGCAGGAGGCCGAAGCGCGCAGCACCCGCCGCGGCCTGTGGGCCACCGAGCAGAGCTGGTAGCGCGCCTGTCCGCGGCGGTATCGCCGAACTCTGCCTGTTATTTCGAGGGATGGCGCAGGGTCCAGAATTGCGGTAACGGAACACTGTCGTAAGAATGGAGAGTCGCGCATGTTGTTCCAGGAAGGCTTCAGCTTCACCAATTTTATTGTCGATACGTTCACGGTGTTCATTTTCATCGTGTGGCTATGGCTGCTGATCACGGTCCTGAGTGATCTTTTTCGCCGCGCCGACATTTCGGGTCTGGGCAAGGCGGTCTGGGTGATCGCCCTGATCGTGTTTCCGTATATCGGTGTGTTCGCCTATCTCGTCTCGCAGGGCAGCGGCATGGCCGAGCGAAGCGGGCAACAGGCGCATCGCGCCCGCGACGAGCTGCGGCACTTTCTGGGCGTCAGCGCGGCTGATGAAATCGAGAAGCTGGACCGGTTGAAGAGCTCTGGCGCGATTTCCGACGAAGAATACACGCGCCTGCGCGCAAGGGCGGTGCAGTAGCGGCTTCGGAAGGACGGCCGGGGCTTTGGGCACACGGCTCCTGCTCCGGCCGGATGCGCTGATGCGTCTGACGGGGACGCCTTTGGATGTAGGGCGGATCAGCGGAGCGCCACCCGCCGCTGCGGTGCGCGGGCACCACTTGGCGCGGCGCTGATCGCCCTACCCGTCGGCCACACGGGCCGTCGTCGCGACAATCAGTCGGCGTGCGCGGCCAGCTCGTCGAAGTTGATGTCCACCATCAGATCGTTCGCCAGATCTTCCAGGGTGGCCCGCAACGCGGCGGTATCGGCACCGGCCGGCACGCTCAGACGGGCCCTGGCGCGGAACATCGTCTCGCCCGAGCACGGGGCGCTGTAGCAGTCGGTGTGGAGCTGGTGGATGCTGACGTTGTGCGAGGCGATGGCGTGCGAGATTTCGCGCACGATCCCCGGCCGGTCCTGTACGATCAGCTCCAGCCGCAGCGAGACGTTGGGCGAAGCGGCGTCCTCGTCCTCGCTGGTGGCGACGATCACCCGCAGGCCCTGCGAGCCAAGTTGCTGCAGGCCGGCGATCAGGTCATCGGCCCTCGCCGTCGGCACCTGGAGGTGTACGATGCCGGCGAACTGACCGGCCAGCGTGGTCAGGCGGCTCTGCAGCCAGTTCGCGCCGTAGCTTCGCGCCGTCGCCGACAGCAGGCTGACAAGCCCCGGCCGGTCCGAACCGATCACTGTCAGCACGAGAGACCTGGTCACCGTCGTGTCCTTTCTTCTGCTTTGGAAGAAGGTTATTGGCACTGGACGGTTTCGTGCCGCTTTGTCGCTGCCGACGCAAGGTCTTCACGGCCCCGCGAGGGCGACAAAATCCTTAAGGATTGTTCACGGAAGGACCCTGAACGGGTCAGATCGGCATGCTGTCGCGCCAGTGCAATGCCGGGCGCTGCACGACGATCAGCGGGGCGGGGTTTCGCCGCAACGCCAGGGTGGCCAGGCGGGCCAATGCGGCCAGCACGACGCGGCCGACCAACTCCCTGGCGTCCTGCTGTGCCGCTTTCAAAACCGGCGAGTGATCGACGATACGCGGGCGCATGGGCATGGTCCCTAGTCCCCGCAGCGTGGTGCGCTTTGACAGGCCTCACCAAAGCACGAGTCGGCGTGTCGGCGCTCTGAAGCGTTTCACGGCACGGGGCGAGGAGCCTCGGACGATGCCCGCAGCCTGATCGGCCATCGCCAGACCGGCGACCGTGAGCGAGGGGATACCCCTGGAAATCCCGGATTGGACGTCGGCCCACGGGGGAATGATCGCCCAAACCAACGGCGCGGGCTGTCCAGCCGCTGGGCGCTCCCCAGATGGAGGTGTGATGCAAGCGGCCGGAAACCGCCGAGCCGCCGCTTCGCTTTGGCCCTGCCCGATGACCAGATTGCTGCTTCAGGCTGCCCGTCCCGTTCCCGCCGGCGAAGACCGGGCGACGTCCGCTGTCCTCGCCGTTCCGGTGCTGGCGGGAATTGCCTGCCCATGGGCAGCCTGGGCGCTCGCAGGCTGGGTGGGCGCATTCGAGCTGGCTTGCGCCTCGGTGGCCCTGGCGTGCGCCTATCTCGCCATGGTGTGGTGGCTCGCCGGGCGCGAGGCGGAGCGGCGCCGCCGGCTCGGCCGTCGCTACGACCCGCCGCCGGCGGACCTGGCGTTCGCCGTGTGCATGGGCCTGGCGGCCTCGCTGCTGGCCCCGGCGCTGTCATCGCTGGCATTGGTTGACCGGATCGGACTGCCGCGCGCCGAAGGCGCCGTGCGCGACTATGACCCCCACGCGCTGGAGGCGATGGGCGTGCGGATCGACCTGTCGCGTGTGCTGCCGGGATCGGGGGCAATGGATGTCCGCCCCGGCGGCACGGCGCGCGTTTTCCTGCCCCGGTTCGGCGCTCCGACCGCGTTCACCTTGCCGCTCTGGGCGGTCAAGGGAGGGTTCTGCATTGCCGCCGACAGTTGCCTGACGCTGGACCGGGGGTCCGGACGCGTTCGGGTGGGCGGCGAGACCGTGGGACGGGTCACGGCGGTTGGAACCGACGCGGGGCCGTTCACGGCCGACGTTGACGGGCCGCCCTGGGAGATCCTCAACCTGTTTCGATAAGGCTTTCGCAGTGCGCGGTAGCCGGCTGCGGGCGGGCTCGTCCGCGGTGGGCTGCGATCCTGGCCCTGACGCGCCCATGGCAGCGGTCTGGCCCAGCGCGCAAGTGGCTTTAAGGGATCGTCAATGAAATCGAGGGACCCTGTTCTCCGCTGAGACGGATGTCGGCGGAGGGGAAGCCATGTCACAGGGGTCACGAACCAGGGCGGACGACGTCATCGATCGGATGGCCGGCTGCAACAGCGTTGCCGGGACGGCGGTCGCCGCGGTCCAGCCGCGCGGTCGCGTGGCAGGCGCGATGCCGGCTCCGCGCCGGCTCCCCGGCATGCGCTGGGTCGAGGACCTGCCGCCCTATGTCAGCCCTCCCTCGGTTGCCGGTGACGGGGCCGGCTTGGGCAAGAGCGACCGGGTGACCGGCGGCGGGGCGCTCGCCGTATGCCCGGGCGTGGCAAGCGTCAGCCTGTCGGACGGAACGCGGCTCAGCTTCATCGCGATATCGCACTTGATGCCGGAGCTGACCGATACTGATTGAACGGCGGAGCGTTCACGCTGGTCGCCTGGGCGAGGAGGGCGATCGCTTCCGGACCGATGTGAGCGCGCTCCAGGACGCGGTCTACAAGGCTGATCGGCAAGATCGAGCAGCGCGCGCTTCGGCGATGATCGGCACGCGCCGGCATCGCTGGCCTGATCGTCCCGTGTTGCCCGGCGCCCCCGGAAGCGGTGCCCGGCGTTCCCGCTGGGCGGGATTGGTGCGGTCGAGAAGACTCGAACTTCCACAGGGTTTCCCCCACAAGCACCTCAAGCTTGCGCGTCTACCATTTCGCCACGACCGCACCGTGGTATCGGCAGGCGGCGGGGTATAGCGGATGAACGACGCGCCATCAATTGCCCAAACCGCGCCAGAGTGGCGCATCGCAGCGGGGCTGACGCCCTACCCCGAGGCGCTGGCCGTCATGCAGGACCGCGTGGCCGCGATCCGTGCCGGCACGACGGGCGAACTGGTGTGGCTGGTCGAGCATCCGCCGCTGTACACCGCCGGCACCTCCGCCCGGGCGGAGCACCTGGCCGAGCCCGCGCGCTTCCCCACCTACGCCGCCGGCCGCGGCGGACAGTGGACCTATCACGGGCCGGGCCAGCGCACGGCGTATGTCATGCTCGACCTGACTCGCCGCCATGGGTCGGTCGCCGCCCGCGACGTGCGGCGCTACGTGGCGGGGCTGGAGGAATGGCTGATCCGGGCGCTCGACCGGTTCGGCGTGCGGGGCGAGCGGCGGGAGGGCCGCATCGGCATCTGGGTCGCCGACCCCGCCACCGGGGCCGAGGCGAAGATCGGCGCCATCGGCGTGCGAGTCACACGCTGGGTGAGCTGGCATGGCGTGTCGCTGAACGTCGCGCCCGAGTTGGGCCACTTCGCGGGAATTGTCCCCTGCGGGATTCGGGAGCACGGCGTGACCAGCCTGCACGCGCTGGGTGTTCGGGCGACGATGGCGGAGGCTGACGCCGCGTTGCGGGCGGCGTGGGCGGAGGTTTTGGGGGGATAGTGTGGCGAGCGCGCCACCGTCGCGTGGTCGAAGATCCGAGTCGAGGTCTGTGCGCAAACAGACCCGCGCGCGTTCGCAATCTTCGGGCTTGGCGAGCGGCTGATCGTCCCGGAGCCGGGCGCAATCGTCAAGCTGGAACTCCGGCCGGCGAAGTAACGAACGGGGCCGCCCGGCCCCGTTCGCCGCAACGCTGTTGTGTCGCCTACTTCGGCGCCTCGACCGTCTTGGTCGGGCCTTGGATCCAGTTATACTTGGGGCTGCTGAGCACCGCAAAGTGCACCAGGATCGCGACAACCAGCGCCGCGATCCAGATCACCGGCAGCCACTTCGCGGGGTTCAGAACAAGCCAGATCTTGTAGTCGTCAGCGGGATTTGCCATCGGAACAACTCCTAAATCAGATCAGAACCAGGGTTTCCAAAACCAGACCAGAGCGTGCGCGATCGCTGCGATCACCAGGAACGCAGAAAACGTGGTCTGGAATTGCGCATGGAACTCGCGCGCCTGCTCGTCGGTCAGACCCGACAGTGAAGTATCAGCCATGGACTTGAGCCCTCCATTATGACGTGTTTCGGCCGATGCCGCGCAGCCCGCGCGGCGGGGATGATCGCGACAACACTGCCGCGACATGCCTGCGCCCGGAGTTCACCGAGCGAGTGATTGAGTTCGTCGTCTTGTTGCGGCTTCGGTCGCCAGTATTTCGGACCGTCGCCGGACGGGATACACCGCGTAGCGGATTAATTTCTTCAAGCCCAGTGCCGGACGGCCCGCCAAATCGCCATTATGGCGTCCTCTTCCCGTTGGCCTCTTTCAAGTTAGGTTGACGGTTTTTAATGTCAAGTGAAGGTTGAAATGCGACTTATTCTCACGCATCCGTGAATCGCACGCGGGGCGAGGGGATCGCCTTGCCCCGGCGCACCCCACACCTGGCGCCACCGCCCGGCCCTGCAGGTTTTGCCGGCACGATCGCTCCACTGGGCAACGCGTGCCGTTCCGCGCCGGCGGGAAAGTCCCGGTTTTCCGCGGGCGAGACGCTGGCAGCCGGTTTGCACCGCGGTGCGCACCACAATGCGGTGGCACACCAACGAACCGGAGCATCGTCTCATGTCGATCGGCAGTATCGCGTCCAACACCTGGACCCCACCCTACCCGCCACCGGGCGTCGGGAGCGCCAGCACCGCGTCATCGTCCGATGCAACCGGGACCACGCAAGCCAGCGCCGCCGCGTCGTGGACCAGCCCGAGCCAGTCAGGGACGAGCACAACGGCCAGCGGAAGCACCAACCTGTTCCAAAGCCTGGCCTCGGATATCCAGGCTTTGCTGCTCCAGGCCCAAGGCGGCAGCGCCGGGGCGAGCACCACGCAGGCTGGTTCCACCACCGGCTCCGGCACCAGCTCCGCGTCCACCACAGCCGCCGCGACGACTGGCACGGCCAGCGCCAGTACGCCCGAGCAGCAATTGGCGGCAGACCTGCAGTCGTTGCGGACCCAGGTGCAGGGAAGCCAAGCCAGCAGCGGGTCGGCCACCCAGACGGCAACCACGAGCCAGACGGACGCTACCGGGCAGACCCAAGCGCATCATCACCACCATCACCACGGAGGCGGCAGCGCGACGGACTCCGACACGGCCACCGGGAGCAGCGCCACGACCGGATCGGCGACGACGGCGGCCTCTTCCGCCACCACCCCGGTGGCGGCCAGCACGGCATCGTCCGCGGTGTCGGCAAGCGACCAGGTTGTGTAGCCAGTGCGCATTCCGGCGGATCGTGATTCATCGATTCCGGTGATCATGATCTCGCCGGGTACGAAGCGACGGCCAAGTTGGTGCCCGCCCGCGTGCCCAGGAGGGAAGCCTGGTTTCCCGGACCTGGCGACCCTGGCTTACGCGGTCGCCGTCGGGGGCCAATGGGTGCGGGAGCGATCCTGCAAGCCGCTGGACAGCTTCCGGCGCGCAGCCCGCGGTTGATCGAGATCCGCGGCGGTCAGCGACGTGCGGGGGGGGTCTGCCCGGCCCCCGATCAGGCCCGCAATTCAGCGTCCCGACGCGTCCGGGCGAGCAAGCTCTCCCCGCTCTCATCCCCGAAGCACACCCCGAAATCATCGCACTCGGCGCAGCTTGGCGCGGCGCACAGCGTGAAGCTCGCATCGCGGCAAATCGTGCGGTACAGAAACTTCTTCCACTTCATGTCGGACCGGTTGCGGCTGGCCAGCGGCTCGAAGTGGCGTGCCATC
>Ga0302319_10022781_pt1 | contig 11212 bp, 11 predicted proteins | sample Bog_T0_2_FD_203319 | JGI IMG/M metagenome (GOLD analysis project Ga0302319, IMG submission 203319) | Peat permafrost microbial communities from Stordalen Mire near Abisko, Sweden - Bog_T0_2 | ecosystem: Environmental > Terrestrial > Soil > Wetlands > Peat | place: Sweden: Abisko, Stordalen Mire...
AAGGAATTAGGCGTCGTAACCCAATTCTAAAGCCAGCGATCCCCACCACTACTCGATCTATCCCACCAAACTCCGTCCAATCTCTCCGCTAAAAATCAGAGCGCGCAGGGTATTTTGCAAGTGGCTCGTACGTTAAAGAATAAAGCGAAACATGTTAACCCTTTTTTTGCTCTTCACATGCACAAAGCTCCGCCATCCTGACTTAGCAAAGCAACTTTACGCTAAGCCCTCTTTCCGATCATCACCAAGCTCCGTCTTCTCACCACAAATACAGACAATGTCGCAACGGTGCTATTCCGCGCCGAACACATTTGCGAGAAGTTCCGTTGACAGCTTATGAGTGTTCGTGTGAAGAAGAATATTGAATCTTGGGGATTTTTACTTCTGATATAGGAGTAAGCCAACACTGCTAGTTTGTCAAGAGTTATTTAGCGTCATTCATCGCTTGAAAATCATCCTCTGCGGCTTCTGAATGTGAATAGTTAAAAAACATGGCGACATAATTGTCTTATTATCAATGCATTGCACAAATATTGTGAATTACATCCGCAAACATTCGAGCAATGAGCGGAGTTGGCTTTATGCACAAATTAAAGTACCGGCTCCGGAGAATCGAACAAGGTTTAAGTGGAGGTTCTGTTCACCCCCGGCCTAAGGCGGCTGGGGAGACTTCTCGTTTCGAAAATAGTATTCTCTCCAAAGTGGGAAGCGGAGAGGTTGTCTGCCGTAAACTAGCATTTATAGGGGGATTTTCTTGTCTAGCTACCTCGTGACCGGAGTTGCAGGCTTTATCGGCCGCTCGATTGCCGCGGCTTTGCTGGCTCGCGGTGAGAGCGTACGCGGCATTGACAGTTTTATCTCTGGCAAGCGTTCTAACCTGGTTGGCCTGGAGGCGATGGAATTTATCGAGGGCGACCTGTGTGACCCGGCAGCCTGCGCGAAGGCCTGCGCCGGGGTGGAGATCGTCTTCCACGAGGCGGCGCTGGCCTCGGTGCCGCGCTCGGTAGCCGATCCGGCAGCCACCAACCGTAACTGCCTGGACGCAACCTTGAATTTGTTGGTAGCCGCCCGTGACGCCAAGGTGCGGCGGGTGGTGTATGCCGGGTCGTCCTCGGCCTACGGCGACACGCCGACGCTGCCCAAGCAAGAAAAAATGCTGCCCAACCCCATTTCGCCTTATGCCGTGGCCAAACTGGCCGGCGAGTATTACATGAGCGCCTTTACCCGCGTTTACGGGCTGGAAACGGTGACGCTGCGCTACTTCAATGTCTTCGGGCCCTATCAGGATCCAAATTCCAACTACTCCGGCGTGCTGGCCATTTTTTGCCGCCGGATGCTGGCCGGGGAGCAACCGACCATCTACGGCGACGGCGAACAGAGCCGCGACTTTACTTACATCGACAACGTGGTGGAGGCCAATTTGCTGGCTGCCGCCGCACCAGCGGAGAAGGTCTCGGGCAGAATGATGAACCTGGCCACCGGCAGCCGCATCACGCTGAATGAGACCTTTGCGATGCTGCGTGGGCTGACCGGCTACAAAGGTCAGCCGGCTTACGCCGCGCCGCGCGCCGGCGACATTCGCGATTCGCTGGCAGACATTCGCCTGGCCGGGGAACTGCTGGGCTACGCGCCCACTATTGATTTCCGCGAAGGGCTGCGCCGCACTGTCGAGTGGTACCGGAGCGTCGGGGGGTGGGATTGAGAAGCTGGTGGCACAGCTTTATAAAATTTTCCACAAACATTCCTATATTTCAATTGCTTTTTCATAAAACGTCGTACATTTACTTAACTACGCTTCCATATGATGTAGACTCGAGGACGAGCGCGGGTGCTGACGCAAAGACGCCGCCCCGTTTCGAGCATCCTGCTTTCCGCTGGACTTCATCGGAAGGCTCACGCCGTCCGTGCGGGCAGACCGAGTCGTAGTATGCCCAGCACGCCGAAGATGCGTTCGCTGCCAAACGTATAGTGCCTTGCAACTGTACCTTTGGCGGCGCTTCAGATAATTCCATATGCGCTCGGCAACGTAGTTGTTGACCTCTTGTTATGCTCTCGACGCCTCAATGTGGATTGCGACTCCCTAATGCGGCCCTCATCACAGCGCATGTGTCCATCGGTGGAATAGCCTTCGAGAAATTCACCTTTTGGCTCATTGGAGCCCTATGCCGTTCGCAGCACTGACATCATTTCTGAGTAGTCGACCGCCAGGATCGCTGGCAAACGAAGAACAACTTGAAACGCTTCTCATCAGCGCATGGGATGAGCTTCCCGGAAGCGCAGATGGAGGAATAGAGAGCTATAAGCTAAAGGGCAGGATGGAGAACGTAGCTTGGAATCCTCCAATTCTCAGCTTCCAAATTGAGCGGCACGGCGGAACAGTAAACGGCTCCGTCTATGCGGAGATGCAGCAGTGGGATGTCGACTGCGAAAAAGGCGTCGCGAATTACGACAAATTCAACTCGCGTCGTCGGCAACTTGCCGCCAAGAGACGTCCGCTCAATGTGGCACCAATTGCAAAGGAGATCGCGGATATCATACGTCGCGGAGTGGCGGATGACCGCGTCAAATGGCTCTCTTTATCCGAGGCAAAGGTCCTGATCTCAGAGGTAATTCCCAGCGGGGATGCTCAACAAACAATATCGGGTCGAAGAAAACGGTTTTACACCGTTCTTCAACATGAGCTTGCCGAGACAGGTTGGACAAAGCGGGCAAACTCACCTGGATTTGAGATGAAGCCAACAAGAGCAGAGGACGATGAGTGATGCGCAGAGCTGAGCAAGTCGCCTCACGGCCGAAACCTGGGACACTGGAAGCAACCGCATACTACGATGCTGGTCACGCGATGGCTGCCTGGTACCTCAAGATTCCGTTCGTCAAAGGCAAACTCGTGCTCTCGATTGTTCCGGATGGGTCGACGCAAGGCCATTGCCAATATAAGAACATCTTGAGTGGTCGCAACATTGACGCATCCCCCACCGGCGGAGATCGGTTAAAGATGGAGCGAATTGGCCCGCCCGATCTTTTGTGCCGGTGAGATTGTTAGTGTAGCGCAACGGGTGATAGATATGCCCCGTCGCCGTAGTCGTGGGTGTGGGAAAGTGGGAAGCGTTCTTTGTTTTCCACTTTTCCATACCCATGAGAAGCTTCGATCTGCCATGCTGCCGGCGCTGGCACTCTGTATCCTAGCGAGGAATGTGGCCTGACAGTGTTGTAGTGGACGCGCCAGCGTTCGGCCAGCACACGCAGTTCCTTCATCGTGTAGAAGATTTCCCCATTCAAAAACTCATCGCGCAGCTTCGAGTTGAAGCTCTCGCAGTAGCCGTTCTCCCAAGGAGAGCCGGGTTCGATATACAGCGTCCTCGCGCCAGTCGCGGCCAGCCACTTGCGCAGATCCTTGGCCACGAACTCCGGGCCGTTGTCGGAGCGAATATGCTCTGGAATACCTTTTATCACCATCATGTCTGCCAACGCGCCGATCACCTTGGCGCTCGACCAACTTCGCTCGCACCGAATCATCAGGCACTCCCTGGTGTGCTCATCGATCAAGTTCAGCATCCGCGCCGTGCGGCCGTCATGCGTCTTGGCGCTGACGAAGTCATAACTCCACACATGGTTTCTGCGCTCCGGCCTGAGCCGCACGCACGATCCATCGTTGAGCCACAAACGGCCCCGTGCCTTCTGTTTCTGCGGAACCTTCAGCCCTTCGCGACGCCAGATTCTTTCGACTCGATCCTTGCCAACTTGCCAGCCCGCTCTCTGCAGAAGAGCTGTGATGCGCCGGTAGCCATAGCGCCCATATTGGCTGGCCATGGAAATAATTGCTTGGGTGAGTCGATCTTCGTCTTCGCGCTGTGTCGGTTGGTAGCGTTGCGTGCCACGTGGCTGGTTCACCAGTTGGCACGCTCGCCGTTCACTCATGCCTTGCTCGCTGGCATGCTCTACCGCACCGCGCCGTCGTTCAGGGCTCAGAAGTTTCCCGTGGCGATGTCCTTTAGCACCAGCTTATCCAGGCTCAGTTCAGCCACCAGCCGCTTCAGCTTCGCGTTCTCCTGTTCAAGCTCCTTTAGCCGCCGTACCTGATCCACCTGCAAACCACCGTACTCCTTGCGCCAACGGTAGTACGTCTGCTCCGTTATCGCTGCCTCTTTACATGCTTGCGCCGTCGTCTTCTCGCTCGCGACAGCTACCTCAACCTGACGAAGCAGGCTCACAATCTGCTCCGGCGTATTCTTTTTCCCTCGTGCCATCAAAGGCTCCTTTCATACCAGTTTCTCGCACCTCAACTGGTACAAAATGTGCCGGGCACTCCAGGATAATCCAGCCTGACCGGTGCATACGGAACGGAATTCTATGTCTGGACACGCCGCACGCTCACTCTTGAAAGTGATGGGCACTCTCAGCTCATCGTGTATGAGCGTATGAAGGTGTGGTTTTGTAACACAATGGCAGGAGAGCAAAAAATGCGGCCCAGCCCAATTTTCTACTTCCTGTTGTTGGGAATCCTCGCGCGAAGCCGCGTAAACTGAGAATCGACGGTGAGATGGCCGAGGGATTGATGGCTCTATTCTTGAAAACTGGCATACCTGCGAGGGTATCGATAGTTCTAATCTTTCTCTCCGCCACGCTTCCCTGCCCTGCTTTGAGAGTCAATGCGCGGCGCTCACTGGCGTCACTTCCCTTCCCTCTTTGGGACGCGTCTGACTTGACCTTCGTTAACCGATGATTGGCGATAATCCTGGCCGTGCATCTGGACCACCCTGCACATGTCCTCCAATAGGGCCAGACATGCCGCAACCGGTATGGTGCGCTTCAGGGTGCAGGAGTCGGCTTCCAGGGCATAGACTTCGACCAGCATTAGCGTTTCCTCCCCGCAACCCCGATCCCCTCGGAAGAGATCGCCGGCCTCGTGGAGCGGGTCACCTTCTTCAACAAGGGGAGAGGGTTAGCCGTGCTCCGGGTGAAGGTCCGGGGTCAGCGAGACTTGGTGACGGTCCTCGGCCCCTTGCCGTCGGTGAGCGCCGGGGAGTAGCAAACCGCTGAAGGCTGGTGGGTCCGGAACAAGGAACATGGGCTCCAGTTCAAAGCCAGGGTTCTGAAGGCCGTCCCTCCAACTACGAACGAGGGCGTTGAATGGTGCCTAGCTGGCGGCTTCGTGAAAGGGGTTGGCCCCGTCCTGGCGAAGAAGCTGGTTGGACACTTCGGCGCTGAGGTGCTCGGGGGCATTGGCAACGGTCCCGCCGACTTGGAGTCCGTGGATGGCATCAGGCCAAGGCGCCGGGATCGGATCGCCGATGCCTGGCAAGAGGAGATGCAGATCCGCGAGATTATGCTTTTCCTGCACATCCACGGAGTCAGTACCGGGCTGGCAGTCCGAATCTACAAAACATACGGGAATCTGGCCATTCAAACGGTACGGGAGAACCCGTACACTCTGGCAAAGGAAATCCACGGCATCGGCTTCGCCACGGCGGATCAGATCGCCCAAAGCGTCGGAATTCCCAAGGACTCACAGATCCGGGCTCTGGCTGGGATCGACCACGTCCCCCAGGGGGCAACCTCCGAGGGGCATTGTGCCCTGCCGTTTGAGAAACTGATGGCAGCGACCGTAATTCTGCTGGAAGTGCCGGTTGAGACGATAGAGCAGGCTGTTTCGCAGATGCTGACCAGCTGCCTCTTTCCGAGAGTCATTGATAGACGCAAATCAGCGACATCGATTCAGTTGGGCACCAGAGCCTGGGGAAAAACGCTTATCGGGCATTGGCTGCTTCTGGATGAATTCTTACTCGTTCATTCGGGATCGTTACCTCGGCTATCAGGATGTGGCGCCAGAACTCTGAACGGCTACGGTAGGCTGACTGGCCATCAGCCGGCCGATCATGAACATGGCCCATCAATCGTCCGGACGGCCAGTTCAGGTGCGCAATACGTGAGCCGAAGCTTTGAAGATCGTGTTGCTGGAAAGGGGCATGGGGAGGAGACCAGATCTGATATCAGGACAGAGGAGTTCTTCGCCGAGAAGTAATCGTGAATAGAGGCCTTTTCCATTTTTATTTCGGGTATGAATTGCTGATTTCGCTGCGGCTAAGGCGCCGGATGGAGCACGCCGGCGAACAGCCTCCGGCCGAGTTTTTCGATAATCGCGACAGAGGACTTCACCTCGTCGCGGGCGATCTGAACACGGCGGCCGACGATGGCACCGCGATCATTGGCCTTCTGTACGTATTCCTCATCAATGACGCCCATCTTGTGCGCTAGCAGATGGCGTTTCTGGGAGATGCGGAATGCTTGCTGCCATTCGTCCAGACTCAAACCATCGGCGAAATCGAACCCGAAAATCTCCTGTATGCGGCTCCGCGCGCCGGCGAGGTTCTGGAAGTGGATGTCGGCGGATTTTTGTCGGCACACTTCGCGGCCAAAACCGTCGAAAGCAGAGACGAGGTTTTCGAGCGCGTCGCCGACCAGATGGTCGCCCAGCTCTTTGTCGACCGCCTCGGCAAGGGCGAGTTCCTTGTTGGCGAGTTCAAGATTTTTGGTGAGGATCTGAAGCGAGTTGTGCGCGCCACAGTCAGGGCACCATCCAAAAACGCCATAAATGGTGTAGCGGAGCGTACAGGCGTCGCAGACGACTTCGGTTTCGAGCTTTTTCTCGCGGTAATAGCGGATCGGGTGGGGTGCCGAGGGCTCCAGTTTCATGCTGATCCCGATGCCGAAAGGCCCGCTCGGCTTGTGCTCGAATTCGAGAGATTTCAGGTCCTTCATGAAAGCCTCCGTGACCTTGCGCATGACAACGGAGTGTGCGTACTCGATCTGTTCCTGCGTGTAGAACGTGTCGTGTTCCCCGCTATACCCACAATAGGGGCAGTAACACGGGGCGGGCCCCTTGATGCGTGTGCCCAGTGTCACCTTGAAATATCCAAGGCATTCCTTCACCGGGCATTCCCTGCCAAAAAAGCCTTCTTCGTCAACGTGCAGCGGGACGCTGATCTCGTTGCCGAGATTTTGGAGATTATCGCCCATTTGTCGACCGCCTTCCTTGCTGTGCCGGATGCTCGATTGCAGCTATTTAGTGACAGCCTGACTGACGTTCTTGGCAACCGTCATGATCTGCTCACCGATCGCCTTGCGCATGTCTTCCGGTATTAGTTTTTTTTCATCGAGGTTCTCCCACGCGGTGACTGTGCGGTCGGTCATGTCCGTCACGATCGGCCACAGGGGACTCGCGGGCAGGCGCGCGGTATCCGCGAAGCGGCGCATCTGATCGGTCGTGATTTCACTGAGACTGCGGCTGCCGCCGAAACTCAGCGCGAGGGTATCGTTCGGTATGTAAGGAAGCGTGGCGACAAAATCATAGGCCGGCGAGAGGACGGGCGTGCGGCGGTCGGGATAGAGCAGCGACCAGTTCTTGAGGTGCATGTCGGCGTTGCCGATCAGTACTGAAAACACGAGGCGCCGCAAAAAGTCATACGTGCCGGCTTCCCCGGTTTCCGCCCGCAGCACCGCCGCAATATTCGCGTAGCTGCGCTCGTGGTATTTGTCGTCGGGAAAGAGCCCGAATACTTGCGCGAAATCCTCCATGTGCACGGACTCGCCGCCGGGGCCGCGGTCGAAGCGCTGCACCGCGAGAGCTTGGCCCTTCATGGCGCCGGCGTCCTGCGGCAGGCCGCTTATGGTGGCGATATCGATAAGGCGGTTCGCTGGAACCTCGATGCCGACGGCGCGGGCGAGAGCGAGCATGGCATATTCGTTCTCGGGTACGGCGGCAAAGCGGGCTGAGGGCAGCTTGACGATCCACGAGCCGCCCATGCCGCCAGCCGGGATGGTGAGCCCCCCTGTTGCTTCCATCACGGCCGAGAATTTGAGCTGGACACCCGCGAGCGAGAATCTTAGGGCGGTTTCGCCGGCACGTTGTTCCTCATGCTGATCCTCGCCCTCATGGGCGGCTTCGTTTCCTTCCATCGGCTCGACCACGAGCGCGCCGGGCAGGTCGGCGCCGAGCTCGGCGAGAAGAAAGAATTCGCGCTGTGGCTTGACGCCCGCGCGCGCGGCCAAGTAGTCGCGCAGATGCCCTTCCGGCAGCAGGTTTGAAAAGAAGGTGGGCAGGCGCATCGCGACGGCGCGCGTCGGCACGACGAGCCCGCCCGACTGTCCTTTATAGGAAAGGCTGAGGGTGGGCCTTTCCGGATCGTCGATATAGCTCTGCTCGAAGGAGAACAGGTGTCGGTCGCCGCCCAGCCTGTTGATGACGCCGATCTGGCGGCCATGCAGTTTTACGGCGAGCGCATTCAGGGTTTTGGGATCGAATGTCATCGGGACTCTTTCCCTTCTCCTCCGACTTCCTCGTCGCCGCTGGCATAGAGGGACCGCTCTTCGGACCCTTCCGGCTCCTTCTGCGCGCGGATCAGGGATTGCACGGCAGGCACAAGCGCGCGCGGAACAAGCAGCAGGTCCAGGTTGAGAACGCGGACGAGGTCGAGCAGGGTGTCGAAACGGGGCACGACTTCCCCGGATTCGATCGCGGAGATATGCGGCTGCTGCAGGCCGACCTGCGCGGCGAGTTCTCGCTGCCCCCAGCCCCGCTTTGCCCGTGCATTCTTTATCTGTTGACGCAGATCGGCGGGCAGGCCTTTGAGCCGCAAGGGTTTGATATGCTTTGGCGTATGCGTACTCATCTTTATATATTATAACATATCAAGTGGAATTACAAGTGATGTGTTTAACTATATCAAACCACTAAAAGTATCTATTTAAACGTATTAACCTGTATGATTGATGTCCGATGTCGGAAGGCAGACCCAGGGAGGATATGATGTCTGCGTTCGTCTGGCTGGATTACTCTGAACGAGAGCGCCGCAAAATGCTCGATGTCGTCGATCTCTTCAGAGAACACGACACGCGGGATGAGCTTGGCATCGGGTCCGTGCGCGATGCATTCGCGGACATGCTGTTCCCGGGCACAAGCACGATCATGACCCGCGCGCGATACTTTCTTCTAGTCCCTTGGACATATCAGAGACTGGAGCGGCTGCGCGTCAGATCTGCAGAAATGGCCGTGCGCGCGCGGCAGGCGGAGCTCAGCCTTGTTGAGCCTATAGAGCGTTCCAATGACAACGACGGAAATATCGGAAAGCTGGCGAAAACGGCCCTTAAACGTCTTCCTAGCAGCGTTTACTGGCAGGGACTGAATGTGTGGGGAATTCGTTCCTTCAACGGCGCGCAGGTTCAATACCACCGTAGCCTCGACCGATATTATGTTCAGCTCGCGCAGCACGGCGGGCGGACATCAGAGCGCGACATTGAGCATGACGATCTCATTTCGCCGAACTGGCATCCTGGGTTGGTTGCTTCGCCGGAGGACTTCCCCAAGGAATGTTCCTTGAGCTTAACGCGCGGCGAAGCCGAATATCTCACCGAACGCATCCGCTTGAGTCCGGGCAGTTCCGGCTCGTTGCTGGCCGCGCTTGTCGCGCAGCGGCAATGCCACGACGATGTGCCATTCGCCTGTATGCGCGCCGGAGCAAAAATAGACCACAGAGCGCCGCGGAAGCGGTGTGATGTGGCGGTGTAAAAGTGGTTCTTCCTCATATTTGATGAACCAAGCCTGACACTTTGCTGAGCGCCGGGGTCGCTATAGAAGGTAGATATGCTCTGGCGGTTTCCGGCGGATGCCTATGGGACAGCGGACATTGGTGCCGGATGCCGGTGAGGTGGTGCTTGATCAGTTGATGGTCGAAGAACAAAGCCGGCTCGTGATGGTTCTTCGCGCGGCTGGTGCGGGGAGTATCTGTCCTGAGTGCCAGCAGGCATCCCGGCGTATTCATAGCCGATACATTCGCCGGCTGAACGATCTTCCTTGGGAAGGACTACCGGTTCGGATTGAGCTTCGCGTCCGTCGGTTCTTCTGTGAGACAGACGACTGCGGGCACAACATATTTACTGAACGTTTGCCGAAGACAGTGCAGCGATATGCCCGGCGTACCTGTCGGTTGAGCAAAGCGCTGGAGCAAATCACGCAGGTGCTGGGTGGATCGGCCGGCTCCCGCTTGGCTGAACAGTTGGGCATTTTGGCCAGCGGTCCGACACTACTACGTCAGTTGCGCCGCAGGGTGATTTCCTCTTTCGTTCATGCGCCTCGTGTGCTGGGCATAGATGATTGGGCGTGGCGCAAGGGTCGGCGATACGGAACGATCCTCTGTGACCTGGAACGTGGCAAAGTCGTTGATCTGTTGCCGGACCGCAGCGCAGAGAGTACTGCGCAATGGCTGCGAGCTCATCCTGGAACCGAGATCGTCAGCCGGGATCGAGCCAGCCTGTATGCCCAAGCAGCAACGAAAGCCTTGCCGCACGCGGTGCAGGTTGCTGATCGATGGCATCTTATTCACAACATGACGGATGCTCTCGTAGGTGCTCTGGTTCCACATCATCGTCTGCTGTCTGAGGCGGCGCAGGCCGCGGCCGGAAGACCAAAAGCTGCATCCGCACCTGGCGCCCAACCACCCTCTGCCAATCCACCATCACGTAAACAACGTGTGCAGGAACAGAACAGAGGACGCCGCCTGGCGCGATATGAAAAGGTCATGGAACAAGTTCGGCAGGGCGCCTCGGAGAGGGAAATCGCACGCATCTGCGGTCTTGCTCGGCGAACCGTCCGCCGCTGGATCGCGGCCCGTAGCTTTCCGGAGCGAAGGCCGAGCAATCACTCAAGCACGCTCGATCAGCATCAAGAGTTTCTTGAGAAGCGCTGGCAACAGGGCTGCCACAATGCCGCTCAACTCTGGCGCGAATTGTGTGAACAAGGACTCGACGGCCAATCCCGCACCGTTCGCGACTGGATCAAAAAACACCGTGGATCGCAAACAGGTCCGGCGGAACAACCACTTACTGCCACCACTCCCCCGCGGTCATCCCCGCGGCAAGTCGCATGGTTGTTGCTGAAGCAACCGGAAGAGGCCCGGTCGTACTCGGAAGAACTGTACCGGCGGTCTCCGGAGATCGCCACATGCGCATCTCTGGCACGTGAGTTCTGCCGCATCATCCGGCAGCGGGACGTCTCCGCATGGTTGCGCTGGCGCGATGAGGCTATAGCAAGCCCTCTGGCGAACTTCGCCAAGCACCTATGCCGCGACGAAGAAGCCGTCCTTGCGGCACTTCAACAGCCCTGGAGCAACGGCCCAGTCGAAGGCCACGTTCACCGATTGAAGCTGATCAAACGCTC
>Ga0302319_10022782_pt1 | contig 11212 bp, 8 predicted proteins | sample Bog_T0_2_FD_203319 | JGI IMG/M metagenome (GOLD analysis project Ga0302319, IMG submission 203319) | Peat permafrost microbial communities from Stordalen Mire near Abisko, Sweden - Bog_T0_2 | ecosystem: Environmental > Terrestrial > Soil > Wetlands > Peat | place: Sweden: Abisko, Stordalen Mire...
TCGACTTCCGCCAACTGCGGCGCCACGGCCAGAATCGCCTTAATCTCGGAACCAAAGTACAGCCGTCCGCCGTCCAGCGCATAATGCAGCGGCTTCTTCCCCAGCCGGTCACGAGCCAGCAGCAAAGACTGTTTGCCTTCATCATAGAGCGCGATGGCAAACATCCCTCGCAGTTTCTTGATGCAATCTTTTCCTAGATCTTCATAAAGATGAACGATGACTTCGGTATCGCTGTTGGTATAAAACTTGTGACCCTTTTGTTCAAGCTCGCGGCGCAACTCCGGGAAGTTATAGATTTCCCCGTTAAACACAACCCAGATGGTCTGATCCTCGTTATGAATGGGTTGGTGCCCGCCGGCAACGTCGATGATGCTGAGCCGCCTCATTCCTAGCGCAGCGGGGCCGCGCGCATAAATGCCTTCATCATCCGGTCCGCGATGAACGATGGCCTGGCACATCTGGTGGACTTCCTCGGACTTGGCCGGGAATTGTCCGCCGATGTATCCGGCTATACCGCACATCGGTCGGCCTCTGACTTTTCAGCTTGTTCACAAGATTGTTGAGCAGCTTGTTCGGCAGCTTGTTCGGCAGCTTGTTCGGCGGGTTGTTCGGCGGGTTGTTCAGAATGCCCGGATATCGCCGCGTTCAGCGGCTTCTGTCCCTGGACCGCAATGGGCTGGAGAATTACCCGCAAATCCTGGAGGCCGCAGTCTTCAAACCACCGGAAGACTTCTTCGTAGGTATGCTTGGACTGATACCAGGGCGAATACCAATCGAGTGTGTCCAGCACCCGCCACTTCGGATCCGGATTGAAAGACATGGGGAGCAGATATTTCATCGCCCCACTGATTGGCCTTCCAATCACTGGAATCGAGAGCAAAGCCTGATGCACACCGTACATCGGCACCGCAACGTGCGCCAGCCGGTAAATGGTTTTGGGCGACATTCGCCGAGTCACCTTCCGATAAATATCGCTCATCTTGTACCAGTTGTTGTATCGGCTATAGAGCCAGATGGCGATGCGGCCGCCGGGCTTGAGCAGGCGCGGCAGAGATTTAAACGCCTTCTCACAATTCGGAGTGTGGTGCAGCACTCCGATGCTGTAGATGTAATCGAAACTTCCGGCCGCGAATGGTAAATGGAAAACATCAGCTTGAAAAAAAACCGCGTTCCGATCCTTAAGATTCTCAGCGGCGGCTTCCTCTGCCAGACTGAGGTCGACGCCCACCACGTATGCGCCCCAGCGAGTGGCAACTTCGGCAAATCGCCCCATGCCGCAGCCCACATCCAGCACCAGCTTGCCCGCAAGGTCTTCCGGCGTAAATCCGGTTCGCCGGCGGAAATCGGCCTCGGAGCGCCGGCTTTCCTCGGTATCCAACTGCGTGTCCCGGAAGAGCAGCCACTGGAAGCCAAAACTTCCTGCATAGTGTTGAGCATCGACGAAGCGCGCAATCCCCTTCACCACCGGATACTTCCGCTGGCAACCCGCGCAGGCGAGCCCGTCCTGCTCCTGCCGAAGCCTGCCCTGGCAGGACAGGCAGCGCAGGATCCCAAGCACCCGATCGGCGAGCATGCTATCGGCGAGTCCTGTCGATTGCCGTGGTTCTGTCTTCTGCATAGACATATTCACCGGAGTATCTTTTCCAAAAAATGTTGCCCTTCACAGGTTCTTGCACGATCTCGCCTGTACCCTGCTCCGAACGCTCCCGGGCTAAACGATATAGCACAGAGCTATACGCTACCATGTAGTACGGAAACAGGTGGTATTCGAAGCTGGCAAACAGCGCCCCCACCATGAATGCCGCCAGACTCGCCCACAGGGCCCCGGTAAACAAACGTAGTTCGGAACTATCCCGGTAGGCGGAGAGCGAGCGCGTGCGGTTGATGTTTCGCATTGCCAGAAAGAGGATGGCCACGAACAGAAACACGGCTGGAAGACCGCCCTCTGCGGCAAACTCCATGTAAGTGTTATGAGTGACCCGCCACGTTCCCGATGCCGCACCAAAGTTGCCGGCTCCGATTCCAAAAATAGGATGATGAACTGTCTCCATTACGGCTAGAATCAGCACTTCTTTCCGCGCCTCCAGAGATCCGTGGTCTTCGGAACCCTGGATGTTCCCCTTAAAAAGACTCTCCACGCGCGTGATGTAGTGAGGAATTGCGAACATCGCGCCGAGGCCCACAAAACCGAGGATCACCGCGGCAATAATGAGCTGAATCCGCTTGCCCTTAATCCCAAACTCCCACAGACAAATTCCCACCGCCATCATCATCGCCAGCAAACCGCTGCGCGAATAGGTCAGGATGACTCCCAGGAGCATGGCAACCACGCCGACGCCCCATACCACCTTCTTGCCCATGCCCCGCGCCGCCAGAAGAAATCCCAGACACAGCGGCCAATTGATCGAGATGTTGATGGCCAGGTCGTTCGGGTTTTCAAAAATTCCCCCCAGAGCGCCGATCAGCCTGCCCTTGTCGGTGTGGTGGATCAGGATCGATGAAATCGTGGTTACTACCATCGACGCCGCCTGCACCCAAAGCAATCGGCGAAGCTGGTCGAACTGATCGATCAGCATGGTTACCAGAAAGCTGATAATCACGGTCTTCGAGAACCGTTCGAAAACCGTGACAAACGCCCCGCCCCTCCAAAATGCGAAAGGAATGGAAATGACCAGATGCGCAAACAGCAGCATCAGCAGCTTCAGTTCGAGAGGCAGCTTGCGTTTGAGCGCGCCCGAGGCGAGGCTCGAAATCAGAGCGATGAGCGCAATGCCTCCCAGGATCTTCTCCAATGGGATGTGGTTCAGCACCGGAATCAGATCTTCCGGCCGGGTGTAGTAAATGAAGGTGAACAGCAGCAGGGCGTTATACGCGCCTGAACTCTTGCTCTTCTTCCACTCCATTTTCTGACCAACCGCTAGCGGCGCTGTCGACACCAGAATCGCTCCTCACACAAAATCTTTACTGGCCGCAGGCTCAGCGGAACAGGTTCAGCGGCCCCATCCCGTTTTACGGCCACTGGCAAAATTGACGAACGCCACCACGGCCGCCGTATTCAACACCACAAACGTTTGCGCGGCATTGGCAGCTCGGGCCAAGAAACCGCGCTTCCACCCTAGAACCGCCATCAAACTCATGGCGTAAAAACCAAGCTGCAGAAGCCACAGGACGCGGTAGCCAGGCCCCGAAATCAACGCCGAACTCGCGAACGCCAGCAGCAAAGCAAAAGGCATGAGTAACCGCAACAACTTGTGGCTGACGAATTCAAAGCGTAGTGGATTGCTCCCGCTCAAGAGCCAGGGCGCGAGCTGGAGCAACTGATAATTTCCGCTCAGCGTTCGCACCTTGCGGGCGAACTCCCGCTCCGCCCCCAGATTCACGCTATCCCAGGCCCTTGCGCGAGGTTCAAACAACACCCGCTTCCCCTGCCTGGCAACCTGCATGGGAATGTAAACATCGTCGAGAATCGTTCCCTCGGGGACGTTCACCAGCAACTCCCGGCGCACCGCATAAAGCGCTCCGGTCGCGCCCACCACCGAGCCCGACGCCGATTCGAGTTCTCGTATTTTCTTCTCCACTTTCCAGTACAACCCCATACCTTCCATGGCCTCGCGGGATTCGGTCTCCCCCAGCATCAACTCTCCGCTCACACAGCCCACTTCCGGATCCACGAAATCTTCCGCCAACACGCGCAGGGCAGCGCTTTCAACCTGCTGCCGCCCATCGGTAAACACCACCAACTCTCCTTGCGACGCCCGAATACCGTCATTCAATCCGCAAGCCTTGCCGCGAGAAACCGGATTCAGCACCGTGCGCAACCGGGGATCCTGGCAATCCCGAAGAATCGTTTCGGTTCCATCCATCGACCCATCCGACACGACGACCACCTCATAGCTCTGCTTCGGATAATCCAGCCCCAACAGGTTGTCCAGCTTCGCCCGCAGAACCTTCTCTTCGTTCCGCACCACCATTACGATGGAGATCGAGGGCTCATACCAGCCGCGCAACGCCGGCCGCGGACGCAGGTGAGAACGAATCCACAGCCATGACACATAACCCCCGTACGTGTATCCGATCGAAACTGCCGACAACCAAAACAACACCTTCACTGCGCGCCCCGCCCCAAAACCACGATCTTGACCGTCTGAAAAATGATCAGCAAATCCAGGCCCAGCGAAGCATTCTTGATATAGAAGAGGTCGTATTGCAGTTTTTCCCGGGCATCCTCCAGCGTATTTCCATACTTGTATTGCACTTGCGCCCAACCCGTGATCCCCGGACGAACCACGTGGCGCACCCCGTAATAAGGAATCTCTTTGCTGAGCCATTCCACGAATTCCGGCCGCTCCGGTCGGGGGCCGACGAAGTGCATATCGCCCTTCAACACGCACCACAACTGCGGTATTTCATCGAGGCGCGAGGCTCGCAGAAATTTTCCTATGCGGGTGATGCGCGGATCGTCGTCCGTAGCCCAAGTGGCGCCAGTATCGGCTTCCGCATCCTTCCGCATGGTGCGAAATTTGTAGCAGTAGAATATTTCCCCGCGCCGGCCGACACGCTGCTGCCGGTAAAATATGGGCCCCGGCGATCCCAGCTTGACCGCCAGCATGATGAAGGGAAGCAACGGAAGCGAGATCACCAAAGCAATCAGAGCCATCGCGAAATTCAGCGCCCGCCGTACCATGCGGAAGAAAGCGCTGAAGCGAAATCCTTCGGCAAAAATCAGCCAGCTGGGATAAAGCTGTTCCACCTCGATCCGGCCCGAGATTTTTTCCAGCCAGGAGGTAGCTTCTTCCACCCGCACACCCGCCAAACGCAGATCCAATAATTCTTCGACCGGCAATGTACCGCGACGGTTCGGCATGGCGACGATTACCCGGTGTACGCCTTTTCCGCGCGCCACCCCCAACAAATGCGAGGCCACCGATTCGCGGGTCAGTTCGCCCTCCACATTCCCCGTCCATCCCACCACTTCAATTCCCAGGGTCGAGCGTTTCCGCAAACCCTGGACCAGCCTCTCGGCGCGCTCTCCCGTGCCCAGAACGTAGACTCGCTCCCGCAGGAACGGCTGTTTCACCATCCAGGTGTAGGCTCCGCGCCAGCAAAACAAAGTGAAGGTAAGGATGATCAGGCCGAGCAGAGCCGAGCCGTTGCCCGGCATCAACTCGGGAAATAAGAAGCCGACGGCAGAAAGCGCCAGTGACACGAATCCCATGACCAGAAGAATCCGCAGGCCTTGTTCCCAGTTTTTATCCAGGCTGGAAGAATCGTAGAGATCGAGCCAGTGCGAGAGCAGCAGCACCACCCCGGTGATCACCAGAATTTTAAGATATCCACCTTCGACGTTCAGCAGCAGCCAGCTGTCCTGGTTGCGCAACATCGTGCCCAGCACAAAGGAAACCCAGACGATCAAGGCCTCGCCCGCCAGTAAAACCAGCGTGCGCAGTGGATAATAAACTTTGAACAGCCGGATCACGTTTCCCTGTTTCCCTAGGTCTTGGACTCGGTCGTATTCTTCTGGTACGCATCGTAGTAATAGCGAGTATAGTTCTTCGCATCCGAATCAATGCCGTTCAATACCACCCCCACCAGCGCTTTATCGGGGAATTCCTGCCGCGCCCGTTGCGCCATGTCGATCGGCGTAGAGTTCGAACGCACGACCATAAGGACTCCATCGCAAGCAGTCGCCAGCACACTGGCATCGGAGACCGGCACCGCCGGCGGCGAGTCGAGAATGATCCAGTCAAACAAAGTCTCCACCCGCTGCATCAGCACTTGCAGCCGTCCATTGGCGACCAGTTCGGCGGGATCGGAAATCTCGTGGCCGCTGGGAATGAAGAACAAGTTCTCCACCGCCCCGCGTTGCATCACCGCGAATTCGTCGCACTTTCCTTCCAGATAATCCGCCAGACCCGGAGACGAAGTTGTACCCAGCATCAGGTGAAGCCGGGGACCTCGCAGGTCGCCATCGATCAATAAGACCCTGCGTCCATGTTGCCGCATTAAAACCTGCGCCAGGTTCGCCGCCGTAAACGACTTCCCTTCCTTGGGCAGCGCGCTCGTCACCAGCAATTTTTTCAGCGGCATCTTCTCGCGCACATGGTAAAGACGGGATCGCAGGGTGCGAAACTCCTCGGTGCCGCGCGAGCCCTCATCGTCATGGAAAAACAACATAGTTTTCTCATCCGGCTGCCAGGGCTGCGGAGGACACCGCGACAGTAGTGCATCCAGGCTGAGAGAGTTGCCGAATGCGGGCATCCCGGTCGCGGCCGCCATGTTGCCGTTGGCGGGCAGACCCGCCGTTCCATCGGTCTGAGGGGCGTACGGAGGCTGGTCGAGCAATGCGGGGGCATCGCTCGCCACCGGGGCCGTATAAGCGGGCTGCAGCGGACCTCCCTGGGCTGCCGCCCGCTCTTGCTCGGCCTTTTTTAACGCCTCGTGAATTCTGCTCATAGCTTCCTTTCCTTAGGGAGATCCTTCTCTTCCTGGCTCAAGCGGTCGGCTAAGTTCGCCAGGGACCGCAAGGCCTCCACCAGGTCTTGCTTCTCCTGACCTGCAGGAAGCGGGGAAGCCAGCATCGCTCCGGCCGCGGGGCTCTCGTCGAGGTCGAAATCCCGCGCCACATTTTCCACCACGCTGGGCGCAATCACCTTCTGCTGATCCACGAAGGCGCTCACCAGCGAGTGCTCGCACAATAAATTGATGACGCGGGGAATCCCGCTCGAATAATGGTGGATCGCAACCAGCGCATCCGGATCGAAAATCGGCTCCCCGCTGGCGCCGGCGATGCGCAAACGCTGCTGGACATAAGCCTTGGTCTCTTCGAGCGTAAGCGCATGCGTCTTGGCTCGTAAGGTCAACCGCTGCCGCAGTTGCCGCAATTGCGGTTGCTTCAACTTCTGTTCGAGTTCGGGCTGGCCTACTAAAACGATCTGCAGCAACTTCTCGGTGAAGGTTTCGAGGTTGGTCAGCATGCGAATTTCTTCCAGCACTTCATCCGTCAGATTCTGGGCCTCATCCACAATCAGCACCGCGGTCTCGCCCGCGCGGTAGCGATCCAGCAGCCAGTTGTAAAGCCGCAGCAGGATCTGGCTCTTGGCCTTCGATTCACAGGGAATGCCGAAGTCCGCCATCATGTAATCGAGGAACTGGGTGGTGTTCAGCCGCGAGTTGAAAACGAACGCGGTGGCCACCTGCTGCAGCCGCAGCCATTCCAGCAGCTTGTTGATCAGCGTGGTCTTGCCCGTCCCCACTTCCCCGGTGAGCAGCACAAATCCCTTGCGGCTCTGGATGCCGTAAGTCAGACAGGCCAGCGCCTCCTCCGTATGCCGCGTCAGAAACAGGTAACGCGGATCGGGGTTGACGTTGAACGGATTGGCCCGTAGACCGTAAAACTCTTTGTACATAAATTAGGTACACAAAATTTGTAGAAAGAAATCAAGAAATGAGGAGCGACTCGCGTCTAGAACCGCCCAACCTCCTTAGCTTCCGGCCCCCGCTTTCGATTCCAGAATCGTCCATTCCCGTCACCCTTGGCCGATTCCATTGCTCCGACCCAGGGCACCGCCACCAGCATCGGCAGATCCAGCGCCGCCTCCGCGTCCGCCTGCGTGCGGATGGATTTATCGCGCAATTCCAGAACCATGGCGAGTCCCGCTCCCAAGGCCAAAGCCGCCCCCAGTCCGCCGCCCGCGAAAAAAAGCCGGTTGGGAAACGTGGGAGAGTCCGGCACGCTGGCGGGATTCAGCAGCCGCATCTGCTCTCCCTCTTGTTGCTGTTCCATATTCAGCGCGATGTCGGACTTGCTCTTGTCGGCGAGAAGATCCTGATACACCTTCTGGGCATTGTCGTAATCGCGAGCCAACTGCTTGTATTGCTCTTCGACCGCCGGACTCAGAGCGACGCGCCCTTGATAGACGGCGATCTCATCCTGCAATTTTTTCTGGTCGCGCGTGGCCTGCGCAATCAGATCGGAATATTGATGAACTTGCAGGCGTAGCTGACGGATATCGGCCGGCTCCGAAGCCGACTCTTTATCGGTAGAGGCAGTAGAGGCGCTCGAGGCCTTGTCGTCGCTGGGCTGGTTGGCTTCAGCCAGCCGTTTCTTGACCTCGGCAATATCCGCCTGAGTCTTCATCACATCCGGATGGTCGGCGGTATAGCGCGCCTGCAAGTCAATCAACTGCGTCTGCAATTGCGAAAGCTGCTGCTGCAGCGTAACCGGGTTGCTCGAAGACTGCGAGTTCTTCCACGCCTGGAGCTGCTGCGCCAGCACCGATTCGGTGTAGGTTTTATCCTGCTGGGCGCGGCTCAGCGTCTGGGTGTTGGCGTCGAGCTGGGAGTTCAATCCCATCAGAATTTTCAGATTGTTGTCTTCGTCGCCGGGAAGCTGGCCCAGGTACTGCTTCTTGAAGGCCGCCAGCTTGCTGTCCAGTTCATCGATCTGGCGCTTGGTATCTTCGACCTGCCGGCTGAGAAAGTCGGTGGTGCCCTTGGCCACGTCCTGGCGGGATTTCAAATTCTCTTCCAGCAGCAGCGAGGTCAACTCGTTGCACAACTGTTGCGCCTCGCGCGCGCTGGAGGAGGTGTAGGACACCGTGAAACCGGGGACTGGGCTGGGCTGATTGGGTTTCTTCTTGGCCGTCCCGATCTGCGCCAGGTCGGTCTCCACCGGTTGCACTGTCATATTGTTGCGAACCGATTCGATCAGGTCATCCACGTTCTGCCCCGGCTTGATCAGTCCGGAACGCTCGAGCATGGGCTGCAAGCGGCTCTGGCTCAGCACCTGCTGCTGCAGCGTGGCGATGCGCTCCGTCAGGTCGGCCGTGATCACCGGCTGCACGATCCCCTCCGGCACCTTTTGGCCTTCCACCAGCACCAAAGACTGCGAAGTGTATTTCGCGGCAAAAAAGTAGGACACGGCAAACCCGGCCAGCGGCCCCAGCAGCGCCGGAATCAGAATTACTTTGATCCGGCGGCGCACCATCGCCAGATAATCGTCCATCGTTAGTTCGCGAATTGCCATTTCTATCCCTGTTCCGCCGGCCTTCCAGGGCCAGCCGAAAAATTAATCCAGCCGGGTTGGCCGGGGAAGCCAATCCAATCCCACCGTGCCCACCTGCCGCTGCGAAGTCAGGCTACAGGACCCGCCCGACCTACAATAGGTCCCGTCAAAAACCAGTTCATTGAATTGATAGCTGGCGTAACCGTGAAAATTTCGCCCAAACATGCGATGCACGCCAAAGCCCGCAAAACCGTATTGATACGTATTGGCGGTTACTCCTGGACATAGGGAGGAAGCGTTCCCGCCATCCTTTTGCGCCAGCGCCGCACACGTCGACAACTGCGACAGCGACAGCGAGATCGCACGGTCGTTGCGGGCGTACCCGATGTCGGTCACCAAACTCCACACCCGGTTCAAGGGACGATCCGCGCTGAATCGAACAATGTCGCTTTTCGCGCCCGCGAAGAATCCCGATCCGCTGGTCAGGTAGTGGTCGTAGAACAGAGATAAGCTGGTCTTGGGAAATTTGTAACGCAAAGCCAACCGCCCGGCCGCCGAGATGCTGAACGAATTCTCCGGACAAATCTCAGCGAAGGGATATTGCGACGTGCTCGCGAATACGCAGGGTGGAATGGTGTCGTATTTGGTCGGGTTCGTGATGGGCGTCGGAACATGGTTGAATTGCGTGAATTGCGGTCCCACTCCCGCCAGAAAATCCATGCGTCCTGAAATGCGATGTCCCCACATCGCCTGGATCACGTGGCTGTGGAACGTCACTCCCGTGGAGAACAAGAATCCCTGGTAGCCATACACCAGCGCAGCCTGATCGCGCGGCCCCAGCACCCGGCTGTATCCCAGTTGGCCGGACACCTGACTGCTCCCAATGAACGAGCTTCCGGTGACAATAGGACTGGTCGCGACCGCAAGATTATCGTTCAGATTCTGCAGATAATGCACAAACCCGTATCCGCCCGTAACCGTGATCGCAGACTTGGGCGTAAGATTTTCGACCACGTCCACCAGACTTAGGTTCATGACGCGCGGAACCTGACCCAGCGATCCCAATTCCGTTCCGCCAAAAAAAGTGCTGGCGCCCTCCAACCCCGCGCCGGTCGTGCCCACGCTTCCATAGGAACCCCCGAACGTTCCTTCGGGCTGATAACTGAAGGCGTCGCGAACCGCTAACTCCCCCCGCTTCCAGGTCACTTTTTGTTCAAAGCCCAATTCCTCGACCTGCCGCAAGCCGATTCCTTTTACGTTGTAATAGCCCACGCCTCCCAGGTAGTCGAGCGCCAGATCGTAGTTGCTCCACAGCCGATGCAACTCCAGACTGCCTTCAGCCCGAGTAAGCGATTGCGTGCTCGATCCTCCCAGTTCGTTTTGAATATTGGAGTCGATCGACTCGCTCACATGTGCCCCCGGCTGCAGATAGCTCAAAGGCGCGCCGTGCGGTTCGAGATTGGGAAGATCCAATCCCGAAATCGGAGGATTCTCGCTCATAATTGGCGCGGTGGTTGGTCCGTAGGCCGGAACCGGCTGTTGCGGGCTGCTCTGGGGACCGTCCGCGGATTGCTGCGCGGAATCGTCCTGACCCCAGGCAGCGCTGCCTACCACGCTGCATGTGACCACGACCACCAATGCCCACAAGCTACGGCGTTTGATCATCACTATTCCTTACGGCACCACGACGGTATCGCCCGGTTTCAGCTTGATGTTCTGCTCGGGATGATTCCCTTTGACCACATCTTTATAATTGAAGGGAATCTTGGTTTGCCGCCCGTTTTCCGTGCGCAACAAGTAGATGCGCTTCACGTTGGCAAACTGGGTAAAACCCGCGCTGGAAAGCGCTTGCAGCACGGTCATGTTCGGCAGCAAAGGCATCGCTCCGGAGTGCGTCACTTCGCCGCTCACAAAAATCCTCCGGCTATTCATGGCCGTCACCACCACCGTTACGCGCGGATCGGCAATATATTTTTTCAACCCTTTCGTGATGGAAGCGGCGAGTTCCATGGGCGTCAGGCCCGCCGCCGGGACATCGTTCAGCAGCGGAAGGGAAATCTTCCCGTCCGGCCGCACCGGCAGTGTGGCGGTAATATCCGGCTCCTTCCAAACTGCCACATGCAACGTGTCATCGGGTCCAATCACGTAATCGGCCGGAAGATCGGCAGAAGGCGCCGGCGGCTCGGGAGCGCTCGCCTTCTCCGGCGG
>Ga0302319_10022785_pt1 | contig 11211 bp, 13 predicted proteins | sample Bog_T0_2_FD_203319 | JGI IMG/M metagenome (GOLD analysis project Ga0302319, IMG submission 203319) | Peat permafrost microbial communities from Stordalen Mire near Abisko, Sweden - Bog_T0_2 | ecosystem: Environmental > Terrestrial > Soil > Wetlands > Peat | place: Sweden: Abisko, Stordalen Mire...
GATGCGTGGCTTTTATCAGTCCCGATTTGGTTGGATACGACGGAGGGAACAGCCAATCCAGAGGGGTAATATCCCGAGCCCCAAAGATAGGGTCCACCCCAATAATACGGATAGCCATAATACCCCAGGTAGGAGATCTCGTGTTGCCGGGACACCGGCAGGTGCGTGTCGATACTCGGACTATTTTCGACTTGCTTCTTCGTGAGGGCAACATCCACCTCGCGCGCGCTCCAATCGGTTTTCAGAATGGAGTATGGCGAAATCAAGACTTCTTTTCCGGCAAGCCACCCTCCAGTCTTCACCACCACGTAGCGGATCGCCCACGAATCGTCATCGAAGTAGAATTGCTTCGCGGATCCGAGCTCGCCATCAATGGCTCGGATTGTCAGACCTTGTAGTTCGTTTACGTCTCTTAACATTTGATTCTCGTTTCTATGGACCAGTTCTACCTTGCGACTGCGCTCAAGACTTCGGCTGAATGGACCGTCAAGCTCTCAGGCCGCGTTCCCTCGATTATTTCTTTGGCTTTTTCCGCTTGTGTTGCCGAACCGTGAAACATCAAGAGGAACTTGTCGGTCTTGAGCGCGATTTCGTACTTCACAACGCTGTCTTTCGGAATGCCGAGGCCAATCAGTCCGGCACCAACCGCGCTTAACCCGCCAACAACGACAGCGCCTTCTAAAGCGCCCACAATCCAGGCGACGAGAGGCCCCGCCACCAGCACAGGACCAAGTCCCGGAATAGCAAAGAAGGCCGATCCAAACAGCAGACCCCAAAATCCTCCCCAAAACGCTCCAATCTTGCCCCAGTACTTCATCCGGTCGCCGGTGTTGTAGTAGCCCACGACGTTTTCGTCAGAGTGATAGTCCTTACCTACAATTGATAAGCTGTGCATGTCAATGCCGCCGCGTTGCAATTCTTTCACTGCCCCTTCTGCGCCGATATGCGTGCCATAAATGGCAATTACTGAGTTCTGTTCAGACATTTCAGACATTGTTTTCCTTTTTGAAGAACGAACAGAGTCAGTGCACGTGCAGCACCAACCGCTTTGGCAATGATTTAAGGAAAAAGAGCCAGCGGCGATAACGGCCCATGGTCAAGTGACCGGATAACGTCATAGTTGGCAACGCACAGCGAGCGGCAGAGTTCCGTCCTTGATAGCGAAAGATTGGTCTGCGCCGTGCAGAGTAAACGTCGAGGAACATCATGCACCAAGATCATTGGCAAGCTGCCGAAGAGCACGAGCGCGCGGCGCAAGCACACCGGACGGCCGCCGAGCACAACGAAAAGGGCGAAACTGACGCGGCCAAGTGGCATGCGGAACGAGCGCTCGAATACTCCGATCACGCATTCAAAGTGGCCAAACAAGCTCACAATAAATCTGGCAAAATCGAGGCACTCTAAACTATGTCAACGCGCTACAACAATGGCTCACATTACGAAAACCACCAACGCGCCGCGGAACTGCACGATATCGCGGCGCACGCTCATCGGGCTGCCCAACAAAGGGGAAAGGGGGAGCATGAGACTGGCCAGGAACATTCAAGGAGAGCACTTGAGCACTCCACTGCCGCTCATCGGCAAACTCAGTTATCGCTGAATCGGAATGGCCTCACAACGTTCGGTCATCATGAGACGGCTGAACTTGCGTTTTCCCTTTGGGAAGCTAGAGGGTGTCCTTATGGTTCGCCGGAAGAGGATTGGGTCCGCGCCACCAAGCAGTTGTTGGCGCATGCTCAAAGCCATTAAGGGGACGGAGCATATCGCTGCAGATTCTTACAGTGACGGGTTCGCTCTAGTGCTTGATTGTTGCCGCTCCTTTTTACAGCGCGGGAACCCGCTGGGCGCGATCCAGGGCCGTGCAACTGCACGGCTCGACAGGCTGAAGCCTGCCCCACCTTTTGCTCCGGTCGAGTCTCCAGGTCTCGACATGAGTGTCGAGACGGCAGGCACGAGTGCCCGCGCCACGCTTCACCGACCGCGGCTCGTCATCTGACCACCAGCGGTCAATTAGCCCTTGCTCTTTTTGACGTCAAATAGCACGGGAGATCGTTCCAGATGAATAGGCTCAACAGATCAACAGGTTGGCGTTACTCGTGCACCACAAACTCCTGTCGCCTACAAGACCCGATGGGGTGCTATGGGATTGACGGAAAAGGTTAAATCAATGAGAATCATTTTAGTAGCTGCCCTGGCAATTGCGCCACTTGTCGCCCAGGAAGGTAAGCAGACGAAACGGCTGGACGCAGCCACGATGGTGTTGTCCGAAATCATGGCAACGCCCGACAAGGCTATTCCGAGGGACCTATTGGAAAAAGCGCACTGTATCGTAGTGGTTCCTAGCGAGAAGAGTGCGGCGTTCTTAGTGGGCGCGAAGTTTGGAACGGGCTATCTATCTTGCCGCAAGATGAGTGGCGCCGGCTGGTCAGCACCCGCCACAATCCGCATCGAAGGCGGCGGTGTCGGCTTTCAAATCGGCGCCAAGGAAACCGATGTGGTTTTGCTTGTCATGAACGAAGGCGGAGAAAATAAACTGCTAGAGAGCAAATTCACAATAGGCGGCGATGCTTCCGTGGCCGCCGGACCGGTGGGACGCTCGTCGTCAGCCCAAACCGACGCCCAACTGCATGCCGAGATTCTGTCATGGTCTCGGACACAAGGAGTGTTCGCCGGTATCTCTTTAGAGGGCTCCACATTGCGCCCGGATGTAGACGATAACGCAAAACTCTACGGCAAACGGCTCGATAGCCGGCAGATCGTGACAACGACAAGAGCGAAGATGCCCACAGCCGCCGCCAGATTCGTTGCCGAATTAGACAAAGACTCGGATCACGAACACATGAGCGCAGCCGGCTCCGAGCAATAAGAGAGTTGATATCAACCAAGAACCTCAAGTGCGGGAAGACGAGGGTGGGACTAGCGGTACACCCTCTTCCTACCTGGTTTAGCTGAGCGGCACGGAAAGCTAAAGTGCAATGGGCGCAACCCGACAGGCGCACGGTCATGAATGAGTTCGATCGGGTTGCGGCCTGACTTTCCGTTGTTCAACCCTAAGGAGCGAGAAATGATGTCGACTTCCAAAGTAGCGTTTTTTACAGGGAGATGCCCACATTGCAGATCTATCGAGCTGAGAAGCGTAGGCACGCGGAATGCTTTCGAACAAGCATTTCACTGGCTGCTGCACCCTTACCGTTGTTGTCTATGCGGCCGGCACTTCTTTCTATTCCGCTGGCAAAACGCTTATGATGAGGCGGAAGTATAAGGACGCGGGCAGTATTGCGAGGAGTTATCTATCTCACCGCCGGCGTCAGCGCTTCGACGTTTCGCCATAGGCCCAGCTCGAAGCCACCGCGAGATATTAGTCCTTTGCGCCCGGGAGTCAGCGTTTGACACTACCCCATTCGGCGAATCACCAATTTCTACGGGTCCTATGTACACTAGGCTAGTGGTGAAAGAATCCCTTAGTGCGCACGAGAAGCCTTTGCTAAATGCACGAAGTAGTTCTTGACACCAATGTCCTCGTTTCAGCGCTTCGCTCCAAGAGGGGTGCGTCTTACGAATTGCTCCGGTCAATCGACGAAGGACTTTGGCGGCCCAACATTTCGGTTGCGCTAGCCCTTGAATATGAGGATGTGCTGAAACGAAGCGATCTGGTGGTGGGCTTCAGCGAGACTGAGATTGAGTATTTTCTCGACTACATTCTTGGTCAGGGCAACTTGATAACCGGCGTCCAGCGTCGGAGGCCCCTCTTGCCCGATGCGGACGATGAGCGTATCCTGGAATTAGCAGTTGCTTCTGGCTCTATGATCGTCACTCACAATACACGACACTTTACGGCAGCCGAGCCCTTTGGAGTCGAAGTCGCGACCCCCGGCGCAGTTTCTGCGGACTTTGAGGAGCGGTAAATGAGCGTAAGCGTGAGCGTGCCAGAAGAGCTGTACGCCAAAGCTGAAGCCCTCGCCGCCTCGCAAAAGGTGTCGGTGGATGAGGTGTTCGCCGCAGCTTTTGTCGAACAACTCGCCGCCTGGGAACATCTCCAGAGGCGGGCGGAGCGGGCCGACAAGGAAAAATTCCTCGCTGTTCTGAATAAAGTTCCCGACGTCGAGCCCGAAGAGTTAGATCGGCTTTAAGATCTTGGCATCCGCTGCTGGGTTTACCGGCAGTAACACACCAATCAGAGCGACAACGTCCAACGAAGAGCCGCCTACATTGATCCATACATATTTCCATCGATCCCACGTTCCTGGCGGCAAATCCCGGTTATTCGATAGTCGTCAGCGACGGAATTGGAAATAGCCCGGCGGCCTCCGCAACTCCAGGCCGTCCAGCTTCGCATTAACGGGTCTCGCGGCTCTTGGCTTGGTCGGCATTCGGCGCAAACGCAACCGGAAGTAAATGCAGAAGCTCTTGTCTGGGGTGGGGAGTCAGCGTTTGACACTACCCCATTCGGCGAATCATCGATTTCTACGTGTCTTCCAATCGCCAGTGGATGCCGTATCCGGAGCGTGAGAGTTCCGCTTGACTTCGTTCCAACTGCGAAGCGTGGGCGAGCCGCTCAGAACAATCTTCCCAGGGAATCGCAACAGACCTCATTTCCATGATCACAAGCAGGGCATCGGCGGCGGTCTGAATTGCCTTAGCTACAGTTAGAGGCGGATTGGTTTTATCGTGCACGATCTTCTCGGGATTAGACTTTTACCGAAGGCACCCGATCCGCACCCTTTATCAGTCCTTCCAAATGGTCCACAAGAACCTCGTTTCTTCGAGTGATGTCAAATTTGAGCGATGCAATTGGCACCTCCCCAAGGCAACCTTTGCTGAGGTGGCATAGCCGCCGCCAGTCCGCTGGAAGCTCGGCCAATTCCAAGCCCTCAATGGCAAACACGTGGTAGGAGCCAGGGTAGTCGTCAATTGAGTCGTCGAAAGGGCAGTCAAAAAACAGGATGAGTCCCGGCTGCGGGACCACCAAAAAAGCGCGTGGAACGTCATAGAAATCCCGGTAGGCCGCAATCGGCATCCAACCGCCAGTCGTATGGTTCTTCATTGAATTCGATCCTGCTTGGGAACCGGGTTGGTTTCGGCGGGCCGAAAGTTGGGCTCCCTTCCGTTATGTTTACATGCTGGTAGTTAACCGCGCCAGATCGAGTGGTCTCCGGCGCTACTTCAACTGTACCGCCATTGGCCCGAATGTCTGCGGCTGTTGTCTCGCGAACTGAACCGTGGGGGATTCCGGCTGCTGCCTCTACGAGAGTCGCACCTTGGGAGCCGGAAAAAGTTTGCCCTAGTGGCGGCATTTCGGACTGCCCACCGCGAACGATGACTCGTCCGCCCGGAACATCGCCAGGAGCGTGAAGATCGCCACCGGGTTCTTCTGCTGACCCCCTCAGCTCCAGTAATTCCGATCCAAATTCCTAAACTGGACGGCTTCGGCGATGTGTTTGGCCGCGACGTTCGGTGAATGATCTAAGTCCGCAATCGTGCGGGCAACGCGCAGTAGCCGGTCGTGTGCTCTCGCCGAAAGATTCATGCGGCGCATGGCCATTTCGAGGGTTCGTTCGCCGGTGTCGTCGAGGGCGCAGACGGTGCGGAGTGCGGCGGGTGGGATTTGGGAGTTGTAGTAGCCGCGGTCGCGCTGGACTTGGCGGGCGGATTCGACGCGGGCGCGAATCTCAGCCGAACACGTGCCTGTGGCTTGACTGCGAAGCTCTTTATAGGCGACAGCCGGGACTTCGATGTGGAGGTCAATGCGGTCCAACAAGGGGCCGCTGACTTTGGCGAGATAGCGTTGGATGATGCCGGGCGTGCAGCGGCATTCGCGGGTGGAATCGCCGTAGAAACCACAGGGACATGGGTTCATGGCGGCCACCAACATGATGCGCGCGGGAAATGTGAGAGTGCCATTGCTGCGCGCGAGATTGACGGACCCTTCTTCGAGCGGTTGACGAAGTTGTTCCAGCACACCGCGTGGGAATTCGGGCAACTCATCCATGAACAAAACGCCCTGATGCGCGAGACTGACTTCGCCTGGGCGCGGACTGCCGCTGCCGCCGCCGATCAAACCGGCGTCGGAGATCGTATGGTGCGGTGCACGGAAGGGGCGCTGGCGTAATATGCCGATGCCGGGAGGAAGAACGCCGGCGACGCCGTGGACCTGCGTTGCTTCCAGGGCTTCACGAAATGTCAACTTCGGCAGAATTCCAGCGAAGCGGCGAGCCAGCATTGTTTTACCGGAGCCGGGCGGGCCGATCATCAGAACATTATGCGACCCGGCGGCGGCGACTTCGAGCGCACGCTTAGCCATAGTCTGGCCGCGAACATCGCTGAAGTCAGGAAAATTAGGGTCGGTTTCGATCTCGGCCGGAAGGGAGGCGGCGACGGGAGTGAAGGTCGCGGGCTCGTTCAAGAACTGTACGACTTCCGCGAGATGTTTGAGGCCGAACACGCGGACGCCTTCCGCGACGGCGGCTTCGGCGGCGTTTTCAACAGGCAACAGCAAATTCTTAATCCCGCGGCGGGCGGCGCAGACGGCAATGGAAAGAGCACCGCGAATGGGGCGCAGGCTGCCGTCGAGAGAGAGTTCGCCGACAACCATGTACTCTTCCATGGAACCGAACAGGCCCATGGCGCCAAGGATGGCCATGGCCATGGGCAGGTCGAAACCGGCGCCTTCTTTGCGTAAATTAGCGGGGGCTAGATTGATGGTTACGGATTTACTGGGATAGCCGAAGCCGGAGTTGAGGAGCGCGGATTTGATGCGCTCGCGGCTTTCTTTGACGGCGGCGTCGGGCATGCCAACGGTTACGAAATCGCGCTGCGTGCCGGCGGGATACATATCAACTTCCACGTCGACTACGTGCGCGTCAATGCCCTGGATGGCGGCGCTGAAAGTACGAAACAAAGCCACACAGTACTAGTAGGGGCGAGGGGCGATATGTCTCAAGAGAGTCTGAGAATGCTATTGCCAGTATTGCCACTGTCCGTATTTGATCACGTACAAGCTCATGATCAAGTTCGTGACCGCGTGAACGAGGATGCAATCGCCTAGGGATTTTGTGCGCAGCATCCAGAAGTTGTAAATGACTCCGGTGAGTAAACCGACGTCCCAATAGGGTCCGTGTTCCGCGCCGAACAAGAGCGCCGTGACCCAGAAGGCCATGGGCGCGTAGGCGCCGAGCGGCACTTTTTGAAAATCGCTATTGATCAGCCAGCGCATGAGCCAGGCACGCCAGAACAGTTCCTCGGCCACAGGGACAACGGTGGAGGCGCGGACGGTGCGCCAAAACAGCACCCAGTTGCTCTTCAGCGCCTCGGCACGCAAGGACGAGCCGACGTGCCCCACAATGCCATTGGAGAAGAGAAAGAAATCGCGATACTTGGGATTGATCAGTTCCGGCCCGATCCATAACAGCAGCGTGACGACGCCGGCAATAATGCTCATGAACCAGTAACTTACTTTGAAGGAAGCATCTTTGGGCCAGGTGAGGAAACAGACCAGCGCGACCACGAGAGTTTGGACAGGCCACTCCCAGTAAATCAGCGACGCGGGCTTAGGGGCCGCTATCAGCAACAGCACGGCGGCAAAGGGCGCGATGTACCCAAGAGACGGGTATCGTTCGCGCCACGATTGCAGTTGATTCGCGATCACCGAGAGATAACCGGGTGACTACCCGAGCTGGTTCACAAAAGCCGTGATCTTATTTTTCTCGTCGGGTGTGGTTGAGAGCTGCATTGCTTTATTGGCCTCATCTCGCGCCGCCTGCTTATCGCCGGACTTAGCCAGCGCCATGGCAAAGTGAAAGTGGAAGGTGGAGTTCTGCGGATGGTCTGTCGCTAACTGTTTAAAGATACGCAGCGCTTCGGAGTTGAGTTCCTTCTTGAAATAAACGAAGCCAAGCGTATCCGAAACATCGGGACTATCGGGCGCGTGTTTCTTGGCGCGTTCGGCATAGGTGAGCGCCTGGTCGAGATTAGCGGCCGTGCCGCCTTCGGCGGTCATGTAAGCCAGATTATTCAACACAAGTGCGTTGTCCGGATCAATCTGCAACACCTTATTGTAGGCGTCAATCGCGTCTTTCCTGCGGCCGAGCACTTCACAAATCAGAGCTTCGTTCAAAAACGCGTTGACGTTCTTAGGATCGGCATTACCGGCCTGTTCAAAGGAAGCGAGCGACGTGTCGTATTGGGCCAATTGCCGCTGCATGATACCCAAGCGCAACCAGATTTCAGATGAATTCGCGGTGGTTTTGAGGATCTCTTTGTAATTGTCCGCGGCCTTTTGCATCAAATCTTTCGCACGCGCATTGTTGGAGGCCCAGTCCAGGCCGGCCAAAGACGCCTGGAAATTGGCAAGTTCATAGCGATATGGCAGAATTTGGGGATTCTTGTCGACCAAGGTCTGCATCGTCTGGATGGCCTCTTCTCCTTTGCCGGTACTCATCTTGATGGTTTGAAGACCGATAAAACCCCGAATATCGGGAGGGGTGGCATTGGCGAGATACTCGTATTCAACGCGCGCTTTGTCATACGCCTTCTGGGTTAGATAAATGGAAGCGAGTTGGAGATGCGCATCGGCGAGCTTGGGATTTGTTTTGACCAAATTCTCCAGTTCCGGCAGCGCCTTTTCCGGCTGATTGCTTCCCATCAGGGCGCGGTCGCGAATCAAGATCGCGTCAGCATTGTTCGGCTGGGTGCTCAGAACCATGTCGGCCAATTCCAGCGCTTTGGAATGCTGGCCACGATCTTCGTAAACGCGGGCTGCCACGGTCTGCGCCGGTGCAGTCACGACGACTCGCGGATTTTGGGCTTTTTGCTCGGTCTGGACGGCCTCCAACGCCTCCGAAAGAGCTTTGTCTCTTTCGTTCGTGCTGAAGTAGGCGCGCGCCAGATCAAGATGCAATATCGGATCAGAAGGGTTCTTGCTCACAAGAGTCTTCAACGATTCGAGCGACTTGGCGGCATCTGATTTCTGGCCGGTTTGTAGAAGGACGGAAGCGTACATTTCGTTCACCGATGCATCTTTGGGATGTTCTTCGGCTAGTTGCTTGGCCATTTTCGCCGCTTCTTCCGGATGGTTCCGGTACGCCTGCAGCGCAATTAACCGCTCTTTGTAGACAACGGCGTCTTTGGAATCTTCCGTCACACCAGCCTGATATTCCACCGTCGCCTTATCAAACTGCTGTGTTCGAACACAGAAGTCACCCACCATAATGCGCGCTTCGGGAAACGATTTGCGGTCGTTCAACGTTTGACGGATTACCGCCTCGCCTTCGGGAAGGCGCTGGCTCGATGCCAGAAAATTGGCGTAATTCGTGATGGCGGTTGCGCTCGTGGGATCGTTCTTGGCATTCTCGCGGAGAACCTCTTCCGCCTTTTCCCGGTCACCTAATTGGCCATAGTAAACGAATAAGAACTGATATCCCTGAGACCAAGTCTTATCATGCGCCAACATGTCGTTCACCAGGGCGACTGCCTTATCGGATTGCTGGGTCATCCTGTACGCTTGCGCATACCAACCAATCAACTCACGAGAATACGGCTTGATTTTGTTGGCCTTGGCGAAAATCGGCAGAGAGTCTTCACTCTTGCCCTCGCTTAAAGTAATCAGTGCTTGAATTCTTAACCCATCGAAGGAGTTTGGATCTTTGGCCAAAATCTTATTGTCTAAATCGCGGAGATCTGGGAGCAGTGTCGCGAAGCGCTTAGGGTCGCTCTGATAAGCGACTAGATAAATTTCGGCCAAGCGGGTGGATGCGTCGACGTTACCCGGCTTGAGGTCGACCGCTCGGCGAAGATAGTTGACGGCTTCGGGAACTTTTCTGTCATCCAAGAGGTTCAAGCCCTCGCGGTAATAAGCCTCGGCGTTGAGCTTGTTCTTAGCGATCGCTTTCTGATAAAGAATCGATGCTTCTGAATACATCTTCTTATCGTGATACTTATTAGCCGAAGCCAGGAATTTCTCCGAGCTTTGGTTACAACTGCTGAGCAGGAACAACGCGCAGACGAAAAGGGGGGCTAGAACTTGCTTCATAAATGTTTGGATGAACGCTATCCCTATTGTATGGAAAGCGGGGGTGCTTATCAATCCAATCAACCAGCCAATCAGCCAGCCCCCACTGCGGATTAATCCGGCCGCGGACAGACTCCCACCCCCTGAACTGGCCCGTTGTAAGTACCTCACAAACCTGCGCAGAGGGGGACCTAAAAGTGAGTCACAGATCTTTGAAAAAAATTATCTAGCTTATTTGTCAACACTTTAGCGAGAAACCTCTTGAAAACGCTTGGGCAGGTCGCGCTACAAATGAACCAGGATCGAGAAGAAAAAGTGATTGCGACAAAGTTTTTGAGAAGAACGCGCATGCCAGGGACGGCGTCAACTGGACCGGCCAGGGGTCACCGCAGCAGCCTCATATTTTTGTACTACGTTGCGCTGTTGGCCGGTGCGGCAGTAACAGCCGACGCACAGACTACATTTTCGGTAACTGGAACGCAGATTCCGCCGGACCTGGTGCGAGTGAATTACGGAAAGATTCCTAACACAATTGAGGCGTTTGACCTCAATATATGCAACGACAGTAACGACAAGCATGGGGTTACGGCGAGTCAGATTTATCAGGCATTGGCGGAGTCGAACGTCCAGCTTCGCCCGTTGGGCGGCCAGATTATGTTTGCGATGATTTTGCAGAATCAAAAACGCAGCGCCACCACGGTGCTCTCCCTGGTGTTGACTTCAGCCGTTGGCGTGCTTTCGGTACTGGGAGCGTCACGCGGCGGGATTCCGCCCAAGACATTGGCATCGGCGGCGCTGGGAGCGGCCGTTGGCCAGCAATTGCTCAGCACCTTGAAGCCGGCGTTGACGGCAGATCAGTTGCAGAGATATGAGAGCCAGGTTTTGGAATCGGCGCTGGTTTTAGATAGCGGGTCTTGCGTGGAGCGAACCGTATTCGCGCTGGTCGTGCCAGGCACTACAAGCAATCGTCTTCAGACTTTGACATTCCACGTTCGTTAGCCGGAAAAGCTCCCGCGCGTGCTGGACACACGCGTTAGGGATTGGCAGTTTGGCGACTTGCCAATCCCGTGGTTGAGCTGCCGGCGTTTGCAGCGAATGTGGATAGGTGCTGGATCGGGCAATCCGGCACCCTCCTGTGGGGCGCTTTAGGGTTTGGCGCCCCACTTCTTTTGAGCGGCATGTTTTTTTGGAATCGGAATTGAGAC
>Ga0302319_10022788_pt1 | contig 11210 bp, 9 predicted proteins | sample Bog_T0_2_FD_203319 | JGI IMG/M metagenome (GOLD analysis project Ga0302319, IMG submission 203319) | Peat permafrost microbial communities from Stordalen Mire near Abisko, Sweden - Bog_T0_2 | ecosystem: Environmental > Terrestrial > Soil > Wetlands > Peat | place: Sweden: Abisko, Stordalen Mire...
CGTCCGCCACCAGCAGCACGGCTACCAAGGCGACCTCGACCACCGCTGCCGGCGGTCTGCCGCCCATCAAGCACGTCTTCGTGATCATGCTCGAGAACGAGGGCTACAGCGACACCTTCGGCAGTCCCTCCTCCGATCCCTACCTGGCCACCACCCTGCCGTCCGAGGGGGCCCTGCTCCAGAACTACTACGGCATCGGTCACCACTCCAACGACAACTACGTCGCCTTCGTGTCGGGCCAGGCCCCCAACCCCGACAACCAAGCCGACTGCCTCATCTACGCCGACTTCCCCCCGTCCGCCACCATCGACGCCAGCGGCCAGATCTCCGACTCGGGCTGTGTCTTTCCCACCGCCATCACCACCGTGGCCAACCAAATGGCCACGGCCGGGGACACCTGGAAGGGCTACATGGAGGACATGGGGAACGTCCCGACCCGGGAGTCCGCCACCTGCGGCCACCCGATGGTCGGCCAAGTCGACCACACCGAGCTGGCGGTCCCCGGCGACGGCTACGCCAGCCGGCACAACCCCTTCGTGTACTTCCACTCCATCATCGACGACACCGCCATGTGCAACGCCGATGTGGTGCCGCTCGGGACCACCACCGGCACCCTCCCGGCCGGTGCCCCGGCTGGCACCACCGGGCTGGCCACCGACCTCAAGTCCATCTCGACCACCCCCAACTTCAGCTTCATCACCCCCAACCTCTGCAACGACGGTCACGACTCCCCCTGCGTCAACCAGACCGGCTCGCCGTCCGCCCTCACCAACATCGACGCCTTCCTCCAGCAGTGGGTCCCGCTCATCACCTCCTCTCCGGCCTTCAAGAAGAACGGCCTGCTCGAGGTGACCTTCGACGAGTCGGACACCACCGATGCGTCAGCGTGCTGCAACGAGATCCCGGGTCCGGCCAGCCCGCTACCGGGCATCACCGGGCCCGGAGGCGGCCGGATCGGCACGGTGCTGATTTCGCCGTTCATCAAGGGCGGCACCGTCTCGACGGTCCCCTACAACCACTACTCGTCGCTGGCCACCATCGAGACACTGTTCGGGCTGTCCAAGCTGGGCCAGGCCAAGACGGTGAGCTCCGAGTTCGGCAAGGACGTCTTCACCAAGCCGTAGGCGGCGTGTCGACCGGGTTGCACGACGGTGGCGGGCTGACCAGAGTGAGGTCCATGAAGTCGGCACCGCGCGCCCTGGTCCTGGCCGGTGGCGGGTTGACCGGCATCGGCTGGGAGATCGGCGTGCTGGCCGGCCTGGCCTCCGAGGGAGTGGAGCCAGGCAGCTCCGCCGACCTGATCATCGGCACGTCGGCCGGCGCGGTGGTGGGTGCCCGGGTGGCCCAGGGCGCCGATCTGGAGGGGATGTACGCCGAACAGCTGGCTCCGGCCATCGCCGAGCGGGCCGCCTCCATCGACGGCGAAGCCGTCACCGAGATCTTCGAGGAGATGCTGGCCACCGGCGGCGACCCACTCGAGCGACACCAGCGGATCGGGAGCCTGGCGATGGCGGCCCCCACCATCTCCGAATCAGAGCGTCTGGCCGTGGTGGCGTCCCGGCTTCCCGACCCGACGTGGCCCGATCGTCGGCTGCAGCTGGTGGCGGTTGATGCCGAATCAGGTGAGGTTGTCCTCTTCGACGCCACCTCCGGCGTCGGTCTGGTCGAGGCGGTGGCTGCCAGCTGTGCGGTCCCCGGCGTCTGGCCGCCGACCACCATCAATGGTCGTCGCTACCTCGACGGGGGTGTCCGATCGGTCGACAACGCCGATCTGGCGGCCGGGTTCGAACGGGTGCTGGTGCTGATGCCGGTGCAGTTGGAGGTGGCCGCCGTGCCGCTCCTCGAGTCCACCGGAAGTGTGGCGGTGCTCTACCCCGATGACGCCGCCGTTACCGCCATGGGTCCGAATCCTCTCGATCCCGAGTACCGGGCGGCGGCGGCCCGCGCCGGCCGCCTGCAGGCGGAAGCACTGGCTCTCGACCTGGCCGACTTCTGGACGGGCTGACGGCGCCTCCGCAGACCCGAACCGCCAGCCACCGCGTCGATGCGCCGTCCGGGCGCATCGACGCCGTCCGATCGTCAGCCGGCCATCCCCACCACCGGCTTGTTGAGGACCGATCCGCCGGTGGACCCCAGAAACGGTGCGCCACCGAAGGCGAAGAGGCCACCGTCGGAGGCCACCTCGTAGTAGCTGCCCGAGCCGACCACGTCCATGCCGACGATCGGCTTGTTCAGCGGGCGGCCTCCCATGGAGCCGGCGAACGGGACGCCACCGAAGGCGAAGAGGCCACCGTCGGAAGCCACTTCGTAGTACCCGCCAGTGGGACCGGCGCCTATACCGACGATCGGCTGGTTGAGAGGTTGCCCGCCCATCGATCCGTGGAAGGCGGCGTCGCCGAAGGCGAAGATGCCGCCGTCGGAGGCCACCTCCCAGTAGCCGCCCCCATCGGGGGTGGCGGCGATCCCCACGATGGGCTGATTGAGAGGCTGCCCGCCCATCGATCCGTGGAAGGCGGCGTCGCCGAAGGCGAAGATGCCGCCGTCGGAGGCCACCTCCCAGTAGCCGTCGGCATCGAAGGTCACGGCAATCCCGACGATCGGCTGGTTGAGGGTGAGCGATCCGGTCGAGCCGTAGAAGGGCGTGCCGAAGGCGAAGATGCCGCCGTCGGAGGCCACTTCGTAGTAACCCGTGTGGACGATCGGAGCCGATACCACCAGGGTGTGTGAGCCATCAGCCTCCCCGACGGCAGTGCAGGCGGCGGTCCACACGCACGACACACCCAGCAGGCGGTCGTCCGGGTCGGACGGCACGGTGGTCGGGGCACTGCCGACCGTCCACCCCGACCCGTCCCACGACGCCACCAGCGGCCCGGTTTCATCGGCGGCGAAGTCGGTGTAGGTCGATCCGACTCCCACGCAGAGCCCGGGTCCTTCGCAGTCCACCCCGTAGAGGAAGTTGCCGTCCGTCCCGGCGGCGTTGGGGGGTACCGCCGCAGCGGCCCAGGCGGACCCGTTCCAGGCGTCGACCAGGGATGCGGAGGAGGAATGGGTGTACGCCTGGCCCACCGTGAGGCAGAAGGTCGGGCTCGAGCACGACAACCCCAGAAACTCCGTCGATTCCGGCGCCGGGGCTTGGGGTATCGCCTGTCGTGCCCAGGTGTGCCCGTTCCACAGCTCGGTATAGGACTGGGTGTCGTCGCCCAGGGCCATGCAGAAGGTGGGGCCGGTGCACGAGATGTCCAGCAGCTGGTCGAGTCCCGACCCGGTGGGGCTCGGGGTGATCGACCAGAGAGCCCCGTTGTAGATCTCGATGAGGTTGGTGACCGAGGAGCTGGTCAGCGCTCCCACCACGGCACAGAAGGTGATGCTGGAGCACGAGACCTTACTGAAGGAGGAGGTCGACCCACCGGGGATCGCCGCCGTCGTCATCGTCGACCACACCTGGCCGTTCCACACCAGCACCACGCCGGACGCGGCGAACGGCGGTCCGGCGTAGCCCACCGCCAGGCAGAAGGCGGCGGTCACGCAGGAGATGCCCTGAAGGGTGGCGTACGAGGAGCCCGTCGGAAGTGCCTCGAGCGACCAGGTGGTGCCATTCCATCGCTGGATCATCGGGTTGGACGGTTCCGTTCCATCGTAGGCCCCCACCGCCATGCAGAATGCTGCACTGACGCACGACACATCCGAAAAGTCGTTCGAGCTCGTGGACGGATTGAGGCTGGGCACCAGCGACCAGGTGCTCGACGTTGTCCGCGCATGGGAGACCGCTGGTGACGAAGCGCCGACCGGTGCCCCCGTCAGACCCAATACGGTGGCTGAGACCAGTGCCGTCACCGACAGGACGACGATGGTTCGCCACCGTTCAGCCCGCTGCCCCAGGTGTCCGCGCATCCGATCCATGGTTCTCCTCCGCTCCGTGTCACCCCTCCGTCGCGGGGTGACCGGCGACGACATCGTCACCTGGGGTCAGTATCGGCCACCGACCCCGGGGCAACATGAGTAGCCACTACTCATCTCCCCGTCGGTCGGGGCGACAGAGGACCCGGTCGGGTCAGTGGCGGTCCATGGCCCGCTGTTTGGGGGCATGGAGGAGCTCGGCCAGCGCTCGGTCACCGTGGGCGTGGATGTAGCAGGTCAGGTGCACCACACCGCCGGTCCCCAGGGTCGGGGCCTCGGCCACGAAGGCGACAAAGACGGGGCCGGTGCATCCATTGGCGCCGGCCAGCGCCACCGCCGGACCGGTGGGGTCCACCGGAACACCGCAGTTGACACAGACCGGAGCGTCGGTGGACACGGTCATGCCCTCACCTCGTATCGCTTGGCGTGGGCCGCCAGCAGTGCCGCCGATCCCTTGGGGGCGGCGTCGAGCCGGTAGGCGGCGGACGGCAGGGTATCGGCCTGGATCGGCGTGGCGATGGGGTGGAAGCCCGGTGATGCCGAGTTGGCCGGCAGCGGTCCGACGAACGGGTTGAGTGGTGCCTTGAGTGTCGGGGGTTCGGCAAACGCCGGCCGCTTGGTCTTGAGGTCGAAGAAGTCGAGCATGTTCTGGGCGTTGGCGTCACGGTAGGTCAGGGCCGGAAGATTCCACTTGGTCTCCACGAACTTCAGGATGCTGGTGTGCTCGTAGGTGACCGACGAGACATGGTCCTTTTTGGCGTAGGGAGACACCACCACGCACGGCACCCGGAACCCGGTGTAGTCGTACCCACCGGGTTGATCGGGCGGCACGGTGATCTCCGGCGGAATGTCGTCGGGCCGCACCACCGGCTGCGGCGACACGTGGTCGTACCAACCGCCGTGCTCGTCGTACACCAGGATGAGGGCGGTCTTCGACCAGGTGGGTGAGTCGAGCACCGCATTGATGATCCGGGCGGCGAAGGCCTCCCCGATCGACACGTCGCCGTTCTCCTCGGAGTAGTCCGTGTAGGGGTCCACCAGGGAGAACTGCGGCAGCGTGCCGGCCTTGGCGTCGCTGAGGAATTCATTGATCGGGGCCATCTTCCCGTTGGCGATGTTGTCGAGGTAGTTGGGGAGGAAGAGGGCGGCGGTGGGGAGGTCGGAGTGGTAGTCCTTCCACGTGATGTCGTGGGCATCCAGCCGGTCGAAGATGGTGCCGTTGGGGGCGTTGGTGCTCGACACCCCCGAGGCATTGGTGGAGACGTCGCCGAGGGCGGTGCCGGCGATGAGGAAGCGCCGGTTGGGGTAGGTCTGGCCCATCACCGAGCAGAAGTAGCGGTCGCCCACCGGGAACTGCTTGGCCAGCGAGTAGTAGTAGGGCAGCTGGTCCTCGGACAGGTAGCCCATCGAGGCCGGACCGCAGTGTTCGGCGAACCCCTGGTTGGTGCCGCCCGACCAGCAGAGGTGGGATTTGTCCCAGCTCTGGGAGATCTCGGAGTTGACCGGTCCGTAGGTGTTGGGGAGCGGGTACGACATGATGACGCCGCCGCCCGTCGCCGGGTTGTTGTTGACCGGCACCCCGTGGGTGTCGAGGGTCAGCCCGTCACCCCGGCCGAGCATCCCGAAGTGATCGTCGAAGGAGTGGTTCTCCATCATCAGGACCACCACGTGGTCGAGCTCCGGAATGGTGTCGGTCCCGGCCGCCAGGTGGGGATAGGGCCGCGAGCCGGGCTTCAGCAGCGTCCCACCCGGGCCGAGGCCCTTGGCGCCCGAAGGTGCCTTCCCCGATGCGGTGGTGGCGGCATAGGCCCGACCGTCCCAATCGAGGCCACCGGCGGCGACGGCCGCCGTTCCGACCACCAGCGCCCCCCCGAAGAGGGTCCGCCGGTCGAACTTCCGCTGATTGGTCACGGTCGATGAGGCTACCCCCTCGGAGCGTGGCAGAAAGGTAGCCTCCCGGTGACCGTTGGGTGTCCGCCGATCGGGCCTTACGGCTTGTCGGCGCCGACCACCCACATGGCGAAGAACTGGGAGCCGCCGCCGTAGGCCTGGCCGAGCGCCAGCTTGGCCCCGTCGACCTGGTGCTCACCGGCCTGGCCGCGCACCTGCATGGCCACTTCCAGAAAGCGGAGCATGCCCGACGCCCCGATGGGGTTGGAGGACAGCACGCCGCCTGACGGGTTCCAGGGGATGTCGCCGTCGAAGGCGGTGGCTCCCGCCTCGGTCAGCTTCCATCCGTCACCCAGGTCACAGAATCCCAGGTTCTCCAGCCACATCGGCTCGTACCAGCTGAAGGGGACGTAGATCTCCGCCACGTCGAGCTGCGCCCGGGGATCGGTGATCCCCGCCTGGGCGTAGACGTCGGCGGAGCAGTCCCGGCCGGCCTGGGGGTTGACCTGGTCGCGGCCGGCGAACATGGTCGGCTCCGAGCGCATGGCCGTCCCGTGGACCCAGGCCGGCGGGAAGGATCCGGACAGGGAATCCTCGGCGGCCAACACCATGGCCGCCGCCCCGTCGGAGGAAGGGCAGGCCTCCAGATAGCGGAGCGGGTCCCAGAGCATCATCGACTCCTCCACCGTCTTCATGTCGATGTCGGGGAGGTGGAGGTGGGCGTAGGGGTTGCGGATGGCGTTGAGGCGGTCCTTGACCGCCACCATCCGGCCGATGTGCTCGGGGGCCCCTGACCGGCGCATGTAGGCCCGGATGTGGGGTGCGAAGTAGCCACCCGCCCCGGCCAACAGGGGGGCGGCGAACGGCTGGGGCACCGACAGCGCCCACATGGCGTCGGAGTCGGACTGCTTCTCGTAGGCCACCGTCAGCACCCGCTTGTGGATGCCCGACTTGATGAGGTGGGCGGCCACCAGGGCGGTCGACCCGCCCACCGAACCGGCGGTGTGCACCCGGAACATCGGCTTGCCTACCGCACCGAGGGCGGGGGCCAGATACAGCTCGGGCATCATGTTGCCCTCGAACATGTCGGGGGCCTTGCCGATCACCACGGCGTCGATGTCGCTCCAGGTCAGGTCGGCGTCGGCCAGGGCTGCCTTGGCGGCTTCCCGGACCATGCCGGCGATCGACACGTCGTCCCGCTTGGCTTTGTGGTGGGTCTGGCCCACCCCGATCACTGCGCAGCGCTCGGCCATCACTCACCCTCCAGGACGCAGACGAGATTCTGTTGGAGGCAGGGCCCCGAGGTGGCGTGGGCCACCGCTCGGTGGGCTCCGCCGGAACGGATCCGCTCGGCCGCCTCGCCGATCCGGATGAGGCCGGCCGACATCAGCGGATTGGCGGCCAGCGGACCGCCGGACGGGTTGATGGTCACCGAGCCGTCGAGTCCGAGCGCCTCGGCCACGATCACCTCTTGATGGGCGTAGGGGGCGTGGATCTCCGCCACGTCGACCGGACCGTCGGCCACCCCGGCCAACTCGGCCGCTTTGGCAGTGGAAGGGGAAGTGCTGAGGTCCCGGGCGCCCAGGGCGTGGGTCTCGATCCGATGGTCGAAGCCGGTGATCCACACCGGCTTGTCCGACCACTGGCGGGCCTTGTCTCCGGCGGCCAGCACGATGGCCGCCGCCCCGTCGGTGATGGGGGGCAGGGTGTGGCGGCGCAGCGGGGCCACCACGTACTCGTCCTCCAGCAGGGTGGCGGCCGGGATGTCGTTGGCCACCTGGGCGTTCGGATTGTCGAGCGCCGACTTGCGGCTGCGGGAGGCGATGGCGGCGAAGTCCGCCTCGGTGGCCTTGCCGGCGTCGATGACAGCCTGGGCCTGCAGGGCGGCCAGGCTGATGGCGTCCGGCCACAGGGGGGCCAGGTAGTACGGGTCGAGCTGGAGGGTCAGGATCTCCTGCAGGTCGCCGAGCGACGACCGGCCGAAGGCGTAGACCAGGGCAGCGTCGATGGCGCCCTCTTGCAGCAGGGTCCACGCCTCGTACAGCGCCCAGGCTCCGTCCATCTCCACGTGGCTTTCGGACCGGGGCGGCCATACCCCCACGGCGTCGAGGGCCATCACGAAGCTGAACGGACCGCCGATCAGGTAGTCGGTCGACCCCGAGCAGATGAAGTCGACGTCGTCCTTGGTGATCCCGATGTTGCCGAAGACCTCGGCCACCACCGGCATCAACATCTCCACCTCGTTGTGCTCGTCGTCGCGGCGCACGTTCTGCATCTGGGCGAACGAGGCGATCGACACCGGCCGCACGGTGCGGCCGGCGGTGGCGGCGCTCATAGGTACTCCTTGTAGGTGTCGTAGTCGGCGTCGGGCTCGTCGGCCGGTCGGAAGTACTTCACCGATGCCAGCGACGGGGTCAGCTCATCGGCGTCCACCCAGACCGCCTCCACCCGCATCCCCATACGGATCTGGTCGGTGGGGATCTCTTGAATGAGGCCCATGAACGAGAGGTTGGCCCCGTCCAGCAGCACCTGGGCGCAGATGTAGGGGATCTCGATGGACTGACCGGCGAAGGGCACGTTGACCACGCAGTAGGTGGTCACCGTGCCGATGTTGGACAGCTCCACATCTTCGGTGGTGGGCACGCCGTCGGTGGGGCAGGAGCCACGGGAGGGCACGTAGACCTTGCCGCAGACCGGGCAACGCTGGCCCATGAACTTGCCCTGCTCCAGCCCCCGCAGGAAGACCGACTGGGCGATGCCGGGAGTGAAGTCGAAGTCCAGCCGGATGGGGGTGGCCAGGGTGGTCACCGGCCCCGGTGCCTCGGTGGTGGTGTCGTCAGTCATCACGCACCGCCTTCCGGGACGAAGGCTTCGATATCGGCCATGGCGCCGATCCGCTCGGCGGCCGGACGGAACCGGACGGTCACCCGGTCGCCGGTGGCGATGCTTCCCGCCTCTCCGGCGTCGACGGCGTGCAGCAGGGCGGTGTCGGCCCCGTCCAGGGTGATCAGCGCCCAGGCGAACGGCCGGTCGAGGGGGTGCTTGGGAAGCGGGTGGCTCACCCACGCCCATGTCTTGACCACACCGCCGGGTCCCACTTCCACCAGCTCACCGGTGTCCTCGCCGGTGGTGGGGTCGTACTCGGTGGGCGGTACGATGACCGAACCGCCGGCGCCCCGGACCCCGTAGAGCTTGCCGTCTCGGAGACCGGTGAGGAAGCCGCCGATCACCGGTCCCACCGAACGTGAGTACGGGTACTCAAGGCTGTGACTGGCGTGCAGCGCTTCGACTTCGGCCATCCGAAACCTCCCCCTGGGAACGTCATCCAACTCGATCGCCGAAAAGTAGAACACATTTCACTTTTTGGTGCCAACAGCCCAGCGGAGGGATACCGTGGCGTCCGGCGGGGACTCGCCGGCCGGTGGTGGACGAGGGGAAACGATGAGCGATACCAACGCGTCGGGGGACCAGAACGGCGGGCACCCTGCAGGACGACGGCCGAACATCCTGCTGGTGGTGTCCGACCAGGAGCGCCAGCGCTCGTGGCTCCCGGACCATGTCTCGCTGCCGTGGCGCGACCGGCTACGGCGGGAGGGGCTGGAGTTCACCGACTTCTTCACCCACTCGTCGCCCTGCTCCCCCAGCCGGGCCAGCTTGTTCACCGGCCGCTACCTGCCCGGTCACGGGGTGGTGGACAACGTCATCATGCCCGAGCACCTCGAGTTACCCACCACCACCCCCACCCTCGGGACGCTGCTCGACGACGCCGGCTACCGGTCCTCCTACATCGGCAAGTGGCACCTCTCGCACGCCCCCACCCCCGACATGGAGGCGTATGGCTTCGCCGACTGGGACGGCAACGACCGCCACTTCATGGGATGGGCCGGCACCGGGGTCCACTTCGATCCGTTGATCGCCTCCAACGCCGCCCACTGGCTGCAGCAGAACGCCAAGCCGACCGACGACACCGCCGAGCCCTGGTTCCTGACCGTGGCCCTGGTCAATCCCCACGATGTCATGTGGTTCCCCATCGACCAGCCCGGCTACCGGGAGCGGCATCCCGACGATGTGGCCGGGGTGCGGTCGGTGCTGGAGTCGGCGGCGTGGAAGGACGACGACCCGCTCCCCATCTTCGACGAGCCCTACGCCGAGGTCATCGACTCCTTGCCGGCCAACTTCCACGACGACCTCCACGCCAAGCCGGAGGCGCATCGCCAGTGGCGCTGGGACCAGCAGCACGGACTGTGGGGATACATCGACCCCACCGACAAGCGGGCGTGGCTCCGTCACCTCGACTACTACGTCCACCTCCACCAGCTGGCCGATCGCAGCTTGGGCACCGTGCTCGGCGCCCTCGAGGATGCCGGCGCCTGGGACGACACCATCATCATCTTCACCTCCGACCACGGCGACATGTGCGGTTCCCACGGGCTGCGATCCAAGGGGCCGTTCGTCTACGACGAGATCATGCGGGTGCCGCTCTATGTGAAAGCCCCCGGGGTGACCACCCCGGGCAGCGTCACCTCGGCACTGGGATCCCACGTCGACCTGGCCGCCACCATCTGTTCGTTGGCCGGCGTCCCCGACTCCGCCCGTCAGGCCACCGTCCAGGGTCGAGACCTCTCCCCCGTCCTGGCCGATCCGTCCGCCACCGTCCGCGACCATGTGCTGTTCGCCCAGGACTCAGCGCAGACGGAGAATCTCAACAAGGTTCGCTATGCCCTCCGGGGCTTCTACGACGGCCGCACCAAGTACGCCCGCTACTACGGCGTGGGCGGTGGCAAACCCTCCACCGGCCTGTGGGGGAAGTCGCCGGGTCACAAGCTGTTCGACGTCGACTGCGCCTTCGACGACAACGACCACGAGTGGTACGACCACGACACCGATCCGGTGGAGCTGGTCAACCTGGCCAACGACCGGTCGCGCCGCGACGAGCTCCGCGATGTCTTCGAGCGGATGCGGACCTACGAGGCCGAGTCGCTGGTGACGTTCGGGACACCGGCCGACTGAGCCACCCGGTCGGCAACCCGGTCGGCCACCCGGCCGGCCAGCTCTACCACCAGCCCCCGGCAGGCCGACTCCACCATGGTCACGCACCCGACGAAGTCGGCGTCATCGCCGTAGTACGGGTCGGGCACGTCCACCGAACCACCGGCCCGGGGGTCGAAGGAGCGCAACAGCACCAGCCGGTCTCGGTAGGTCTCACCACCGCCGGCCCGTCGGCGGGCCAATCCGACCAACGTCTGCTGATGGGTGCGAGCCAGCGCCACCACCAGGTCCAGCTCGTCGAACCAGGCGGCCTGAAAGGCCCGGGCCCGGTGGCCGGGGTCGTGATAACCGGCCCGGGCCAGGGCGGCGGCGGCCCGGGGGTCCATCGGCTCCCCGGCGTGCCAGTTGCCGGTACCGGCACAGTCCACCACCAC
>Ga0302319_10022789_pt1 | contig 11210 bp, 8 predicted proteins | sample Bog_T0_2_FD_203319 | JGI IMG/M metagenome (GOLD analysis project Ga0302319, IMG submission 203319) | Peat permafrost microbial communities from Stordalen Mire near Abisko, Sweden - Bog_T0_2 | ecosystem: Environmental > Terrestrial > Soil > Wetlands > Peat | place: Sweden: Abisko, Stordalen Mire...
TGCTTGCTGTCATTTGAATTTCGGCTGAGGAGGATGCTATTGGCTTCGCACCGAGACTAACTTCGCGATCCGCACGGGCGTTAGCTATCGGTATCGAGAATAACTTCGGCGGATTATTTAAACGCGCTACGATCATCCGTGATGGTGTCGCATGAGCAAAGGCTACGGAAGATTGCCCGGTCTAACCTCATCATAGTATTTATGGAATTGCTTCTCGTAGGTTCGATCAACAGTCTTGGATGCGTCATATGCGGGGCTGTCTTTAACGCTACGACGACTGACGTTGAGTTTCACCAAGCTATCCGTCCAATCGATTTCTGCTACTGATCGTGGCGAGACAAGGACTCTCTTTCCGGGCCACCAGTTCTTCGTGTCGACGACGAGGTAATGGATTGCCCAATCGGCCTCCTCGACGAGGAAGTCCTCGACGTGCCCGATGTCGCCGTCACTCGTGTGGATATGATACCCTGTGATAGCTTCGAAGCTGCGGAGATGCTGGTCATCTCCGCCTCTGCGAACAGCGGCCATATCCTCGTCGCGTCGCATTGACCCACGGGAGGATAATGGCGCCATGAGGCCTCCCCCATCGCCGTACCCGCCCATATAAAGGCCTGCGCCCCAATAAGGACTCCAGCTATAGTGATCGTAGATGCTGGCTTCCATCTGTCGCGAGACAGGCCGTTTGGTATCGATATCCGGGCTGTCTTTGACCTCTTGCATCGTTAGCCGAACGACGAATTCGCGTCGTGCGGGATCAAGATGCCCCAACGCGAACGCAGGCAGGAGTACTTTCCGACCGGTAAGCCAAGTGCCGGTATCCACGACCAACCAGCGGATCAGCCAGCTCACGTCGTCAAATAGAAAATCGCTAACGGTTCCGAGGTGGCCGTCACTTGCAGCGATGGCGTAACCATGAATCGCGGACGCATTTCGTAGCATTTCGCACTCCCTATAGCTTACCGCTCCGCAGATCGACCGTTGCATCGTCCCATAGTTGGGTCTTCCAGCAACTACTAGGCTGATCTTAGTAGTCGTTGAACGGCATCGGCAGGGTCGGAAACTACTCAATTGCTTGTCGGCGGCCGCAGATCCGGGGTGCATCAACCGCGGGCTCTTGGATGGGGGAAGTGTCCCTACCGAACGAGCCTATTCCCATAAAATACGGGAGCCCACTCATATCCCGAGCTCACACGGCGAACGTGACCTACGCCTGGAAAGGAAGCGTGCGGCACCGCGATCAGCGTACGGTCTCGGGAAAAATCAGCGAATGCCTTCTTTCGAACGCTTGCTAACCTTGCCGGGTCTACGTCATACGTGATCGTGATACTCGGATCTGTGAACTGACCTGAGCTGACGTGAAAAATGTCGCCTACAAACACGATGCTCTCACCCTTGCTCTGAAGCGTGTAGAAGGCGCTGCCTGGCGTGTGCCCGGGATGAACTTCCGCCTGAACCCCCGGCATGATCTCCGCTTCGCCTTCAAATGTCTTCACCTTGCCGGCGTCCACATAGCGTTTGAGCGAAGCGAAATAGTCATCGAAGTAATTCATCCCGTAATGGGCCTTGGCCGAATTAGAACGATCTTGAAAGAAGTCTACGTCCGCCTTGGCCACGTGCACCGTTGCATTCGGGAATGCCATGTTTCCATCTCGAACCAGTCCCCCCATGTGATCGCCATGCGCGTGGGTAATCAATACGTCAGTGATCTCCTCAGGTCGCACGCCCGCAGCAGCGAGGCTCTCCAGAAGTTTGCCGCCTAAGCCTTTGGGGAAAAGATCACCGGATCCCGTGTCGACCAACACCGTCCGTCCACTGATCTTGAACAGGAAGACATTGATGGAAGCCTCTACTGGATTCGCCTGGAATCCTGTCCTTAGCAAAGCATCTGTCCTTGCATTGGTGGTCCGGACCAGAAGCTTGTGCAGATCCAGCGGCACGGAGCCATCCGAAAGTGCCGTGACGACCGTGTCGCCTATACCAAAACTATATGTGCCAGCGCCTTGGACCTCGATGGCTGGCTGATTCTGAACCGGTTGGGCTTGGACGGCAGTGGCCAAAACGACAAAGGCGACTGTCGCCAGTACGCATCTCAAGTTGAAGCTTTCCATGACATTAATCCTCATGTTCATGACGGTTGATCCTTGTGTTCTTGACGCCAATCTGTTGGCTACAGCTGATGCTGTTGACTGAACACGACGTATCCCAGCTGACGATGTTCAGTGCAGGTTTTCGCAATCTCGGCCGATGAAGGCTCAGAGTCGGTTATCCCACTTCACTCGCGCTTCCCGGCAAGTCACACGAACATCCCCTCACGCTTTCTTGACTGATCTGCCACTGCAGAAGACCAAAGAGCTGTTAGAGCAGAACCATTTGAACATTACATCCATCGCTCTGAGTTGTGGCTTCGCGCAGCCGCCATATTTCGCAACCCAATTCCGCCGCAACTTGGGTTGGACACCTTCCGCTTTGTGAATGCAGCACGGCCGGTAAGACGACCGGCCTGGACGCTCACAACTTACCGTCCGGCCGATCAGGCTTTCCGGCCGCCGGTCTCGTCCAGCCAATCGAAGATCACCTTGAGGGCCAGGCCCGTGTTGCCGATCTGGCAGTGGTTCTGGGCGGACTCGGCTTCGGTGAAGACCCGGGCGGTGATCGAATGCGCTGCGGTCAGCGTCATCAGTTGATCGGGGAGCATTTGCAGCGGCATGTAGTGATCTTTGGCGCCGGCCATCAGCAGGACATCCTGGGTGACCAGAGACGAGACGTCGTCGGTGCGGTATTCGCGCCAGGCCTGGAACACGTCGGCCGGGGTGGCGACGCCCATGACGCGTTCGCCTTGGCCGATGACCCAGTCCGTCAGTAGGTCCGTCTTTCTGACTGCCGCGACGGCCGCGTTAACTAGCGGCGCGGGCATCTGGCCGGAGTTGTCCGCGATGACGGAGAGGCCCGAGGCACTGAAACCGTTGGTCGCCGCCACGAAGAGGCTGGTGCAGATATCCATGGCGATTGCGCGCTTGATCCGGGGTTCGCGCGCGGCTGCGCGGATGACCAGGCCGCCGCCGAGGGAGAATCCCAGCAGGGTGATGTCCGTCAGCTTGAAATAGTCCAGGATGGCGGCGACCGGCAGGTGCCAGTCCGGGGTCATGGGAATGCCCGCGTCTAGCGCCGCACCTTGACCGGGGCCGTCGAAGATCACGGTGTCGAGGCCCGCGTCGCGGAGGGCGAGCGCTGCGGGCAGCCATTCCAAGATGTAGCTGTCGTAACCGCCGAAGACGATGATCGTCCCGCGCGGCTTCGCCGGGGTGAACCGGTAGGCCGACAGATGCGTCTGCCGGTAGGGGACCGGGTGGTGGTTATCGGGGGTAACGCCGTTCTCCCCCAGGACGTTGTCCAAGAAACGCTGGAACGCTGGTTTGACCCTCGGATTACTCGGGTCGAGGAAGAAGATCGCCATCTTCGCGTAGTAGGCGGCGGGCAGGCGGCGGCCGGCAGCAAGCGCCTTGTCGCTGAGATCGAACATCTCCCGCGCCCAGTCGTCGTAGCTTTTGATGCGGGTCCCTGCGGCCCGCAACTCGTCCAGCATCTGCTTTTCGCCGACCCAATTCCAGTATCGGTTCATCTGAAAGTTGAGAGAGATATTCGGGTGAAGCTCGTAATACCCCACCGGGAACCGGCTGATGATCTCCTGATCAAGCGACTCATCTTTGAGTGCGACCTTCATTATTTTCTCCAGTCCGTCGGTTCTAGGGCCACAATCTACCGAAATCGGAGAAGCGGCCGAGGTTCGGAATCTACTTATTTCGGCCTTTGCCGGGCCGACCACCGCCTCACGACCCGCGTCGCGGCGGTCTCGACCCCATCACGCCGTCTACGGCGAAAATCTCCACGACGCTTGTCGCGTTCGGGAGGAGTGCTCCGCTTGCGAGCGTCCCGCACAGACGGCGTCACCAATCATGCGAGCCTGCCCAGCGATCCTGAATCCGCTCCACGGCAAATAGCTTTTGACTGCTCCGCCGCCTGACGGCGGCATCCTAGGCGCATCGCACTACCGACTGGAGATCCACTCCAAAGGTCTCGCTTTCAGGAAAGCATCACTCTTCAGTTAATCCGTGAGTGATCGTTCGTTTGAAGCGTCATATAGCCGATCCTGATGGTATCTTCCGCCTTAGCCGACGCCTCAATGGCCCGGCGCCAGCGCGCCTGACCGTTTCACGATCTGGCCACTCTGCATCACCAACGGGATATGTGCACCCTCGGGATCGCCTAGTAGGCTCAAGTCCCTAAGCGGATCGCCGTCGACCACGATTAGGTCGGCGACAAATCCCTTGGCGACGCGCCCAATCCGATCTTCCAGGCGCAGAATTTCCGCGTTCACACGGGTAGCCGAGTGAAGGATTTCACCGGGCGTGAAGACCTGTGTGCGTAGGCGGAATTCCGTGACCTGGCGGTCCTGCTGAGGACCCAGCAGGTCGGTGCCGAAACCAATCTTCAGCCCGTGATCACGCATGACGCCCAGCCCCCGCAACACGCCTTCGGACAGGGCCTTGGCCTTGATCTGGCTTGCTTCGGGCAGGCCCTGATGCGGCCCATCCTCCACCAGGGCCCATACAGTGGCCATGGTTGGCACCACGTAGGCGCCGGCGGCGGCGACCGCCTCGGCTGCGGCCGCGTTCATGAACGAGCCATGTTCGATCGAGCGCACGCCGAGTTCAGCGCACCGTTTAATCGCCGAAGCAGGATGGCAGTGGGCCATGACGTAGGTCCCGTGCCGCTCCGCTTCTTCGACGGCGGCGCGGATCTCCGCATCGCTGAACTGCATCCGGTCCAGAGGGTCGGTCGGGCTGGCGACGCCACCGGAGGCCATCAACTTGATCTGCTGGGCCCCTTTGCGCAGTTCCTCGCGCACCGCGCGTCGAACCTCGTCGGCACCGTCGACGATGCAGGCAAAACGCGCCGCGCCTCCGCTGAGCAGCGCGCACGAACATCCGAAGCTGAAAGAGTCGGCGCGCCGAACATCGAAGTGCCCACCGGTCTGGGAGATGAACCGGCCCGCATGCAGCAGCCGAGGCCCTCGCGCCAGTCCGTCCTCCAGAGCGAGAGCGAAGCCTACATCCGTGCCGCCGGCATCGCGCACGGTCGTGAACCCGCGGTCGAGCATGCGGCTGAGCGTCTTGAAAGCGAAGGCGGCGATGTAGGGATCTCGTCGGTCAGTGGCGCGCGCCAGATCGAGGTCGCTGAGCCACACGTGAGTGTGGGCGTCGATCAAGCCGGGCATCAGCGTGCGGCCGCCCAAGTCGACCACTTCGCATTCGCTCGAAGGCTTTGTCACTTCGTCGCCCACCTCCTGGATGAGGCCGTCCTCGACCAGTATGTGGGAGCCGGGTCGCAACGTGTCCCCGCCGTCATAAACCGCAGCATTAGTGAACAGAAGAGGTCGAGTGGTCATCTGCTTTGGCCTTGTCCTGTCGATAGGCACCTGCCGCCCGGAGTATTAGCGACTCAAGTAGTTTCCTCGCCGTCGAAGCGCCATTCGAAGCCATTGGGGGTGCGGACGACACGCCCTGCTCCAGAGGCGGGGAAGTGAGAGCTGAACACCTCAGCCTGGCTATCGGCGGCGAAAGCCAGCGCCCAGGCGCGCGACCGTATCGAGTCTTCAGCAGAGGCGTCGAAGATGGAATTCCAATTGGGATGAGCGACCTGCACCGGATAGTGCATCACATCGCCTGGGAATATGGCCGTCCCGCCCTCCGAGCGCAGCACGATGGAAGCGTGAGTCGGGGTGTGGCCGGGTGTCAAGTAAAACGAGATCCCGTCCAGTACCTCGGAGCCGTTGACCTCGATCATATCGGCCAGGCCGGCCTCGATGACCGGGTCCACACTGTCGACCTGAACGGCGAAGCTGGTCCGGTTTCGTTCGCTGCGGTTGGCCGGATTGGTGAAGTAGTCGTGCTCGGCGCGGGAGAAGACGTAGCGAGCGTTGGGAAAGGTCGGGACCCAGCGCGCTTCCTGAAGGCGGGTGTTCCAACCCACATGGTCGACGTGCAGGTGCGTCAACAGGACGAAATCCACTTCCTCTGGGGTGACGCCGGCCAAGGCCAACCGCTCCAGAAAAGGATTGTGCAGTTCGTGAAAATAGGGGGCGAAGGGACGCTGCTTGTCGTTGCCCGCTCCGGTGTCGACAAGGATCGTGCGACCGCGGTCCCTCACCAGCCAGCTGTGGATGCTGATGATCACGTGCTCGCCGGAAGCATCGGTCGCCGCCGGCGGCAATTGGGGCAGCAAGCCCTCGCGCGCCTCGTCCCACGGCGGAATGAGCTGTGACGGAGTGAAGGTCGCCAGCTGCAGTTCGAAGACGCGCGTGATCCTAGCGTCTCCCACACGAAAGGTAGGGTTCGTAGACATCGGGATTTCCTTTCTTAAGGGAAGCACCGGTCGCGCTCAACGTCTCACGACGGTTTCGATCAAGCGGGCAACCTCCTCGCCTCGGTCATTCTTCGAAGAATTGAGGACTAAGGGGACCTAGTCTAGTATGGCTTTTTGAATCCGGCTACGTCCAGGACCGAGCCTTCACCTCCTCCTATTTTTCTATTGAGCTGCCCGTACGGTCTCCAGGAACTTGCCGACATCGCGCTTGAGTCGGTTACTGTCGCGGGAAAGGGATTGCGCTGCCGAAAGAACCTGCGAGGACGCCGAACCGGTCTCGCTGGCGCCGCGCTGCACGTCGGCGATGTTGGAAGAAACCTGTTGGGTGCCCTGGGCGGCTTGCTGCACATTGCGGGAAATCTCCTGCGTCGCCGCACCCTGCTCTTCCACCGCTGACGCAATAGTCGCGGAGATCTCGGACAATTTCTCGATGGTGCCGCTGATCTCCTTGATCGCACCGACTGACTCTTGCGTCGCAGCCTGAATGCCCGAGATCTGCTGGCCTATCTCGCCGGTCGCCTTCGCGGTCTGTTCGGCGAGCGCTTTCACTTCGGAGGCCACGACGGCGAAACCGCGACCGGCCTCGCCGGCACGCGCGGCCTCGATGGTGGCGTTGAGCGCCAAGAGATTGGTCTGGCCCGCGATATTGTTGATCAGATCGACGACGTCACCGATGCGGGCGGCCGCCTTTGACAGTTCGCTGACGCGGTCGTTGGTCTTGCGCGCCTGATCGACCGCTTCATTCGCCATCCTTGCCGATTCCTGGACCTGACGGCTGATCTCGTTGACCGACGACGTCAGTTCCTCCGTGGCGGAGGCTACCGACTGCACATTGGTGGAGGCCTCCTCAGAGGCGGATGCGACCATGGTGGTGAGTTGCTGAGTTCGGGTAGCCGTCGCTGTCAATGTACTGGCCGAAGCCTCAAGCTCGGTCGAAGCCGACGACACGGCTTCAATGATTTCACCGACCGCGCCTTCAAAGCTATCGGCGAGCTTGATCATATCCGCCTTGCGCCGGCGCTGTTCGCTAACCCCGCTTTCCAGTTGCTCCGTCCGCAGCCGGTCCGATTCGATCATCGCAGTCTTGAAGACCTGGACGGTGCGCGCCATTTCGCCGATCTCGTCGGGTCGATCTGTGTCGGCATCGGCGACGTCGAGTGCGCCGGTGCTCAGGGCCATCATGCGCAGCTTGAGCACCGACAGCGGCTTGATGATGCTCCTTGTAATTGCCCAGGCGATTGCGATCGATAACAACATCAAAATTCCAATCACCGCGCCGGCCGTTCGGGTCATTTTCCAGAAAGTCTCGTCGACGTCGGTCATGTATTCGGCGCTCACCACCGTCAAATTCCAGGGAGCGAAGCCGCGCACATAGGCCACTTTATCAAGCGGCGTTTTATCGACGTTGCCCCTCGGAAAGACATACCGAACGGTACCCTCCCCGGCACGCTTTGCGATGTCGATCATGGCGACAAAAAACGGGAAACCGGATGCATCCTTGAAGCCGCGGAGATCCTTGCCGAGCAGTCCTGGATTTCCGCTGTTCATGATGTTGATCCCGGTCTCGGTATCAATCATGAAAACGTAATTGGTGAGGCCTTCCCACCGTATTGCACCGGAAGCAGCGAATAGCCGCGCCTTCGCCTCGGCGTCACTCATCTCGCCGGCTTCGGCCGCCTTTTTGAACGTGTCCGCCATCTGCCAGACGGCATCCACCATCGCATGCGCTTTCTCGGTACGCTCAGCAACAAGTTCGGTGCGGGCGATGGATAGAACCGTGACGGCGATCAGTGCCATGAAGCACGCGCCGGCAATTGCCATCCCGGAGAGCTTGGCGGCGATCGAGCGGTGTGCGAACAGTTTATGCAGTCTCTTCATGGCTATCGTCCGTTCATATCGTTCGGCTTCGCGATGCAATCGAGATGAAAGCCGTGTTAGCTTGACCAGACCAAGGATTTAGTCAGCGTTACCCTTGTTTGACATGCGGTGGAGGGCGCTTAGACCAATAGAATCAGCGACTCAAGCTGGCGTTAATTTCATCGTCCGTACTAATACCAGCCGATCGATCCTCCCGGTTCTCGGTATCCCTGTCGCCCCAACACCCCACGCTGCCTCGATCACGGGGACGGTGCGGAAGACGAAGTCCGGAGTCGAGGCAGTCATGCCGTTCCACCCTTACGCAGCTCAAGCCCGGGCAACTCGGTAAGCATCCCGTAACAGGGCAGTCCACGATGCTGCGCCCCGCATTGTCTGGCCCCGTGTGACTGCGCACCTGACGATATTCTCGCTCATGGCTCCCTCCTGCTTAGAAAGACGCTTTTTCGATGAGGCGGTTGCTTGCCTAATCGAGTATGGCAACGGCGCGCGTCCAGCCAGCCGATGCCGCCTTGATCTTTACGGGGAAGCAGCTGACCATGAAGCCCTTTGCCGGCAGACTTTCTAAGTTGTGCAGCTTCTCGAGATGGCTATAGCCAATCTCCATCCCCGCGCGATGTCCCTCCCAAATCTGGGTGGCGTCGCCGGTCTCGGCAAAGCGTCTCGCCATATGGCTGAAAGGCGCGTCCCATCCCCAGGCATCGATGCCGGTTAGTCGCACGCCGCGATTCAAGAGATAGAGCGTCGCCTCACGCCCCATTCCGATGCCGGCATGAATATAGTCATCATGGCCATAACGGCTTCCGGCCCTTGTATTGACGAGAACGATATCGAGTGGCCGCAGCTCGTGGCCAATTGCCTTCAGTTCGGTCTCAACGTCCTCCGCCGTTATGATGTAACCATCTGGGAAATGACGAAAATCAAGTTTGATTCCAGGTTGAAAACACCATGCAAGAGGCACTTCATCGATCGTAATCGCACGTTCGCCGCGATTCATTGTGGAATGATAGTGATAGGGCGCATCAAGATGCGTTCCACTGTGGGTTCGAAGCGTGACGGTTTCATTGCCCCAGCCCTCTCCGCCGGGCAGTTGGTCGGCCGTCAGTCCGGGAAAGAAGCTCAAGATCTCCTTCACATTATCTTTGGGGGACTGATACTCAATTTTTGGACCAAACCCACGCTGGTCTACCTTTGTTTCGTTATCCAGGGGCATGGAGATGTCGATGATTTGTCGTGGCATAGCTTTCCTCCAAATGCAGGAATTGATTTACGGTCTATCGGCCGCCGCTAACAGGAACGATGGCACCGGTTACATAAGAGGCCTCGTCGGAGAGAAGCCAAAGCACTACTTTTGCGACATCTTCCGGCGTTCCGGCTCTTCCCAAAGGGATTGCGGAGCCCAGACGCGCGACCCGATCCGGAGCACCTGCTCGAGCGTGCAGGTCTGTTGCGATCAGGCCCGGACTTACGGCGTTGACCCTGATTCCCGAGGCAGCAAGCTCGCGCGCCGATCCGATGGTAAAGGAGTCTATGCCTCCCTTTGATGCCGCGTAGTGGACCCATTCATTGGCGCCTCCAAGTTCGGATGCACGCGACGATACGTTGACGATCGCGCCGCTTCCAACGTTGGCCATCCGACGCGAAGCTTCTTTGGTATTCAGGAAGCAGCTCCTTAAATTGGTGGTGATGACGCTATCAAACGTCTGTGCGTCGAGGTTTCCAATTGATGAGATTGGACCCGTCAGGCCGGCGTTGTTGACCAGCGCGGATATCGGACCGAGCTGCGCGTCAATCATCGAATACAGTTCAGACACGTCCTGTTCATTAGCAGCATCCGAACAGACAGCTATTGCGCGCCGACCGAGCCCCTCGATCACGCGGACCAATTCGTTGGCGGCATCTGATGAACTTCGATACGTCAGACAAACATCATAGCCGCGCTGAGCTGCGGCCAATGCGACAGCCGCTCCAATTCCTTGGCTGCCGCCTGTAACAAGGAGATTCTTTTGTGCCATGGATATCTATCCCTGAAGTGATTATTGGCCTTTTGACGCCCAGCGGCAGGAACTAGACCTGCCTGTCCTGGCTGAAAAGCGCGCTAACCTTGTCCGAATGGTCAGCTCGCTTGATTGTTTCCGGCTCCAGCGCGCCTTCGAGTGATTCCAGCGAAAGACCGCGCGTTTCGATGCCGATGAAGACAAACACCAGGCTCGCAAAGACGTACCAACCCGCCAGATAGATGAAAGCGGGGACAACGGCGTCGGCGGATGCCTGTGGTGTAACGATGTTCGAAGAGCCGACGATCATTGCCAAACCGAGCGGGCCAATGACTTTACCGATGCCGCCGAAACCGTAGGCGGACCCCATGCCGGTCGTTCTGAGGCGAGACGGCCATACTTCGGCTGAGTAAGGGCCAACAATCGCAAATCCTCCGTCGGCGAAGACGTTGGTGACGATGAGCAATAGCCAGAAAAGCGAAATACCGCCGAGAAAAACGTCGTGATTGACCGCAGCCGCGACCAATCCAATCCCGGCAACGATACCGAAAATGGAGCCGGAGGCCCTTCGACCGATCGATTCTGACAAGGCAGAGAAAAGAAATCGTCCGAGCAACCCACCCAGACTGACTGCTACCATCAGCCAGGACGCCTGGGCCGGCGAAACGTGCAACAATAGGACCAACAACGTCGGCGCCCACATGGTGAAGCCGTAGCTGCCGGTCTGAATTCCCAGATTGCTCAGCCAGGAGACGGCCAGGCTCCTTGGATGCTTGAAAATATCCCGAAACCTTGTGCCGGCGACCTTGCCGCTTCTTTCGGAGTCCGCCGCCGTCGGCGACGGGATCTCGGTTATTGGACGATTGAGAGCCCAGGCGAGCGATTTACGGGCCTCCTCAAATCGTCCCTGGACCG
>Ga0302319_10022795_pt1 | contig 11208 bp, 10 predicted proteins | sample Bog_T0_2_FD_203319 | JGI IMG/M metagenome (GOLD analysis project Ga0302319, IMG submission 203319) | Peat permafrost microbial communities from Stordalen Mire near Abisko, Sweden - Bog_T0_2 | ecosystem: Environmental > Terrestrial > Soil > Wetlands > Peat | place: Sweden: Abisko, Stordalen Mire...
GGCACGTGCAGTATCCGGCGGAAACGCCGATGGCGAATCTGCATGTCGCTTTGCTCGATCGCATGGGAGTCGGAGTCGATCAGCTCGGCGATAGCAATGGCGAGCTGCAGCATCTCTCGGATTTGACGTAACGTAGACCTGCGGCCTGCGCTCTTTTACGCGCGCGGTCCCCGGCCACCGAATCCTCGTACCGGCGCAGGCGTGGCTTCCGGGTCCACCGCCAGCGTTACTGTCGCCAGAAATCCATCGGCATTCGATCCGTTCTTCAACCGCGCCAAGGTCACCATAGACTCGCTTCCATGTTGCGACTGGAAGATGTCGTCTTCACCCTGGGTGGTCCGGTGGACTTTCAGCCGCTTGGCATAAGGCTCCAATTTGGCCACATCGGCCGTAACATCTTCAGGGAAAAACAATTGGCCGGTATGGGACACGTGCCCACCTACATGCGCTTTCAGATGAATATGGATGGCGCGGCCGGAATACCAGCCGGGATACAGCGTAGCGAATTCCACGATACCTTTCTCACTCGTAACCTGGAGGCCGCGCAGAAAACGCTTCGTATCCGTCTGGCGCATCGGTGGAGGGCCGCCGCCTTCAAAACCCGGAGGGGGGCCATCGGGCCTGGGTCCGCGCGGTCCACCCGGTCCGCCTGGAGGAGGCCCGCCAAATCCATCCGGACTATTCGCCGTGAACCCCGAGTAAACACCCGAAGCGTCGCAGTGCCATATATCCAACGCAACATTGCTCAGCGGTGAGCAATTCTTGGCATGTACCAGCGCGACCCGCAGTTTCACGGGCACACCCGGCTTCCCTTCCGTGATATCGCTACGCAGATGCTCGTCATCGATGTAATAAGGGCCCACCTCCTGCTCGGGCGTCAACGCGCACGATGGGTCCGCGGGCTTCGCCTGGGATGCCAGAATCGCCGTGGCGCCTCCAATCAAAAATCCGCGGCGGGTGAAGGGAATGAACTCTGCTCGACGAATTGCCATGCCTGATTATAGAGACATCTCCCCGAATCACGTCGTAAAGATTGGTTAACGTAGAGTGGAGGCTAATTTGTGATTCTGATCTCCAGGGCCGATGACGTTCAATAAAGTTCTGATCGCGAATCGCGGCGAGATTGCTGTACGGCTGGTTCGGGCGATTCGCGAGGCCAGCATGACCAGTGTAGCGGTTTACTCCGATGCCGATCGCACGGCGCTGCATGTACGCCTGGCGGATGAGGCTGCCCATATCGGACCGGCGGCATCGTCATCCAGCTACCTGAACATCGAGCGCATTCTGGATGCGGCGCGGCGCCATGGCGCGCAGGCGATCCACCCCGGTTACGGCTTCCTCAGCGAGAACGCCGATTTCGCGGAGGCCTGCACAAATGCAGGCTTCATCTTCATCGGACCGTCCGCCGAGGCGATCCGGAAGCTGGGGTCGAAGACGTCCGCGCGCGTGCTGGCGAAAGCAGTGAATACGCCGGTCGTGCCCGGCACCGAGGAACCGGCCACGCACCTGGGACACGCTCGAGCAATCGCCCGCGAACTGGGTTATCCGGTGCTGCTGAAAGCCGCAGCCGGCGGCGGCGGGAAAGGTATGCGGCGCGTGGATGGCGAGAACGATTTGGAATCCGCCATCCGTGACGCATCGAGCGAAGCCGAGCGGTCCTTCCATAACGGCGAGGTCTACATCGAGAAGCTGGTCGAAAATCCCCGTCATATCGAGATTCAGATTTTCGGCGATCAACACGGCAATCTGGTGCATCTCGGCGAGCGCGAATGCTCGCTACAGCGGCGGCATCAGAAAGTGCTCGAGGAATGCCCGTCGCCGCTGGTGGCCGCGTACCCCGAATTGCGCTCCGCGATGGGCGAAGCAGCCGTCCGCGTGGCTCGCGCGGCGGGCTATTACAACGCGGGAACCGCCGAATTCCTGGTAGATGCCGATCGCAATTTCTACTTTCTGGAGATGAATACGCGCCTGCAGGTGGAGCATCCTGTCAGCGAACTCGTCACCGGCCTCGATCTGGTGCAACTGCAATTGCGCGTAGCATCTGGGGAAAAGCTGCCCTTCTCCCAGCAGGATGTCGAGTGGCGCGGATGGGCGCTCGAATGCCGTGTCTACGCCGAGGATCCCGATCGTCAATTTTTTCCGTCGCCTGGACGGATCGCGCAGCTTCGAGAGCCGGGAGGTCCGGGAATTCGCCTCGATTCCGGCGTCTACCCAGGCTGGACGGTCCCGATCGATTACGATCCGCTGCTGGCGAAGCTGATCGCCTTTAGCCCCAATCGCGAGACGACCATTCGGCGAATGCTGGTAGCCCTGAACGAGTATGCCATCACCGGCATCGAAACGAATCTCGGGTTCTTTAAGGAGATCCTGAACGATCCTGAATTTCGCACGGCGAACCTGGATACCGGCTTCCTGGAGAGGTTCATGCACCGGAGAAAGAGCAAGCCCGCTCCCGAACCCGAACTGGAAATCGTTGCCGCGATTGCCGCGGAGGCTTATACCAGCGTCCGGCAGACGAATGGAATCGCGCCGGCACCTGGAACTGCCGAAGTGAGTCGATGGGCGGCGCAAGGCCGGGAGCGTCTGCGATGACCGTGCGGCAAATATTGGTGAACGGCCGCGAGATTCAATTGACCGCGGACGAAATTGCCGACGCTCGCGAAGTGGAACCGGGCGTCTTCTCCGTCCTGCGCAACGGCAGGAGTTTTGAAGTTCATGTCCAGCCTGGGCCGGAAAGCTTTACCGTCGAGGCTGGCGATTATCGCTTCCAAGTGGAAGTGCGGGACCCGCGCAACGCCCGGCGGCGCCATGATTCGGCGATCGGCGGCGGACGCCAGAAAATCGCCGCGCCCATGCCCGGCAAGGTGGTCCGAGTGCTGGTAACCGAAGGCCAAGCGGTCGAGCCGGGACAAGGTCTCATCGTGGTGGAAGCGATGAAAATGCAGAACGAGATGAAGGCGTCGAAAGCGGGCAAGGTGATCGAAATCAAAACGCTGGACGGTGCGACAGTGAGCGCGGGCGAAGTGCTCGTAATCATCGAGTGATGCTTCACATACCAATCAGCTTCCGATAGGGGAAACCCTGCAGATGCTTATCGAGCTTGGCCAGTTGGTCGCGCGTGCTATCCGCCATCCAGGAGGCATCCGCGCCGGCATAGGCCTTATCAAGAACGTTCTTCGCGCCGTCCTGATCCCCCGTGCCGAATAAGGCCTCTCCCAGAGTGGCCGCGATCCAATAGTGATCGGGCAAAGGTTTACCGCGTTCCTTCTCGGAATCGAGCAACTTCTGGCACATCAGTATCACCGTGCGCCGCGTCCTCTCCGCCAGAACGAAATCTGCAATCGAGTCGGCAACGTTGGCCCCGGGAAGCGCGGCGCGCAGGTTCAACAGATAGGCCAAATTGATCCCGTTGTAGTAATCGTTCTTAAGATAAAAGCCCTTCTCGTAACCGAAGATGGACTCGGCCAGTTGAGTCGTGTCCTGAGTCAACTCCCAGAGACGCTTGTGAATCGCGCCCCATAGACCGAGAGTTTCCGTGTCGTTTGAGCCTTGCGGATCCAGTTTGCGCAGCACCTCCCGAGCCTCTTCTAAGGCGGCTTGCATGCTGGGAAACTCGCTTTTATAAGTTGCCAGTGCGAGCTTCTGGATTATGTAGCTATCGGTAGGAAGTAAACCTTGAATGGCCTGAAGCAGACTCTTGGCTACGATGAATTGCTTACGCCCAAAGGCCGCGTCTACTTGGGCCATCAGGGCGCTGACCGTCTGGTTAGGGGCATTGGCCGGCGCGGGCGGCGGAGCGGCAATCTGCGGCGCGTCATCCATGGCGGTATCGAGGTGCGGAGGCTTGATCCGCAGAAACTCGTAAACCGGGCTATCGTTGGTAGGTTGGCTCGCGATGGTCTGGATGGCATCGCTAAGCTTGTCCCGAAAGCTCACTACTTCCTCGAAGTCGATGCCTTCGCCCATATGCACATAAGAACGGATCGCAATATGGCTGAAATCGAACGGATACTTGAATTTCGATTCGGCAATGATGATGGTTGTGAACGGCTTCAAGGCGTGCCTGACGCCCAGCTCGTAGCAGGCATTGCAATTCGACGTTGACAGATCGGCCACCACCACATCCGCCTTCAAGAGCTGCTCGTACATCGGCACGTCGATGATGCCGGAGTGCTTAATCTCGTCAGCCCGAACACATTCGAGACCAGCGGCTAGCACAGCCGGTTTGATGATGTTGCGATAGGTCTTATCCAGGTCGAGGACCCGGCCGGTTTCAAAATCGGTCTTCTTGCCGAAACCCATCACCACGAAACAGGTCCTCATACGAAGCCATTCTATCTCTTGACAGAAGGGCCTGGTGGGGCGCATACTTGCATAGTCTACCTATGGCAATGGCGAATCGGCGCGACGAAATTCCTCCCGGCACCCTCTACATGTTGATCCTGCGCGTGCTGGCGCGGCACAAGGAACTGCACGGGTATGAGATTGCAAACGCAATTCAGCAAATCTCCGATGACGTGCTCCAGGTGGAAGAGGGGTCGCTGTACCCGGCCCTGCAGCGCATGTTGCTGAAAGGCTGGGTGACCGCCGAGTGGGGCGTAACGGCGGGCAACCGGCGCGCGCGGTACTACCGTCTGCTGGCTGCGGGCCGCAAACAATTGCATGCCGAGATGGCGCAGTATCAGCGGGTCAATGGCGCCATTCAGAAGGTGTTGCAAACGGAAGGAGCGGTATGAACAAGCTACGCGAATGGTGGCGGCAGTTGCGTTTTCGCCTGATGGGCCAAAGCTTCGACGCCGATCTGGCGGAAGAGATGCGGCTGCACCTGGATCTGCGCGCTGCAGAGAAACAGACGGACGGCATAAGCCCCGCCGAGGCGGAGAGTTCCGCCCGCCGCCGGTTCGGCAACGCGACGCTGCTGCGCGAGAAGAGCCGCGACGCTTGGGGTTGGACTTCACTCGATACCTGGCTTCAGGACCTGCGCTACGCTATTCGCACGCTGATCGCGAGTCCTGGATTTGCCGTGACGGTGGTGCTGTCGCTGGCGCTCGGCATCGGCGCAAATACCGCCATTTTCAGCATTCTGAACGCCGTCATGCTGCGGTCGCTGCCAGTCGAAGACCCGCACGGCCTGGTGAAAATTCAGATCGGGGAGTCCGACGACGACGTCACCAATCCCATTTGGGAGCAGGTGCGCGACCATCAGCAGGCTTTCTCGGGCACGCTCGCGTATTCGTCTGAACGATTCGACTTGGCCGCCGGAGGCGAGAGCCGCTTCACGGAAGGGATGTGGGTGAGCGGCGATTTCTTCCGTGTCCTCGGCGTACCGGCAATGGAGGGCAGGGTATTCTCCGCGGACGACGACCGGCGCGGCGCCGAGCCTCTGGCGGTAATCAGCTATAGCTTCTGGCAGAGGAACCTTGGCGGCGATGCCGGCGCCCTCGGCAAAACTGTGCGGCTGAACCGTCATCTGTTTACCATCGTTGGAGTGACGCCACCCTGGTTTACCGGTCTCGATGTCGATCACAGTTACGATGTGGCGATCCCGATCGCTTGCAATCCGATGCTGCACACCGAGCGAAATGTTCTCGATTCCCGGTTGACATGGTGGCTGCAGATGATCGGGCGCATTCCTGCGGGAGAGAGCATCAGCCAGGCGCAGGATCGGATGCGCAGCATTGCGCCCGAGATCTTTCGTGCGACGGTTCCTCTGGAAATACCGGCGGAGAATCAAAAGGAATATCGACAGCGCTCGTTCTCGTTGAAGCCGGCCGCGACCGGTTTCTCTGAGACGGGCGCACAGTATCGTACGGCGCTGCTGACGCTAATGGCTATTGTTGGTCTGGTGCTTCTGATCGCGTGCGCGAATGTGGCCAACCTGCTGCTGGCTCGCGCCGCCGCGCGTCAGCGCGAGTTGTCAGTACGCATGTCTATGGGAGCAGGGCGCTGGCGGGTGATTCGCCAGTTAATGACGGAGAGCATCTTTCTCTCCGCGATTGGCTCCACGTTTGGGTTTCTCCTGGCACTGTGGGGCAGCCGATTGCTGGTGCATATGCTTTCCACGACAGCCCATCCACTGGAAATCAACCTCTCGCCAGATCCGCGCGTGCTGGCGTTCACCATCGGGGTCACGCTGCTGACTGCGTTGCTGTTCGGATTCGCGCCAGCCGTCCGCGCCACGAAGATCGAACTGAACCAAGTGCTGAAAGAGAGTGCTCGCGCGGCTGTACCGGGGGCCCGCCGCTTCAATTTGAGCAAGCTTCTAGTGACGGGGCAGGTGGCCCTCTCCCTGGTGCTGCTGGTGGGAGCGGGCTTGTTCCTGGGAACTCTGCGCAATCTGCTGACGCTGGACGCGGGCTTTACCCGTCGCAATATTCTTCTGGTGAGTGCTGAAGCGCAAGAGGCGGGTGTGCCTGAGGCGCGGCGCCTGTCCACCTTTCAGGAAATCCTGGCCCGGTTGCAATCCATTCCGGGAGTTGTTGCGGCGGCCAGTTCCAGCATCGAGCCAATGGGCCGGGGAGGTTGGGCACAGCTTAGCCAGCCCGAAGGATTCGTAGCAAAGTCACCGCGAGATACTCTGCTATTTCTCAATCGCGTTTCCTCCAAGTACTTCGAGACCATGCGGACTCCCCTGCTGTTGGGCCGCGACTTCAACGACCGCGACAATCTCAACTCCGCGCCCGTTGTAATCGTTTCGGAATCGACCGCCCGGAAGTTCTTCAGCGCGGCGAATCCGATCGGAAAGACCATCGGACTGGAAGGGGGCGCCTTCGATAAGTACGTCGCATTCCAGGTGATTGGCGTGGCGAAGGACGCCAAATACAACCGGCTTAACGAAAGTCCGCGCAGCCTCGCGTATTTTGCCGCGGGACAAGATCCGGCGCCCTGGTCCAAGCTGGTTTTCGAGATTCGCTCGGAGACCCCCGTCGAAGCGCTGATTCCCGCTGTGCGGTCGGCCGTAGGCGGCGTCAATAAAGACATCGCACTGGTGTTTCGGAGCTTTGAAACGCAGGTGAACGAATCGATGTTGCAGCCGCGCGTGGTGGCCTCGCTCGCTTCTACGTTCGCCGGGTTGGCGTTGGTGCTCGCCATGGTGGGGCTGTACGGAGTGACTGCTTACGCCGTAACGCGCCGCAGTGGTGAAATCGGTATTCGCATGGCGCTGGGCGCGCAGCGAACGTCGGTAATCTGGCTCATCCTGCGCGACGTGATGCTGCTACTGGGCATAGGCATGGTATTTGGATTGGCAGGTTCGCTGGCCGCAGGCCGGCTGGTTACGAGTTTGCTCTACGGCGTTCGTCCGAACAATCCGGCGCAGTTGACCGGAGCCGTGCTTACACTTGCCTTGTGTACTGCGTTGGCGGCTTATTTGCCCGCCCGCCGTGCCGCCCAGTTGGATCCCATGAACGCTTTGCGCGACGAGTAATCGCCGTCGTTCTCTGATAATGGGAGCGTGAGAAATCCTAACCGAATCGTCGCCATCATAATCGCCATCGCCGCCTCGTTACGGGCGCAAGGGCAGGAGACATCCCTACCCCTCACCGCCCGCGAAAAAATGCTGGTCGATCGCATCGAGAAATTGGAGCAACGCCTGGCAGCATTGGAATCTCGCACAGAAACTGCGCGCCCACCTGAGCCGACCGCCAAAGTCGTAGAACCCGCTCCAACGCTCGCCATTCCAACGACCGCCAAACCACCGTCTGCCTCCGACGTATTAGGCGGAACAACCGTGAACCTTTACCTCGATGGCTACTACGAATACAACTTCAATTCCCCCATCGGCCGCGCCAATCTGCTCCGCGCCTACGACGTCAGCAGCAATAGCTTCAGTCTCAATCAGGCAGGTGTTGTCCTCGAGAACGCTCCCGATCCGGACCAAGGTAAGCGGCTCGGCGCCCGGCTCGATCTTCAGTTCGGCCAGGCCACCGCCACGTTGCAAGGGAATGGAACCAACGAACCGCGCCCAGACATCTACCGCAACATCTTCCAAGCCTACGGGACGTACGTCGCCCCGGTAGGCGCCGGACTCACCATCGATTTCGGAAAATGGGCGAGTTCCATCGGCCTGGAAGGCAACTACACCAAGGATCAGAACAATTATTCCCGCTCGTTCTGGTTCGATTACCTGCCCTTCTATCACGAAGGAGTCCGCGCCAGCTATAAGGTGAACGGCCTGCTTACTGCCAATTATTGGATCGTCAACGGCACCAATCAGACGGAAGCCTTCAATGGCTTCAAGGACGAGCTATTCGGCGTGGTGCTGCAGCCCACTAAGACTCTGAATTGGACCATTAACTATTACCTCGGGCAAGAGCATCCCGACGTAATCTTCTACCCCAATGGCGGCGCCCCACCGAACTCGCCCACTATTCAGGGCGTGCCGTTCACTCCCATCCCCAACCCGCCCAACGGCCGCCTGCATATCTTCGATAGCTATATCACCTGGAACGCCAGCCCTAAGCTATCTTTTGCATTGGAGGGAGACTCCGTGGTACAACGTCTTCTCAAAACCTCGCCCCCGCAGCGCGCATATGGCGGCGCGTTCTATTCCCGCTACGAATTCACGCCAAAATTCGCCATAGCTGGACGCGCCGAATACCTATCCGACAGCAGCGGTCTGTTCAGCGGTCTTACGCAAGCCTTGAAGGAAGCGACTCTCACGCTGGATTATCGCGCCAAAGACTCTTTCCTCTTGCGTGGGGAATGGCGCGGCGACTTCTCCAACAACCCCTATTTCTACACCAACACGTTAGGCGTGCTCAAAAAAGAACAGAATACGGCGACCCTTGCGCTGATCTGGTGGTATGGGCAGAAGCACGGCATCTGGTAACGCTCTATGCTAAAGATAGATCAATTGAATCGTTATGCTTCGCCGTAGAATACTCGCGTGGCTGTCGCTGGCCGCCCTTGGAAATGCACAGCAACAGCAGCCGGTCATCCGCCCGGAACCACCGGAGAGCGAGGATGAACCGCGCCTCCCGAACGGGAAAAGCCAGCGCGACGAAATTCTGAAGTCCGATTTCGACAAATCGTTGAAAGACGCTGCCGATTTACAGCGTCTTTCAACAGAACTGCGCGCGGATCTCGAAAAATCGACCGCGTTCGTCGTTTCCTATCAAACCATCCGCAAGACCGAACAGATTGAGAAAATCGCCAAACGCATCCGTAGCAGGCTGGGGAACGGGCGATAGCCCCACCAAGCCTCAACCCAGCCTAGTGAACCCGTTTGCCGTCGAGAAACTCAATCGCGAAGTAAGGATACGTGTAAGCGGCTCCCTTGGTCACCGAAGCCAGGAATTGTCCTGGGAATAGATGCCCGATACCCACACCGGCGTGAACCTCGCGGTTGATTTCATACCACGTATAGATGTCAAACTCCGTTCCCACATGGCTTCCTGATTTTCCAGTCGTGTCGCGCGCAATCAATCCCCCGGACGTGTTGTAGATTCCATCCGTATCGCTCGCCAGCCAGAAATCCAAATATTGCGCGGTGACACTCCAGCGATTGAAAGGCTGGAGCGTTCCGCCTACGCGCCCGGCGATGATGTTCTGCCATCCGAATTGATCCGTGATGCCAAACCGATCGTGCGCCGTCGGATACATCGTGTCGAACGTATTGCGAACGCCGTCCTTGGGATTTTTATCGCCCGACGCCCAGTCGTATCCAGTGAAAAATCTCGGCTTCAGCGGAATGTTCGATAGTGAGTAGCCCAACCCTTCCGTAGTGGCCCAGGCATCAATCGAGTTCGGCCCCACGGAACCACGCTCCCACACAAACTCCGTCCGATAGTCTAACCCCTTAATCTCTTTCCCTCGCACGCGAAATCCGTACGCCTCTTCACTCTCATGGCCGGTCTTAACATGCGGAATATCTTCCACCGCTACGCTCGGAGCCACTCTCCAAAGGACGAACGGCTCGATGGCCGAGTGCGGCAGCACCCGGTCTACGCCGCCGTAGAATCCGTAAATGTTGTTGCCCTCCTGGTGATGGCTGATCCCTTCCGCCAGCGGGCTTACCACCGACGCCGCAAAAAGACCCACGCGAAACCGGTCCACATGTATGTTCGTGACCACGCCATCGTACGCCCGTCCCTGGTTGCGCCATTCCGAGTTGGCGATGATCGTGTTGTTATAGTCGATTTCCTGCCGCCCTACCCGAACCGTGATTGGGCTTGATTCCGGGTTTCCAATTTCCGCATATGCCAGTTTCAGATCCCAGCGGTTTTCATTCGGAGGTCCGATTGGGGGTTTCTGCAGAAATGGCCGGGCATCCTGAACTTGAGAGTAAACCGTGAACCAATTCACCGGCTTCAAGATCATGCCGAGCCGGAAGCGGTTCAGCATATACGAATCGTTGTTGCCGGGCTTGAATCCGCTGTTGGTGTACCCTTCGAACCGGAACCGCTCTTCCACGCCGAACTGTATCCACTTCGGTAAGTGATCGTTCAACATGCCTGTTGGCCGAGTATCCGGCGCATTATACGGCGTCGACAGTAGCGGAGGTGCGCTCGCAGGTCCGCCGATCGGCGTAATAGAAGTATCCGACCCTAATGCCGCGACCTTATCATACTGCGCCATCAATTCACCGCTGCCTCCAGTTATCAAAAAAGCCAGCGCCGGAACGCCCAACCGCCAACTTCCACTGGCACTTAAAGCCCTAATCCCCATCTAGTTCCACCTCATTTGTAAAAATTTCAGCCCGAAAGATACATCTCACTGTATTGTCAGGTATTGTCTATCAACTTTACGGAACTATCGGCACATTGTCAATACTTCCGATAGGGAGAGTTGCTTTCTCTTCATACCAAAAAACAGCGGTACCCTATCAAAGAACTAGTTCTCTAGGCCGTGTACCGCTTATAATAGGCCCGAGGAAGCGTCGCCGAATAACGAAAGCCAATGAGGGTAATTTCCAAGAAAACGAAGTATGCGTTGAGAGCGCTTTATTCTCTCTCTCGCCACTATGGTGAAGGCCCCGTGCTCATCTCCCGCTTATCGTCCGATGAGGCGATACCGAAGAAGTTTCTCGAGATCATCCTCCTAACCCTCAAGAACGGTGGCATTGTCGCCAGCAAGACCGGCAAAGGTGGTGGCTACTACCTTCTGAAATCGCCCGCCGATGTGACCGTCGGAGCCGTCATCCGGATCATGGAAGGTCCGCTGGCGCCCCTCCCCTGTGCCAGCGAAAGCGCTTATCGTGCCTGCGAG
>Ga0302319_10022796_pt1 | contig 11208 bp, 12 predicted proteins | sample Bog_T0_2_FD_203319 | JGI IMG/M metagenome (GOLD analysis project Ga0302319, IMG submission 203319) | Peat permafrost microbial communities from Stordalen Mire near Abisko, Sweden - Bog_T0_2 | ecosystem: Environmental > Terrestrial > Soil > Wetlands > Peat | place: Sweden: Abisko, Stordalen Mire...
TCTGCCCGCTGCTGCCGACCTTGTTCAGGTGAATGGCGGGCCTGCCCTGGCCGGTGCTATTCCTGTCATTCATGATGCGGTTATCACTATCACGGGCATCGGCGCCATTCGCATCCAGCCTGGCATTCAGGACCGTGAAGTCCTGCTCGCCCGTCAGTCCGAGGAAGCCCGAGCACTTCGCAATGCCCTGCAGATCCTCTCCGTCGCCGGCATCGAGCAGGCCGAAGAGCAATGCGCCGCCCGGCAGCTCTGCGAGCGGCAACTCGAACAGGCCCGTATCGAGGTCACCAGCCACACCCCCGCCGACCCGGCCCAGAAGATCGAAGCTGGCGTAGAGGCTCTCCGAAATCAGATCTCGGTTCTCCGCACTCGCCTTGAGGCGGGCATGGCCGCCGCCGGTCTGGAGGTACTCCCCGAGCTCGATGCTGCCCGTGAAACTCTGTTTGCCGAAGAACAGTACGAGTCCGACGCATCCGACAAGGTCGCTATCGCGCGCGCGCCCCTTCCTGAACTCGAAGAGCAGCACGCCAGCGCGCTTCGCCTCCACGCGCAGTCCGAAAGCAAGAAGAATTCAGCGGTTGAAGAACAGATGAGAATCACACGGGAGCGCGACCATCTGATTCTGCAAGAGTCTGCCGAGGCTTTGGCTGAACGACTCAGCGCTTCGACTGACGCCCTTCTCGCCCAGCAGTCGCTAATCGAAAATATGCAGAAGACGCGGCCCGCTGAAACAGTCGCCGGCATGGACGCCCGTATCGCCCGCTATCAGCAGGCGAAGGATGCTTATCTCGCTGACCGCCAACAGACCAAGCAGGAGATCGCCGTCCTCGAAAGCCGCATCGAGCGTGAAGAAGGGGTAGGCATCGAGGAGCAGGTCGCCGCCGCCCAGCGTTTAGCGGAATCGCTTGAGCTGGACTGCGCCCGCTATGTGCGAGAGATCAAGATCCTCGAACTTTTGCTCCAAAACCTTGAAACCGCCGAACAGGCTGCGAAGGAGCGCTACATGGCGCCCATCGTCCGCCGCGTCACGCCCTACCTCCAGACGCTCTTCCCCGGCGCCGCCATCCACTGCAACGAAGAGTTCCAGATCACCGGCATCGTCCGCGAACTCCAGCAGACCGAATCCTTCACCGGCCTCTCCGATGGTACCCAGGAGCAGATTGCCGTCCTCACCCGCCTCGCCTTTGCCGACATGCTCGTAGAGCGCGGAAAGCCCGCCATGATCATCCTCGACGATGCTCTCGTCTACTCCGACCCCGAACGCATGGAACGGATGTTCGACCTCCTCACGCACGCTGCCACCCGGACCCAGATCCTGATCTTCACCTGCCGCGGCGAACTCTTCACCCGCCTCGGCGGCCACCGCCTCCGCTTAATCCCCGGATCAGCCCTGTAAAAGGCTGTTCTTAGCTTTGATTGAGTAGTGTGGAGATTTTGGCGAGCATAATCCATGCGAAGGCGACGTATGGGTTGCCCAACCAGTAGAGTTGGGAACGAAGGTGCGGCTGTTGGTCTCGCTGAACGCGATTCTGGCGGAGCGCAAGCTGACACAGGCCGAGGCGTCGCGGCTGCTGGGCGTGAATCAGCCGAAGGTCTCGGCGCTGAAGGGGTACAAGCTGGAGGGGTTCTCGGTGGAGCGGCTGATGCACTTCGCTACGGCGCTGCAACACGATGTGGTGATCGAGATTCGCCCGCGCGCGGCGGGCCGGGGCGCGGCGCGAGTGATGGTGGTTGGGGCGGCGTAGAGCGAGGTGGTTGATTCGGAGCTTGACCCCACCCATGCGCTCTGCCACCCCAGCGAGCAAGGATCGCTCGTCGGGGACCCCGGTCGCTACGCATGAATGGGGCACTTAGGCTTGAAGAGCCGCAAAGGCCCTGCTAACGTGTCTATTGCGGGTAACCGAGGATTGACCTATGTCTACGATCTTCGACAATCTGGTGACGAAAGAGAATGACCACACGAATCTCTTGCGCAATATCATGGAACGCAGCCCGAAAGTCGCCGCGGTCGTCCTGTCTTATGTGCTCAACCGGAATGTGTCCGAGGTTGAAGCTGGCTCTTTCGAGTTCCGCACACAGCAGTCATTTTCAAGCTTGAATGGCCGCGAGATTCCCGACATTCTAGTCGAGGGACTAGGCTTCCGCTGTCTAATCGAGGCAAAGGTCGATCCTACCTTGGAACTGACCAATGGCCAGAAAGGAGGCTATCAAGCTTGCTTCGAGGGAAGCAGGGATCGTCACCTTTCCTTTCTTGTACCGCGCGATTGGAAGCACGGCGCCAGTGCCGAACAGGTTCGGACACTCCCCGGGAATGATACTGTTTCGGTGCATATCTCGTATTGGCCAGAGTTAATTAGGAAACTCGAAGAAGCCTCAATAACTTCGACCGATGCGGTATTGAATGAGGCAATAAGCTTCTGGAAATGGAGGTTCGAACTCGAAGATATGACACCTCAAGAACGGGAGTCTCTCAAACCCTGGTCTGAAGATAAGTACAGTGCGATTCGGAAGCTGGAAAAGACCATAGTCCAAGCAAAAGGACTTTTCGATGCTCGCGGTTTCGAAACGGAACTTGAAACCTCGGGTACAGATGCCTACGGCTTTTACATCAAGCGCGCTGGTTCGTACCTGCTTTGGATTGGAATATGGACAAAGTCTCCGACACCATTGTCTTTCGGCTTTCATTCGACAAGCGCAATCTGGCTCAGATCCGCGAATCTTCCGTCCGCGCCAAGTACCGCGCATAGTCATCATTTATGGCCATTAGAACAGGAGACGTGGGACGAGCCCGAGAAGATATACGCGAAAGTAAAATCTTTCCTCGAATCTCACAAGACTGACTGACGCTCCGGGAGCGGTGTGTTTGAGCGCATCGCGGAGGAATCAGCCTGTGTTGCGAAGGCCAGCGGAGATGCCGTTGATGGAGGCGGTGATGGCGCGGTCGAGCACGGCCGGGACGGGCTGGCCGGCGGCGGGGTCTCGCTCGGCGTTGCTGATCGTGCCGAGCAGACCGGTCTGGGTGAGGAGCTGGCGTGTGAACTTGTCCAGGCGGGTGGAGGTGGTGAGGCCGGCGGGGTCGGGCAGTGCTGCGTGTTGGGTCGGGCGGTCAGGCTCGGATCCCACAGCCCGCATCGATGTGTGAATGCAATGGCGTTTCAGGCGACCAATCCTGCGCAAAATGACCTAAGAGCGCGGCGAAAACTCGTCTTTCCGGAGCGACGACCCCAGGGGCAGGCGCAGTAGTGGCTCTGCCCTAGGGATCGGTGCGCCAGAGGTCTGATATGCATTTCGGTATACCCTCTCGGTAACAAGTAGATCGATTCGCGCTGTTTTCGATTATGATGAACACGTCGAACGTGATCCGCCTTTTCGACGAACAGAGGCTGCACTTATGAGCACAGCTCGCCACATGGTCGCACTTCTGAAGAGTCATATTGAAGACGACGACAGGCAATTCTTGTCAGTGGCGATGCAGGCGGCCGCCCATGAGGCAAGACTAGGTCATGCCGCCATCGCACAGCAGCTTCGCGAACTCATCGACGAAGCTAAGCGCCGATCCTCAGCGACGCAAAATCGTCCCGGGCAACTCATTGTCCTTGAGCCGCGCGGCGAACTTGCCAACCTCCTGTCAGTGCAAACGCCTTCAATCCGGCTCTCGGACATGGCCCTGCCCGAGGACTTGGCTGGGCGGCTCAAGCGCGTCTTAATTGAACAAAGACAGCGGAAAAAACTACTGGAAAGTGGTCTTCAGCCTCGACGCAAGTTACTCTTTGTTGGGCCACCGGGAACAGGAAAAACCATGAGTGTTTCGGCGCTAGCCGGAGAACTCCATCTACCCCTGTTCACCATCATGCTCGAAGGCCTGATTACGAAATTCATGGGGGAGACAGCAGCCAAGCTTCGGCTCGTATTTGACGCAATCCGACAGACACGAGGCGTGTACCTTTTTGACGAGTTCGATGCACTGGGTGCTAACCGTAACCAGTCGAATGACGTTGGTGAGATTCGCCGCGTGCTCAATTCCTTTCTGCAACTTCTCGAAAAGGATTCGTCGGACAGCCTGATCATTGCCGCCACAAATCATGGGAAAATGCTTGACCGAGCATTATTTCGACGCTTCGACGACGTCATTGAGTATGCACTTTCTGATGTCCAGGTGACTGAAGAAATCATACGAAGAAAATTGGCGCCATTCGACACGAACGAAGTCGATTGGTCTGTAGTTTTACCACAGGCACAGTCGCTAAGCCCCGCTGATCTGGTGAGGGTGAGCGAAGAGGCGGCCAAAAACGCCGTGCTGAGTAATTCGAAACGGATCACAACAGAGTCGATTCTGTCGGCTCTTAAGGAACGAAAGGCAGCCTGCTTGTAAGATGCCAGACTATCCACGGGACCGGCCTCACCTCTATTTGCCAGACAGCGGCAAACCTGAACCGTATACAAGCAAGAACCCACCTCCGCGCCATCCATTGCCGCAGAGGGAACGGGCGTTGCATGCAGAGGCGATTCGCGGCGCTCTCAGAATGGCCCTAGCAGTTGCCGATGCGGAACGGGGAAACCGCGATCCTGAGTTGTTGGCGGGAACCCCTGGATTCTATCTCGATTTTGAACTGTCCGCCGGGTCGGAGAATGCAGCCGAACTGCTGGAGAATCGCCGTAAACAAATCGAACTCGTTGCATTTCATCAGCCGAACGCAACCAAAGCTGCCATAGCCACAGTTTTTGTCCCGGACACCGCAAGCAACCATTTTCTTTCAAAAGTGGACCAGTACGAGAATGAGAACACAAAGAAGGGTCATCCGAAGGGCGAAACCTTGGTCGCGAGCATCAACCGCGTGATGATCGCGGCAATGCGGTCTCTATACACTGACGATCCAGCTCTATATCCCGCGGAGGGTGAAGCAATCTGGTGGGAGGTTTGGCTGCGCAGTGGACGCACCGAGGCATTTCTCACCGTCACCCAGCGGCTCAATTTGGCGGTTCAGCGGCCCCACCTCGTCTTTCCCGATCGGGACGTGTATCTGGTCCATGGGAATGCTGAGATGATTGGACGGTTGTTCCTGAATTGCGACTCGATTGCCGAACTGAAGCGTGCTAAAGACCTGCCGGCACAGTTCGTTACCTGGTCAAACGTTGAACAAGCTGAATTGGCCACAGATCTTGCCGAGAGACTCGCGATGCCTGCTGACACCAAGATCTCCGTCTGCATACTCGATACGGGCGTCACGCAGAATCATCCGTTGCTTGCTCCAGCTCTTGATCAGAATGATGTGCAGGCTTACGACCCGACTTGGGAGACGCGCGATATTCGAGGACATGGGACGAACATGGCAGGTATTGCCTTGTACGGAGATCTCGCCTCATCGCTCGAATCCTCAGAACGAGTTACACTCACCCATCGGCTTGAGTCTGTCAAGGTTCTGCCAGACGAGGGGAACAACGACCCGAAGCTCTATGGAGCAATCACACGTGACGCCATCTCGCAGGCCGAGATCACCGCTCCAAGCCGGCATCGGGCAGTTTGCCTGGCGGTTACAAGTGATATCGACACGAATCGCGGGCGACCGTCCTCGTGGTCGGCAGCCATCGATCAGATCTGTTTCGGAGAACAAGATCATAGGCGCCTCATTCTCATCTCAGCGGGAAACATCCGCCAAGATATTTCGAAGAACGACTATCCAGCGCGAAACGAAATCGAGCCAATTGAGAATCCAGCTCAAGCCTGGAACGCGATTACTATTGGCGCTTTTACCGAGAAAACAACGATCAACGATCCGAGCTTCGCAGGCTGGGAGCCCGTCGCACCCGCAGGCGATCTTTGTCCAACAAGTCGTACCTCAGTTAGTTGGGAACGGCAATGGCCAGTCAAGCCAGACATCCTGATGGAAGGTGGAAACTGGGCGGCATCAGACGATGATTGCGATTGTCCCGATGACCTCGGCATTCTGACGACATTTCGGGACCCAACCATACGTTATTTCGACATCTTTCGGGACACAAGCGCTGCAACAGCGGCGGCCAGTCACCTCGCAGGAAAAATCCTGACAGCGATGCCCGAACGATGGCCCGAGACCATTCGAGCCCTGATGGTTCATTCTGCAGAATGGACGCCGGTTATGCGGGAGCAGTTTGACGTAGCGACCGCTGAACACCAGAAGCGCACCCTGCTATGCAAGTATGGATATGGAGTGGCGAGCTACGACCGTGCGATCCTCAGTGCTGCCAATGATCTGACATTAATTGCGGAGGATGAGTTGCAGCCGTTCTGGAAAGGCGATGGCAGCATCAAGACGCGCCACATGAACCTTCATGAGTTTCCATGGCCTCGTACCGAACTCGAACAGCTCGGCGAAACGCAGGTCGAGCTCCGCGTGACGCTCTCGTACTATATTGAGCCAAATCCTGGCGAAAGAGGTTGGTTGCGACGGCACCGTTATGCCTCGCACGCTTTGCGATTTGCAGTAAAACGAGAACTCGAAAGCATACAAGAGTTCAGGAGTCGAATCAACGCTGCGGTGGACGCGGAGGAGGCAGGTATGACCCCCGTCGCGGGTGGTGCCGACCACTGGCTACTCGGCCGAATCCGCAACTACGGATCTATTCATTCCGATCACTGGTATGGTAGTGCTGCAGATTTGGCGCAGAAATCAGCAATCGGTGTCTATCCGATTGGCGGTTGGTGGAAAGAGAATCCCGGCCATGAACGGTATAACAACCGAGTTCGCTACTCTTTGGTGGTGTCGATTCGAGCAGCTAGTAGTGAGATTGATATCTACACTCCTGTCTGGACTCAGATCACGTTGCCAGTACCAGTCGTCACGTAGCTCGGGTCGAGCAAATACTTGGCATTATAGTCATCGCCATGTAGAGGGGGTTTCGGAGACGAAAAGACCACCGCTATGGATCAGTAATGCCAAAGTCGGCCAGCGTATCGTGATCTCATGACCGGGTCGGGGCAGGATAATCGGATTTATCAGTCCCTATCGAATTTTGTCGCACGAGGGTAAAGGCCCTCATCTGCCGCCAGAATCCCCACGAAAGAAGCCGAGCAGATGGGACCGAGCTTCGTCTGAGGCCGGGAGCCTGCTGGCAACTCGAACCGCCACGCCGAAGGACTCCATGAGCGGGGCCAGGCAGTCCTTCAATTTTTGACTGCGCACTCTGACTTCCCTGGGCAGTGTCCGGCTGCCTTGAATCGCCTTGAGAAACACCTTTGCCAGCGTGTCTCCCGCCGCAACGCTGGAATCGGTCACTTCCGGGGCAAGGACCATTCCACTCTCCGCATCGACAGCGATCGCAATCGAGGCACAGGCGTTGCGCTCGCCCTTCTTCCCAATCGCTGCACCGCTGTAAGCAATGTCGAGTTCCATCACTCCCCGCACCGCATAGTCCTGGGCGCGTACCGCCAACAGCGTCTCTTCAGCCAACCCCGCTGGCGCAGCAGGCGCCTCCGGGGGAAGGATCGAATGGAACATTTCCACGTGGTATCGAGGTTCCGGCCCCTCCATGCGGGTGACCATCGGATAGATATCGGCCAGCTCCCAAAACTTCACGCTCGCCTGGCTGGCTACGGCGGCGCAGACCACGATCACGGCACGAATGCACTCGGACAGTGTCCGTGCCTCCTCTTCGGTGACAAACCAGGGGAGAAAGCCGGGACGCATGGTGCGGAAGATGGGCGAGGCCAGGCCCATGCCCTGCGGATGTCCCAGCACAGCAAGTAACTCCCGGTCCTGCCGCAGCAACTCAGCTTTGGGTACGAACTCCACATAAACGCAATGCGTGAATGCGAAGAATTCGCCGGGATCGGCGATCTCTTCGGCTTCCATCTTGCGAAACTGGCGAAGTCCCTCTGTACCGATATAGGCGTGCATAGAAAGAACCTCGCCGAGCGCGCCCATGACCGAGCAGTAGCAGAGTTCGCCGCTGACGCTGTCACGGACCACGATCAAGTTGTCCTCGTCGAGAACTCGCCAAGGGCGCAAGCCGTACAGGTCGGAGGCCAATCGATAAAGCCGTTCCATCGCCGAGAAAGACGGAGGAGCCTCACCTGCAAGCTCTTTGACAAAGCATCGCTCGGGCGGCACTGGGGCGGAAGCGGTTCGTTTCTTGGGCATGATTGTGGGTCAACGCTCCTGTGAGGACAAATACCTGCACTCGTTTTCGATGGTCGTACTGAGCGCGGACTGAACTGCTTCGGCGCTTTGATCCCTTGGTGGATTTATTCAGTATCAGTCTACAGTTCCATCCCCGGATTGACTCGCGAAGGACTGCCAGCAGACTGGACTCTACTGAGTCTCCAAGGGACCCGGCTCCAGCCCAATTCGATCGTTTACTGCGTTGCGGAATCGCTGCTTGCACCCCAAGTAGCGTTCCGTCGTCTGCACAGAGACCCACTACCCGTGGTGACGGCGAGCAGTGGCAATGTGTTTGCCGACCTCGGGTTGCCCAACGTGGAAGAGTTGGGAACGAAGGTGCGGCTGGCGACCTCGCTGAACGCGATTCTGGCGGCGCGCAAGCTGACCCAGGCCGAGGCGGCGCGGTTGCTGGGCGTGAATCAGCCGAAGGTCTCGGCACTGAAGTGGGTACAAGCTGGTGGGGTTTTCGGTGGAGCGGCGGATGCACTTCGCTACGGCGCTGGAGCATGATGTGGTGATCGAGATTCGTCCGCGGGCGGCGGCGACGGGGATTGCGCTGGAGTTTCCGTCGACGCACGGGGCGCTGGTGGAGGACCGGTCGGGGCTGGCGGTGCGCGGCGTGACGACGCTGGCGGGAGTGATCGATCCGGGATACCGCGGGGAGATTCGGGTGGTGATGACGAACCTGAGTGCGTTGCCGGTGGAGATCAAGGCGGGCGAGCGGATTGCGCAGTTGCGGATTGTCGAGCGGATCGAGGCGAGCTTCGAGGAGGTTGCGGAGCTGGGCGAGGCGGCGCGCGGCGCGGGGGGATTTGGAAGTACGGGGAAGTGATGAACCCACATCTCAAAATCGAGATGTGGGCACCCGGGGCGAGAAAAATAACTTGATATGTGTACACAAATGTGTATTATATACACAGGGCGGAGCGACTCGTGGAACTGGAATTTGAGTGGGACGAAAAGAAAGCCAGCGCCAACCTTGATAAGCATGCCGTCTCGTTCCTGACCGCCGCGGAAATCTTCGGGAACGAGATCATGGAGCGGATCGACGACCGGGAAGAGTATGGGGAAATCCGCTTCATTGCTCTCGGCCGGGTTGATGCAGACGTGTTTCGGGTTGTGTTCACTTGGCGCAGCGAAAGCCTCATCCGCATCATAAGCGCCCAGAAAGCGAGCAGAGATGAACGAGAAATCTACTATAGTGCGACACTCCCTTAGCCAGGTCAGAACCATGCGGGAACGCGGCGAGGACAAGACCAGCCCAGATGCCCCCGAAGCTGAATCTCTCGGCGCGGAGTTCTGGAAGAGCGCCCGCGTCGTCATGCCTAGCGGCAAGACTTCCGTTCACCTTCGCCTCGATAGCGATATTGTCGAATGGTTCAAGGCGAATGGGAAAGGCCACCTGACCCGGATGAACTCGGTTCTCCGAGCGTATGTAGAAACGCAGAAACGCTGTGCCTAGTGAGGAACTATGCGACAACCCACCCTTCGCTAGAAAAAAGCGAAGGATGGGGCACCCACTGTTTGTGAGGGAAGCAAAAATTCAAAAAACTAGGGTGGGCCACCCGCCTATTCGCCGCGCAGATACAAAGAAGGACATCTCATTCCCGCTCCCATGACTCAATTGATTCAGTGAAATCTCTGTGAAGCTTTCGCAATCGATGCTCGTCCGTACCAACCATGGACAACACAAAATCATGTCGTTCAGGCATTGAGTTCAGTTTCAAATGGTAGTCCAGATCTCGAATGAGCTGGTATTGATCCGCTGGCAGTCTGAGTTGAAGTGCCTGAAGCCGATTGTAAGGCGCGGGCATGTTTTCCTTCTCCATCCGTCCGAAACAAAGTGGGATTAGCACCTTGTCCATCCAGGCTGCGCCAGCCTCAAAATGCACCCACGGTCGCTTGATTGATTCGTCGCTAAGGATCGACAGAACAACTCGGGCCTCTTTCAGTTCGGTTTTGATTGTGGTCAGCCAGTCGTCCCCAGCGCGGAGAGTCCTACTATCTGCCATAAAAATGCTGACCGAATCAAGATGTGCCCGTATGAAATTTTGGACAGCGCTTGCCACGCTGTACTCGCCGCTCCAGTAGCTGATGAAAATATCCGCCATCGAAATCAGTAACTCCCGTCAGGACTGTCGATTTGCGCAGATGCTGATTCAAATGCGCTCTTTTCCCAAGAACTCATGAAACCGTCATCCTGACCTTGCAATCTTAGCCAATCAGCCAAGCATTTCTTGTCTTTAGCGATGCCAGGTGCCCCATCCTTCGCTTTTTTTTAGCGAAGGGTGGGTTGCCGCGAACCTCGACCGTCGGTTCTAAAAACTTAGCGTGGGCCACCCGCCTATGATTTTTGTTTGGGGCCTTTCCATTCATATACTCCTGATGCTAAGAGCAGCAGTATGTAGCTCAACGCCATTGCACCGATTAATCTTCCCAACAATGACCACTGAGCATGAAAGAGCAAAGCAATCAATGCAACAGGAATGGCAGTAACAATACCAGTCAAGACGCAAGCGATAACACCAATAATGCCGAGGTAATCATGAACTGTATCGAAACATGCAAAGAGTAGTCCTAACGAGCATAGTCCGCCAGCTATAAAAAGAAGAACGCCGAAAACAATAAAAATTCCCCTCAGTATTCTCAGGATGATAATCATCTGCACTTTCCGCCGTGGAAACGGCTCACATTCTGGGGCATCCGGCAGGGTCAGGGATGCGCAGATCCGCTAAATACAGGTGTCGAGATCACGACGAGAACAGCACTGGCCACCTGCGGCTTGAGCATCTCTTTCATTCTCTGTCACAAATGCTACTCCTGTTGAAGAGGCTCGGCCAGTCGGCTCAGAACATGCGACAATCGTGTTAACGAGCCATGCCAAATCAGCCAACCGAATCAGCCCTAGAAGTTGTTGTTCCAGCCGTTCCCACGCCAGCCGGGATCACGCCCGAGCTGCTGAAGACGCACAGCATTACGGCGGAGGAGTACGCGAGCATCAAGAAGAAGATGGGGCGCGTGCCGAGCCTGACCGAGTTGGGAATCTTCAGCGTGATGTGGAGCGAGCATT
>Ga0302319_10022797_pt1 | contig 11207 bp, 10 predicted proteins | sample Bog_T0_2_FD_203319 | JGI IMG/M metagenome (GOLD analysis project Ga0302319, IMG submission 203319) | Peat permafrost microbial communities from Stordalen Mire near Abisko, Sweden - Bog_T0_2 | ecosystem: Environmental > Terrestrial > Soil > Wetlands > Peat | place: Sweden: Abisko, Stordalen Mire...
CCGCCCTTTGGACGCCTCATCTGCCAGCGTATAAGGCGGCCGAGGATCACGTTCACGCATGTCGCTTTCCAGCCCGTTCATCCGGCGGCCCGTCGCCACCACGCTCTTGACGTTCGGGTTGGTCGCCGCCGGCGTCATCGCGTTTTTCAAGCTGCCGGTCTCGCCGCTGCCCGATGTCGATATCCCCACCATCTCGGTGCAGGCGACCTTGCCGGGCGCGAGCCCGGCTGACGTCGCGACCACGGTGGCCAGTCCGCTGGAGCGCCATCTCGGCCAGATCGCCGATGTCACCGAGATGACGTCGTCGAGCTCGCTCGGCTCGGCGCGCGTCACCCTGCAATTCGGCATCGACCGCAACATCAACGGCGCCGCGCGGGATGTTCAAGCAGCGATTAACGCGGCGCGCGCGGACCTGCCGAGTTCGCTGCGCAGCAATCCCACCTACCGCAAGTTCAACCCCGCCTCGGCGCCGATCCTGATCTACACGCTGACGTCCGACACGCTGACCCCCGCCGAACTCTATGACGCCGCCTCCACCGTGCTGGCGCAAAAACTGTCGCAGGTCGAGGGCGTCGGCGAGGTCAGCGTCAGCGGCGGCTCGCTGCCCGCGGTGCGCGTCGAGCTGGCGCCGCAGGCGCTGTTCAAATACGGCATCGGGCTCGAAGACGTCCGCGCCGCGCTCGCCAGCGCCAATGCCCACGCCCCAAAAGGCGGCATCGACGTCGAAGGCCAGCGCTACCAGATCTATTCCAACGACCAGGCACTCAAGGCGGCGGACTACACCTCGCTGGTGGTCGCCTATCGCAACGGCGCGGCGGTGCGGCTGACCGATGTCGGCGAGGTCCGCGACGGCGTGGAGAACCTGCGCAATCTCGGGCTTTCCAACGGCAAGCTGGCGGTCATGATGATCGTCTACCGGCAGCCGGGAGCCAACATCATCGGCATGGTCGACCGCGTGAAGGCGCTGATGCCGCAATTGCGCGCCTCGGTCTCGCCCGCGATCGACGTCACCCTGGCGGTCGACCGCTCGACCACGATCCGGGTGTCGCTGTGGGACGTCGAGATCACGCTGGTGATCGCCGTGATTTTGGTGATCCTGGTCGTGTTCGCGTTCCTGCGCAGCGCGCGGGCGACGCTGGTGCCTGTGGTGGCGGTCTCGGTGTCGCTGGTGGCTACCTTCGCGGTGATGTACCTGCTCGGCTACAGCCTCAACATCTTCTCTTTGATGGCGCTCACGGTCGCGACCGGATTCGTGGTCGACGACGCCATCGTCGTGCTGGAAAACATCACCCGCTATCTGGATGCGGGAAAGCCGCCGCTGGAGGCCGCCCTTCAGGGATCGAAAGAGGTCGGCTTCACGGTGCTGTCGATGAGCGTGTCGCTGGTCGCGGTGTTCGTGCCCATCCTGCTGATGGGCGGGCTGGTCGGCAAACTGTTTCGCGAGTTCGCCGTGACCATCGCGGTCGCGATCGCGATCTCGCTGGTGGTATCCCTGACGACGACGCCGATGATGTGCGCGATGCTGCTGCGCTCGGAGCGCGGCCTGCCGCACGGACGGATCTATCGCGCCAGCGAACGGATCTTCGAGGCGATGCTCGGCGGCTACCGGCGCACGCTGGCGGTAGCGCTGCGGCATCCGCGGCTGGTGATGCTGGTGCTGGCGGGCGTGCTGGTGCTGAATTTCCAGCTCTACGCAGCGGTTCCGAAGGGTTTTGTGCCGCAGCAGGACACGGGCCTTCTGGTCGGGTCGATCCAGGGCGACCAGAGCATCTCGTTCCAGCTGATGCAGCAAAAGCTCCGGCAGATCATCGACATCGTCAAGGACGACGCGGCGGTCGAGACCGCGGTCGGCTTCACCGGCGGCGGCCTCGGCCCGGGCGGCGGCTCGACCAACTCCGGCACCGTGTTCGCCTCGCTAAAACCGCTGCGCGACCGCAAGGAGACCGCCGACGAGGTGATCGGCCGGTTGCGCACCGCGCTCACGGCCGTGCCGGGCGCCACATTGTTCTTGCAGGCGGTGGGCGATCTCGGCGGCGGCGGACGCTCGGGCGCCGCGCAGTATCAGTACACGCTGCAGGGGCCGTCGTTCGAGGAGCTGGACGAATGGACGCCGAAGATCGTCGCCGCCCTTCAGGCCGACCCGACCCTGGCCGACGTCAGCAGCGACCAGCTCAGCAACGGGCTGCAGGCCAACATGGTGATCGACCGCGACACCGCCGCGCGGCTCGGCGTCTCGGTCAGCCAGATCGACAACACGCTGTATGACGCGTTCGGCCAGCGTCAGGTCTCGACCATCTATGTCGCGCGCAACCAGTACCACGTCATCATGGAGGTGGCGCCGGAATACTGGCAGGACCCGAAGACGCTGCGGGATATCTTCGTCAGTACCCAGGGCGGCCCGGCCAGCGGCTCGCAGACCACCAATGCCGTGGCCGGCACTGTCGTGTCGCCGTCGCAGGCCAATTCGGTCAATGCGGTCGCCGCCAGCGCGGTGCGCAATCTCGCGACCAACTCGATCGGCGCCACCGGCAAGGGCGTCGCTTCGACCGGGACGGCGGTCAGCACAGCCAAAGAGAACATGATTCCGCTGTCTGGCGTCGCCCGGTTCGGACAGGACCGCACCCTGCTCACCGTCAACCATCAGGGCGGCCTGGTCGCCAATACCATCTCCTTCAATCTCGGCCCCGGCAACTCGCTGGGCACGGCGGTGGCGACGATCGAGGCGACCATGAGCCGGATCGGGGTGCCCGGCTCGGTCAGTGGATCATTCCAGGGCGCGGCCAAGATCTTTCGGGATTCGCTAGCGACCGAGCCGTTTCTGGTCTTGGCGGCGTTCGCGACGATCTACATATCGCTCGGCATGCTCTACGAGAGCTACGTGCATCCGCTGACCATCCTGTCGACCTTGCCCTCGGCCGGCGTCGGCGCGGTGCTGGCGCTGATGCTGTTTCACACCGCATTCGACATCATCGGCATGATCGGGGTGATTCTTTTGATCGGCATCGTCAAGAAGAACGCCATCATGATGATCGATTTCGCGGTCGACGCCGAACGCGTGCGCGGGTTGTCGCCGGCGGATGCGATCTTCGAGGCCTGCCTGATGCGGTTTCGGCCGATCATGATGACCACGATGGCGTCGCTGCTCGGCGCCGTGCCGCTGATCATCGGCATGGGCGAAGGCAGCGAGTTCCGCCAGCCGCTCGGCATCACCATCATCGGCGGGCTGGTGCTGAGCCAGATCCTCACCCTCTACACCACGCCGGTGGTCTATCTCTATCTCGACAGCTTTCGGCACTGGAGCCGGCGCGTGCTGCGGCGCGCGTGATCGGCGGAGCTGTAAATTCCGCCCATGCTTCGAGACGGCCATTTCGCGGCCTCCTCAGCTCGACTTTGTACTGTACAAAGTCGAGCTCAGGGTCTGACTGAAAATGCAGCCAATGAAAAGGTCGCATTTTTCGTCATTGCGAGGAGCCAACGGGTCGCGCGAATGCGCGCCCGATGACAGGCGCCGCGACGAAGCAATCCATGCACCAACGTATCCTAAAGATGGATTGCTTCGCTGCGCTCGCAATGACGGCTCGAAAATCCGTCGCATCATTGACCGCATTTGGAGTCAGACACTCACGACGCGAGCATCTCGAAGCATGGGCAGCGAGTGACTCGCCTGTCTCACATAGTCAATGCTAGCTCAGATCAGCCCGCCGCGATCGATGGTTTTTTTGGCGAATTCGACCGCCTTCTCGGCGCTCATCGCCTCGGCGGCAATGGTGGCCTGGTCGAGCACCGCGGCTGGCGAAGCCACCCGGATCTTCTTGCCGTCGGAGCGGCGGATGGTGGCGCGCCAGCGGTCGGTATCGCGCCGGAAGGTGTCGATGACATAGGCCTTGTAATTGACCCCGCTCATGGCCGGCTGCTTCACGGCGACGGTGTCCGGTTCATTAGGCTGCGCAGGCACCCCGTCCGCGACATCGCGAACGATGTCGATGATCCTGCGAATGAGGTCGGCGCGCGCGCCGCCGACGGTGTCCCTGAGCAGATACCCGACCGCCGCGCCGATCTGCGCCCTGGCGGCGTCGTCGTCAGCGAAATCCCAATCGATCTGGTCCGACATGATGTCCAGCGCCTCCGGGCGCGCTATGCATTTGCGAGAGAGGGGAAGAAAAGCGCGATCAGAACAGGAATCGGATGCCGAACACGTTGCCGCGGCGCCAGACCACTTCGCACGGCTGCCGCTTGGCGTGCGCCGGCACCAGGGTCAGTCCGAACCGGTCGCGCACGTCGATCGCCGCGTCGGTCATGATCTTGGCGCCGCCCGGCGAGACGTCCAGCACGAAGCATTCGAGCCGGGTCAGGCCGTCGTCGACCGTGAACCAGGCCGGCTGCCGCTGCACCTGGCGCCGCGGCTCGCGCTGTATCTTCGTCCTAGGCTTGTCCAATATCGTCATGACGCCATCCGTCGCGGGACCTTGCGGACCGGTGAGCTGGCGTCAGTGTGCGGGCGATCCCATAAAGGTCCGGTTAGGGCATTGCCTTGGAATTTATCGAATTCGCGCTCAGTTCAATTCCGAGGCCGCAAGCGGCTTGGCGGGCTGCGGGGGCTGCGGCTCGAGCATTTTCAGCGCGGCGTCGATGGCGCTGCGCAGATTGATCGCGGCGGCCGGGCTGCAACGCAGCCGGACCGACGACAGGAACTTGATTTCGGTCGTGCCGTCCGGCTTCGGCACCAGGACGCGGCTCGCAAGTTCCAGCTCGACGGTGCCGTTCATGGTTCCGTAGGCGCCGACGATGTCGAAGAACACCATCGGGGTCGCAGCACCCGTGTCCTCGTAGATGAATTCGGCGGGCGGATTCTTCGTCTCTTGGTCGGCCACTTGGCTCTCCTGTTGGATAGTCGATATCGGCCCATCCGTCATTGCGAGGAGCGAAGCGACGAAGCAATCCATTCCTAGCCAAGCTATGGATTGCTTCGCTCGCAATGACGGTCTCAACTAGCCGCGCTTCTTTTCGATCACGTCCCAGATTTTTGCCGCGATATCGGGGCCGCCGAGCCGCTGGATCGCGCGGACGCCGGTCGGCGACGTCACGTTGATCTCGGTGAGGTTGCCGTCGATGACGTCGATGCCGACGAACAAAAGGCCGCGCTCGCGCAAGGCGGGCGCCAGCGTCGCGCAGATCTCGCGCTCGCGGTCCGACAGCTCGGTCGCCTGCGCCGCACCCCCGCGCACCATGTTGGAGCGCAGATCGTCCGGCGCCGGCACCCGGTTGACCGCGCCGGCGAATTCGCCGTCGACCAGGATGATGCGCTTGTCGCCGTGCTTGACCTCGGCAATGAAGCGCTGGATCACCCAGGGCTCCTTGAAGGTGACCGAAAACATGTCGAACAGCGAGCCGAAATTCATGTCCTGCGGCATCACCCGGAATACCGCCGCGCCGCCATGGCCGTGCAGCGGCTTCATCACGACAGCGCCGTGCTCGTCGCGGAAGGCGTTGATCTCGTCGAGGTCGCGCGAGATCAGGGTCGGCGGCATCAGATGCGGAAAATCCATCACGAAGATCTTCTCCGGCGCGTTGCGCACCGAGGCCGGGTTGTTCACCACCAGCGTCTTCGGGTGGATCCGCTCCAGGAAATGCGTCGACGTGATGTAGGCGAGGTCGAACGGCGGATCCTGCCGCAGCAGCACCACGTCGTAGGCGGCCAGCGGCTCGCGGCGCGGCTCGCCGAGGGTAAAATGATCGCCCGGCTCGTCGCGCACGGTCAGGGTCTGCACCGGCGCGACCAGCTCCTCGCCCTTCAGCGATAGCTTATCCGGCGTGTAATAGGACAGCCCGTGGCCGCGCTTCTGCGCTTCCAGCAGCAAGGCAAAGGTCGAATCGCCGCGGATGTTGATGCGCGCGATGGGGTCCATCTGGACGGCGACGTTCAATTTCATGGAGGGGTCCGCGTGTTGGCTGAAGGGAAGGAAATCAGGTGCTGGCGTCGAACGCCACCAACAGATGGCGCGGCAGACGCCGCGGCGCAATCAGCATGGCGTCGAAACGCAGCTCGAATTCGGCATGCTCGGGATGCGCCATCAGCCAGGCTTGCGCGGCTGCGATGATGCGCGCCTGCTGGCGTGGGGTCACCGCATAGGCGGCCTCATCGAGGCTGGCGCGGGCCTTGACCTCGACGAACGCCACCAGATTGCGCTTGCGCGCCACGAGGTCGATCTCGCCATAGGGCGTGCGAAAGCGCCGCGCCAGAATGCGATAGCCTTTGGCCATCAGATACGCCGCGGCGCGGGCCTCGGCGGAGACGCCGGTACGAAACGCGGCGACGCGCGCGGGCGAGGCGGTTTTGGCAGCCTTGCCGTCAATCCCGGCGTCCGTCTTGTTATCAATCCTGGCCATGCTCGCTCTTGGTTTCTTTTGCCAGTTCGAGCGCGCGGGCATAGATCTCGCGGCGCGGGCGGCCGGACAATTCAACCGCATGCGCCACCGCGTCCTTGACGCTGTCGCGCTGGAGCGAGGCGCGCAGCAGATCGTCGAGATCCTGCTCGCTCATGGTCTGGGAGCCTGCCGCCGGCGGGCCGATCACCAGCACGAATTCGCCGCGCGTCTCCAGCCCGTCGGCGCCGCGCGCCAGCTCGGCGACCGGGGCGCGCTTTACTTCTTCGTGCAGCTTCGTCAGTTCGCGGCAGATCGCGCCGTCGCGGCCGGCCATGATCTGCGCGAGGTCGGCGAGGGTGTCCTGCACCCGGTTGCCGGATTCGAACATGACAAGCGTGGCGTCGATCCGCGAAAGCTCGGTCAGCCGCGCGCGGCGCGCGGTTTCCTTCGACGGCAGAAATCCCTCGAAGAAGAACCGGTCGGTCGGCAATGCCGCCACCGCCAGCGCCGTCAGCACCGAGGACGGGCCGGGCAGCGCGATCACGGGATGACCGGCGGCGCAGACCTCGCGCACCAGCTTGAAGCCGGGATCGGAGATCAACGGCGTGCCGGCGTCGGAGACCAGCGCGATCGAGGCGCCCTGCGCCAGCTTCTCGAGGATTTTGGGCCGCGCCAGCGCGGCGTTGTGCTCATGATATTGCTTCAGGACCGCCGTGATGCCGTAGCGTTCGGTCAGCCGGCGGGTGATGCGGGTGTCCTCGCAGGCGATGATGTCGACCCCGGCCAGGGTCTCCAGCGCCCGCAGGGTGATGTCGCCGAGATTGCCGATCGGGGTGGCCACCAGATAGAGCCCCGCGGCCGCCTTCGGCGCGGTCAGGACATGGGCGCCGATGGCAAAGCTGCGGTCCGTGGGCTCCGCGCCTTCCGGGTGGCTGTCTTCAGTCCTATTTGTGGGAACGGCTTTTGCGCGCATAATCCGATCCTAGAGGGAACAGGGCGCTCGCGCCACGATGCCCGCGCGCTTGGGCACCATGCGGCGGTTAAGGGAACCGGGACCTGCAACCTGGCGCGCGCCGCAAGAGCCATAATCCTTTTGTTTTGGTTAACTATTCGCCGACAATATGCCTGAATCCACCCCCCTGATCCCGGGGAGGTAAAGCGGGTAAATCCGCGGAAAGGTCCTGGCCGATTTCGGTCGGTCCAGAGAAGAGATGTGATGGCGGGGCCGCGAGATCCCAAGGAATTGCCCAGATCCGAGCCTGCCGGGACCACCCGGCGGACCGCGATCGGCTTGATCCTCGGCGCCCCCCTGCTCGGCTCCTGCTCCGGCGATATCGCGCGCAGTTTCGGTCAGTTTTCCAATCCGTTCGGATCGCAGCAGCCGGAGGCCGGTCCGGCGGGCCCGGCGCAGCAGCCGCTCGCGGTCGGCACCGGCCAGGTCAAGGTTGGATTGGTCCTGCCGCTGTCGGCGGCCGGCAATGCCGGCGTCGCGGCGCAGTCGATGAAGAATGCCGCCGAGATGGCGCTGGCGGAATTCCAGAACCCGAACATCCAGCTCCTGATCAAGGACGACGGCGGCAGCCCGCAAGGCGCCGGCCAGGTCACCCAGCAGGCGCTCGACGAGGGCGCGGAGATCATCCTGGGGCCGCTGTTCGCGCTCTCGGTGCCGGCCACCGCGCAGCTGACCCGCAGCCGCGGCGTCTCGGTGATCGCGTTCTCCACCGATTCCAGCGTGGCCGGGCGCGGCGTCTATCTCCTGAGCTTCCTGCCCGAATCCGACGTCAACCGGATCGTCGAATACTCCGCCAGCATAGGCAAGAAATCCTTCGCCGCCCTGCTGCCCGACAACGCCTATGGCAATGTGGTGGAGGCCGCCTTCAAGCAGGCGGTCGGCCGCCGCGGCGGGCGCGTCGTGGCGTTCGAGAAATACGGCGCCGATCGCGCCACGGCGGCGCGCACCGTGGCGCAGGCGCTCGGTTCGGCGGATGCGCTGTTCATCGCCGACGACGGCGATTCCGTGGTCGGGGTGGCGGACGCGCTGACCGCGGCCGGCGCCAACCTGAAGAACATCCAGCTGCTCGGCACCGGCCTGTGGGACAATCCGCGGGTGTTCGCCAGCCCGAACCTGCAGGGCGGGCTTTACGCCGCGCCCGACCCTGCCGGCTTTCGCGCCTTCGCCGGCCGCTACCGCGCCAAATATGCCGGCGAGCCCGTGCGCACCGCGACGCTCGCCTATGACGCGGTCGCGCTGGTCGCCGCCCTGGCGCGCACGCAAGGGCCGCAACGGTTCGCGCCCGACGTCCTCACCAATGTTTCCGGCTTCGCCGGCATCGACGGGCTGTTTCGCTTCCGCCCCGACGGCACCAACGAGCGCGGGCTCGCGGTGATGCGGGTCGGCTCGGGCGGCGGCGTTCCGGTCGCGGGCTCGCCGAAGAGTTTTGGGGCGTAGTCTCTCCGCTGTCGTCCCGGCCTTGAGCCGGGACCCAAAACCACCGGCGTTGGTGGTTATGGAAGGCGTCGCCCATCCAGCCCTATCGATGGGCCGCGGAGAGTATGGGTCCCGGCTCAAGGCCGGGCCGACGAAAGAGAATCTACGCCGCCAGATCCGCCACCACCGCATCGAGCACCGGGAAGCCGGATTGCGTGACGCGCAGACGGCCGTTGTCGTCGACCACGATGGCGCCTTCCTCGCGCAGGATCGCGATCCGCTTCGGGTCGAGCGCGCGGCCCGACAAATCAGTGTAGCGCGCGGGATCGATGCCTTCGGCGAGCCGCAATCCCATCAGCAGGAATTCGTCGGCGCGCTCCTCGCTGTTGAGAAGGTCGTCGGTGACGACGCCATGGCCGCTGGCCTCGACCCGCATCAGCCAGGCCTCGGGGCGCTTTTCGGTGGCGATGGCGTGCCTGACGCCGTCGATATCGAGCCGGCCATGCGCGCCCGGCCCGACGCCGGCATATTCCTCGCCGCGCCAGTACACCAGATTATGCTGGCACTCGGCGCCCGCGCGGGCGTGGTTGGAAATCTCGTAGGCGGGCAGGCCATGCTGGCCACAGACCTCCTGGGTGACGTCATAGAGCGCGCGCGCCACCGCTTCGTCCGGCGTCTTCAGCCTGCCCGCGGCGTGCAGGCCGAAGAACGGCGTGCCCTCTTCGATGGTGAGCTGATACAGCGACAGGTGCTCGGCGGCTTCCGAGATCGCGAGCTTCAGCTCGTCCGCCCACATCCCGGGAGTCTGGTCCGGGCGGGCATAGATCAGGTCGAACGAATAGCGCTCGAAGCTTTTGCGCGCGATCGCCACCGCGTCGAGCGCTTCGCGCGCCGTATGCAACCGTCCCAGCGCCTTCAGCGAGGCATCGTCCAGCGCCTGCACGCCGAGCGAGACGCGGTTGACGCCGGCTGTGCGATAGCCGGCAAAGCGCGTGGCTTCCACGCTGGTGGGATTGGCTTCGAGCGTGACTTCGGCATTGGGCGCGACGCGCCAGTGCCGGCCGATCGCGTCCAGGATCGCGCCCACGGTCTGCGGCTTCATCAGGGACGGCGTGCCGCCGCCGAGAAAGATCGACGTGACCTCGCGGCCGGGGGCGCGGGCGGCTGAGGTTTCGATCTCGCGGGCGAAGGCGCTGGCAAAGCGCTCCTCGTCGATCGGCTGATGCCGGACGTGGCTGTTGAAATCGCAATACGGGCACTTCGACAGGCAGAACGGCCAGTGCACATAGACGCCGAAGGCTTCCTTGTTTCCCTCTCCCGCTTGCGCGGGCGGGACAGGGTGGGGGCGCTCGCCGCTAGTCAAGGCAGATCTCCGCCAGTTTGACGAAGGCGCGGGCCCGGTGCGACAGGCCGAGGCCGAGCGGCGGCAGGCCGTGCTTCTCGATCGAGGTCATCTCGCCGAACGTGCGCTCGAAACCATCGGGCAGGAACATCGGATCGTAACCAAAACCGGCGCTGCCGCGCGGCGGCCACACCAAAGTGCCGTCGGCGCGCGCCTCGACTTCCTCCAGATGGCCGTCGGGCCAGGCCACGCACAACGCCGAGACGAAATGCGCGCCGCGCTTTTCCGCCTGCGTCGCGCCGCGCTCGGCCAACAGCCGTTCGATCCGCGTCATCGCCGCGCCAAAATCCTTGGAGGGGCCGGCCCAGCGCGCCGAAAAGATCCCGGGCGCGCCGTCCAGCGCCTCGACGACGAGGCCTGAATCGTCGGCGAAGGCCGGCAGCTGCGCGGCGTTGGCCGCGGCGACCGCCTTGATCCGGGCATTGGCGGTGAAGGTTTCGCCTGTTTCGTCGGGCTCGCTTAGGCCGAGTTCGCCGGCCGAGACCGCCTCGATCCCGTACGGCGCCAGCAATTCGCGCATCTCGGCGAGCTTGCCGGGATTGTGGGTCGCGATCACGAGCTTGCCGGCGATTCGACGGTGTTGGGTCATGGACCTCACTACTTCGTCATGGCCGCGAATTTTTGCAAATCACGCCACGGCCATCTTTTGCAGGTCCACCAGCCGCGCCACGCCCTTGCGGGCCAGCGCCATCAGCGCCAGAAACTCGTCCTGCGAGAACGGGGTCTTTTCCGCGGTGCCCTGCACCTCGACGATACGGCCGTCGCCGGTCATGACGAAATTGGCGTCGGTGTCGGCTTCCGAATCCTCGGCATAATCGAGGTCGAGCACCGGGGTGCCGTTGTAGATGCCGCAGGAGATCGCCGCGACATTGTCGCGCAGCGGGTTGGTCTTGATCATGTTGCGGGACTTCATCCAGTTGATGCAGTCGGCGAGCGCGACCCAGGCGCCGGTGATCGAGGCGGTGCGGGTGCCGCCGTCGGCCTGCAGCACGTCGCAGTCCACGGTGATCT
>Ga0302319_10022799_pt1 | contig 11207 bp, 7 predicted proteins | sample Bog_T0_2_FD_203319 | JGI IMG/M metagenome (GOLD analysis project Ga0302319, IMG submission 203319) | Peat permafrost microbial communities from Stordalen Mire near Abisko, Sweden - Bog_T0_2 | ecosystem: Environmental > Terrestrial > Soil > Wetlands > Peat | place: Sweden: Abisko, Stordalen Mire...
AGCGCTTCGCGCGTGATCGTGTGCCGCGCGCCGCAGCGCGGGCAACTGATCCGCACCACGGGCTCGTCGCCAAAGAGTCCTTCCGGATCGGAGCGCATCACGGAAGCCAGCACGGCAAACATCCGGGCCTGGTTGCACCCGCATTCCCAGCGGTAGTAGCGCTGCTCGAGCAGGCTGAGCTGCTCGGTTTCATCGAGTGCCAGGATTCCCGCGTCGTCGAGCTTTTCAAACCAGTCGAGGTCGCATTGCGGCTGCGCGGAGACGAAGACGAAATCCTCGGGGCCATGCTGGAAGTAACGGGCCGGCCGCTGTTCGCTCTGGGCGTAGTATTGCTCCACCGCGCGGAAGACGTCCGAGCCCGTGAATCCCACCGCGCTCCGGCGCGTGTCATCGCGGCTCCTGACCACGTCGGCCAGGAAAAGCTGGGGCGCGTCGGCTTTCACATTTTCCGTAAAGAGCTGGCCGACCACCGTCCCGAGCCGGTTGTCGCCCGCCACGAAAAGATTCAGCAGCGGCTCCTGGAAATGAATCGTCCACGCCACCGATTCACTCCATGGACGCGAGGCGGAGTGCAGGGTGACCGCGGCCAGCGCTTCCTTCAGAAGTCCATCGTGTTCCGGGAAATGCTGGTAACCGTGCTGGCCTTGATGGAGGTAGTAATCGACATACAGATCGCCAAAATCGGCTCGGGTCAGCAGCGCATTGCGTCCGCGGACGAAATAGCTGCGGACTTCAATGCCTTGTCTGGGCGTGGACTCATCGGATTGCATCGTAAAAATAAAGTGGCAGTGAATCGAATAGGCAAGGGGACCTTGCCGGTTTCTTGGGTTGTGATCAAAACTTGTGCAAAGCACTGAAGGGCGGGTGTCCTCGAAAATCGTCCTCGTCCTCGTCCTTCGTTCTCGTCCTTGGGGGCGAGAGGCGGAAGGGGCTCTTATCGTTCCCAAGTTCTCTGACTTGGGAGCGAGCCTTCCAGGGGAGGTGCTGGCGGTGGTCCTGGAAAGGGGTGAGTTGCTGCGCATCGAAGGCGGGGCGTCTGCGGGTCCGCCGCCTTCGGTGAGCCTCGTCAGAAAGCGCACGACACACTTCTAAAGCGATGCGCCCCAGCGGGAAAACGGATTTTCCAACAAGCTCGAATTATAAAACCGCGCGTCCCCGGTGACCTCGCGGCCCACCCACGGAGGAAGAGTGATCTGTTCATCGCTCGATTGCAACTCGACCTCGGCGACGATCAGCCCCGCGTTTTCGCCCGAAAACTCGTCCACTTCCCAAACCAAACCGCCGATCGGTATGCGCGTCCGGCGCTTTTCCAGCAGGGGGCGGATGCAAAGTGTCCCGAGCATCTCCGCGCCGTCCGCGGCGGGGATCGCGTATTCGTATTCGCTGCGTTCGGAGCCATGGCTCAGCCCCTTTACGGTGATCCAGGCCCGATCGCCGGCCAGCCGCACCCGAACGGTCCGCGCGGGATGCGTGGACAGATAACCCTGGCAAAAAAGCACCGTCTCGCCCAGCCCGCGCCAGGCTTCGGTTTCGACCAGGAATTTACGTTCGATTTCTTTCGGCATGATTGCGATGGAGTGGTTCGGGCTGCGACTGGCCTATCTTGGGCGCGGCCAGTTTGCGAGCCGCCCGCTTGTTGTTTTCGTGATTCCCGCCGATTGTAACGATCTTCCCTCGCATGAAAATCGCCACTTTCCTTCTCGTTGGACTCTTGATTTATGCCATCCTCAGCACCCATTTTACCGTTCGGCGGTGCCAAAGCGAAAAGGAGCGGGCCTTTGCCATTCGCATCTCCCTGTTTTCGTGGGTCGTGGGCTTTCTCCTGGCGCTTGCCTTCCTCTTCCTGCCGAATAAACAGCGGGTGCTGATGCTCCTGCCGGTCTTTTTCGCGGCGGTGACCTTGGCGAAATTCTGGCGAAACTCCCGCGACCGGCTTCGCCGCGAACAAGAAGAGCGGCTGAATCTCGAGAGGATGAAGCGCGTCAATTGAGCCGCCCTCTCATTGAGGGAGAAAGGCGTTTGGCCGCAAAAAGGCTCAAAAGGCTCAAAAAATGGCGAAATACGAATTCTCCTTTTTGCGCCTTTTGTGCCTTTTTGCGGCCATTCCTCATTCAGAATTGCCAATCCAAGCGGTGGCCCCATCGTCGTTCCCGCGACTGCGGGATCATTCGGGTTTCGTCATTTTTTTGTAGTTTTGAAAAACGGAGCCTCTCGATTAGATTCACCCTCATGAACGTCCTGAGATCCTTCCTTTTCCCCCTTGCCGCCGCCATGACCCTAAGTTGCCTGGCCGCGGATCCCGCTCCCACCACCCCGGACAAGGCAAAAGAGACCACCACCATGAACAAAGACGAACTCCGCAAGAAACTGACCGACGAACAATACCGGGTGACCTGCGAGGCCGCCACCGAACCCGCTTTCCGGAACGCCTATTGGAACAATCATGAACCGGGGATCTACGTGGATGTGATCAGCGGCGAGCCGCTCTTTGCCTCCGTGCATAAGTTCGATTCCGGCACCGGCTGGCCGAGCTTTTTCGAGCCGCTGAAAAAGGGATCGGTCGTCGAAAAGAAAGACACCTCCTACGGCATGACGCGCACCGAAGTGGTGGCCGCGAAAAGCGGCGCCCACCTGGGCCATCTCTTCGACGACGGGCCTCGGCCGACGGGGCAGCGCTACTGCATCAATTCCGCCTCGCTGCGGTTCATCCCCGTGGCCAAGTTGAAGGAAGCCGGCTACGGCGATTACCTTCCGCTTTTTGAGAAGCAGGAGAAGCAGGAGAAACAGGAAAAGCCCGCGGAAAAGAAGTAGTGCAGCGGCGTCTCGCCTTTCTCGCCTTTCTCGCGACGGTCTTTTTGGCCGTTGCCGCGAATGCCGCGCCGCGTTGGGAAGAGATGGACTACGGTCCATTCCTCTCCTCGTCCGTCACGATGCAGTACGCGAAGAATGGCGAGGATGTGCCGGGAGTGGTGATGAAGGGGATCACGCTCTCGCTGAAACTGGATGGGAAACCGGTGGGCGCCGCCTGCTTCGATACGATGCTCTGCCGCTGGGCCGGCGCCTGGCTGGCGCCCTCCGGGGATGAGCCCGCGCTGAAACTGTATGGGACGCCCTTCGATGGCACGCACCGTCCGCCCGAGCGTTCGCGCCCCCGCGCCCAGGGTCCGCTCGTGTTCCAGACCTCGGCCCGCGCTGGCTGGCTGGGCCCCGATGGCACGCTCAATGACCCGCGCCCGGAGCCCTATGTGCCGCTCCCCAAAGAATGGGCGCACTGGAGCGGCCTCCACGTGTCGGGCGATCAGGTGGCGCTTGCCTACACCGTCCAGGGCACGCCGGTGCAGGAACTGGCCGCCTTCAAAAAGAAGAACGGCATCGAATGGTTCGAGCGCACGCTGGATGTCGGGCCCTCGAACAAGCCGCTCACGTTCGTCGTCTGCGATGCGAAAGACCCCGCCCCCTCGCTCCGGGAAGATGTGGCGGAGTTTCGGGACGGCGACACCGCTACCGTCGCGCTCTGGGACAGCCCTCATGGCGAGGATCTGATTCTTACGTGGCGCCTGGTGGAGGGCGCGATTTGCCTGGAAATCCCGCCGCTCGCGCAGACCGCCCACATCGCCGTCCGCCTCTGGCACGGGCCGGCGAAGGACCAGCCGGATCGCGGCGCCTGGGAAGAAGCGGCGCGGGCTCACGAGGCGCTCACCGATTTCGCCTCCCTCACGCGCGGCGGCCCATCCCGCTATCCGCAGACTGTCACCACGCACGGCAAGCTGGGAGACAAAGGCGCCGCCTACGAAGTGGATACCCTCACGCTCCCGGACGAAAACCCCTGGCATGCCTGGATGCGCCCCGGCGGCTTCGACTTTTTCTCCGATGGCCATCGCGCCGCCGTCAGCACCTGGAGCGGCGACGTTTGGATCGTCAGCGGCATCGATGAAAAGCTCGATCAACTGACATGGCGCCGCTTCGCCACCGGCCTCTTCCAGCCGCTCGGCCTTAAGATCGTGGACGACGAGATTTACGTGCTCGGCCGCGATCAGATCACGCGGCTTCACGACCTCGACGGAGACGGCGAGGCGGACTTTTACGAGAACTTCAACAACGACATCAGTTGCACGCCGAACTTCCACGAATTCGCCACGGACCTGAACACTGACCCGGCGGGCAATTTCTACTTCAGCAAATGCGCGCCGCTGCTCGGCACGGAGAAATGGGACCCCGCCGGCAGGAACAATGGCTGTTTCATGCGGGTGACGCGCGACGGCGCCCGCGCGGAAATCGTGGCAACGGGATTGCGCGCCTCCAACGGCTCCGCAGTCGGCCCGCACGGCGAACTCACGTGTAGCGATAACGAGGGAATCTGGACGCCGGTGTGCCGTTTGAATTGGATCAAACAAGGCATGTTCCTCGGCGCCGTGGGCATGCAGCATCGACCGGAACCGCCCACCAGCTACGATCCGCCGCTCTGCTGGGTGCCCTGGTCCGTGGATAACTCCTCCGGCGGCCAGGCCTGGGTCACGAGCAATCGATGGGGGCCGTTCGAAGGCGAATTGCTGCTTCTATCTTACGGCAAATCCGCCCTCTTCCACGTGCTCCGCGAGGAAACCGGCGGCGTCATGCAGGGCGGCGTAGTGAAGCTTCCCCTGCAATTCATCAGCGGCATCATGCGCGCCCGCTTCAACCCCAGCGACGGCCAGCTTTACGTCGCCGGCCTGCGCGGCTGGCAGACCAACGGCGGCCGCGATGGCGCCTTCCAGCGCGTCCGCTACACCGGCCAGCCCTTCGAGACCATCACCGCCCTCCACGTCCAGCACGACGCGCTCAAGCTCACCTTCGACGTGCCCCTCGATCCCGCGTCGGTCTCGGACCTCGGCAACTTCGCTGTGCAGCAATGGAACTACCGCTGGACCGAAAAGTACGGCAGCGATCTCTACAGCGTGACCGACCCCGCGAAAGCGGTCGGAAAAAAGGGAGAACTGAAAGGTGAACCGGTGGAAATCACCTCCGCCACACTCTCTCCTGATGGAAAGACCATCACCCTCGCCATCCCTGGTCTTCGTCCCGTGATGCAGATGCTCACCCGCGCCCATTTGAAGACCGCCGACGGCCATGAACTCCCCATCGAGATCTGCCACACCATCAACGTCGTGCCTTAGGCTAACGCAGGTCGCTGAATCAATTCGTCTTCACTCCGAAGAGCGAGGCATTCTGGCAAACGCGCCCGCTAACTGCGCGCTCGCCGTCCAAAAGCTCTGTCATCCTGAGCAAAGCGCCGGGAGTTCCACGACCAAAGCGGAGTCGAAGAGCCGAAAAAAAGCGTGAGGGGTCAGGTCTCAACCTGTGACATTCACAGTCTCTTTAAAAGAAGCGTGAGGGGTCAGGGAAAAAGCGTGAGGGGTCAGGTCTCAACCTATGACATTCACAGTCTCTTTCAAAAGCGTGAGGGGTCAGGTCTCAACCTGTGACATTCACAGTCTCTTTAAAAGAAGAAAGAAGCGTGAGGGGTCAGGTCTCAACCTATGACATTCACAGTCTCTTTCTGTCAAATGTCACAAGTGGAGACCCGACCCCAAACGCTCGACAGAGGCGCTCTTCTCAACTCGGCCTTTTGCCGTCACTCTCTCACCTTGTCACCTTATTGGCTTTTCGGTAATTGTCTTCCAGCAGGGCCTTCATTTCCTTGGCGGCCCGGCTGCCGGGGTCTTCATTGATGTAGGTGAGATACTTGCACAGGGCGGCAACACAAAGGTCGCGCTGCGGAAAGGAATATTCATCGACCAGCCTGCCATCGTGGGTTATCTCCTTCGTCACGTCCTTCCCGTCTGTGAAGAGCGCGTGCCAGTGAAGCCTGGTGGCGCCGAGGAGCGCTCGCACTTCGCGCAGACCCGGGACCTCTTGACGGATCAGCACGCTCTCCGGTTGCCATGCTCTGATGTAAATATGGACGTTGGGGCTGGGTTGATGCACGAACGCCCGCGAGAGCGCGTTCCAAAGCGGCGCCTGCAGCTTCCATTCCCTGTGAAATTCAAGCTGGTCGATGGCTTTGCCGGCTTTTGTGAACTCCAGGGACGTGTGCCCTTTTTTACGCGCATATTGGCTCACGGCGAAGCCGCCCGACCACAGGGCGAGGCTTGTGCCCGGATCGATCTTCAACTCTTCTCCGAAGAGCTTGGCCAGGGCCTTGTATTCCGGATTGTTGTCATTGTTTGCCTGCCCCGTCCGCAGGAGGTTCTCCTCGGTTTCGAGGCCCTTCATGAGGAGTTGCCACGCCAGGGTGATCTTTACCGCGCCCATTCCGGCTTCCGTCATCAACGCCCAGAACTTCTGCCACTCGGGGTGGGCGTACATATTCTGAGAAAAGAGCTGATTCGTTGCGTTCTCAGTTGGCTTCATAGTTGATGCCTTTTTTTTGGTCCGCTCAGATGGATCCCTGCTTTTTTGTTCGGGATTTTCATCAGGCTTTTGCCCTGCATCGCGTGAGTGGTCCTTGTGATTGTCCCTCCAAAAACCAGTCCCGCAAGTGAATATTCCGGCCCGCGCCCTGGACGTCTCAGCATCCCTTGGAACTAAACGAGCATGACCCGAGGCGTTCCGTCGCTCGCTCAGCGCCCGCCAATTTCATTAATTTTCCGAAAGAAATCCCTTGCTGGCACTCCATGGAGTCGTCCAAGCCCCTCGGAGTGTCGGGATATGCTCTAAACGGGGTCAACTCTTGAAACTTGAAATCGGGCGAAATTCACTGAGGATGCGAGAAATGGCCCGCCCCCTCCTGAGCCCCTTCCTGGTCGTGATGGCCTTCCTCTTGGTCACTGCGATCTCCAGGGCGGCTGACGCCGATTTGCCTCCGTTCGCGCCTGGGGCGCACACGATCCAGTTCACGGAGTCATGCGAGCAGTCCGACGCCGAGGAGATGAAATACCGCCTTCATTCCGTGGAAGACCCCGGGCCGTTCGACATCAGCCAGGCGCGGTTTCAGATCCTTGTGCCGAAGAATTATCGGCCCGAGGAGGCCTGGGGCATGTTTATCTGGATCAGTCCGGGCGACGCGCCGAAGATTCCAGCGGACTGGGAAGCCGTGCTCGCGACGCGCAAGCTCCTCTTCGTGGGCGCATTTCAATCCGGCAACCCGCGCAATATCTTCGACCGCATGCGCATGGCGGTGGACGCGAACGTGGGCATGCGCAAACGTTATCGCATCGACCCGCGGCGCGTCTATATCTCTGGATTCTCAGGAGGGGCGCGTGTCGCCAGCATGCTCGGCGTGGCTTTTCCCGATCTCTTTACCGGCACGATCCCCTTCATGGGGGTCAACTTCTACACGGAGCTGCCCGCGGAAAACGGCAAGCGATTGGGAATCGATTACATCCCCGATGACGAGGCGCTGGCCATCGCCAAGAAGCAGTGCCGCTACGTCCTGGTCACGGGGGAGAAGGATTTCAATCGGGTGGAAACCCACTCCGCGGAGGAGAACGGCTTTCGCAAGGAGGGCTTTACGAGTGTGCTCTGCCTGGAGGTTCCAGGCCTCGGCCATGCCATGCCGCCGGCGGAGTGGCTCGACAAGGGGCTGGAGTTCCTCGATACCGGCAAGAAGCGCTGACCCCGAAGCCGTTAAAAACCGCCGAGCCTCCCGGGAGAGGTGCTGGCGGTTGTCCAGGAACGGGGCGAGCACCTGCCGTGAACAAAAGCCTCCGCATTCGCGTTTATTGGTGTCCATTCGCGGTTTAAAAATCCTTAAGTTAGCGGTGTTCGGGTCGGGCCTCGGTCCTTAGCCCGCAAACTCGCGTCGTTCAGCCCTTCGTCATCGGTTCGCTTGTTTTGTGGCTCCGGAGGAAAGAAATCTCCTAGCGGTCGAGCCGCCAAACGGTCAGATAACACATGATCTGCATCCTCCCGCTTTGTTCCCTCCAAAAAGTCGCGCGGTTGCTCCCCGTCCTTCGGATCGGGATCGTGACGGCCGCGCTTTCTTTTTGGGTGAATTCCGCCGTGCAGGCGGCGGAGACGCTTCCCTCTGGGGCGGTGGTGACGACGGCGCCGGCGCCATGGTCTGTCGATCCCATTCCAGCGACCGGAGGGCCGGTGACTCTCGCCCCGCGGGAGAACAGCGTTACTTCGATCGATGTCGGACGCCAGCTCTTCTTTGACGACTATCTGATCAGCCAAACCACGCTGACCCGGACCATGCACCCCCCGGTCTTGTCCGGGAAGAATCCGGTGCTCAAGGCGGAGGCCGATTTTGAAGTCAACGATCTGGCCACCGCGGCGCCCTTCAAGGATGGCGTTTGCTACGATCCGGGCGACCATCTCTTTAAGATGTGGTACAAGGGAGGGATGACGGATGGGACTTGTTATGCCGAGAGCCAGGATGGCTTGACCTGGAAACGTCCCGCTCTCGATGTGGTTCCGGGGACGAATCGGGTCCTCCCGATCCGGGTCGGAGAGAACGGTAAACGGTTGCTGCGGGACGCCGCCACGATCTGGCTCGATGACCATGCCGCCTCCCCCGCGGAGCGTTTCAAGATGTCGGCTTTCTACCGGCAGGATATCGAGCCGATTGATAATGGGAAAAATGAAATTTACGTCTCTCCGGATGGGATCCACTGGACGAACATCCCCGTGCCAAAGGGGGCGGAAAAGGGCGATCCGGCCGGATGGTACGGGGGCGATAATTCTTCGTATTATTACGATCCGTTCCGCAAATTGTGGGTGGCCGACATTCGGGAAAGACCGCAGACCTTGAAGGCCCTGCGCGAGAGGAAATATCCGCCGGGGGAGAATAAGATCGCGAAAGAGGATCTGTCCATTGCCCGCTACTATTTCGCGCGGGCGGACTGGGTGAAGCTTTTTACGGAACGGCGCAAGAGCGAGGTCCTGCCTCCGGGGAGACTGCCGGCCTGGCTCTATGCGGATGAGATGGATAAGTATGCCGATGGCACGGAGGGGCGCGTCAGTGATTTCTGCGCGAACGCTTATGAAAGCGTGATGCTGGGTCTCTTGTGTATCTCGCATGAGCGGCCCAAGACCGGAGAAAGAGAGACCGCTCCGAGGATCTGGGATCTCAAGCTGGCCTTTAGCCGCGATGGTTACCACTGGGAGCGGCCGACGCATGAGAACTTTCTCGCAGGGACGCTCAAGGTCGGGGACTGGAATTGCGGCTATTTGCATCCGGCCTCGGGCGCCTGTCTGGTGGTGGGCGATGAATTATGGTTCTACTTCGGGGCCTGGTCCGGGGAATCGGCGAAAGGGAGCTCGATCTACGCCGGAGGCAGCACCGGTCTGGCGAAGCTTCGCCGGGACGGCTTTTTCTCCATGGATGCCGCAGCCCAGCAGGGAACGCTGACCACGACCCCCGTGTCGTTCTCGGGGAAATACCCATTCGTGAATGTCAACGCCTCCGGCGGCGAGCTCCAGGCCGAGGTGCTCGATCAGCACGGCGAGGTCATTGAGCCATACACCCTCAAGAACTCCGTGGCGATCGCCGGAGACGGCGTCAGGCAACGTTTGACCTGGCGCGGCGCCGAGGATCTTTCTAACCTCACTGGCAAGCCGGTGCGTTTTCGGTTCACGATGAAGAACGGAAGCCTTTATTCATTCTGGGTGAGCCCGGACGCTTCCGGAGCGAGCTATGGGTATGTGGCGGCCGGCGGCCCTGGATTCACCGGGCCAAAAGACACGACCGGCGGCGGTCACTTCGAAGGGCGCTACCCCTGAGGCGTCTGATCTCGATCTCCAGATTCTGTCAGCGATTTCTCAGGAGTTCGATGGAGACGGCGTCGGTTATTCGCCGCTCATGGAAATGCGACATATGAAGATCACCGAAGGCGCGCGCGTCTGGGTGCGGACGCCCGCCGGCCAACTGGCCGTGCCAGGATGGAGCAGCTCGCCCAGTATCCTGCCGCCACGACCACCTCAACCGCCGCCTCGGCGGTGTGCTAATTTTTCCCGGGCATTTTCGACCGGATCCCCCCAAATCCTCCAGAGTCCTCCGGAGCCGTTGCACACTTGTTTTCCAGCCGATTCGTTCTCTTCCCGAGTCTTCCCGACAACTCCCAAATTTCGCAACAGGGTTACTTTTTCGGGTTGCTTTTGGGGAAGCGTCTCTCATGGAAACGTGTGTGCGGGCGGGGTCAGGTCTGGAAAACAGTATCCGATCCTCATGTTAGCGGGGGCAACGCCTGCTCTTGAGAAAAGGCTTGGGGTCGGTCCTGAATGGCGCTAAGATAAGCGGCATTTTGGATATCGGTCCCTCTTCGGCGATGAGGCGTGCAGGCGCGAAGCGCCACATCCAAAGCTCTGTTGCTGAACGCAGAGCCGGAAGTTCCACGACCGGCTCGGAGTTGAAGGATCTCTACTATCACGTGTTCCTCTAACGCGAAGCCGCAGATGAAACCCGAGAGAAACTAGCCGGCTCAATCCAAAGCTGGCCTTAACTTAGCGCCATTCGGGTCGGTCCTTCAGAGTGACAATCGGCGGGCGAGGCGTATGCGGTTCACGGGGAAGCCCTTATGGAACAATCGGACTCCGAATGGGCCGCCTCGGCGCCGTGGCAATTGTTTCCTGAATTTTTTTCTCGACAAACTTATCCGTTCCGGCATGGCCCGCGTCAATGAAAGCACAAATCACATCCTCGCCCGGCTGGACCATCATCGAAGACAGCGTCGAATTCCCTTCGCCGTCCCAACCGGCGCCGGCGCCAACGGACCCTCCGGATCCTGCCCGACGCTCGCGAGCAAAAACCGGAAGAGCCGAAGTGGAAAAATTTGACGCTCGCCGAACTCGAAGAATGGCTGGCTGCAGCCAAACGCGAAGAGGGCATCACGGACTGAAAACAGCGCGCCCTGCCGGTGGCCTTTCATCTCCCGCTCCCGGTCTCGGGTGATCCATTGGTCCCATCATTCCCATGCTTCCTATGCTTCCTATGCTTCCTATGCTTCCCACTCTTCACCACTCCACCACTCCACCACTCCACCACTCCACCAACACCATCAACCACAAACCACAAACCACAAACCAAGAACCAAGAACCAAGAACCAAGAACCAAAACCCATATGAAAAACGGCAACGGTAAAATCGCCAATCTCCCTCCCGAAATCCGGGACCAACTCAACTATCGCATCACCGAAGGCGAGCCCGGAAACGAGCTCGTCGAATGGCTCAACTCCCAACCCGAAGTCCTCAAGGTAATCACTGAGCGCTTCGATGGAACCCCGAT
>Ga0302319_10022803_pt1 | contig 11206 bp, 9 predicted proteins | sample Bog_T0_2_FD_203319 | JGI IMG/M metagenome (GOLD analysis project Ga0302319, IMG submission 203319) | Peat permafrost microbial communities from Stordalen Mire near Abisko, Sweden - Bog_T0_2 | ecosystem: Environmental > Terrestrial > Soil > Wetlands > Peat | place: Sweden: Abisko, Stordalen Mire...
GCTACATGCGCACGACGAGCGGCCTGGCGCGTGTCAGCGCGATCTACCGCCGCCTCGACGACGCCTTCATCGATCCGCTCGAGTTCCGCCCCGACTCGCTGCTCGGCGTCCCGGGCCTGATCCGCGCCTACCGCGCCGGGACGGTCGCGATCGCCAACGCGATCGGCACGGGCGTCGCCGACGACAAGGCGATCTACTGCTACGTGCCGGCGATGATCCGTTTCTACCTCGGCGAGGAGCCGCTGCTCGAGAACGTCACCACCTACCTGCTCGACGATCCCGAGCAGCTGGAGGTGGCGCTCGAGCGGATCGGCGAGCTGGTCCTCAAGCCGACCGGCGAGTCCGGCGGCAAGGGCGTCGTGATCGGCCCCGCAGCCGACGAGCGCCGGCTCGTCGAGCTTGCCGAAACGGTGCGCCGCGACCCCACCCAGTGGATCGCCCAGGAGGTGGTCCAGCTCTCGACCGTCCCGACCGTGGCGGCCGACGGGACGCTCGCGTCCCGCCACGTCGACCTGCGCCCGTTCGCGATCTTCGGCGATGAGATCCGCATCGTCCCGGGCGGCCTGACCCGCGTCGCGCTCGAGCCGGGTTCGTTGATCGTCAACTCCTCACGCGGCGGCGGCTCAAAGGACACCTGGGTGCTGCAGGACTCCGAGGAGCCGGAGCAGGAGCCCGTCGCCGCGGCGGCCTTCACGCCGCCGTCGCTGCCGAAGCTTCGCCTGCGGTCCTGGACCGGGCAGGCACAGCAGCAGCAGCAACAGCTGCTGCCGCCCTTCTGATGCTCTCGCGGATCGCTCACGAGCTGTTCTGGCTCGGGCGCAACGTCTCACGAGCCGAGTTGACGGCGCGCATGATCGACGGCGTCTTCCAGGCCGACCTCCAGGGGCGTCCCGACGACCCGGCCGGCGTGACGCTCTCCTGGGACGCGGTGCTCGCGATCATGGGCTCGACGGCGAGCCCCCCCAAGCGCAGGAAGGACGCCGAGCGGCCCTCGCGCGCGGAGACCGTCGCGCTGCTCAGCACCGACGCGACCAACGCCAACTCGGTCGTCGCCAGCCTCGAGCGCGCGCGCGAGGGAGCGCACACGGTGCGCGACGTGATCAGCGCCGAGATGTGGGAGGCGATCAACGCCGTCCACCTCGGTCTCGCCGACGCGTCGATCGGCGTGACCGGCTACGGCGGCCCCTACTCGTTCGTCAGCTACGTCAAGAGCCGCACGGCCCTTTTCTGGGGCGTCGCCTCGCGCACGATGCTGCGCGACGACGCGTATGCCTTCCTCGACGCGGGCGGGCGCTTTGAGTCCGCCGACATGGTGCTGCGGATGCTGCGCGTCGCGCTGCCCGCGCCCGGTGAGCGCCCCGCCTCCTCCCCGCGCGACGGGCAGGCGCTCGCGCTGCTGGGGGCCGTGGGGGGCCTGCAGGCCTTCCGCCGCGCGGGCGCGGCGGCGCCGACCGCGACCGCGGTCGCGAACTTCCTGCTCTACACGCGAACCTACCCCGACTCGGTCGCGGCCTCGATCGACGCCGTGCGCTCCTCGCTCGAACTGGCCGACGCCAACCCCCGCGCGTCCGAGCCGGTGCTGCGTCTTTCGCGTGTGCTGGCGGACCTCGACTTCCGCGGGCGCGTCGGGCGCAACGACGACGGCGGCCTGCTCGAGGTCTGCGAAATCGTCGGGCGCGAGCTGGCCCTCGCGGACGGCGACATCACCGAGCGATACTTTGGTGGGGTCATGTCGCCGACCCACGTCAGCTGAGCCGATGCTCTTCGCGATCCATTACACGACCGAGTACGACTACGGCGAGCCGGTCACCGACAACCTCAACGCGCTCCGCGTGCGCCCGGCGACGACGGCGACGCAGCGCTGCGACGAGTTCCACGTGCGCACCGATCCGGAGTCGCGGCTGGGCCGCCACGCCGACTATTTCGGCACCGAGGTGATCGAGTTCGGCATCTCGCGACCGCACAGTTCACTGACGATCGACGTGCGCGCGCGGGTCGTTACCTCGGAGCCGGCCGAACCGCCGGCGCCCGCCTGGGAGGCGCTGGCGGCACCGGCCTACCAGGAGGCGGCGGGGGAGTTCGTGCTGGCGAGCATCGTCGAGCCGCCGAACGGGGCGCTCGATGAGCTGTTCGCGGCGAGCGAGCTCGCGAGCCCGCTGGAGGCCGTCGAGGGGCTCTGCGAGCTGATCCCCGACCGCTTCGAATACAACACGGGCATCACCTACGTCGGCTCGACCGTCGCCGACCTGCTGGCGGCGGGCGGCGGCGTCTGCCAGGACTTCGTCCATCTCGCGCTGATCCTGCTGCGCCGCCACGGGATCGCCGCCCGCTACGTCTCCGGCTATCTCTTCGCGGCGCCCGCCGACGGTGGCTCCGACTCGGTCGAGGTCGAGACCCACGCCTGGCTCGAGGCCCTGCTGCCCGACGGTGGCGACCGCGGCGAGCCGGTCTGGGTCGGCTTCGATCCGACCAACCGCTCGCGCGCCGGCGAGCAGTACGTGAAGATCGGTCACGGCCGCCTCTACGACGACGTGCCGCCGATCAAGGGCGTCTACCGCGGCGGCCCGGCCGAGCTGTCGGCCCACGTCGTGATGACGCGGCTTGACCCGGCGACGAGCGCCAGGGCGTAGGAGCGGCCGGCGGCGTCCGGGCGCGTGCCGGCGCTATCGTGGCGCGATCCTCGCCCCGGCCGTCAGCTCCTGAGCGCTTCGATGCGCCGCCCGCTGCGCGGAATTGCGCTGCTCGCGTGCGTTTGCGCGCTCGCTCTGGCGGCGGCTGGCGGCGTGAGCGCCGTGGGCGCCGACTCGGTCGCCTCGCCGGCGTGCGCCCCGGCGACCCTCGACGCCTCCGATCAGCTGCCGGGGACGCCGCTCGAGGTCACGCCTGCTCCGGGCGCGCTTGACGCGATGCCGCAGACGCAGCTGAGCTTCCTCGGCGCGCCGGCCGCGCAGCTCTCGGCGCTGCTCGTCAGCGGCAGCGTCAGCGGCGTGCACGCCGGACGCCTCGAGGCCTACTCGCAGGGGGACGGGGCGAGCTTCCTGCCGCAGGCGCCGTTCGCGGTCGGGGAGACCGTCAGTGTCAGCGGCGTCTGGACGTCAGACGCCGCCAGCCAGCCCTTCTCATACAGCTTCACGATCGGCGACCCGGATCCGGTTGCGCCGGCGCCGACCCTGGCCGCGCCGGCCGGGGCGCCCGGGACGGTCTGGCACTTCCGCTCCGCTCCGGCGCTCACGCCGGCCGTGCTCACCGTGACCAAGACCTCCGCCGCGGCCCGCCGCGACGGCGACATCTTCCTTGCCACCTACCCCGGTCCCGGCTCGATGGGCCCGACGATCTACGCGCCCGACGGTCAGCTGGTGTGGTTCAAACCGCTCGGCGGCAACACCGCCGCCACGAATGTGCGCGTTCAGCGCTACCAAGGGCGGCCGGTGCTGACCTGGTGGCAGGGCACAATCAGCCATCACGGGTTTGGCGTCGGCGTCGGCGAGATCTACTCGACGAGCTACCGCCGCCTCGCGACCATCCACGCCGGCGACGGTCTCTCCGAGGACCTGCACGAGCTGACGCTCACGCCGAGCGGGACGGCGCTGATCACCGCCTGGAAGCCGCTGTACTGCGACCTCGCAGGCGCCGGCGGCGCCGCCGTCGCCGCGGTCTTTGACTCGGTCTACCAGGAGATCGACATCAGGACCGGCCTTGTGATGTACGAGTGGGACTCACTCGAGCACGTCCCGCTGAGCGACTCCTACATGCCGGCCGCCGCCGCGAGCGTCGCCTCGCCCTACGACTGGTTCCACATGAACTCGATCGCGCTGGAGGGCGACGGCAGCCTGCTGATCTCCGCCCGCTCCACCTGGACCGTCTACGACCTCGACTCCGCGACCGGCACGATCGAGTGGCGCTCCGGCGGCCGCGAGCCGACCTTCACGATGGGCCCGGGCGCGGCGACGGCCTGGCAGCACGACGCGGAGCCGCTCGGCCCGGACACCTACAGCGTGTTCGACAACGCCGGGGCGCCGACCAGCCTGCGCCACTCCCGCGGCGAGGTCGTGCGGATCGACCGCCAGACCAACACCGCGAGCCTGCTCGCCACGATCACGATTCCGGACTGGCCGATCTACACCGAGACCCAGGGCGATCTGCAGCGCCTGCCCGGCGGCAACTGGTGGATCGGCTGGGGCGGCGTCAACCAGTCCTCGCAGCTGAGCGCCGGGGGAGACCTGCTGTTGGAGGCGAGCACCCCGGCCGGCTCGGAGAGCTACCGCTCGCTTCGCTTTGCCTGGAGCGCGCGTCCGGCGACGCGCCCGTCGGTCGCGCTGACACGCGGGCCCGGGGGAACGCTGCGCGTATACGTGAGCTGGAACGGAGCCACCGCAGTCGCCCGCTGGCGAGTTCAGAGCGGGACAACCAGCCGGAGCCTCGCGCCGAGTGGCGACGCGGCGAGCGCGGGCTTCCAAACGGTTCTGCACGCGCCCGCCGACGCGCGGTTCGTCGCGGTGCAGGCGCTTGACGGCGCCGGAGCGGTGCTCGCGACGTCCGCCACGCTCGCAGCTCCGCGCTGAGCGCGCCGGCTGACACCGGGGCGCGGTCCGCCACGCCCGCGCAGGCGGCCAGGCGCTGCGACGTTCGTCCGCCCGCACCGCCCTCAGCCACCCGTTCGTTGAACTTCGGAGCATCTGCTCGCGGCCTGCCCCTGCGCGGCCGATCAAACATCCAATTGCCCAATCCATGTTCTACGGGCGACTCAAGCCCGAGGGGGAACACATGAAGAGATCGATTCCTGCGGCGCTCGGCGTCGTCATCATCGCTCTGGCAGTGCCGGCAGCGGCGCTCGCGACCCACGGCCAGTCCGCAAGTGTGAGCCACCATGGCCGCAGCCACTCCCTGGTCCGTCACGGCGCGACCGGCTCGAGCGGCTCGAGCGGCTCAAACAGCGTGACCTCCTACACGGGCGGCACCCTGGTGCTCGCGCTTGCCGACGGCGACTCGCTGACCGGCTCGGTGACCGAGGGCACGCGCTTCGTCTGCATCGGTCAGGACTGGAGCGGCGGCCGCGGCTTTGGGCATGGCTTCGGGCGCGGCGGACGCTACAACGACGGCCGCCACCGCGGCGGGTACGGATCGACCGGATCCACCGGCTCGACCGGCTCGAGCGGCGACCACGGCTGGGGCGGGCGTACCGGCTCGACCGGTTCCAGTGGCTACACCGCGCCGCCGCCGTGCGACAGCTCGCTGCTCGTGAGCGGCGCCGCGATCTCGGCCGCGCAGGTGGAGATCACGACGCAGGGCGTCGTGTTCACACAGATCGTCCTGGCGCCCGCCGTCAAGTGACGCGCTGAGGCTCGGGAAGGGGCGCCGGCGGCGCGGGTGAGAACCCGCGCCGCCGAGCCGCTCCCGGCCCTGCTCACCTTTCCTTCGACGCGGGCGTAGAAGCACTACGGTGTCCGCTGTGGAGGCCTCGAGGTTCAGCCGCCGCACGTTCGTGGCGCGAAGTTCGCTCGGGGTGTTCGGGGCGAGCGCTCTCGCCGCCTGCGGCACGGCGTCGCCGCGCACCAACACGGCGACCTCGACCAGCAGCTCGACGAGCGCCACGACGAGCACCACGACGAGCACAACCTCCGCCGCCGGCCCGCCGACGCCGGCGCAATGGGCGGCGCTGCGCGAATCGCTCTCAGGGCAGCTGGTCCTGCCAACGCAGGCCTCCTATGCCCAGTCCAAGCTCGTCTATGACCTGCGCTTCGAGGACGCGGAGCCGGCGGCGATCGCCTACGCCGCCTCCGCCGACGATGTCCAGCGCCTCGTCGACTTCGCCCGAACGCACGCGCTCGCCCCGATCCCCCGCTGCGGCGGACACAGCTACGCGGGCTACTCGACCGGGTCGGGGCTGGTGATCGACGTCGGGGCGATGAACGTTGTCAGCGTCGCCGGCTCCACCGCCACGGTCGGCGCCGGAACTCGCCTCGTCGACCTCTACAGCGCGCTGGCCGGCGCCGGAGTGCTCGTGCCCGGCGGCAGCTGCCCGACCGTGGGCATCGCCGGGCTGGCGCTCGGCGGCGGCGTCGGCGTGCTCGGCCGCCGCTACGGCCTCACGGCCGACGTGCTCGAGTCCGTGGAGGTCGTCACCGCGGACGCCCGGCTGCTGAGCGCCGACGCGGCGTCGGAGCCCGACCTCTACTGGGCGAGCCGCGGCGGCGGCGGGCGCAACTTCGGCATCGCCACCTCGCTTCGCTTCAACACCGCGCCGATTCCCCCGCTGGCTCTGTTCACGCTCGAATATCCCTGGGCGGCGGCCTCGGACCTGCTGGGGTCCTGGGCGCAGTGGATCAGCGGCGCTCCGGACGAGCTGTGGTCGAACTGCCTGCTGCTCAGCGCCGGGCCGAGCGGGCTGATCGCTCGCGCGACCGGCGTCTACGCCGGCGAGGTGGGGCCGCTCTCGAGCCTCGTCGCAGCGCTGCGGTCCGCCGTCGGCGCCGCGCCGACCACCAACTTCATCGGCGCCGACACCTACCTGAACGCGATGCTCGCCGAGGCCGGCTGCGCCGAGCTGACCCTCGCGCAGTGCCATCTCAGCGCCCCCGGCTCGCCCGGCACGCTGCCGCGCACGGCCTTCGCGGCCAAATCGGCCTACTTCTCGGCGCCGCCATCCCCGCCTGCGCTCGCCGCGATCACCGCCGCCGTGGCCAGCTTCCAGAGCGAGTTGCCGGGACTGGGCGGCGGGCTCGCCTTCGACGCCTACGGCGGCGCGATCAACGCCGTCGCCGCCGACGCCACCGCTTTCGTGCACCGCGACGCGCTCTGCCAGTTGCAGCTCAGCGGCTCCTGGGGGGCCGGCGCCTCGAGCGAAACCACCGCCGCCGTCGCGGACTGGCTTTCCGAGACCGCCGCCGCGCTCGCCCCCTACACCAACGGCCAGTCCTACCAGAACTACATCGACCCGACGCTCGCCGACTGGCAGCAGGCCTACTACGGCTCGAACCTGCCGCGTCTGGCGGCGGTCAAGCGCGCCTACGACCCCGACAACGTCTTCAGCTTCGCGCAGTCGATCCCGCCGGCGGCGTAGCGGCGCCTTGGAGGGGTCGAAGTCGGCCGCCTCGAGCCTCCGGCAGCAGCCACGCCAGCAGGCGGCGGCGAGGGGGTCGAGCGGATGCGCGCCGAGCGAGCCGCCGCCGCAGCGATCCGCTCGCGCCGGGTGGCGGCGCTGCGGTGCGCCTCGTGCCGGCAGGGCGGCCTGCGCCCACGCCGGGCCGTCAACGGCTAGCGTCAGCTTGCGTGAGCGTCCCCGAGGGCCAGCCGTCGCTGATCTACGTCATCGGACGCGTCGATCAGGGCGTCCGGCGCGAGCTGCGCGTGCGTCTGGCGCCGCTGGCGCTGAGCGTCCCCGACGTCACGACGCTGTCTGTCCTGCGCGGGCGAAGCGGCCTCTCGAACGCCCAGCTGGCGCGCCGCGCGCTGATCACGCCGCAGTCGATGCTCGAGGTGCTCGCGTCGCTCGAGCAACGCGGCCTGCTCGCCCGGCGCCCCGACGCCGCGAACGCACGGATCATGCGCGCCGAGCTGACGCCGTCAGGCCGGCGCCTGCTGGCCCGAGCCGATGCCGTGATCGCCGCGCTCGAGGACGAGTTGCTGGCCGCCGTCGCGCCCGAGGAGCGAGAGCAGGCGCGGGGCGCCCTGCTGCGCGTGATGGGCGAGCTTTCGGCGCTGCTCAGAGCGCAAGCAGCGCAGCGGCGTTCTGCTTGAGCACGAGCGGACGCACCTCGTCGCGGATCGCCAGCGCTTCGAAGTCGGCGAGCCAGCGGTCCGGGGTGATCAGCGGGAAGTCCGAGCCGAACAGCATCTTCTCGCGCAGCAGCGTATTGGTGTAGCGGACCAGGATCTCCGGGAAGTACTTCGGCGACCAGCCCGACAGGTCGATGTACACGTTCGGCTTGTGCGTCGCCACCGCCAGCGCCTCCTCCTGCCAGGGAAACGACGGATGGGCGAGGATGATCTTCAGGTCCGGGAAGTCGGCGGCGAGATCGTCGATCGCCATCGGGTTGGAGTACTTCAGGCGCACGCCGCCGCCGCCCGGCATGCCGGCGCCGATGCCGGTCTGCCCGGTGTGGAAGAGCGCGATCTTGCCGGCCTGCGCGATCACCTCATACAGCGGGTAATAGGTGCGGTCGTTGGGCCAGAAAGCCTGCGTGTTGGGATGGAACTTGAAGCCGCGCAGCGCCGGGTAATCGGCGATCAGCCGCCTGGCCTCGCGCACGCCGAGCTTGCCCTTGTGCGGATCGATGCTGGCGAACGGGATGAGCACGTCGGAATTGGCGCTGGCGACTTCGAGCACCTCGTCGTTGGAGATCCGCGCGCGACCCATCCCGGCCTCGTCGTCGACGGTGAAGACGACGGCGAGCATCGAGCGCTCCCGGTAGTAGTCGGCGACCTCCTGCGTCGTCGGCTGGGGCGGTGAGCCGCCGAAGTAGCTGGCTGCCGCGGCAAGCAGCTCGCCGGTGACGGGATCCTGCGGCACGTGCGCGGAGCGCTCGGCGTGCGTGTGCACATCGATCGCGACCACCGCGTCGAGGTCGTAGCTCACGACTGTTCGAGGTCCAGGTCGGCGAAGTCGATCCCGTAGGTCTGCTGCTCCGCCGCGAACGCCGCCGGCCAGCGCTCGGCGATCTGCTCGGGATTCCAGCCGCCCTCGCGCAGCTCGACGACGATCTCCTGCGGGTGCGACCAGAGGCTGAGGCGGTCGCCGCCGAGCCCGACGCACTGGCCGCTGATGTGGCCGCCGGCCGCCGAGGCCAGGAACACGACGAGCCCCGCGCAGTCGTGGGGCTCACCGACGCCGTGCTCCTGGCGAACCGCGCGCGGCAGGCCCTCGCCTCGCGCCACCCGCTCGACCAGCGGTGCGTACGCGGGGATGCTCGCAGTCATCGCCGTCCACGCGGTCGGGATGATCGCGTTGACCGTGATCGCGTCGCGCGCCAGCTCCATCGCCCAGGTGCGTGCGAACGCCGCGATCCCGGCCTTCGCCGCGGCGTAGTTGGTCTGGCCGAAGTTGCCGCGCTGCCCGGCCGGCGAACCGACGACGATGATCCGCCCGCCCTCGCCCTGCTCGCGCATCGCGATCGCCGCCGCGCGCGCACAGGTGAAAGTGCCACGCAGGTGCGTCTTGATCACCAGGTCGAAGTCCTCGTCGGTCATCTTCCAAAGCACCCGGTCGCGCAGCACGCCCGCGTTGGTGCACATCACGTCGAGGCGCCCGAACTCCGAGCGTGCCAGGGCGACCAGCGCCTCGGCGACATCGCTCTCGCCGACCGCGGCGATCTCCGCGACCGCCCGCCCACCGGCGTCGGCGATCATCGCGACCGTCGCCCTGGCGCCGTCCTCGTCGAGATCGTTGACGACCACCGCCGCGCCGGCTGCGGCCAGCGCGATCGCGTAGGCGCGCCCGAGGCCGCGGCCGCTGCCGGTCACGACGGCCACGCGACCGCCGAGGTCGAGTGCCGCGTTCATGCGTAGTACCGCAGCAGGCACTCCGCCGCGAGCGCCGGCTTGGCCTGTCCTTCCACCTCGATGCTCGCCGCCAGCTTGACCTGCGCGCCGCCCTCGAGCGGCGTCACCTCGATGATCGTGGCGGTGATGCGGAAGCGCGCGCCGACCGGCAGTGGCGCCGGGAAGCGGACACGGTCGAGCCCGTAGTTGATTCGCAGGGCGGCATCGGTCACATCCAGGCGCTGGGTGAACGGCGCGAGCAGCGAAAGGGTCAGGAAGCCATGCGCGATCGTGCCGCCGAACCGCGTCTCGCTGGCGCGCTCAACATCGACGTGGATGAAGTTGTGGTCACCGGTGAGCTCCGCGAAGCCGTCCACCCGCTGCTGCGTCATCTGCGTCCACTCGGAGTGTCCGAGCGATGCGCCGACGAGCGCCACAAGACCGGCCAGGTCGGTGACCGTGTGCTGCCCGCTCGGCTGTTCTGCGGCATCCATCCTGGCCTCCATTCTTTCACCGGCACCGGCAGGTCGCGGTCTTTAATATCAGGCTTCCGAATAGCGAGGCGCCCGCTCGCGCTCGCTGCGGGACGCACGGCGCATCGCTTCGGGCGGCCCGCTACGTTTCCCCGCGATGCGCGTGGCACACCTCGCGGCGATTGCCGTCGCGCTCACATTGCTCGCCGCCGCTGGCGCCCATGCGGCGACCTGGAGCGCTCCGGCGACGCTTCAGACCTGCGCCCCCGCCGGCGACCCGAAGGTCGTCTTCCCGTTCAGCTGGCCGTCGACGCGCAGCGGTCGCGGAGCGATCCTGTGGCTCGGCGGCGCGCCGAGCTGCGGCGGTGGCGCCGGCGCGCCGAGCACGCTCGACTCGGCGACGCTGCACACCGACGATCAGCCGAGCGTCCCGCGCGCGGTGCTCTCCGGCCGCCGGCTGCTGGGGCCGCTCGAGACCGCGAGCACCAGCGACGGGCAGCTCGTCGCCGTCGCCGGTGACGGCGGGCTCGCGAACGGCGGCCATCCGGGAGCTCTTTTGGCGGAGGGCCACGCCGGCGGCGTCCTGCCCGTCCGGGTCGCGCTCGGCGGACCGGACGCGCCGGTCGCGACGGCGGACGGCTACATCGGCGACGCGGACATCGTCACGACCGCGACGGCGCTCGGCGGCGCCCAATTGATCGAACTGCGCGAGCAGCGCCACTTCAACGCGAGGTTCGCGGCGCCCGTGACCCTGACCGAGGGATTCGCGCCGATCACCGCCCTCACGGTCGGCATGGACTTCCGCGGCGATTCGCTCCTGATGTGGGCGCAGGGCGGCGAGATCCACGCCCAGCGGGTGACGAACGCGGGGGGCGTATTCCCGCCGCAGGTGCTCGGAGCGGCGGGCTACGCACCGCAGCTCGCGGCGGTCTTGAGCGACAACAACCACGCCTTCGTGATGTGGACCGATGAGCCGCCGCCGGGTGCCGGCGGCGAGGCGCGCATCTACCTCGAGCACTCGGGCAACAACGTCGCCTTCGCTTCTGCTCCGCGGCTGCTCGCCGCGTTCGCCGAGCCCGCGCACCAGCGCCTCACCCCGGGCTCGATCGCCTTGGTGCGCGTCACCCCCTCCGAGGGCGTGCTGGCTGCTTGGACGCTCGTCCAGGACGGTAGCTACGCCGTCCAGGCAGCCGGGCTGACCAGCTCGCAGGTCCTGCCGGCGACGACGATCGCGCAGCCCGGCGCCGACCTGCGGC
>Ga0302319_10022807_pt1 | contig 11203 bp, 9 predicted proteins | sample Bog_T0_2_FD_203319 | JGI IMG/M metagenome (GOLD analysis project Ga0302319, IMG submission 203319) | Peat permafrost microbial communities from Stordalen Mire near Abisko, Sweden - Bog_T0_2 | ecosystem: Environmental > Terrestrial > Soil > Wetlands > Peat | place: Sweden: Abisko, Stordalen Mire...
ACGTAACTGGTTTCGAGTTCGCAACCAGCACCGAGATGGGTGCTGGGTACTACACACACAGCGTGGATCGCGGGGATCTTGTTATCCCCGAAGCGCTCGTCCAGGACTTCGCAATGTCACCGGTTGAAGTTTGTCGGCCGATCTTTGATGGGCTTTTCAACGCGGCAGGTTTTGCGAAATGGCCGGACTATCCAAAATACAAGCAGGTCGGTTGAAATATTGGTTACAGTGGGACAAGAATCAAAGGGCCAGCAACGTCTGACTGACCCTAAGTTCTTTATTTTCTTTGGTGCGGGATGGGGACTTGGAACCCCACGAGATTGCTCCCGCTAGTGTACTGTCCAACAAATAGCTGGACTATTCATTTTTTGGTTTTGCGCGAGCGGGGCAGCGTGCAACCGGGCAGGACCTTTTCGAGAGTCTGACGGCATCCCGAGAGTTTGGCGACGATTGACTCGACGGTGGCAGTCCAGACGAACGGTTTAGGGTTCTCATTCCAGGCGGTGAGGAACTCATCGATTGCCTGCTTCAGGTCGGCCACGCTTTGGAACGTACCGCGGCGGATTCTCTTGCTGGTCAATTCACCGAACCACCGCTCGACCAGATTCAGCCAACTGGAACTCGTTGGCACGAAATGGCACACAAAGCGCGGATGGCTTTTCAGCCATGCTTTTACATTGGCGTGCTTGTGCGTGCCGTAGTTGTCCATGATGAGATGCAGCGGCACCTTGCCCGGAAACTCCTGATCCAGTCGCCGGAGGAACCGAATGAACTCCTGGTGGCGATGTCGCTCATGGCACTGTCCGATGACGCGCCCCTGCAGTACGTCCAGGGCGGCGAACAGTGTAGTCGTTCCATTGCGCTTGTAATCGTGAGTCATCGTTCCGCAACGGCCTTTCTTCAGGGGCAGACCAGGCTGCGTACGATCTAACGCCTGAATCTGACTTTTTTCGTCCACGCAGAGCACGATCGCCTGCTCAGGCGGATTCAGGTACAAGCCAACGACGTCAGTCAGCTTCTCCAGGAATCTGGCATCCCGCGACAACTTGAAAGTCTTTGTCCGATGCGGTTTCAGATTGTGACTGTTCCAGATGTTGTTTATGGTCGACTTGCTGACCTTCTGTGCATTAGCCATCGTCCGGCAACTCCAGTGCGTCATCCCTTTGGGTTTACTGCGCAGGGTCGCGTCGACAATGGACTCGATCTTTTCCGTCCCATACTTCGGTTTGCGGCCTCTACCCGGAGCCACTTCCCAGACCGCCTTCAGACCCTCGGCCTCAAAACGCCCACGCCAAAGCATCACCGTCTTGCGATCAATTTCCAGTCGCGCCGCAATCTTGTCGGCCGACTCCCCTTCAGAGGCGCCCAACACGATACGGCACCGGAGAGCAACCTGCTGCGGTGTTCCATACGCGCCTGACCAGCGCAGAAGTTGTTGCTTGTCGGATTCTTTCAGATCGAGCGAATGCACGCGTCGAGGCACGCAACCAGGATAATCCAAAAACTTCTCAATAGTCCAGTTATTTGTTGGACACTACACTAGCGACAATGGCTTCGAATCGGGATCATACCGCTTTTTCATCTTCTTCCCGATGATGACTTCAAGCGGGCTCCATAGGAAAAGGACCGGCAGAGGCGATTCGATGGGTCCAAGGGGCCTTTTCCCCCTCGCCTTTTCATGCCGTGCGAGTGCGCGAAGCCAATCCTCTTGAACGACCTCGCCGAGTTCGAAGAAGTGCGGCCTGCCGAAAACGTCGGCCTTGAGATCAGGAAAAGGTGGATCAAGCATATCGACCTCGGCTGGGTCGACGTCCAATCCTCCAGCCTCGCAAAATCGGACGAACAAGTGCCACTCTCGCGCACGCTTAAGATCATCCCCTTTCAGGTCAGGAAACATGATCTGATAAGCCCGGCGCAGCGACGGGCTATTGCGTTTCGCGCGCAACTCCGCCAACGCGCGAGGATTCCACCTATTAGCCACCGCAGTAATGCCAAGTTTACCTCAGTTCGAACCTTCCATTTGTCGCTCCGGCCCTGCGGAGAATTCAGCGGCCCCGCCCGGGCAGTGTTGACGTAGCTACCAGCCAGCATCCACGTCCGCGAAGGATGGCCGACGATCCGCCCGGAGCGTCCGTAAACGCCGCGCCGTTAATCATGGGCGATCACCGATTTTGTTGGGGACGTCACCCTTCACGGCGGAAAACGTGTAACGTTTGCGGGCGAGGGCAGTACTCTCAGTGGGAGAATGTCGCGAACATGAATAATATTGATAAGCCCGCCGCCGCCATCCTCGTGTTGTGTTGGTTCGCAATTGGGCAGTCGTTCGAGGTTGCCTCCATACACCGCAATCTGAGCCAATCGCAGAACACCGGAATCAATATCCTGCCTGGCGGAAGAATCAGCGTCACGAACGCAACCTTAAAGACGTTGATCCGGAATGCCTATGGGATTCTGAGTTTTCAACTCGCCGGAGAGACGGGCTGGATCGATAGCGAATACTATGACATCGAGGCCAAGACCGGAGCGGGGGAGGGTCTCGCGGAGGAGCAGTTGAAGCCGTACCTACAGAGTTTGCTGGCGGACCGTTTCCATCTTAAGGTTCACTGGGAGACGCGTGAGGAGAATGTATATGCGCTCGTATTGGACAAGTCCGGGCCCAGGATGAAAGAGAATCTCGAGGGCAAGGATCCAAGTATGAACACGCAGAAGAATTCCGGACGGGTGCTGATGAAGGGGGTCGGCGTGCCGATGACAGTTCTCGCAGCAAATTTGGGAAATCAGCTGAGCCGCATTGTGGTGAACAAGACTGGATTGGCTGGCGCGTGGGATTTTCAGGGTGCGTGGGAGATCGATCCTGCGCCGGATTCCGCAGCCCCGTCGATATTCACCGGCGTCCGGGAACAGCTCGGCCTGAGACTGGTGCCGCAGAAGGGTCCGGTCAGCACGTTGGTGATCGATCAGGCGGAGAGGCCTTCCGGAAACTGAGGCCTGCTTCGCTACCGGATTCTATAACGGTCATAGGATACTCGGCTCGGAAAATTGGCACCGCGATTCAGGGCGGATAGTCACGAGTCGCGCATCGTTTCCTAATCCTACTTTTTACCAATCCGCCTGCTCTGGGCGTCTACTCGGAAACTGGTCCCAAAACGACCAGCGGCGCGATGTCTCACAGGTCTGTGGCGCGGTTCTCGGCAAGATCGTTCAGAGCGCGGTCGGCAATTGCGTCCAGCCTGCCCGCATGCCCGTTGGCCTGAAACCGCCGGTCGTGGATTTCGGCGTCGTGTTCCGCGAGCCAGGCTCGCAGTCCTGTACCCTGACGGCGCGCGGCGCACATTCCGCCTTTGGCTCCAGGGAAGAAAGTCAAAACTCTACACGCGCCTGAAACGCGATCATCCGCGGCGAGCTGTCGCCTCCCAGCCCCACTCCTAACAACCCCGTGGGCGGCGATGTCGTGCTGGTCAGCGCGCCAAAGCCGGTCTGCGTCGACCGGTTCCCCGGTATTCCCGCGATTACCATCGAAGGCAGGCTGAAGTTCGGGTGGTTGAAGACGTTGAAGAACTGCCCATCGACGCGTAGCTTCACATGCTCTCGGACCGCGAACCATTTCGTCAGATACAGATCGCTCCAGACGAAATCCGGCCCCCGGAATGCGTTGCGGCCCAGATTACCGAACCGGCAGGTTTGCGGGCTGTCGCCTCCGACGCACGCGCCTGTACTCGGGTCGACCGAAGATATGAAAGCGTCGGGGTTGAGCCATTGAATAGTCCCGGGCTGCGTCACCCCTGGGATGGGATTGCGATCGTAGAGCGGCACTCCGGGAACCACACTGGCGAATTGCGGTCCGCTCCCGTTCACAATGCCGTTGCCGTTCGCGGTGTAGGGCGCGCTGAGCACGGAAAAAGGCACGCCGCTGTGAAAGAACGCGGTGCCCGAAACCTGCCACCCATTCACCGCACGAGCCAGAGACGCGTTCTTCACCTTCCACGGGAGCTGATAGAGATAGTTGCCGGTGAGGTTGTGGCGAATATCGTAATCGCACGGCCCCCGATCGCGCGCGAGATCGCCGGGAATCGGCGACAGAATGCCGGCCGATGAGAATTGCAGAAAGCCTCCGTTAGAAACCGTGTCCATGCAATGGCTCCAGGTGTAGTTGATCCGGAACTGCAGCCCGTGACTGAGGCGCTTCTCCCCGGTTAACTGAAGACCGTTGTAATTGCTGTTGGCGCCCGTGTTGAGTTGCGTGACCGCGCCGAAGCGCGAATCCGGGGCCGCGCTATAAGCGAACGGCGCAAAGCAGCCTGGACACACCGTCTGGTATCCATTGACCTGCGTGGTGTAAGGCTGATTCACCCCGCGCGTTCCCACGTATTGCGCGGTGAAGTCGGCGCCCGCGCCAAACTGATGCTCAATGGCCAGACTCCATTGCATGAAGTAGGGCGCGCGGAGTTTACCGTTCGGGACGGCAGTGATCGAAACGGGCGGCAGACAAGAGCCGGCTTGCGTCGCCCCGCAGGAGAGTTCGCCGGCCGCGAATCCGCTCAGGAAACTCTGGTTAGCCGCTATGGTGGCATCCACCGCGCTGCCCGGCAATCCGGGGGCTATACCGATACCGCCCACCGTTCCCATCAGGCCGCCGCGAAACGTATTCACGTAAGGCGGGTTTACGGCAATCAGATCGGCTATACTTCCGGGCAGCAGATCGGAGAAGAGGCCGAAACCGCTGCGCAGCACAGTCCCGCGGCGGACCTCCCATGCGATGGCTGTGCGCGGCTGCCAAAGCGCTTCCGGCGTGGCGTGGAACAGGTTGCCCGCATGCGTCTGAATCAGGCTGTCGAGCGGCTGGTCGGGAATGTGCGACAGGGAATCGAACGCGGCGGGCAGTTGCGCCAGGGCCATATGCGGATTCAGCGGGTTGGAATTGTGGGTCGTACGCACGCCAAGAGTCCAGGTCAGATTGCTCGAGAGCTTCCAGGTATCCTGCGCGTACAAATCGACATTGAGGAAGTTGAACGGCTGTGAATCCGCCACGGGAAACGTTGCGGTTGCCGTAGACGCGACTCCGTAAATGAACTGAGGCAGGTCGGTATAGGTGACCGTCGGCGTTGTCCCTTCGCCGAAGTCGTAGTCGTTGAGCCGCAGGACGCGGGTATTTGTGCCGAACCGAAGGTCATGCGCGCCCGTGTTCCAGGCGAGGTTATCGTTGATGAAAAATCGCGAGGCGCGTCTGCCCTGAATCCAGGCATTGTCCTGTCCGCCGAGTGTGCTGAACGGCGCGCTGCCGCCGGAACCCTCGAGCACGATCGGGAACGCCGCCAGTGTCTGCCGCAGGTTCGAGGGGCCGAAAAGGCTTTCATACCACGAGAACGCCGGGTTGAAGTAGTTCACGAGATGCGAAGAAAACACGTGCGTGTAACCCGCGGCGAAGGAATAGAGCGGCTGCGATGAGACCGCGTCGAACAGGGGATTAATCGGATCGGTGAAGGCTGCCTGAAGCCCGGTATCGGCCTGAAGGCGAACCCACAGTATGTCGTTCGTTCCGGCGTTGTAATCGATTCGCGCGGTTTGAACCTGCTCGTGGTCGGCGCTCGATTGCGACACCGAACGCCTCACGGCACAACCGTCCCCATTTGCGGGACTGCCGCCGGCCGGTGAGCCGCTGCTTGTGAAAGGGCATCCCAGAACCGGGACCGGAGCGCCGCTTGCGGAACTATATAAGGAGAACAGCCGGCGGTAGAACGGAACCAGCTGAGGCTGGGCCGGGTAGGTCGCTCCGGTGACGGCATCCCTGCCTCCCAGCGGCAGTTGCTGCAGTATGTAGCTTTCCAGCTGCGGGGTGGGCGCCGTAACGGAAGAGACGATGGGCAACGCAATCCGCACCCATTCCGAGTCGAAAAAGAAAAACAGCTTGTCGCGCAGGATCGGCCCCCCGATGCTGCCGCCGAAATGATTTACGGTCGAGCGCGGTTTTCGATTCCCCGGTGTCGAATTGGTGAAGAAGTCGGCCGCGTTGAAGCGTGCTCCATTCCACAGCTCATAGAGATTTCCATGGAACCGGTTGGTTCCCGATTTCGTGACGTAGTTTACCTGGGCGGCGCCGTAGCGCCCCTGATCGGCCGCGTAGGAGAGCGTGTTGACCGTCACCTCGGCTACTGAGTTCAGGCCGAGAACCAGATTAGTAGAGAGGCCGCTGTTCAGGTTGGTGAGAGGATCGTTGGTTTCGAGCCCGTCGACAATGTATCCGTTTGCGAGCGCCGGCAGCCCATTGAATTCGACGTTGCCGTAACCGTTCGATCCGCCGACGAAGTCGTTGCTGCTGCCGGCCGTATTAATCAGTGCCCCGGATGCGAACTGCAGGGGATAAGTCATGTCGCCGCCTGGATTGGGAAGATCTTCCAGAGCCCTGGCATTCAGCGTGGTCGAGGTGTTGGGATTCTGCGTATTGAGGAGGGGAGCTTCGGCGTTCACCGTGACGTCGCCGCGCAGGGACGCCACGCTCAGTGTGAAGTTCACGGTCTGTGTCTGGCCCAGACCGGCCGCGATACCGCTGTTTCGCCGCGGCTGGAACTGCGGGGCGGATGCCTCCACCGTGTAGCTTCCGGGCTTAAGCTGCGGGAAGGCGAATCGCCCCGCCTGGTCCGTCCTCACGCTCCGCTTCTGCCCGTTTTCGTCGCTTACCGCGGTGAGACCCGCGCCGGATATCCCTGCCCCTGTCTGGTCGGTCACAAGACCCGATATGGCGCTGGTGGTTTCTCCCTGGGCGGAGAGTGTTCGGGGAACGATAAGAACCGCCGCCAAAGCCACAAGGAAGAATTTAGGCATGCCTAAATATAACGCACGGTGGCGGCATGGCTAAGCTACTGTTAGTGCGGAACAAAACGGTCCGGCCCGGACGAAGCGGTCCAGACAACAGCGAGTCCACGGACGATTATCTGAAAGCGATCCTGGAACTGAGCGGCCCCGAAGACAACCCGGTGTCGAGCAACGCCCTGGCCGAGAGGCTGGGAGTTCGCGCGCCGTCCGTCAGCGGTATGCTGCAGAAGTTGTCCGTTGCGCGGCCTTCATTCGTACTTTATCGGCGGCATCACGGTGTTCGCCTTTCGCCGTCAGGCCGGAAGCGCGCACTGGAGATCGTGCGGCACCATCGGCTGCTGGAGCGATTCCTGCACGACGTGCTCGATTACGCATGGGACGAAGTTCACGAGGAGGCCGAACGGCTGGAGCATTTCATCTCGGAGAAGCTGGAGGATCGTATCGCGGCAAAGCTGGGCGATCCGGAAACCGATCCTCACGGACATCCGATACCCGGGAAGGGCGGCGCCGTGAAGGCCCGTCAGGAGACGCCGCTATCCCTGTGGGCGTGCGGAATCCCCGCGGTCGTCACCAGCGTCTCCGATCGGGATGCGACATTGCTGCGGGAGTTATCCCGGCTGGGCTTGCGACCGGGAGTGAAGGTGGTACTCGATCCGGGAGTTCGCAGCGCATCGCTGCTCCTGCGGATCGGGTCGGGCGGGAGTCCCGTGACGCTTAATAAGAAGCTTGCCGCGGAGATTTATGTGTCGCCTGCGGGGGCGTAATCTTCACGCGGCGGGTAAAAGCCTCACCAAACGGGTTCAGGTGAACGACGTCGAATCGGTTTGGCCGGATACTGGGCATGATGCCGCGGCTTCGCACCGGGTACATTCGAGGTTGGGATGCCAACAATTCAATGCTGCGCGCCGCTCTGTGCTTGACCGCCTCGGGAAGCTCCGCGAAAATCTCGCTTGCCCCCGCCGAGAAAAGAACGATCACAATCCGTTGTCGAGCTTAACCTGTTCCCAACGGACCGCCAATCCGTCCTGAAACTCGCGCGCTGAACGTTCGCGCTGGCGAATCAGTTCGGCCGAATATGAACTTTCCATCTCGTCGAGAAACGACTCGATCGATTCATGGGCGATCAGCAACTCAGAGAGCGCGAGGCCCGCATAGCCTCCGAACGATTCCGTCACCGAATCGAGAATCGGTTCGGCTTCCGGAGTTAACAGGACTTGACGTACAGCCATGCCCTGAGTGTAGCCAGGCGAGAATTTATTGCAGGGAGCTGCGGCAGGAACGTCGAATCATGGGGCTCAGGCCGGGGAGACAGTTTCCCCAGGACCGTCTCTCTGGAGTGACAAGACTGTGCGCGTTCTGTCTGGCGACTGAATCGGTAGCGCAGGAGCCTTTTCGCCCCGCAGGCGTAATACGCAAGACCACCGAAGTCCCCACACTGGCGCGAAGTCCTCTTCGAGGGCTCATTCCGGAAGCGATATCATCCTGGATTGATCGGCTAATGCCTCGCACAATTCCACACCGCGGCGGACATACGCAACAGGGGCACCGGCCTGAGTTCCCTGAACATGAATCGCGAGGCTGGATGGGCCTCGGTCCGACTCGATATCGGCACTATTGCGGCGCCAAGGTGTTGCAGCGAAGCAGGGGTTGGAATGCCATCGGCGTGTGCGGGGTCGCCTTCGGAGTTCATGCGAGGGCTTCGGCTGCAATGTCTTATCTGGAAGAACATGATCCTGGGTTCTGGAGTTGTGGGGCCTCTGCGATGCTCGGCTATTACAGTGGTCTCTGTTTTAGAACCGGCTGCATCGATGGCTCCGAGGATCGCGCCTTCGTCTGCTATTGGTCGTTGAAAGAACGGTTCCCCTTATTTTTCGAACCTGTTTTCGGTCGACAGATCTTTGGGCGCGCCCGTTGCCAACGATGTTCGCAGTACTTCGCTCAACTCAGAATCCGAGAATTGAGTATTTATGAAGATGTACGCAGCAAACGCTATAACTTTGCCGTCTGCGATTGTGGTCACCCTGTCTGGCAATTGGATGGCCCGTTCCACGCAGTGCACTTCGCACTTAAGAAGAAAGAGAAGGAGTGGCGCAGGAGGGAACGTCTGGCAGGAGCCCGGGGGCGCCACACGGCCCGCGAAATCCGCGAGATTCTGACTCTTCGGGATTACAGATGCATTTACTGCAACGGCCGGTTCTCGGATGATCGTTCCCCTACGAAAGACCATCTTCTTGGCCTCGCCGCCGGCGGTTCGAATTGGGCGGTGAATATAGTGCTTTCCTGCGGATCATGCAACTCTCGAAGATGCGATATTCCTTTTCGCACCTATTGCAGACTATTGAGCGCAAAGCAGAATGGGAGAATTCTTGACTTCCTGAAGCGAAGAGTCCGTTCGCTCGATATGCTCCAGCTCCCGGGGGAGGTCTTAAAGGCTTTCGAACACGCACTTCGGCGGCATGAACCCGATCATTGGCGCTACGTGGACATCCAACGAGGATCAGCTTCAGCCCGCAGGAACGTCGCGCAGAACGAACTTCTGCCGTCGACGGTTATACGGCTCAGAAACCTCAGCTAAATCAGATCTGCCGCGCCCATCGAAGCCCGCCTTCCTGTGGCAGCATCTGTCCGGCATCCTGAACAGAATACTCACGGCGCAGGTCTTAGCTCGACATCGTCCACCCAAACGGTTCCCCTGGGTTTGCTGTCGAACTTCAGGGACGGGTGGCGTACGATTTCAAGTTTTTCGAGCGCGGGTTTTCCTGCAACGGTGAAGTCCGTGGTTACCTGGGTCCAGTCATGAGTTCCCGTGAACGCCTCGGTTGCGGCGCCATCGATGCGCAATCCGATACCCTGATCGGTCGATAGATTCTCCGTCCGTATCCACGCCGTTAGCCGGTAGCGCCCCGGCCCCAGCCAAACCGGCTGCCAGACATGATGAAAGTCCAGGTTATCCGCCGCGTCGAAAGCGATCTTCAAAGACCGGCGGCCCCCATGCGCAACAGCGCTGTCCTCGCTTACCGTGGCGCCCGAAACCGGAGCCACGCGCCAGTCGAAGCCTTCGTTCTCCGAGGGGCGCTCAAATCCCGGATTTTCAACCGTGTTCAGAGAATCCCGCAGAGGCGAGACATACTTCCTCCACACCGCTATCGCCTCTTCAGGCCGATTCTGCCCCAGCAGAGCACTGGTACGCGAAACCGCCAGAGCCCGATCCACAAACCCCCTCGTCTCCAGCCATTTCCACGCCGTATTCAACGCCCCCCGATCCCCCTGACCCGCCAGAAAACGAAAGAACGCAACCGCCGCGCGCCGATTGTCGCCGATCGCGACATCGAGAACCCGATTCAAATCGCCACCCATCCGCAGGCAGGAACTGAACACCGTTTCGTCATAATCGGGAACCTGCCGCAGAACGCCCGAATCGAGCTTCATCGCCTGATCGGGTTCCCCGGCCCGGAAGTGAAAATTCGCCGCGCGAAGAGCGATTTGGGGGTCGTGCGGGGCAAGCTCAAGCGCTCGGTTGAAGTACTGGCGGGCTCGCCCTGTTTCTCCCGCGATCACCAGCGCATCACCCAAATCCGACCAGCGATAAGGAAAGACCGGATCGGCCTTCAGGGCGTTCTCAAAATGCCGGACTGCGGCGCCCGAATCCCCCAGCCACAGTTGCCGAAAGCCCTCATTCGCTTCGATTTGCGGCTCGGCGGGGGACAATCGTCCGGACCGGGCAAACGAAGCGGCCATCATCGCCGCCAGCGCCGCCGCGAGTAAAACGGACATGTTCCGTACAGGCACCAATGGGATAGAGGGTACCGGCTACGTCCGCGGGTGTCAACAAGCACACCCGTTACCCCTTGGCCGAAGGTGATGTCGATGCCATTAGTAAACAACGGTAATATAACTAGGAAGGAGTAATATTGCCCACAGAGGATGATGCGCGACGTGTCGATCTGGTGGTTCAGCGGCTCTCGTCGGGTTCGGAGGGGTTACCGCCAACATCGCCCCAGGGTACGATCGAGCCGTCCGAGATCGGATTCGCCGACTATTTTCGGATCGTGCGCAAGCGCAAGGGCACGATAATTCTGGTTTCATTTGCATGTTTGCTGGTGGGCGCCGGATCCATGCTGCGTCAGAGGCCGCTCTACCGCGCGACGGCCCAGGTGGAAGTTCAGGCCTTCAATGAGGAGTTCGGATATTCGAAGGACGTCAGCGTAAGTTCCAATGGCGGTGGGATGTTTCCCGACGTGGATCTTGCGACCCAGGTGAAGGTGCTGAGCACGGGTTCCTTGCTCGATCGGGTGATTGCGAAGCTGGACGCGGACCCGAATCTCAGGATCCAGGCGCCGGCGGATCGTTACGCGGCGTGGCGGCAGGCGCTGCATTTACCGGCGAATCCGGC
>Ga0302319_10022809_pt1 | contig 11203 bp, 8 predicted proteins | sample Bog_T0_2_FD_203319 | JGI IMG/M metagenome (GOLD analysis project Ga0302319, IMG submission 203319) | Peat permafrost microbial communities from Stordalen Mire near Abisko, Sweden - Bog_T0_2 | ecosystem: Environmental > Terrestrial > Soil > Wetlands > Peat | place: Sweden: Abisko, Stordalen Mire...
AGGGTTGCTGGCGATCGATGAAAGCACCACAACATGCAACAAGCGGTTTGCAAAGTTCGGCATTCCTCAAACAGTGGACGCGCGGCGCAGTTATCGAGAGTTACTCATCACCACGGCTGGCCTAGCCGAGGATATCAGCGGCGTCATTCTCTACGATGAAACCATTCGCCAGGGAAAGCAAGATGGCGGTTCGTTTCTTGACTGCTTAAGCGACGCTCGGATCATCGCCGGCATCAAAGTAGACATCGGCGCCAAGGAGTTGGCCGGCTCCCCAGGAGAGAAAGTAACCGAGGGTTTGGATGGATTGCGCGATCGTCTCGAGGAATACTTTCTGATGGGCGCCCGCTTTGCAAAGTGGCGCGCCGTCATTGCCATCGGGAACCATCGACCACGCCGAGGCTGCATAGAAGCCAATGCGCACGCGCTCGCGCGCTACGCGGCGCTAGCCCAAGAAGCCGGTCTCGTTCCTGTGGTCGAACCGGAAGTGCTGATGGACGGCGATCATACCCTCGAACAATGCCGCGAAGCGACGGAAGACAGTCTCAATATGGTATTCGAGCAGCTACGTTCGCAGCGCGTGCTCCTGGAAGGAATGATTCTCAAGCCCAACATGGTGCTTCCGGGCTTAACCTGTCCGCATCAGGAAACCGTCAATGAAGTGGCGGCCGCCACGGTGAAATGCCTTCTCGAAGTTGTGCCCGCCGCAGTTCCCGGAATTGCGTTTTTATCAGGCGGGCAATCAGGAGAGCTCGCGTCGGCGCGCTTAAACGCCATGCATTCGAAAATCAGACCAGGGGCGCCACTTCCGTGGTCACTGACGTTTTCTTTCGGGCGGGCCATTCAGGAGCCGGCGCTGGAAATCTGGGGCGGCGAGGACTCACACCGCGGCGCGGCGCAGCAAGCGCTGCTGCATCGGGCACACTGCAACCGGGTGGCGCTTCAAGGCGACTACAGCGCAGCGATGGAACGAGCTTGAGTGACTCGTTGCGGCTTTTTTTGATTCGGCATGGCGAGACCGCTTGGTCGATCACGGGTCAACATACGGGACTGACGGATATCGCATTGACGGCGCAGGGGGAGGACGAGGCGCGGGCATTGGCGCCCCGCCTGAGGACGGTGCAATTCACCCGAATCCTGACCAGTCCGTTGCGGCGGGCACGACAGACGTGTGAGTTGGCGGGATTGGGGGCCGCCGCGGCTATCGACCCGGATCTCGTGGAGTGGAACTACGGCGACTACGAGGGCAAGCGCACCGTGGATATTCAGGCGGAGCGACCCGGCTGGAATGTGTGGCGCGATGGGTGCCCTCACGGGGAAACAACCGCCGACATCTCGAGTCGCACTGATAGGCTGTTGTCCCGTCTGCGCGAGGCATCCGGTAATGTCGCCCTTTTTTCACACGGGCAATTTGGGGCAGCTATTGCAGCGCAATGGATCGGACTAGCCGTCCTCGAAGCCCAACACTTCGCACTCGGCCCGGCGTCGATCAGCATCCTCGCACATGAAGCCGGTCACCCGTCAGTCCCCGTCATTGCGCTCTGGAATGACTGTGCGGGTCGATCGCTGAGCGGGGCGCCGTAAAAACGCGAAATACGCTGAGTAGGCGCCCTTTATTTGCTCGATCGTAGAGACATTCATGCCGGGCTGTTAGATGGACATGGACGATTGACGCCGCGCCCGGTACCGACGAATCAGCGCGTTCGTCGAGCTATCATGCGCGAGCGTCGGCTCGCGGACGCTCGCGAACTCTGCCGCCGTACGCTGCGCGAGAACTTTACCAAGCTCGACGCCCCATTGGTCGAATGAATCGATATTCCAGATGACGCCCTGGGTGAACACGCTGTGTTCATACAACGCCACCAGCGCGCCCAGCGTGAATGGTGTAAGACGCTCCGCAAGCACGGTATTGGTGGGCCGGTTCCCCTCGAAGACTCGGTGCGGGACTAAGGCCTCTGCTGTTCCTTCGGCGCGAACCTCGTCGGCTGTCTTACCAAAGGCCAGAGCCTCGGTCTGGGCAAACAGGTTTGCCATCAGAAGATCATGCTGGGTCCCCAATGGGTTCAGCGATTGGCAAAAGCCGATAAAATCGCAGGCCACCAGACGGGTGCCCTGGTGCAGCAATTGGTAGAAGGAATGCTGCCCGTTGGTCCCTTGCTCGCCCCAAACGATGGGCGAAGTGGGTGCCGCGACGGGCAATCCCTCGAGGGTCACATGCTTGCCGTTGCTCTCCATGGTGAGTTGTTGTAGGTAGGCGGGAAAGCGCTTCATGTACTGATCGTACGGCAGCACCGCGAGCGTCGTGCACCAAGAAAGTTATTGTTCCAGATCGACAAGAGTCCCAACAGCGCCGGCATGTTGCTGGCGAGAGGAGCGGAGCGAAAATGCTCGTCCATGGCGCGCATACCGAGAAGTAATTCGCGGAAGTGCGTATCTCCGATCGCGATCATGGTCGAGAGCCCAATAGCGGAATCCATCGAGTAGCGTCCGCCAACCCAGTCCCACATCGGAAACACGTTGGCCGGCGCGATGCCGAATTTGGCTACCGCCTCGGCGTTCGTCGAGACGGCAACAAAGTGCCGTGCAATTGAATCCTCATCCCGAAGCTTGCGCAGACTCCAGGCGCGGGCCGCATGCGCATTGGTGAGCGTTTCCAGCGTCGCGAAGCTCTTTGAGCAGACGATGAAAAGAGTTTCCTCAGGGTCGAGATCTCGGGTTGCCTCGATTAAATCGGTTCCGTCGACATTGGAGACGAAGCGCAGCTGCAGGTTCGGTTGGCTATAGTGGCGCAGCGCCTCATAAGCCATCACCGGGCCCAAGTCAGATCCCCCAATGCCGATGTTGACCACGTTGCGGATAGGTTTGCCGGTGTGACCGAGCCATCGGCCGTCGCGAACCTTTCCGGCAAGATCGGCCATGCGATCAAGCGCCGCATGCACTTGGGGGATGACATTGACGCCGTCAGCGACGATTCGGTCGCTCGTCGGCGCCCTGAGCGCGGTGTGCAGTGCCGCGCGCTGCTCGCTGTCGTTGATCATGTCGCCACGAAACATGGCAACAGTGCGTTCGGGTAGGCCACGGTCAAGCGCGAGCGCCACGAGGAGCCGAATCGTTTCGGAGTTGATCCGGTTCTTCGAGTAGTCAAGGTACAGACCGGCCGCCTCGAGCGTGAAATGCGTGCCGCGATCCGGATCGGCAGCGAAAAACCCTCGCAGATGTTGTCCACCCATCTGCGCATGATGCTCGAGGAGCGCCTTCCAGGTGCCTCGGGAAATCAGCCGGCCGGTCGGATGAGCGGCTGTCTGCGCCACCGCAGCGCTCATGCAGACACCGCAGACCGGACGGGTTGGGACTTTTGGCCAATCCGCGTGAGCAACTTGCGCCACGACTCAGCAAAGCTGGTAACGCCCTCGCGCTGGAGCCGTGCGGCGAGTGCGTTGTCATCGAGCCCCTCTTGGTGATACTTCGCGATGATGTCCTCGGCGTAGCTTGTCTCTCTCCCGAGAGTCGCGTTCACCTGTCCGTGGTCCGCAAAAGCCAGCAGGGTCTTCTCCGGGATTGTATCAATCGTCTCCTCGGCGGCCAGGGCCTCGACATACAGCGTATCCGTTGCTGCCGGATCCTTGGTGCCCGTGCTGGCCCAAAGTAGGCGCTGCGGCCGGGCACCCAAAACCGCCAGCCTCCGCCAGCGGTCGGATACAAGCAGCTCACGATAAGCCTTGTAGGCGCGCGAGGCGATCGCGATGCCGAGTCGGTTGCGAAAGGGACCGGGGATCGCCTTGTCGGCGGCGACGTCCCACCGGCTCACAAATAGCGATGCGACTGATCCTACTTTAAGGTCGAGTCCAGCCGTGGCGCGGCGCTCGAGGGCGCGCATATAGGCCTCTGCCGCCGCCAGATAGTGACCGCACGAAAATAGCAAGGTGACATTAATCGGAATGCCTGCGAAAACGGACGCCTCGATCGCCGGAATTCCTTCCGCGGTTCCGGGTATCTTGATCAAAAGATTAGAAATCGCTGCTTGCGCGTGCAGGCGCGCTGCCGCTTTGATGGTACCCGCCGTGTCATGCGCAAGCGTCGGTGACACCTCCAGGGAAACCCAGCCGTCGTGGCCTTGACTCAGATCGAATGCGGGTCTGAACAACTCGGCCGCGCGGGTCAGGTCCTCGAGGGCCAGCTCAAACAAAAGTGCTTCACCGGATAAGCCGGCGTCGGTCAATATACGAATGCTGTCGTCGTAGGCAGTGCCGGAACCTATGGCATGCTCGAAAATCGTTGGGTTCGACGTCAGTCCGGTCACCGACAGCTCATCAATGTAGCGTGCGAGCGTTCCGCTTGTCAGCAGTGGGCGACTGATGTTATCGAGCCAAAGACGCTGGCCTACATCGTGTAGTGCAAGAGTACGGGGATTTTTCATCAAGCCTCCAGGCGGTCACGGATCCAATTGAACGCGTTCGAGTCGAGCAGGTCAGCGATGCGCTGCGTCAACGCTAGCAATCCCGATGGTCCGTCATCTGTTCGGTAGCCGACGGACGGCCTGTCTATTTTCATTGGTGCACGAATCCGAGGCAGCGTGAATTCCCGGGTAGGCGTAGAGGCAAGCTGCGGACGATATACCTCGGTGCGACAACGAACAGACGGTGCTCGGCTGCCAAGTTATCGTCCCTGTCGAAGCTCATTCGGTCGGAGGCTCGTATGCTGGGTGTCGTTTCAAACTCCCGTCCGGGGTGCCAGTTCGATCAGTTTCTCTACGCGTCGGTCGGTGATGACGCCAATGGCATCCCGCTGACGGTTCTCTCGGCATTGGCGAGAATGGACGTAGATCCCTGGGAGGAGGCTGCAAAACTCACGCGATTGCCGCGAGCGAGCGCCGTGACGCAACTCGTGACGCTCTTGGCCGCGCTTCGACATGCGCCCGTGGCAGGCCTGGACCCCGCACGCATCGCACCCCCATTAATTGCGCTCTTGCCGTGCCCCGGTAATCGCGCGCCTCTCATGCTCAAAACCTTCGTGCAGGCGGTGCCCACCAAGCATCCCACGGCCGTCTCAACTGTGTTGACAGTCTTGACTTATGTACTCTCAATGTTGCTGGTCCAGTGGTTGTTGGGGAGCGTTCAGGCGCCGAGAAGGGGACAAGCACCCCCGCCCTCGGCCTCTGCGATCGAATCGCCGGGCGCGCCGACCTCGAGTGAGGGACCGCAAGGTCCCGTCAGGTGAATGCCGAACGAGAATTGCATGTGCTCGCGCTGAACAGCGGCTCCTCATCCCTCAAGTTCGGCCTGTATCAAGTTCGCTCTTTACATACCCAACGGCTGGTCTCCGGTGAGGCGGAGGCGATCGGCGAAAAGGCGGCCCTGTTCCACGCGGAAGACGCGACAGGGACCTCGTTGCTCCGCGAGAGCGCTGCGCTGCCCAGCCAAAAAGACGCGATTATCCGCATCGCCCGGCTGCTGACCGACCAGAAAATGCCGGCACCGCAGGGCATCGGGCATCGTATCGTGCACGGGGGACCTAAGCTCAGGCACCACTGTCTCATCGAAGGTTCGGTCCTTGATGAGCTCAACGCGGCCGTAGTTTTTGCCCCACTGCACATGCCATCGGCCTTGGCGGTCATCCGATTTGCCCAGGCACATTTTCCCACCCTGCCGCAGGTCGCGTGTTTCGACACCAGTTTTCATGTACACATGCCGGACATCGCGCGTGTGTTGCCAATTCCCCGCGCGCTGCGCGCAGAAGGGGTCGAGCGGTACGGGTTTCACGGCCTCTCCTGCGAGTCGATTGTGCGTCAGCTGGGAAGCGCGCTGCCGAGCCAGCTGCTCATTGCCCATCTCGGCAATGGCGCGAGCATCACGGCCGTGAAGGACGGTCAGTCGATCGATACGAGTATGGGATTGACGCCAACTGGCGGAATCATCATGGGGACGCGCAGTGGCGACCTTGACCCTGGTGTGTTGGTTTACCTCGCAAGGCAGAAGAACCTCGATGCGACCCAGCTCGAGGAGCTGGTCGACCGGCGTAGCGGCCTGTTAGGGGTTTCCGGCGTCTCCGCGGACCTGCGGGATTTGCACAAAGTGGCCCGCTCCAACCCCGATGCACGCCTCGCGATCGATATGTTTTGCTATTGCGCCGGGAAACAACTCGCGGCCATGAGCGCGGCGTTGGGCGGTGTCGATACGATCATATTCACGGGCGGCATCGGAGAAAACGATGCCGAAGCCCGCGCGCTCATCTGTGGCCATCTGGGCGTAATCGGGGTGCGCCTGGACGCCACCCGCAATCGGGATGCAACTGATCCGATCAGCGACGGCGTGTCGCGATGCCAGGTACGTGTCCTGCCGTCGCAGGAAGACCAGCAGATTGCCCGCCAGACTTGGAGTCTGTGCTAACCGGCCCTGGCTCTCTCAACAACCTGAGCGGCAACCTGCCGGACATCTGGGTGATCGTTCAGTTTTTTAGGTGCGCCGGCGTACAGACGTACGAGGCAGGTCCTATAGGCTGGGAAGTGTTTTTCTGCAGAACAAGGCACGCATATGAGCGCATCTCGGTACCTGTCGACGGGAAGAGCGTTCGAAGGCGCTCCGCTACCGGACTCTATAAGCGCCTCCCCGTCGGAGCTGCAGCTCTTGTCGAATGGCAACTATCACGTGATGGTGACGAACACCGGGGGTGGTTACAGTCGGTGGAAGACTCTGGCCCTCACACGATGGCGGGAAGATACGACCTGCGATAATTGGGGTTTCTTCTGCTACATCCGCGACACGTCGAGCGGGCATTACTGGTCCACCACCTATCAGCCGACGCTTCGGCCGCCAGATGGTTACACGGTGATCGTCGAGGCGGGCCGAGTATCCTTTCGACGGCGCGATCACGATATCCAGGTGTCTACCGACATTGCGGTCTCGCCCTCCGATGACGTCGAATTGCGCCGGGTGCGCATCACCAACCTTTCGGACGTTCCCAGGACACTGGCCGTCACCAGCTATGCGGAGATTGTGCTGGGAGATCCCGCTGCGGACACCGCCCATCCCGCCTTCGAGAAACTCTTCGTGGAGACCGAGATTCTGCGTGATGATCAGGCGATCTTGGGCAAGCGCCGTGCCCGCGCCCCAGAGGAGCTGACTCCGTGGATGTTTCATCGGCTCATCTCTCGCGGAACCCTTCAAGGGCATATGTCCTTTGAGACCGATCGAATGCGGTTCATTGGCCGCGGTCGCAGTGTCGCAGATCCGCAAGCGCTCGACGAGCAGGGAACCTTGTCGGACAGCGAGGGTGCCGTGCTCGATCCGGTGGCGGCGATACGCTGCGTTGTCGCGCTGGCGCCAGGTGAGACCGGCATCGTCGATCTCCTCACCGGCGTTGGCGATTCGCGCGACGCATGTATCGCGCTGCTGCGACGATATCGGGATCGGCAAGTCGTCGATCGGGTATTGCCGGCGGCATCCGCGCGGGCGCAAGCCCTCTTGACGACACTTCAATGCACCGAAGCGGAGGCGCGGCTCTATGCAGAGTTGGCTCGCTGCGTCATCTACGCCAATCCGTCGCTGCGCGCCGACAAAAGCACTCTCGCGCAAAATGCGCAGGGTCAGTCGAGGCTTTGGGGCTACGGGATTTCGGGTGATTTACCGATCGTATTGCTGCAGACCTCGGACGCCGCGAACACTACGCTCGCACGCCAAATGATCGCTGCTCACGCCTATTGGCGCCTGCAGGGAGTCACAGCGGACCTGGTCATTCTATGTAATGACGACAAAGGGCGACGGCCGTCGCTCGTCGATGACATCACCACGCTTGTAAAGTCCTCGTCCGTCTCTGGGGAGCTCCTTGATAAGTCCGGTGGGATATTCATTAGAAGCCTCGCTCAGGTGCCCGACGCAGATCGCGTTCTTTTGCAAGCAGTCGCGCGTGTCGTTCTCGCGGATGGAACGCTTGCACAGCAACTTAACCGGGCTTTCGGCCAATCGACATCAATGCCATTGTTACGTGCCACTCCCGACGATCTTCGGGAGCCTTCACCGACCGAACTACCGAAGGATCAACCGGGGGGCGATTTGGTCTTTAGTAATGGTCTTGGCGGATTTTCGGCGGATGGCCGCGAGTACGTCATCAGGCCAACAAGAGAGCATATGACCCCGAGTCCGTGGGTCAACGTGCTCGCCAATCCGTCGTTCGGAACGCTGATTTCGGAGGCCGGCAGCGCCAATACGTGGAGCGAGAATGCCCAGCAGTTCCGGCTTACGCCCTGGTCGAACGATCCGGTCGGCGATGCCAATACCGAGGCGTTCTATTTGCGCGACGAGGAAACTGGCCAGTTCTGGTCGCCAACGCTCCTGCCTTGCGGCGGTGCGGCACTGTATGAGACGCGGCACGGCTTTGGCTACAGTCGCTTCGAACACATCGAAGGCGGCATCCGTTCACACTTAACCGTCTATGTGGCGACGGACGCACCCATCAAGTTCGCCGTGTTGAGTGTGGCCAATGAATCCGGTCGCGCGCGCCGCCTTTCCGCGACCGGCTACCTCGAGTGGGTTTTGGGGGATGACCGCACGAAGACCGCGACGCATGTGGTGAGCGAGATCGACCCGGGCACCGGCGCGTTGTTTGCGCGAAATCGCTATAACACCGAGTTCGCGGGGCGATGCGCATTCTTCGACAGCGATGAGATGGCGGAATCGAGTTGGTGCGCCGATCGCCGCGAGTTCCTGGGGGCTTGCGGAACCTTGGAAAAGCCTGCGGCGATGGCACAGAAGGACCTCTCCGGCGCCGTCGGCGCGGGGCTCGATCCCTGTGCGGCGATCCGGATTCCCCTCGAGTTGACGGAGAATCAATCGCGAGAAATCACGTTTCGACTGGGCGCCGCCCAGAGCCCGGATGAGGCGAGCCAATTGGTGCGTCAATGGCGCGGAGCGGCGGCGGCGCAGGGTGCACTGGCAGCCGTGAAGACCTACTGGATGCGCACTCTCGACGCGGTGCAGATCGAGACGCCGGACCGATCGCTCGATGTGTTGGCCAACGGCTGGCTGATCTATCAAGTACTTTGCTGCCGCCTCTGGGCGCGTAACGCATTTTACCAAGCGAGCGGTGCCTTCGGCTTCCGCGATCAACTGCAGGATGTGATGGCGTTGGTTCATGCGGCGCCCGGCCGAGTTCGCGAGCATCTCTTGCGGAGCGCCTCGCGGCAGTTTCCCGAAGGGGACGTGCAGCACTGGTGGCACCCGCCGTCAGGGCGGGGTGTGCGCACCCGGTGTTCCGACGATTTCCTGTGGCTCCCGCTCGCCACGTGTCGCTATGTCGCGGTCACCGGCGACACGGGGGTGCTCGAGGAGCCGGTGCATTTTTTGGATGGACCGCTGCTTAAAGAAGGTGAAGCCACTTACTACGCACTGCCCAAACAAGGTCAGCAGGGCGCGAGTCTGTATGAGCACTGCCGGCGTGCCGTGGATCACGGCCTGCGCTTCGGCGCCCATGGCATCCCGCTCATGGGCGCGGGGGATTGGAACGACGGCATGAACTTGGTCGGCGCCGGCGGCAAGGGCGAAAGCGTCTGGCTCGGCTTTTTCTTGTATGCGGTTTTGAGCCAATTCGGTGACTTGGCGAAGCGACGCGGCGATGCGTTGTTTGCGTCGCGATGCACCACCGAGGCCGCCCGGCTACAGAGTGCCATCGAGGGAAGCAGTTGGGACGGAGATTGGTACCGTCGTGCTTGGTTCGACGATGGTTCGCCCCTGGGAACCGCCGGCAACGTCGAATGCGGGATTACCTCGATCCCGCAGAGTTGGTCTGTTCTGTCCGGGGCGGGCGATGCCGATCGCTCGCGTCGCGCCATGCACGCCGTCGATGCACACCTGGTCAACCGCGATGCGGCGCTCATTCGATTGCTGGATCCACCGTTTAATCACTCGAACCCCAGTCCCGGATACATCCAGGGATACGTGCGGGGGGTAAGGGAAAACGGCGGCCAATATACGCATGCGGCGGTGTGGGCAACAATGGCTTTCGCGGCGCTCGGCGACTCCGAGCGTGCGTGGGAACTCGTCGGGATGATCAATCCCATCAAGCATGGCGAATCAGCGGATGGCATTGCCTTTTACAAGGTAGAACCGTATGTCATCGCCTCGGACGTGTACTCGCTCGCGCCGCATGCCGGACGAGGCGGATGGACTTGGTATACGGGTTCCGCCGGCTGGATGTATCGCCTGATCCTCGAGTCGCTGCTGGGGTTGACCGTGGAGTCGAACCAGCTGCGCCTCGTTCCATGCATCCCGCGAGACTGGAAGTCATTCAAGATCCATTACCGATATCACGACACGCCTTACCACATCACGGTATTGCAAACACTGGCGGGCGAGGGGCACAGAATCACCGTGGACGGCGTCGCAGTGCCAGGCCCCGCTATCACTATGGTCAATGATCACGGTGCGCACGCGGTGGAAGTGCGGATCCCACCGGGCACAACTCCTTTGCTAGCGCTAGCGGCGCAGTCAAGCTCATGACGACCCATATCAGCCCGCTTGCCGGCAAGCCGGCTCCCTTATCCTCGCTTATCGACGTGGCGAAACTAGTGACGGCGTATTTTGAGTTGAAGCCGGATCCCGCGATCGCGGCACAGCGCGTCGTGTTCGGCACATCGGGGCACCGCGGTTCCGCCTTCGACCGCTCGTTCAATGAATGGCACGTGCTCGCCATCACGCAGGCGATCTGCGATTACCGCCGGGCGCACGATATCAGCGGGCCACTCTTCATCGGCATCGACACGCATGCCTTGTCGGAATCCGCATGCGCCAGCGGCCTCGAAGTACTCGCCGCCAATGGCGTGAACGTCATGCTGGCGACGAACGACGAATACACGCCGACACCGACGATCTCGCATGCCATCCTGACTTACAACCATGGGCGCAGCGCCGGCGTGGCGGATGGCATCGTCATCACCCCGTCGCACAATCCACCGCGCGATGGCGGATACAAGTACAACCCGCCCAACGGCGGCCCCGCGGGCCAAAAGATCACGGACGGGATCGAAGCGGCGGCCAACCGGTATCTCGAGGCAGAGTTACGGGGGGTCCGGCGGATTTCATACACCAAGGCGCTGCAGGCCACGACGACGCACCGCCACGACTATCTTGCCGCTTACGTGGCTGATCTCGGGTCCGTGATCGATATGGAAGCGATTCGTGATGCAAAAATCCGCATGGGTGTCGATCCCTTGGGC
>Ga0302319_10022810_pt1 | contig 11203 bp, 6 predicted proteins | sample Bog_T0_2_FD_203319 | JGI IMG/M metagenome (GOLD analysis project Ga0302319, IMG submission 203319) | Peat permafrost microbial communities from Stordalen Mire near Abisko, Sweden - Bog_T0_2 | ecosystem: Environmental > Terrestrial > Soil > Wetlands > Peat | place: Sweden: Abisko, Stordalen Mire...
CCCCGGTTACCCGCCAGCCGGCCGTTTCCGCCAGAACCAGAAAATCGCCCTTCCCGCAGCCGACCTCGAGCAACCGGCCGGTTTCGGGGCCTTGATAACGGCGGATTTCCGAGAGATACAAATCGGCAGTGCCCAGCTTGATTTCACTGAGCGCCCGGCGTCCGGCCTCGTCTCCGCTGTCAAGGAAATAGTTCGCGTCGTAAATTCTTGCCAGTTCCTCACCGCTAGGCTGGGGATTGAGAAATACCAATCCGCAATCATCGCACCGAACCATCCGGAAGTCGGAGGTGGAAAAGAGATAATAAACCCGGACACCACCACAAACGTGGCAGGCTTTGACGGACGGGCGTTTGGTGAATGGGAGTTCCATGTTCGTCGCTTTGGTCATAGGCTGATTTCGCGATTTCGTTGAATTTTGGCGTAGCGGCTATGCATGCCAACCTGCGAGGCCACCCAGCCCAACGCCAGCCAAAACAGGGTGCACGCCAAGCCGCCAATGGCGCGGCCGGTAGGTAAATTGTACCTGATAATCTCCCGGCTGGTCGAGATATATGCCTTTGAACGCACGGTTCACGGTCAAAACCGTTTTGGGTTCGCCATTGGCGGTGGCGGAGAAATCCCGGGCCTGGCCCTCGGTAAGGCAGACCACCCCGGCGGTCGGAGCATGAATCTCAAAGGCTGTGGAATTGGCCAGCAATTGATAATTGGTGGCCGCCAGAATGACCGCCGACTCCGCGGTTGCCAGTTCCCGCAAGCCAGGCTGCGTGGCGATTTCCTGCGGGGTCAGCGCGGCAAAGGGGTGTTGGCCATGATGGACCAACTGCCGGATGAATTCGCCGGTGGTGGCGATGGGAACCACCCGGTCGGTGAAAAACGCCCGCGGCCAAACTTCCAAGTTTTCCAGAACGCCAAAGTCGCTCTGATCGGTCATGCGAAAATCCAGCCCGGGCGGGAGGGCAAAGCCAGGCATGGTCAGCAGGTACTTGGCGTTCAGCAGATTCAACAGCGGTTGGGCGGCCACCGGATTCTCCACCTCGATGATCCAATTATGACTGAGTGTTATGCCAGGAAAATTCTGAATCAGGTCCAGATACTGTCCGCTGGCCAACGGGTCACACGAGCGAATGTCTTCCAGACCATAAACGGCCGCATAATCGCCGTATAAATTGTAAAGCATCCCAACGACGCGGAAAGGGCCGGCCTGGTCCGTCTTGATTTTTTTAATGGCCGGGCTCGGCGAATCCAGCGCCATTCGTGGGCCAACCAACAATAAACCCGGGTCACCCGAACCATAAAGTCCGAAGCGGAATTGAGCGGCTATCCCCAGGATGATGATCGTCACCCAGGCCGAGGCCGATATCCGGGGTCCTCGGCAATTCCAATACCCAAACAGCAACGGAGCGCCCGCCGCCCCCGCCCCGACGCAAAGGAAATAGTTCCAAGGAACAGGTCGTTGCAGGGGATTAAAACTGTATGCCAGCATCATACTGGCAAAAACCAGAATGATCCAAAGAAAGTCCAAAGCAACCCGTCGAAAGCTGGTTTCCTGGGCCAGTGCTTTGAAGCCGTAGGCGCTTTGAAGGGTGAGATGCATGACCAGCAGATAGGAAAAATCAACGTGGGTATGGCCGTCGCGGTTTAGGAGCGGGATGCAAGCCAGAGCTGAGGCTGGAATCCAGCCAAAAATGCACCCACCCCACAATGCAATGGCGCTGCTGTTGACCCAAAAGAAAGGCTCGCGGCACATCTGCCGCCAGTGCAAAATCGAGACGACGCAACCCACAAACACCAGCAAACTGGTTCCCGGCGACAGTGCTGGAATGGAATCGTCCGGCAAGAACAGCTGATACAGCAGATCATCAAAAACGCCCGGCAGGCATTGCAAGGGAAGTTGATAAATTTGAGTTTTCGAATGCGAGGTAAAGGCACCCGGCAACGCCACAAGAAACGACATCCAAACCGGCGCAGTCAATCCCAAAAAAAGCAGTGTGCCGGAAGTCATCCGCCCCAACACTGAGCGGAAATCGGCAGCGTGGTGGCAGGCCTGCAACACATAAACAAGCGCCGCCAGATTAAGGCCGGCAATGAGCACCACCGCCGCTTCCACATGGCCCCCGTTGAAACAGGCGAAGTTGGCCAGCAGCCAAACCAGTCCCCAAGGATAATAGTTTCCGGCTTGCGGATTGAGGAAGGCCAGGGCCGAAAGCAAAATCCAGGGGGCATAGGCAAAAAGAAAAAAAGCCGGGTGGTTGTTGATGTAAAAAAAGGCGCCGCAATAGGCCCCCAGTGCGGCGTAGACCAGCGCCAGCCGCTGGCTGCCTAGAATCCGGTGAACAAGCAGTCCGAAACCGATGCAAAAAAGAAACTTTGCCATTAGAAACTTGATATCCCAAGCCATTGAGGAGCCTTGTCCAAGGATGACGATCAGTTGCAGCGGATCGCCCAGCATGGTCACCGCCTGACCTAGAAATATGCTTCCCGCGTGACCGTAGCGGTTCCACAAGGGAAGCTCCCCATGTTGCCACAGGCTGCGAGACTCGATAAACCCCGACGGTACCTCTTGGATCATCATCGCTGCGGTGTCGCTCCCGTGAGCTGACAACTGCGGGGCAGGCTTCATTCCTGGGAACATCGGTGGCCATGAGTATACCAGCGTTCTCACGCAGGCGGGGGAGACATAACTCCGTCCGCAGAAGATAATGGGGTGACAATTGATAATCACAGCGAGGAGCGATACTAATATCACCGCCAGAACGGGATGGCGTACATTCCACTCTGAACAAAACGCGGTCAAACGAAGTTTATGGCGGTCAGAGTCCAAATTCAAGGGATGCGTTCCGGTTGCCGGATCGAGCGGGTGCAAACACCACGGGCTACAGCCAGCGTTATCACGGCTACGGCCGCGGCAAAAAACAGGAAGCAAGCCAGCCGCCAATGACGCGGCCGGTAGGTAAATTGTATGTGGTAATTCCCCGGCTGGTCGAGATATATGCCTTTGAACGCACGGTTCACAGTCAAAACCGTTTTGGGTTCGCCATTGGCGGTGGCGGAGAAATCCCGGGCCTGGCCCTCGGTAAGGCAGACCACCCCGGCGGTCGGAGCATGAATCTCAAAGGCTGTGGAATTGGCCAGCAATTGATAATTGGTGGCCGCCAGAATGACCGCCGGCTCCGCGGTCGCCAGTTCCCGCAAGCGTGGCTGCGTGGCGATTTCCTGCGGGGTCAGCGCGGCAAAGGGGTGTTGGCCATGCTGGACGAGCTGCTGGATGAATTCGCCGGTGGTGGCAACGGGAACCACCCGGTCGGTGAAAAACGCCCGCGGCCAAACTTCCAAGTTCTCCACCACGCCAAAGTCGCTCCGGTCCGTGACGCGCAAATTGAGCGTCGGGGGGACGGAGATGCCGGTCGGGTACAGCAAATACTTGACGTTCAGCAAATTCAACAGCGGCTGTGCCAACGCCGCCCGCTGGACGATGAGGATCCACTCGTAGTCGAACTGGATACCTGGAAAGTTGTGGACTAGGTCCATGTATTCGCCGCTGGTCAACGGGTCACACGAACGGATGTCTTCCAGACCATAAACCGACGCATAATCCCCAAACAAATTATGTTGCATTCCCACCACGCGAAATGGGCCGGAGCCATCCATCTTGATCTTTTCAATCGCCGGGCTGGGAGTGTCCAGCACCATTCGCGGGCCGACGAGCAGCAGCAAGTCCTTGTCGCCATAACAATAAAGTCCAAAGCGGAATTGGGCGATCAAGCCCAGCAGAATAATCGCCGCCCAGCCAGCGGCAGTTATACGCGGCCCGCGGCATTTCAAGAAGGCAAACAGCAACGGCGCCCCCACTGCTCCAGCGCCGACGCAGAGAAAATAGTTCCATGGAATGGGCCGGTGGGAGAAGCTGAAAGAGTAGCCCGCCAACATCCCGGCAAAAACCAGGGCGATACAAAGCATCTCCTTCACCACCCGCGGAAAAGACTGTTCCTGCGCCAGCGCCTGGAAGCCATAGGCGCTTTGGAGGGTCAGATGGATAACGAGCAGATAGGAGAAATCCGTGAAGGTGTGACCGTCCCGGTTCAAGAATGGAATGTGAACCAGCAACGAAGCCGGAACCCATCCAAAGATGCAACCGCCCCATAGCCCAATGGCGCCGCAATTGATCCAGAAGAAATTTTCGTGCCTCATTTGCCCCCAGCGGAAAACTGAAAGTAGGCAACCCGCTAACACCAGCAAGCTGGCTCCCGGCGCCACGGCCGGATAGGCATCACTGGGTACAAGGAGCAGATACAGCAGGTTGTCAAATGCGCCCGGCATACTCCACGCCGGCAGCTGATAAACATGCGCTTCGGCGTGTGAGGAAAAGGCGCCTTCCAGCGCCGCCAGAAACGAAATCCATACAGGCGCCGTCAAACCCAGAAAAAGCAACGTGCCCAAGAGGAGTCGTCCCAAAACCGTGACGAATTCGGCAGCCCGGGCACAGGCCAGCCCGATGTAAACCAGCGCCACCAAATTCAAGCCCGCGATCAACAGCACCGCCACTTCCACATGGCCGGCGTTGAAACAGGCGAAATTAACCAGCAGCCAAACCAGTCCCCAGCGGAAGTAGTGAGTGACACGCGGGTTGAGCCACGCCAGCGCAGAAAGCAGAATCCACGGGGCATAGGAAAAGACAAAAAAGACCGGGTGGTTGTTAATATAGAAAAAGGCGCCACAATAGGCCCCCAGCACCGCAAAGATCAGCCCCAGCGGCTGGCTGCGCGAAACTCGGAAAACCAGCAGCCCGAATCCTGTGCAGAAAAGCACTTTGGCGGTGAGAAACTTAAGATCCCAGGCGGTTGCCGAGCCGCGGCCAATGATGACAATCAGTTGCAACGGGTCACCCAACATGGTAACCGCCTGGCCGAGAAAAACGCTTCCAGCATGGCTGTAACGGTTCCATAAGGGAAGCTCCCCATGTTGCAAGAGGCTGCGAGATTCGATAAATCCCCACGGCACACCCTGAACCATCATCGCTCCCGTGTCGCTGCCGTGAGCCGATACCTGTAGTGCCGGCTCCATTCCGGGAAACAGCGGCAGCCATGAATAAACCATCACACCGGTACTTGAGGGAGAGACATAGCTGCGACCGCAGAAGATGACGGGATGGCAATTGACAATCACCGCCAGCAAAGAAACGAGCACCATTGCCAGAACCGGGTGGCGGGCATTCCACTTCGAGCAATAAGCGGCTAATCGAGATTCTTGTGCGTTGGTTTCCAAATTTGGCTCCAGGTCGTCGTGTGCGGCAGCGTGCAGATGCGTCATCTTAAGAGGTGCCGGGTTCAGCGTCAAAAAAATTTGAATTGACGTTTGCTCGTAAACGAAGCCAGTTCCGCCAACAGCGTCCCTCAATTGGAGTTAAACCAGAACACGTCGGTTGCATTGGAGGCCGTCCGCAATGACCTTATAGGGCGAAGTTTTTCGCCAAGCCCATTGTGCGCCTTATCAACATAATTGTGGATCATCCAGCCAAGCCACAATAAGATAGTATTTGTAAAATCTATGAATCTATTCGATAATGTTACCAAACAATCGGCGATTTGCCTGAAATGACATGTAGCAGGTGATTTTGGATCATCTCCAAGCCGCCGAGTCGGGAAAACTGTATTCGTGGGAGTGGAGACTTGAGCTTTTGCGCAAGTCGCGCTAGATTGGGCGGCAGGGAAACGGATTCTCCTTTCCCCCAAGAGCATAATTTATGCAGCGCAAAGCATCGGCCGTTTGGCACGGCGATTTAAAAAGCGGCAAAGGTAGCATTTCGACCGCCAGCGGGGTCTTGATGGAGACGCAGTATTCCTTCAGCACCCGCTTTGAGAATGGAACCGGTACGAATCCCGAGGAACTCATTGGCGCGGCCCATGCGGGCTGTTTTGCCATGGCGTTTTCCGCCGAACTCGGCAAGGTCGGCTTTATACCTGCGGACATCCACACAACGGCCACCGTAACCATGGACAAAACCGATGCCGGGTGGACAGTTACCGAATCGCATCTGGACCTCACGGCGAAAATTCCCGGCATTGATGCGGACCAGTTCAATCGCATCGCCAACGCCGCGAAGGCCGGCTGCCCCATTTCCCGCCTACTCAATGCCAGGGTTAGCCTGAACGCCAAACTCGAAGCGTGAAGGCTGAAAGTGTTTCCGTTTATTCCCTGTCACTCCTGCGTAACATCCGTTTCAAATCATGACCCTACCGTCGCATCCTACTCTTCGTAACCCAACGGCCAAACGGCCCTCGGTTTTCAGCAAAGTTTTCCGCTGGCAGCCCGATTATCCCGGCGGACCGCTGCCCGTTAAAGTTGAAATCGTCGGCTCTTTCACCGGCTGGAAAAAGACGCCGCTGAAATATGACCGGGTTAATGGCATCTGGCAGCTGACCTTGGAAAACATTCCCGGAAATCGCACGCACAACTATATGCTGCTCGTAAACGGTCGACCCGCCAGCGACAAGAATTCAGACGGCTTGGCGGTTCCGAGGACCGAGGAGGAGAAGCAATATCAATTCGAGACTCCGCGCGGGCCACGGGTGTTCATGCTTTTCAGCCAGACGAAATAGCCTGGTCAAAGTACCAGCGTGCGGCTGACGTGAAATACCGCCAGGCACGCTCGCACTGCGGCGGGATCATTCAGGCAGAGCGCGCCTTCACAAATCCGCGGCACCGGTTGCCCTTCGAATCGCAGAGGGTATTTTTCCTCCAAAACGCGCGCATAAGCAGGGAAATCCACAAATCCTTCAGCGCGTAATTGCACTGCATTAGCCAATCGGAAAATGCCGGTGCTATTCTGACACGTCTGCCGCATCAGTTCCACCAAAACCCGTCCCATGGTATAACGCGGGTTGATTTCCACCACGGGTTTTAATCGCACGGTGCCGAGGGAGTCCCGATAGACGAAAGCGTCCAGTCCCAGCGGGCCGGTAAAATCCAGGGCGTGCAATTCGGCCTCCAAACAGTCAAAAACCAGATCGTAAAAATCCAGGAGCTGGCCCGAAATGTCCGTAGGCTGGCAGAACTGCGCCACGACTTGGGTGGGAATGCGTTGATGAAAATGCGACTCCGCGAAGTTAGCCACGAATTGTCCGCGGGCGTCGCTCACGAGACCGGTGAAACCACATAACTTCAGGCCTGCGGGCGTCATTTCAAGTTGTACCGAAAAGTCCTGCACGCGGTTCAGCCACGGCTCGACGACGAGCTCGCGCTTCTGCGCGAATGCACGGCGCATCCAGCGTAGCTGTGCTTCCAAAACGCAGGGCTCCAGGAGACGCAACGCGTTACCACCCGCGACGCCAAAGGCCTGTTTCACCACCACGTTGTGCTGCCCACGACTGCGGATCCCAGCGATGACGGCGAGCGCCTCCTCCAAGGAATTCACAGACACCCCGATTTCATTTTCAGGGCACAGCCACTCACAACTCGATGGCCGCTTGACGGTTTGCGCCTGGTCATGCTGGCTGGTCCTGGAAACAATTTTTTGCAGAAAATTCGCGCTCCAAGATTTGGAGTAAAGCTGAGCCAGGCCGGGATTGAATCGCTTTTCTTCGGGTCGTTTTTCGCCGGTGACATTGGGGAAAATGGGCTTCAGCAATTCGATGCTGTCCGGTCCCCAAGCCCATGGCCGCAAGCTGCCGAGCTTGCGGGTGGAAACGCTTTGCCGTGCGGCTCCCGAAAATTCCACAAATTCCGGGAGCGGGAAACCGGCTTGCTTGATCCGGCTCAAAAATTCCACTGAAGGTTTCCGGCCCGTCAATACAATGTCGTCCTGACGGCAAAGGAATTGTGGCAGATTTTCCAGGTCACGCGCGAGTTGCAATTGGTGCTTCGCCGGGTTGAAGGCGCTATTTTCAGCAAGGCGACCTTCAGTAAACGGATTGAACACGAACACATTTGGGGTGCGGCCCTTGGATTGAGAATAGACATTGAGCTGGGCGATGAATAGCGGATCAAGTCCGGCGGCACGGCGACCGGCGAGGTTCAGCGCGAAGCCCTTGGCGCGTTGCGGCGACAGCGGAAACTTAAGCGTACGACAGAAGGCATCCCAGTCGGATTCGTCCGGATTTTTCCAGCGGCGAAACCATTTCAAGCCATAGGCGACATGGCCGATTTCATCGCGATATACTTTGTCGAGCAGTTTCGCCGTATCGGCGTCGCCCACGGTGGAGAAGCTGCGGCCATAATGGCCCGCGAAATCGAGGTTGGCCTGCTCGAAAGTGAGGCAGAGGCCAGCGACGTAATCAATGGGGTGTTCCATCGGCGAAACGCAGCGCCAGAAATAACCGCTGACGGGGAGGTCGCCCAATTCGATGCCACATGATTTCATACGTTCCATGTACAGTCGTGTGTGCTCCTGCTCGTCCCGAAGAGTTTGCAATACGCCATTGCGGAAGGCAGAAGGCGCAGCGGGAAATTTCAGCAGGACCAGGGCCATAAGTTCGGTGGCGAGCAGCTCATGATTGCCAAAAAAATGCAGCAGCTTGCCGCGCTCGGAAATTTCTTCGAGTCGGTGCAGTCCAGGGAAATTGCTTTTGCCGGCTGCGTGGACCTTGAACAGCAGGTTCGCCGGACGGCCCGGCATGCCAGGCGTAGCCAGCGCAGGTCCGGGATGCTCGTCCGTCAACGCGTCTGGCGCACGCAATTTTTCTTCCAGCGTGGTGGCGAATAAAACTTGTTCGGCAAATTGGCGGATTTCCATGCGAAAATCAGGCGCGAATTTCGCCCTGAAAAATCTAAATTAGCCCCTAACTGGTTGTGAATCACCATATCAGCTGAAAATTCCCGCCGGCGCCCCGTGGCGCAACGAGGGTTTCAGCGCATCAATTGCTCGATATCGCCGGGTTCGATGGGAATGTCCTCCATCAGGTCAAGCGGTCCGTTCTCGGTGACCACGACTGTGTTTTCCAACCGCACGCCAAAACCCTCGCTCCGGAGGTATATTCCCGGCTCGACGGTTACCACCCAGCCCGGGGCGAGCTTGAATTGATTGTAAGTCACGTCATGCACATCCAAGCCGATCGGATGCGAAACACCGTGCATGAAAAATTTTTTGACCACGGGTTCGTCCGGCTTCTGCTTTTTGAGGTCCGACATTTTTAACAGGCCCAGATCAACGCACGCCCTGGCGGTCCGCTCCTCGCATTCCAGACGCAAATCCTTGGTCGTCTTGCCGGGAATACAGGCAGCCACCTGCGCGCGAAAAATGCGCAACACCGCATTGTACACCTGCTTTTGTCGCCGCGTGAATTTACCGCTCACCGGAATGGTGCGCGTTAAGTCGCTCATGTAATTTCCGAGGCCGGCAGCGACATCGAGCAGCAACAGCTCGCCAGGTTTGCATGGCTGGTCGTTTTGGTTGTAATGCAGGATGTTGTTGTTGGTTCCTCCGGCAATGATGGGTGGATAAGCGAACTGGCCTTTGTGACGGATGAATTCGTGGGCAAATTCTGCCTCGACTTCGGTTTCATTTACGCCGGGCTTTAGAAATTTGCAGACGCGCCGAAAGCCCCGACCGGTCAGGTTGCAGGCGGCCTTTATGGCATCGATTTCATAGGCGGACTTGACCGCCCGAAGCTCGTGCATGAGGGGAGCCAGTCGCTGGTAATGGTGCAGCGGAAATTTTGCCCGGCAGTCCCGGATGAAGCGCTGGTCGCGAGTCTCCACCGCCACGTCGGCGCGCTGATGCTCATTGGTGTTGAGGTAAACATGCTCCATCTCGCAGATCACCTGCCGGAAGATTCCAGGAAAATCCGTGAGCCACTTCACATTCGTGATGCCCGAAATGGCCGTCGCCTGGTCCTTGGTCAGCTTATGGCCTTCCCAGATGGCGAGATGTTCATTGGGCTGGCGCACGAACAGGATTTCCCGGTGCTGGCGATCAAAGGCGTCGGGGGCGAGCAGGAGGATGGTCTCCTCCTGGTTCACGCCGGTCAGGTAAAACAAGTCGGCGTTTTGGCTATGGCCCATGATGCCGTCGGCATTAGTGGGCATGAGATCGTTGGCGTTCAGCACGGCGACCGAACGCGCCGGCAATTTTCTAACCAGCCGTTCGCGGTTCTGGGTGAACAAGGCAGATGGTAGTGGGACAGCTTTCATTCCCGGGAGTGTAAGGCCCTGACAGGGGAAAATTAAGCGAATTTATCCGGGTCTGAGCGGCGGGCCGGGCAAGCGGCATTTTGCTGAGTCTCGGAGTAACGAAAGATACGCGCGCGAGTTAATTGGGCTTGCCACAGAAACGCAGGACGGCTTAGTTATGGCCAGATGCTTTACGAACGATGGCAGCAGGTTGTGCGCGAACGGCCCAATGAAATCGCTTTGCGCGATCTGGCTGCCCGGCAAAGCTGGACATTTTCACAACTACATGCCGAAGCTGAGGTGGCGCAGCCGGACATACCGGAGATGATTTATCCCCAAGGCAATTCCCCAGAATTCATCCTGGCCGTGTTACGCGCGTGGCGCAACGAAGTCGTGGTTTGTCCGCTCGAAGCGCAATATCAGCCGCTGCCTAGCCTGCCTCCACCAGCACCGTGCCGCCACCTCAAGACCACGCCCGCCAGCACCGGCGCGCCCCGGGCCGTGGCCTTTACCGATGCGCAACTGGCCGCCGATGCGGAAAACATTGTGGCCACGATGGGATTACGACCCGACTGGCCTAACTTGGGGGTTATTTCACCAGCGTACTCGTACGGATTTTCCAGCCTTGTGCTGCCCTTATTGCTGCACGGCATACCGCTGTTTATGGTGCCCTCGCCCTTGCCGGAGGTGCTACGCAGTGCCGCGCACGAGCACAGCAACCTTACAGTGGCTAGCGTGCCCGCCTTGTGGCATGTCTGGCACAAGGCCGGCGCGATTTTGCGTAACGTGCGCCTGGCAATATCGGCCGGCGCCCCCTTGCCGCTCGCGCTTGAACGCGCGGTTTTCGAGCAGCATGACGTGAAAATCCATAATTTTTATGGCGCCACTGAATGTGGCGGGATTGCGTATGATGACACAGAGACGCCGCGTACAGATGAAGCTTGCGTCGGCCGCCCGCTCAGGAATGTGCAGGTAGAAATTGGCGAGGGAGGCGCCTTGCGCGTGCGGAGCCAGGCCGTCGGTTCAGGTTATTGGCCGGCGCCTGAAGTCTTGCTAGGCGGCGGACAGTTTCAAACCTGCGACCTGGGCGAAATCCGGG
>Ga0302319_10022813_pt1 | contig 11202 bp, 9 predicted proteins | sample Bog_T0_2_FD_203319 | JGI IMG/M metagenome (GOLD analysis project Ga0302319, IMG submission 203319) | Peat permafrost microbial communities from Stordalen Mire near Abisko, Sweden - Bog_T0_2 | ecosystem: Environmental > Terrestrial > Soil > Wetlands > Peat | place: Sweden: Abisko, Stordalen Mire...
CACGGACGGTCGAGAACACACTGCGTCCCTTCGACGATGCCGAGAACCTGATCGCGCTGGCCAACAACAACGCTTACCTTGCCTACTCGCTGGCCGATGCTGCGGCGCTGCGCGACAAGGGCCAGGCGATGACGGCGAAGATCTCGTCGGTCAGCACAGAGCTGAGCCTGAATCAAAAAGTCTATGCCGCGCTTGCGGCGGTTCCCTTGCCCGTCAACGACCCGCCGACTCGCCACTACCTTGAGCGGACTCTGCTCGAGTACCGGCTGAGCGGCGTCGATAAGGACGATGCCACGCGGGCAAAGATTCAGGCCCTGCAAGACAAGATCACGGCTCTTTCGCTCGCGTTCGGGCGCAATGTAGCGGATGGGACGCTGAAGATCACCGCGACACGCGCTGAACTCGACGGGCTGCCGGCGGACTATATTGCCCTGCACAAGCCGGCCGCGGACGGCGCCTATACGTTGACCACCAATGAGCCGGACATGAGGCCGGTGATGTCTTTCGCCAAGAGCGCCGATCTGCGCCGCAAGATGTTCCTGGCCTACAACCAGCGTGCCTATCCGCAAAATGTGCAGGTTCTCAAAGACCTGCTGGCCACGCGCCAGGAATTGGCGACCACGCTCGGCTATGCGAATTATGCCGACTTTGCGACCGCCGATCAGATGATGGGGAAATCAAGCAACGTGGAGGCCTTGCTCAACCAGTTGGATGATGCTTCGCGCGCGATTGCCAAGCGCGAGTACGGGCAGTTGCTTGCCTTTGCGCAGCAGCAACAGCCGGGATTGACGACGATCTCTGAATCGGATGCTGGCTACTGGGCAGAACAGTATCGCCGCCAGAAATACGACTTCGACGCGGAGAGCGTGCGGCCTTATTTTCCATACGACGAGGTGCAGGCCGGAATCCTGATGACGGCGGCGCGGTTGTTTCACGTGACCTTCAAGCCGGTCAAGGACGCGGTCGTATGGAACCCCTCGGTGGATACTTTCGACGTGATCGATGCCGCGGAGGGGAACCAGGGCAAGCTTCTGGGGCGCATCTATCTCGACATGCACCCGCGCGAGGGCAAGGATAAATGGTTCTCGAGTGCGCCCGTGGTTCCCGGCATTCGCGGCCGCCAGATTCCCGAGGGCATGCTGGTTTGCAACTTCTCCGGCGGAACGCCCGGAGATCCTGGGTTGATGCAGCACAGCGAAGTGGTGACGTTCTTCCACGAGTTCGGCCACCTGATGCACCACATCCTCGGCAGTCAAGGGCGGTGGTCGGGCCAGGGCGGATTTAACGTCGAGGGCGACTTCATCGAATCCCCTTCGCAGATGCTCGAGGAGATGTTCCACGACACCGCAATTCTGCAGTCGTTTGGCAAGAACTACAAAACGGGCGAGCCCATCCCCGCCAGCCTGGTTGCCAGGATGAATGCCGCCGACGCTTACGGGCGCGGAGGCTGGATGCAGGGACAGTTGGATTATGCGACCTTCATGGTCCAGATCCATAACCGGCCACCTGCGGAAGTCAATCTCGATGCGCTTTCGCGACAAGATAGAGAGCGCTTTTCACCGTACACATTTGTGGAAGGCGATCGCTACTACACCAGCTTCACCTGGGTCACCGGCTATGCCTCAAACCTGTATACATACGTGTTAGACAAGGTGATCGCCCTCGACTTCTTCTCGCAATTTGACAAGAACAACCTGCTCGACGGGCCGACAGCGATGCGCTATCGGCGGGCTGTGCTGGAGCCGGGAGCGAGCAAACCCGCCGCCCAACTGGTGAAGGATTTCCTCGGCCGTGCGCAAACTCTCGATGCTCTGAAGACTTGGATGAACGAGGAGTTTCAGCCGGTGGCGACGGCGGCTAAATAAAGGCTGGTTTTCCAAAGATTGCAAAACGGGCCGGGCGCAGTACAATTCATTCCTGATGACTCCCAAAGCTGCTGCGCCTGCCCCCGCCAAGTCCGCCCCCGCCGCGTCAAACCGTACGACCGGCGCTTCGCCTAAATCCAGTTCAGCAATCACGCTTGCGATCGACATTGGCGGCTCGGGGCTCAAGGCCATGCTGCTCGACCCGAGCGGCAAGCCTGTGAGCGAACGTGCGCGCGTGGTCACGCCAGCCGTGCCCACCCCGGATGCGGTGTTGGCCGGCCTCGAAGATCTGCGTGCGCAACTGCCCAAATTCGATCGCGTATCGGTTGGATTTCCCGGCGTGATCAAGAAGGGCACAACCTGGACCGCAGCCAACTTGAACCCGGATTGGGTGGGCTTCCCACTGGCGGCGGAGCTTGAAAGACGCTGGCAAACGCCGGCGCGCGTGGCCAACGACGCCGCCGTGCAGGGCTATGGCGCCATCAGCGGCGAGGGCGTCGAGCTTGCCATCACGCTGGGTACCGGAATGGGCTCTTCTTTGTTCACCGATGGAAGGCTATGCCCCGGCCTTGAACTGGGCCATCATCCCTGGCGCAAGAAAGGCATGTGCTACGAGGACTACATTGGCCGCCGCGGACTGGACAAGTTCGGCAAGAAGCTGTGGAACAAATTCCTGCAAGCCGCCATCGCCCAAACCCTGGCTACATTCAACTGGGATCACCTCTACATTGGCGGCGGCAACACCAAAAAGATCGATTTCATCTTGCCCGAGAACGTCAGCATCGTCTCGAACGAAACGGGGCTGCTGGGCGGCGTGGCGCTGTGGCGGGACTGGAGCTAAAGGCACTTCGCCTGGATTCGTTCAAGTCTCGCAGTGCCGACTCGGATTCGTTTATAAACGATAATTCCTGGCAATGAAAGACAGAACCCATGAAGAAGCCACGGCGGAGCTTTTCAAAGAAGACCCTGCCTACGCGATTGAGTTGCTGAACAACATTCTCGAAGCCGGAGAACAGGGCGAGTTGCTCATCGCGTTGCGACAGATGACCAAGGCCTTTGGGGGCGTGCCGGCCATAGCCGAGAAGGCGCAGTTAAATGCAACCCAGCTTTACCGCACTTTGTCCGAACAGGGAAATCCGGAACTCCGGAGCCTGTCCGCCATCCTCAAAGCAATGGGCTTGCGTCTTGCAGTGAAGCGGAACCGCGCAGCTTAAGTGCGGGTAGCGGCAGGCTCCAGAGCGTTCGGAATTGAGTAGGACCAAGCCATCCCTCAATGATGGAATCCAGTGCCATCCACCGTTGGATTGAACCCAGGCTGCGTGGCAAACCATTCAAGATGGCGCTTGATGTCGCGCACCAGCATGCCGGCCAGATCGTGCGTGAAGCCGTTGCGGATCACCGCCCGCTGCAGAATCAGATCCTGCCGGTTCGCGGGCATTTTGTAGGTCGGCACCTGCCAGCCTCTGTCGCGCAACCTGTCTGACAAATCGTAGAGAGACCAGTTACATTTCTCGGGTTCCTTCAAGGTCCACGCGATCACGGGGAGGTCGTGACCCGTGGAGAGGATCTTGAAGGGCCCGAGATCCGCGATCTGTGCGGCCAGGTCAATGGCTACTTCCTGGCATGCCTGGTGAATCTCTCGATAGCCCGACTTGCCGAGTCGGATCAGGTTGTAATACTGCGCCACAATCTGGCTGGCGGGGCGGGAGAATTTGATGGCCAGGGTAGGCATGGCGCCGCCGAGGTAATCGACGCTGAAGATCAGATCCGGATCGAGGTCCGCCGTCTCCCGCCAGACGATCCAGCCAACACCGGGGTAGACGAGGCCGTATTTGTGACCGGAGGTGTTGATGGATTTGACGCGTGGCAATTGGAAATCCCAGACCAGGTTAGGCTGCAGGAACGGCGCAACAAAGCCGCCGCTGGCACCGTCCACATGGATGGGAATGTCGAGGCCGGTCTTCTCCTGGAGCCGGTCAAGCGCTGCGCTGAGCGCCACAACGTTCTCATAGTGGCCGGTAAACGTGCTGCCAAGCACGCAAACGACACCAATCGTGTTTTCGTCGCAAGCTGCGGCGGCGCGCTCCGGGTCGGTAATCACCTCATTGCCTTCGAGAGCCACCTCGCGGGCCTCGACATCCCAGTAGCGGGCGAACTTGTGCCAGCAGACCTGGGTGTTGGAGCCCGTAACCAGGTTCGGCGTGTCGGCTGCCTTACCCAGCTTCTTCATCTTCTCCCGCCAGCGCCACTTCAGTGCCAGACCGCCTAACATGCAGGCTTCGCTTGATCCAATGGTCGATGTCCCGATGGTGGTCTCAGGGTGCGGGGCATGCCAAAGCTCGGCCAGCATGTTGACGCAGCGCATCTCCAGCTCAGCGGTCTGGGGATACTCGTCCTTGTCGATCATGTTCTTGTCGAACGTTTCAGACATGAGCAGCGTGGCTTCGGGCTCCATCCAGGTGCCGCAGAACGTGGCCAGGTTGAAGCGCGAGCTGCCGTCGAGGATGAGTTCGTCGTGGATCAGGTTGTAGGCGGTGCTGGGCTCCATGCCGTTATCGGGAATCGAGTGGCGGGGGGATTGACCGAGGAGCTGTTGGCGCGCATACATGGGGCGGACAGAATCGAGGTCGTGGTGTTTGCGGACGGGGCGCGGAGCGGGAGTGTCAGTCGACATAGGGATGCAGATCCTCCGGAGTCCTCATGGTAGACGTGGGACTTGGGATTCGTATATCAAATATCGGCGAATCGTTCGAATGCTGATCGATTGCAACGATATGAATGAGATGAATATCAATTTAGATCCGGCAACCAGCTCGAGCGACCGAAACACCTTTGTCCTGTAACAGGGCACGACTCCAGTCGTGCCGCAAGCTGCCAAAAAAAGAGGCTGGGCTTCAGCCCCTGCGGAACTCCCTGTTGCACGAAACCGCCCATGATGCCACCTGCGGGAGCTGGCTTGATCTTCATCATGAATGAAGGGGAGGCCGAAGCTATGGCTTTGGACGGGTGGCCTTGAACGCGCCATCGTACGCGGTGAACTCCCAGGTGCCGATGAGTACGCCGGTGTCATCGAGCTTGCCCACCAGCTTGAGCGGCGCGGTCTGGCCAGACTCTTCGGAGGTCGTGGTAAAGCTCAGGTCCATCTTGCCGTCCTTGAAGGTGCCGGCCACATCGACTTTGCCTCCCCATTTGCCGGTCACAGTGCCGTCCGCGGCGACGGTGAATTCAGCATCGATCTCCCGGTCCCCTCCCGGCGTATCCATGACAAAGTGCCACTTGCCATTGATGCCGGTATTTTGAGCATTCGCGATTTGCGCGCCTATGAACAGGCAGACCATTGCCGCTGCAACCACCAGAAATTTCTTCACGCTTTCTCTCCTTGCCCGCAGGCCTTGCATCGATCTCTTTGAACCACGAACAGCCGTTAGGATCGTACCGGCCAGCCACTTGAATTGCTGGCTCGGCCGCAGGCCGAGTCCGGTGCAAGCGCAAGTGTACCGCATCAAAGGGAGTGCCGATTCCATCACCCTCAACTCTTTTCCGGCGCCTTCAGGCCCAACTCGCGCATGGCGACTTGCAGGTCGGCCCAGGCTTCTTTCTTCTGACGCGGATCGCGGAGAAGATAGGCCGGATGATAGGTGACGATGAGCTGCATACCGCGAAACGCATGCACGCGGCCGCGCAGCCCCGCCAGAGGCTGCCGCTGACCTAACAGATAGGTTGCCGCAGTGGCGCCCAGAGCGACCAGCACCTGGGGGCGCACAACATCGATCTGCCGAAAGAGAAACGGCGAGCAGGTATTGGCTTCATCGGGCTCGGGCGTCCGGTTGCCCGGCGGCCTGCATTTGACCACATTGGCGATGTAGACCTCCTCGCGCTTGAGGCCCATGGCCGCGATCATGTTGTTGAGCAGCTGCCCGGCTTTGCCGACAAAAGGCAAGCCCTGCGCATCTTCGTCCGCGCCGGGCCCCTCACCGACAAACATCAGGCGCGCAAAGGGTGAGCCGTCACCGAAGACTACCTTGTTGCGGCCCGAGTGGAGCGCGCAGCGGGTGCAGTCGCCAATCTCTTCGCGGATCAGTTGAAGGGCTGCTCCGCGTTCGGCGGCGGGAATGACGGCGGCAATATGCGGGGGCGAGGAAATGGACCTGCGTGCGGAAATTGGAGCGTCCTCCAGTGTTTGGGTGGTCTGGGATGAGATGGGCCGGAAGCCCGGCTGAGGGATCGAATTCAAGGTGTCAGAAAGGAAGCCGTTTGGCGCGTCGACAGTAGGCTCTTGAGCGGCGAGGTCGTCCGGTTCAGCCGCGAGTTGGGCGAGCAGCGCGGGGTCGACCGGGCGGCGATAAAACTCGGTGAGGCCGAGGTCGCGGTAAAAGCGGACACGATCAAGCAAAGCTTCGCGGGTTGCGGGGTCGAGCGCTCGCGCCACGTTGGTCTACTCCACAATCAGTTGTCCGGTGAACGACGGCCGGGTGGCGACGGCAGCCGACTTGTCGCGGACCTGATCTTGTTTCGCTTTTTGGGCGGTCGATTCATCGGCCCATGATCTCTCCCCCTGATGCTCATCCATCTCCAGCACCATCGAACGGGGACGCCGCAGGGTGACGATCTCGTCGAGGATCCGGTCGGCAAGTTTGCGCTTGGGCATCTCAGGCAGCTCGATCGAAGTGGATAGGGTGAGAAACGTGGCTGCGTTCCTATCCGCATCGATGCCCACCGCATCGCCGGAGACATCGTTGACTACGATCGCATCCGCGCCTTTGCTCAAGAGCTTGGCGCGACCATTGGCCATCAGGTTAGTGGTCTCCGCGGCAAAGCCGACAATCAGTTGGCCGGGGCGGCGGCGGCGCACCACTTCGGCAAGAATGTCTTCAGTGGGGGCTAGTTCAAGAATGATGGAGCCGCTTCTCTTGAGCTTCTGTTCGGAGACGATCGTCGGGCGATAGTCCGCCACCGCGGCGGCTTTGATCACCAGCGTAGCCTCGGTCATGCGCTCAAGCACAATTTTGCGCATCTGGTCGGCTGTGGTGATCTTGAGCAACTCGCAGTGTGAGGGCGGGTGCAGCTCTGAAGGACCGCTAATGAGGATGACCCTTGCACCGCGACTTTGCGCAGCCTCGGCGAGGGCATAGCCCATCTTGCCGCTGGACCGATTGCCGAGAAAACGAACCGGGTCCAGAGCCTCCCGCGTGCCTCCTGCGGTGACAAGAACGATTTCGCCCGCCAGATCGTGACGGCGGCCCAGGGAGTTCAGCACCGAGTCAGCGATGTCTCCTGGTTCGGCCATGCGGCCTGCGCCGACCATGCCGCAGGCCAGATCGCCTGTTCCGGGTTCGACAACGCACACGCCTCTCTGACGCAGGATTTCAAGGTTGGCTTGCGTGGCGGGGTGCTCCCACATGTTCACGTTCATCGCCGGAGCCACTAATACCGGGGCTCGTGTGGCGAGGTACATGGTGGTGAGGAAGTCGTCGGCGATGCCGTGGGCAAACTTGGCCAGGATGTTGGCCGTGGCAGGGGCCACGATGAGCGCATCTGCCCATTGCGCCTCGCCGATGTGCTCGATGCCATTTTGCTCGCTTGCGGCTTCGCTGGAGCCATCGTCTGCACCCGCATCGTCCCAGAGGCTGCTGATGACTTTATGACCGGTGAGGGCAGAAAATGTCAACGGCTGGATGAACTTGAGGGCCGACGCCGTCATGACCACGTGGACCTCGAGCGCGTGGCGCTGCAACGCGCGCACCAGTTCCGCGGCCTTGTAGGCTGCAATTCCGCCGGAGACCCCCACCGTTACTCTCATGGCTCGATTGTAGACGGTTTCGATTGTGGGGGGGAGCGGTGCGGTTTGTGGAGATTCGGGACGGCTGCATGTGACCAGCGCCGGAGAGCGGCCAGGAATTGGCAGAAACGCTCTGGAATCTCGCGGCGGCGGTATAATTTGGGCTGTTCAATGACGCAGAAGAGCAACGCAGTCTGCCCGAGATTTCCTCGTCAAATATGATTCGATTTATGGAGAGTGTACCCGGATGCAAGGCAAGTTGGAGTTGATGCTGGGCCCAATGAGGAGCAACAAGACTGCTGAACTTTTGCGCCGCGCCGATATGCGCCGCCAGTACGCCAGCCAATATGTCATGGTTCTCAAGCCCAGTGACGACACCAAGGGGGGCCCCGGAGTGGTTGAGAGCCGCAATCCGCGCGGGCACGGCAAGATGCACGCGCTGGAATTCAAATCCAATGACCCTTGGGCTATCTTTCAGGCCATCTCTGAAAAGGAGCTTGAGATTGGCAAGCGTGTCGAATGCATCGCCATCGACGAGGGGCAGTTTGTCGAAGAGTTATTCCCGCTGACCCGGCGCCTTCTTGATGAAAACCACGATGTGCTCGTCGCCGGGCTCGACTTGGATTTTCGAGCAATCCCGTTCGGAGAGATGCTCAACCTGGCGTGGTTTGTGAATGCGTACGGGGGCAGCATCACAGAATGCATCGCTTACTGCGCCTGCGGGAACCGCGCGCTCTACTCGCAGCGCCTCATCGAAGGCGAGCCTGCGCCCTACGATAGTCCCATCAAAATGCCAGGGGATTCTTATGAGCCTCGCTGTGCCGAGCATTTTGTATTGCCGGGCCGGCCGCATTGAAGCGGCGGGCATTCTCCTTCGTTCTTGCCTGCCAGATCTTGAAAACGCTCCAGAACCCGTCCATCAAGTGCGTGGTAGTCTGAAGGTAATTACACTTAAGACCCGTTGTCCCCTTTCCTAGGCAACGATCCAGGATAACCAATGGCCACAGTGTCCGTATTAATCAATTGCTACAATTACGGCCGCTTTGTTGTGGAAGCTATCGAGAGCGCGCTTGCGCAATCTGTGCCGCCTTTGGAGATCATCGTCGTCGACGACGGCTCAACCGACGATACACCCAGAATCCTTGAGCAGCGGTACGCTGGCCACAGCGTGGTAAAAGTCCTGCGTCAGCGCAACGGTGGCCAACTGGCAGCATTCGTTCTAGGCATGGAGCAGGCCGCAGGCGACATCATCTTTCTCTTGGATGCCGACGACAAATATGAACGAAATCATATCGAGAAAGTGACCGGGGTTTTTGACGAGCATCGAGACACTGGATTCATCTTTACCGCGCATCGCAAGTTTGGCGACGCGGACGATGTAGTGCAATACGCGCCGCAGGATCTCGACCTCGGCTTTTCTGTCATCGCAGTGCTCAAAGAGCGAATCTTCATCGGCTCTATTACGTCCACACTGGCCATACGGCGCAACATCGTCCTGACTCTTTTGCCTGTGTTGCGTCAGGCTGCGCCACGCTGGCGGATTCGCGCCGATGATACCATCATTTATGGTGCCTCTCTGGCAGGGACCAAGAAGTACTATCTAGCCGAGCCGACAGTTCTCTACCGGATTCACGGGAACAATTGCCTGTTCGGCCAGCAAGGATCGACTGAAGAATTCTACTCGCATGGGCTCCGCCGCGACACGGTCTTTGAACTTCTCGCCAACCACCTTGGTCTCGGCGCATCTGTGCGCATGCGCGTTGTTTGGGAGTTCCTCTCCATCAAGCAGCCAACACGCAATCACTATCGCGTTTACGTCCGGCTCAACAATCGGATTCATCAGTCATTGCTCGAATGGCTGAAGGCACGCATCAAGATTTATTTGCATTACAAACGCAATCGACCCGCGTGGGATATCTCCACGCCGGCCGATTTTCATGGATAAATTGACAGATCGATAGCAGGATTGGATACCCGGAGCTTCCCGCGAATCCCCGGTTGCGTGATTTCGTGCCGGTAAATCACGTCGCGGGCAGATTAAGTAAAATCGCGTCCCACCCTTTGTGAAAAAGCCCAGCCAGGCAATGGCAGATGAAGCAGCGCGACAGCCGTCTAAGAGTTGATCCTGCTGTCAATGAGCAGTGTTCAAGGACGCAGGAGTGGCTGCGTTAGGGTAAGGCTCTACCTGCTCCTGCCCTGACCGAGGGTCGAACGTCAAGAGCAGGGCCGTCCGATCAGGGTAGTAGTTAAGCAGAGCAACATTCTGTTCCTGCCCCAGGTCGTGCGCAAAAACAACCCGCTGATGATCGATATCGGCGCCGTTGTAAACCCACTCATCGTCCACTCTCCAGTCTGGATAGGGATAGCGGACAATCACCAACTGTTGCCGGTCCAGCGCTGAAAGCCGTTGAATGAGCGAGGCTCGACGCTGAGACCAATCGCCGTATGCATCTGCACTCCCACCTTGCGCAGCGACTGGTGCAACTCCATCGCTGTTGGAAGGCGCGGAGGCTCGATGCAACAACCCAGGCAGGTGAGCCCAGAGGGTGATGAAGTGAGACGGAAGGGTAATCAACACCGGAGAAAGAAGAGCCAACAGGACTAACGCCACCCCAACGCGGTATCTGTGAAGCCGCAACCTCCACGCCCGCTCCGCCCAAATCGCAATCATCAAGGCAACCGCGGCCCATGCTGGCGCGGAGTAATGCTCGGCATGGAAAGTCTCCAAAGAAAGCGCGACCAAAACAAAGCCGGCAACAATGGTCATTTTTCGGAAGACCGGATCGCGCCATGCGACAGGAACAATGAGTGTGAGCAAAAAGCTTATGCCGAGCGACAATTCAAATGTCTGCAGCGTAGAAAACAAGCCTATCCCCAGCGATTGCCACCGGGGCCCTTCTTCTTCATACTTCACAACCTCCTCTCCTCCAATTCCGTGTTCACCCGCAAGCCGCGGATGAGAGTAGGCGGGCTGAGTGTGCAAACGCTGAAACCAGAACACGGGCGCCACATCGTACTGGCGCTGGTGGACAAGATACGGCAACAGCAAGGGGTGGCCGGTAACAGCCTTGTTGTCGTAGCACGTCCACGCAATCCCGATCGCAAAGATTGAAGCCGCCGCGAAAAATGCCCGGAGGCTTCGCTTTGTCCAAATCTCCCGGGCGAAAACAAGCAGCACCACGAGCGTAAATATCCCGCCTTCAAACGGCCGCGTCCAGAAGAGAAGAAGCGCGCCAAGGGCGAAGACGGCCCCCGCGAGCGCCGTCTGTTTCGCCCGGTAAATCCCAATGCCCAAAAGCACAAGCGCGCCTCCGCTTGCGGCTACCGAACCGCCCCAATAGGAATATGTCCAATACATTCGCCCCGAAAGGCACAGCCCAAACATCGCCGAGACCGCCAAAGCCCACCGGCCCGGTACCCAGGCAAACAGCATCACGCAGAATGTGAACAGCATCAGCGCGTTCCCGATCAGAACTCCATAGAAAGCGTCTCCGAATATTCGCTGCCCGAGAGCCAGAACCAGTGCTTGCCCCGGCGGATACTTCGACGCGTATGTCG
>Ga0302319_10022816_pt1 | contig 11202 bp, 9 predicted proteins | sample Bog_T0_2_FD_203319 | JGI IMG/M metagenome (GOLD analysis project Ga0302319, IMG submission 203319) | Peat permafrost microbial communities from Stordalen Mire near Abisko, Sweden - Bog_T0_2 | ecosystem: Environmental > Terrestrial > Soil > Wetlands > Peat | place: Sweden: Abisko, Stordalen Mire...
CGGCCCAGCATGGCGCGGGGATCGTCCAGCAACCCGGCCGCCACGAGAGCGTTGTCGAAAACCTGCTCGGCCACCTCCCCGGCGAGCGCCGGATCGGTATGCCGGATCTTTTCGAGCTGGGCGATCATGGGGTTTTGAGGATTGAGTTCGAGATCGGGTTTGGCGTCGAGCGACGGTCCTCCCTCCCGGTTCATCATCTTCATCACGCGCCGCATGCTCGAGGTGAGATGCGCGTCGCTGTCCACGACTACCGCCGGGCTGCCGACGAGCCGCCGTGAGACGCGCACTTCCGCGACCCGATCGCCGAGACGCTCCTTCACGAAATTCGCGAGCAGGCGCCCCTCATCCTCGGAGAGGGTGGCCGCCGAGGGTTCATCGAGTTTCAAATCGGCTTTTTCGGCGGCCACCAGACGCTTCTTGTCGAACTCCCGCAGGTGCTCCATCACGAACTCATCCTGCGGCGCGAAGAGGAAGAGCACTTCGTACTTCTTTTCACGAAACACCTCGAAGTAGGGACTGGCCTCCGCGGCTTCGCGATTGGGAGCAATGAGGTAATAGATCTCCTTTTGATCCTCGGGCATGCGCGAGACGTAGTCCGTGAGCGAGGTGTTCTTGCCCTTATCGGCATGGGAGGATTCGCAGCGCAGAAGCCTGGCCAGGGCCTCGCGGTGCGACCAGTCGTTCGCGACGCCTTCCTTCAGGCAATGGCCGTGTTCGGCGTAAAACCGATCGTATTTTTCGGGATCCGCTTTGGCTTCTTCGTCGAGCCACTTGAGGACGCGCTTGGTGAGCACCTCATTCAGCTTCCGCAGGAGCGCGGAATCCTGCATCGTTTCGCGGGAGATATTCAGCGGGATGTCCTCGCTATCCACGATGCCGCGCAGAAAACGCAGCCACTCCGGAAACAGGCCTTTCGCCTTGGGCTGGATAAGCACTTTCCGGCAATAGAGATTCACTTCGTTTTCGCCCCGCGTCAGCGTGAGGTGCTCGTAGCTCTTGCTCGGGACGAAGAGGAGCGAGCGAATGCTCAGCGGCGCGTCCGCGGCGAAATGCAGATGATAGAGCGGCGCCTCGGAATCGTGCCCGACAAAGCGGTAGAATTCGTTGTAATCGTCCGCGGTGATCTCGTTTTTGTTTTTGGTCCAGAGCGCCTGGGCCGTATTTACGGTCTTCCCGTTCAATTCGATGGGGAAGGGGACGAAGTTCGAGTAGTGCTTGATGATCTGCTCGATGCGCGATTCCTGGGCGAATTCCGTATCCTTGAGCTGGACCACGATTTTCGTGCCGCGCGAAAGTTCGGCGGCGGGCTCGATGTCATAGCCGGTGCGGCCGTCGCTCGACCACATCCAGCCGGACTCCGCAGGCTGAGAGGAGCGCGTGAAAACGGTGACTTTTTCCGCGACCATGAAAGCGGAATAGAAACCGACGCCAAATTGCCCGATGAGATGGGTGTCGCCCTTGCTCGCCTTGACCTGCTCGAGGAACGCCTTGGAACCGGAGTGGGCGATCGTGCCGAGGTTGTCGATCAATTCCGCGTGGGTCATGCCGATGCCGGCGTCGGTGAAGGTGATGGTCTTCGCCTGATCGTCCGTGGCGACGGAGATTTTCAGGGCGGCCTCGGGTTCAAAGATCTGCTCGCCGGAGGTCTGGAGGAATTTCAGCTTTTCGGTGGCGTCGGCGGCGTTGGAAATCAACTCGCGGACGAAGATCTCTTTATCGGTGTAAAGCGAGTGGATGACGATTTCGAGCAATTGCGCGATTTCGGCCTGGAAAGCATGTTTTTCTGTCGTGGACATAAGCGGAGTATTTTACCGAAGAGGACTGCGCGGGGGCAAGGACTGGCGTCATTTTTATATTCGCCGCGTCCAAATTCTTCGCAAATGCGTAATTCGCTTACACCACCAGTCCCGTTTCCCTCCATTTTCTGTCTGCCATGATCGAAGAATCTCTTCAGGAACAAGCCGCGCTTTACGCCTCGGGCGCGTTTTCCGCGCGCGAGCGCGAACAATTCGAATCCACGTTGGAGTTTCATCGCGGCCTGCCTGAACTCGTGGCGGAACTGGAGGAAGTCTCCGCCGCACTGTTGGTTGCGACGCTGCCGGCCCGGCCCCCTCGGCCGTCGGCCGAACTGGAGGCGCGTCTTCTGCGGCGGTTGCGCGCTTGCGAGCAATTCGCCGCGCGCGTGACCGCCACCCCCCTCCCGGCAATGACGAAATCAGAATGACGAATGACGATTTGGAGGGCGTCATCCGGCTGAGAAATCTGTCATGATCTCAAGAGGCGCACGAATGGAGGTTCGCAAAAGGTTCGCAAAAGGTCCGCAATACCATGCGAATGCGTCCGCGCAGATCTCCGGATCGTCATTCCGTCGCAGCAGTCAGCGGTCAGCGCGTAATGCTGACCCAAGTCCCAATCGGCGCATCCTTGAACAGCCTTCTGGCCGCTTCGCCGGGCAGGCGAATGCATCCGTGCGAGGCGGGCCGGCCCGTGACGTAACCTTCGTGCAGGCCGAAGGCCTGGAAGCTGAGCCGCATGAAAAACGGCATGCTGGCGTTGTGATAGAGCGTCGAGTGATGCTCGAGATGCTTGTCGGTGATGACGTACTCCCCGGTCTTGGTGTCGAAGCCCGCCCGTCCGGTCGAGATCTCCGTGGAGAGGATTTGCACGCCATCCTTGATGAAGGTGGCGCGTTGATTACCGAGGGATATTTCGATTCGCGTCTCGTCGCGGCTCGGAGCGTTGCCAAGGAGAATCTGCAGGGCGTCGGGGCTTTCCGCCCACGCGGCGAAGTAGAGCGGGTAGTAGTGCGATTTAGTGGTGAGAAGGTTTTTCCTGGCCCCGTTTTCGAGGAGTATCTTGATGCATTCGACACGGTTAAGACCGGCGGCGACATCCAGCGGGGTCATGCCCGGTTCGCGTTCCACGTAGAAGCGGACGAAATTCGCGGGCAACAGATCGTGATATACGGCATCGCCCGGTTTGGTGAGGATGACGTTCGGATCGGCGCCGCAGTCGAGCAGGGTTTGCAACTGCTGCCGGTCGTCGCGGGCCACGGCGTAGGCCAGGAGCGGCTGGGAAGCGTCGTCCGGCGCAGGGCAGCCGGCAAACTTTGAAAGCAGGAGCTTGCCGAATGGAATATCGCGCTGGGTCAATGCGGAAGCGAAGGCCGCTCGCGCCGTGGCATCCCAGGGGACCTGCCCGGACTGCCTCGTGAGCACGAGGTCGATGATGGCCCGGTCATTCGTCTCCAGGGCGAGGCTCGCGGGAGTGCGGCCATCCCGAGTAGGCCCGGGCAGCGGCACGCCGGAGTCGAGAAGCTGTTGTAAAACTGCGGCTTGGCGCGCCGCGATGGCGTAGTGGCAAGCGGTGCGGCCATTTTCATCCGCGGCCAGGGGATCGGCGCCGTGATCCCGCATGGCATTCAGCATGGAGATCTGGCCGGCGGTCGCCGCGGCCAGCAGCGGGGTGACGCCGTGTGGGTCCGCCTTTTTGGGATCCGCCCCGGCTTCCAGGAGTCGAGATACGAGATCCCAATCGTGGGAGAGCGCTGCGGCCAGCAAAGCGGTATGGCCATCGGCGTCCGTGGCATTGGGGTCGATTCCGGCGGCCAGATACAGGTCGATGAGAGGATGGTGCCCGGAGATGATCGTCCGGATGAAAGCCTCTCCATTCGCCGGAAACCCCAGCATATCCAATTGCTGCGTAGCGCGCTCTTTCTCCGAGAGACGCGCCTCGATCGTGGGCGGTTTGCCGTTGGAAGGGACCGCCGGCTGTTCGGCTGAGGCCAGGGAACAGCAAAGCAGACCCGCGCTCCAGACGGTGCGCAGGGTCCCACAGACTCGCATTCCCATAAACCTGGAGGTAGGCATCGCGGCGAAATAACCGAAAGTGAGTATATATGAAGTTTCCTTAATTTGCGACTGTTTTCCTGTTGAATCCGGTTACAATTGGACTTTCCCGGCGGACGCGGCCTGGGACGATTCGTCGGAGGGCCATTGATAATGAGACCTTTAAGTTTCATGCCGGTCTCCGTGGTGGACGCCGCCACTTTGCGCTTTTAGAGTAAATCCCGCTTATGCTTCCCTGGTTTCAGAATCAGTTTCCACTTTACCTCGCGCCGATGGCCGGGGTGACGGATACTATTTTTCGGCGGCTCTGCAAGGAGTATGGCGCGGATGTGATGGTGACGGAGTTTGTCTCCGCCGAAGGGGTGTTTCGACGCAACGAGCGCACTCTGGAGTATCTGGAATTCGAAGATATCGAACGACCGCTCGGCGTGCAGCTCTTTGGTGGCGACCCCGAACATTTGGGGGAAGCCGCCAGGATGATCATGGATTGGAAGCGCCCGGATTTCATCGACCTGAATTTCGGCTGCCCCGTCAACAAGGTGGTGTCAAAGAATGGCGGATCCTCGTTGCTCCGTGATTGTCCGCTCCTGGCGCGCGTCGCGCGGGCCGTGGCGCAGGCCGTCGCCCCGCATCCGGTGACGGCCAAGATTCGTATCGGCTGGGACGCGAAGACCATCAATGCCTACGCCACGGCTCGCATTCTCGAGGACTGCGGGGTGCAGGCTCTGGCGGTGCATGGCCGCACGAAAGAGCAGGGGTACCGCGGGGAGGCGGATTGGGACGTCATCGCGCAGGTGGCCGCCGCGGTGAAGATTCCGGTGATCGGAAATGGGGATATCGCCAGCGCCATGGATCTGGAACGGCGCAGGGCTTCCGGCATTCGCGGGGCGATGATTGGACGCGCGGCGATGGGCGCGCCCTGGATTTTTCGGGAGTTGAAGCGCCGCGCCTCTGATGGAAGCCCTCCGCCCGTTCCGCCTTTGGAGGAGCAATGGGGGCTGATCCGGCGGCATTGCCATCTCCACGCGGAAAGACGCGGCCATGAAGGCTCCGCCATGCACTCGATGCGTTCGCGCTTGATGGCTTATTCCCGGGGCATGCCGGACGCGAAGGCCCTGCGCGCCAGGTTTTCACACGTCGCGAGCCTGGCCGAGTTGGATGAAATTATCGCCGCCCATCTCGCTGCGGTCGAAGCGGAGCGGCCCTTGCAGAATGCCGCCATCGCCTTATCCTGACCCCCTCATGACCACTGCCGCCGCCAGCGAGATCAAATTCAAGATCGGAAACGAAAAGCTCGTGAAGGTGACGGACAAAGCCGGCGCCAAGCTGACTTCGCTCCTGACCCGTCAGGGCAGGCCGCAGGGCGCCCTGCGGGTGGCGGTCATTGGCGGCGGTTGCTCCGGGTTGCAGTACAAGATGGATCTCGTCGATGGACCGGCCAACCGCGACATTATTGTCCAATCCTCCGGGGTCCGTGTCGTGATCGATCCCAAAAGCGCGCTCTTCGTCAGCGGATCACTGCTCGACTACAGCGATGATTTGCAGAAGGGCGGCTTCAAGGTGACAAACCCGAATGCCGAGGCGCACTGCTCGTGCGGCGAAAGCTTCAGCGCGTAGAAATTCCCCAGGCTTCGATGCCGCGGTTGTCCGGATTTCCCCAGACCGCGATTTCAGTGAATCTGCACCCAGCGCAAAGCCGGGGTGGGGCCATCTGTCACCGAAAGTTTTACGCTGACGTTCCCGTGATCGGTGTTCGCGTAAATGGTCGCGGCGGGAAGAAGTGAGATCTCCTTTCCGAATAACACGCGTTTCATTTCGGCGATCGGGGTGCGCTGGCCGTTGCCCGTGGTCACATAAAAGACGTTTTTCCCGGAGTCGAAGAGGACGCCAGGCAACTCAAAGGTGAAGGTGTTTTCCTGTTGAGGATTGGCTTCATACACGTAGTTGGCGTTGCTGAAGCTGATCACCGCGGTCAGCTTCTGCTGACCGGCGTTCCAATGCAGCCCCTTTCTGGAGATCGTGGCGTCAGAGCGCGTCTGGCCCTGATTGGGGCTGATGATCGTGAGCGTCTCGGCCTGCGATTGGCAGATCATGGTGACGGCGAGGAGCGCCACGATCAACGGAATGGATTTTTTCATATCGAGACCGTGATTGAGGAGCCAAAGTCTCCCGGCGTAAAGTGAAAACTCGGAAACTCTTATCCAATGGCGAAGCCTCCGCCGGATCGGTCCCGGCGGAGGCTTTTATTTCGGCTCGTTGAGATCTTGGCCAAGCGCCAACGCTTTCACCTGCTTAGTGAATATCTATCCAATGACGATTCGCATTGGGCTCGCCCGTCACGAGTTTGACCGATACATTCCCGTGAAGCTGCTGCGCGTAGATCGCGGCTCCCGGCAGGAGCTGGATTTTCTTTCCAAAGAGCACCGTAGTGAATTTGGCGATCGGCGTGCGCTGGCCGTCTTTCGACATGGCGAAAAACAGATTGTTGGCCTGGTCATAACGGACGCCCGGCAGCGAGAATGCCAGCGTGTCGTCATGGGGATGCACTGCCGGCGACTCGTAATTCTTATTACTGTAGGTAATAATGGCGGTGAGCCTCTGATCACGCGCGTTCCAATGGAGCCCCCGGCTTTCGATAGAGGCCGACGCATGCGTCTGACCTTGATCGGGGCTAGTGAGGACTACTTGAGTAGCCTGCGATTGGCAGGTCAGTGTGATGGCGATGAGCGCGGCCATCGAAGCGGTTAGTATTTTCATTTCAATAATCCTTTCGCGGGTCGGGAACGTCATAAGCGTATAATGAGGGAATCTTAATTTGTGACTCATGTGCTTAGGGTTCTATCCCTCACGACAGCGGAAGCCTCCGACTGGTAAGGCCCAGTGGGAGGCGTTTGTTTTGGCTCGCTGAGAGGTCGGCGAAACGCCAACGGTTTGAACTGCTAGTGCATATCTATCCAGTGCAGGTTCGGGTCGGGTTCGCCCGTCACGAGTTTGACCGATACATTCCCGTGATTTTGCTGCGCATAAACTGCGGCTCCAGGCAGGAGCTGGATTTTCTTTCCAAAGAGCACCGTGGTGAATTTGGCGATCGGCGTGCGCTGGCCGTCCTTCGACATGGCGTAAAAGACGTTGTTCGCCTGGTCAAAGCGGACGCCGGGCAGCGCGAACGCGAACGTGTCGTCATGGGGATGCACTACCGGCGACTCGTAATTCTTATTGCTGTAGGTGATGACGGCGGTGAGCATGTGATCACGCGCATTCCAATGGAGCCCCCGGCTTTCGATCGAGGAGGCCGAATCGATCGTCTGGCCTTGATTGGGGCTTGTGATGACAACTTGAGAGGCCTGCGATTGGCAGGTCAGTGCCAATGCGACTATTGCCGCGATTGATGAAGCTAGTATTTTCATACCTAAGTATCGCACTTGCGAGGCCTTAGGCACGCAATCTCAGCAGATTTTAATGCAATATTAATATACCATTCATCCGAGGCGGTCATGGATCTGGAGCGCGTCGAACGATCGCCTTGGCGAATCACGAAGAGTGCGACAGAATGGCGCAATAATAACACACAATAATCACGTGTGCCGGGTCGCAAAAACGCGTGAGCCAAATGCGGCGGATGGCCCTGTTCCGCGATTTCCGATGCGGTTTTTACGATTGACGCCGTGGCGTCGGAACTGCGAGGAATGGGGCGCAAAGCGTTATGAAAAGATCCACGAGCAAATCCGAGGGCAAGGGCCGCGTGGATCAGGCGGCCCGCAAGGTTGCAAGCGCAGCCGTGGAGACGATCCTCGTGGTGGATGACGAGCCGGATGTCGTTCAGATGGTGTCTCTCCCGTTGCGGCAGGCGGGTTTCAACGTGGTTTCCGCGGAAGACGGGGCCGTCGCGATCGAGAGCGTGCGCTCTGTCGCCCCGGCCGTCATCATTTTGGATCTCATGCTGCCGTCGTTGACGGGATTCGAAGTTTGCAAACTTCTCAAGGACAGTTCGCAGACCGCGGATATCAAGATCATCATGCTGACCGCGAAACATGAGGAGGTCGATCGCCTCGTCGGATTCGAATTGGGCGCGGACGACTACGTCACCAAGCCGTTCAGCCCAAGGGAACTCGTGCATCGCGTCAAGTCCGTCTTGCGGCGCGTCAATGGGCGGCACGAGCGCGAAGTGGTGTCGTTGGGGCCCATCAGAATCGATCATTCCCGATGCTGCGTGTACGTGAACGATGCGCCCGTGTCCCTCACGCGGAAGGAATTCAAATTGCTCTCGCTCCTGGCTGAGCATCCGGGAAAGGTCCAAAGCCGTGAGAATCTGCTGCTGGAAATCTGGGGGGATGAAGATGCGATCGACAGCCGCAGCGTGGATACGTATTTCAAGCGTCTGCGCACGAAGCTTGGCAGCGCGGCGGAGTGCGTGAAGACAGTTCACGGGTTCGGATATCGGATCGCGGTGCAGAATTAAAAAGCCGATTTGCGGCGATCCGCGGGCGCCCAATTCCGGCGATTTCGATGCCCGCGGCGGCGTCGTCCCGCGGCCAGGGATGCGGCGTAACCGAGCAAAACGCAGCGGCTTGCGACCCGGTTGCATGCGGGAATTACGGAGGTGAAGGATTTACAGGCTTGTTGCCAGAGTGCCAGCAAATTGCCGCATCTGGTCGCTATGGTGGCAGCGCTTCGAAAAAGCTCCGGTGAGCCATCGCAGGAGTCGTATCGGGGCAGCCCAACAACACCAAACTACCAAGGAACCAATCCCCATATTATGAAGAGACAAATACTGACCGGCGCGATCTCAGCCGGTTTTGTCGTGGCCTGCTGCGGCACGGCCAGGGCGCAGGATAGCGACGCCGCCCGATTGCAGAAGCTGGAACAAGCGGTGACCCAGCTCCAGGCAGAGAATCAGCAGCTCAAGGGTCAAATCCAAACCGAAGCCGCCGGTCCGATGACGGGCGTGCCGGAAGGGAAATTCGATATTTCACAATCGGTCACGTCGATCCAGCTCTTTGGAGAGCTGTTGATTCGCTACTTTATGAACGAAGGCGCAGCCGGCGGAAGAGACGCCGGGGACGTCGGGCAGGAAGACCGGTTGCGTTACCGCCTGCGGCTTGGCACAAACATCAAGGTGGCGGACGGCTGGTCCATGGGCGTGGTTCTGGAAACGAACAGCGCGGCTCGTTCCGCCAACGTGACGCTCGGAAACGGCGGCATCAACGACGGCGCCTTCGCCAAGGGCAACGTTGGAAACGGTGTGACATCTGGAATTAACACGACGGCGGTCTCATCGATTGCCACGACGAACAGCGCTTTCGTCACGGCCGTTCCCACCGTCACTGTCAGCAAGGCCGGAGTGGTCACTGTCACCGGAAAGACGACGACCGGCAAGGCGATCACCGGCGTGACCGACAAGACGGCTACGCTCGTCAGTGGCAAAACGAACTTCCAGGATGCCATCTTTGTTGGACAGGTTTTCCTGAAGTACCAGCCCTTTGATTGGATGACGATCGAGGCGGGCAAATTCCGGCCGAATCTCGTGGCCACTCGCATGATTTGGGACGCGGATATCTGCCCCGAAGGTCTCGGCGAGAATTTCCTGTGGCATTTTGGCGATACCGGCGCGCACGGCCCTGCCGGCCCCACTGGAGATGGAAAAGAGAGCAAGATGGTGACGCCGCCGCCTCAAGGCATGTCCTTCGACCTGTTCGCGAACTTCGCGCAGTACGTCTATGACGACGGCGGCTTCGAGAATGCGTTCAATTCCGGCAATGGCACGGCGGCTTCTCCGCTGACGCAAAATGCCAATAGCACGAGCAACTGGCTGCTCGGCTTCCAGGCAGGCGGCAAGGTGAACTTCACACCGACGACCTACTTCCAGGTTGCGCCGACCTACTACTGCTACACCCAGGGCGGATCCTGGTCGAATTCCGGGTTCTTCAACGGCGACAGTCCGCTGGTCATCGTCAACAAAAATGCCGCCACCGTGCTGAATTTCAATCAGACCTCCACGAATAACCTCGGGATCATCGATGTCCCGGTCGAGTTCGGGACCAAGATCGGGACTCTCCCGGTCACGGTTTTTGGCGATTTCGCCGACAACCTCTACGCTCAAGAGCGCGCGACCAATGCCGGGCATCCCGACAAGGGAAATGAGGGCATCGCCTGGCAGGCGGGCCTCAGCTTGGGCGGGATCAAGCATAAGGGCGATTGGGAACTTCGCGGCTGGTGGCAGCGCAGCGAACAATACGCACTCGATCCGAATATCGTCGATGACGATATCTTTGACGGTCGCCTGAACATGCAGGGCATCTATGTCAAAGGCTCCTATGCTTTGGCGGATGCGGTCACCCTCAGCATCGAATATTGCAACGGCCATCGCATTGACTCGGGTCTCGGCACTGCGGGAACCGGCGCGCTGGGCACCTCGGCGGGCTTCCTCTTGCAATCCGTCAACTTCGTCTACGTGAACTTTGGATTGAAGTTCTAATCAGCAACCGCGCTGAAGCAGTCGCCCGGGAACGGGGTTTGGCGCGGTGTTTTTTCTTGGGATAGGTCCCAAAGGTTGGCAAAGGAGCCCCCAAGCGTCACCAGACGTTTGGGGGCTCTCTGCGTTTTGAGTGGTCGAATGCGCAGCCGTCGATGAGAGGCCCAATCGCCATCGGAATCGGCGGGACGGGATGCGCGGAGGAATTTCCGTTCACGCGGCAGGACATACGGTCGCTCACGGACCGGCTTGCGAATCATGAAGCGATTTTAATGAAATCCTCATAGGTTTCGAAGGTGAGTCGTGTCCACTGATGCATCGCCATGCGAATCCTTCTCATTGAAGACGAACAGAAAGTCAGCCGTTTCGTGGCCCTCGGCCTGAAGGCTGAGCGGTTCGCCGTGGATACAGCCGAAGACGGGAAGAACGGGTTGCGAATGGCGACGGTGAATCCATACGACCTTCTGATCGTGGACCTGACGTTGCCGGAGATGAACGGAACGGAACTCATCCAGCAGGTGAGGAAACGGAATTCCGACGTCCCGATCCTGGTGTTGAGCGCCCGCGACGCGCTGGCCGATAAAGTGGCGAATTTTGAATTGGGCGCGGACGACTATATTACCAAGCCCTTCGCCTTCGCGGAGTTGCTCGTGCGCATCAAGGCGCTTCTGAGGCGCGGCTCCGTGAGCCGGGCGAACGTGATCTCCGTGGGGGATCTCGAGATGGACCGGGTGTCGCACCAGGTGCGGCGCCAAGGAAAGCCGATTCGATTGACCGCGAAGGAATACGCCCTGCTGGAATACCTGGCGATGAACGCCGGCCGGGTCCTGTCCCGCACGATGATCATCGAACACGTGTGGGACCAGAGTTTCGAGGGGCTGA
>Ga0302319_10022818_pt1 | contig 11201 bp, 7 predicted proteins | sample Bog_T0_2_FD_203319 | JGI IMG/M metagenome (GOLD analysis project Ga0302319, IMG submission 203319) | Peat permafrost microbial communities from Stordalen Mire near Abisko, Sweden - Bog_T0_2 | ecosystem: Environmental > Terrestrial > Soil > Wetlands > Peat | place: Sweden: Abisko, Stordalen Mire...
GCCGGAGCCTTTGCGCACTTTGCTGCTGTGCTTGCCGCGATAGAACTTCTCAAAGATGAGGGGCAGATCGTGGGCGTCGATGCCGGGACCGTCGTCGTCAACAAAGAACTCAAGCCTTTCGTTGCGGCGGCGGCTGCCGAGAGCGATGTGGCTGCCGGGTGGTGTGTAGGCGGCGGCGTTCTCAAGCAGGTGGCGGAGCACGCGGCCGATGAGATGACGATCGAGCCAGGCGGTATTGGATAACTCATCGGACGTGTTTTCGTCGATGGCGACGCGATGCGCGGCGAGAGCCTTGCGCGACTGCTCGATTGCTTCTTCAAGCAGCGCGCGGGGCTGTATGGGGGCCAATTTTACCTCGACGGCATTGGCTTCGATCTCGGCCATCTCCACGGCTTCGCCGATGAGCAAGTCGAGGCGCGCGGATTCTTCGTCGATGATGGAGACCATGTCCTGGCGGGAGACTTCGTTCATCTGTGGCGAGCGGAGCAGGGTGGTTGCGGCGGCGCGGATGGACGTGAGCGGGGTGCGCAGCTCGTGAGTGAGCGAGTCAGTGAGCGCGGTGCGCAGGCGCTCGCTTTCGCGGGCGGCTTCAGCGCGTGCCGAGGCCTCAAGAGCGGTGGAGCGGGCGATGACGGTGGCAACTTGCGCGCAGACCGCGGTGCTGACCTCTCGCGAGAGGCCGGCAGGACGCCAGGCGATGGCGCCAACGGCGGTCATGCCGAGCATGAGCGGCCGAGCGGTGAGGTTACCGGGAATGACGAGGGTGGGATTGTGGCCTTGCGTCATGGCGCGCAGGCTGGCCTGGATGCTCATGGGCAGCTCAGAGGTTGAAGAGTAGAACCGATCGGTATCGCAGACGTAGAGGATCACGCCGTTCATGGAAAAAGTGCGATCGACGATGAGGGGCAGATCGCGCAGCAGGGCTTCAGCATCCTCGTGCAGCATCATCTCCTGGCTGAGGGAGTAGAGGCGCTCGACATCTTCGCGGCGCTGCTCGGCGCGGCGGGTTTGGCGCCGTGCCACCTCTGCCACGCGGCCGACGACGGCGCAACTGACCATGAAGCAGACCATGGCGACCCACTGCTGCGCGCCGGTAATGCGCAGAGTTCTGAAAGGGGGCAGAAAAAAGTAATCGAAGAGAAGGGAACAGAGGATCGCGACAAGCGCGGCCAATGCGGTGCCGGCTTGAGCGGCGAACCAGACCACGATGGCGAGATAGACCAGTCCCGCGGTGGTGGAGTTTGCGCCCAGAGCGACAAGCAGCGCCGTAGCGCAAGCTGCGGTAAGGATTGCTCCGAGCCATTGCGCCGCGCGCCGCGCGTGATCCAAAGCTTCCATTGTATGGCCTCAAGTGATGATACCTTCGCCGCGCGGATGATGTAATCTTCCAACGAAAGAAGATTACATGCCATCCAGAATTCTAGTGATCGACGACGAACCGCAGATTACGCGCGTACTGCGCGCCGCGCTCTCGGCACAAGGGTACGACATCCGCACGGCCAACGATCCTGAGGAAGGGCTGAGGGTGTTTAAAGACTGGCCGCCGGACCTGGTGATTACCGACCTGATGATGCCGGGGATGAGCGGCGTGGAGGTTTGCCGGGCGATCCGCGTGCAGGGGCCGACGCCGGTGTTGATATTGTCAGTCCGCGAGCACGAGCGCTCGAAGGTGGAGGCGCTGGATGCGGGCGCAGACGATTACGTAACCAAGCCTTTTGGCATTCAGGAGCTATTGGCGCGGGTTCGCGCACATTTGCGCCGCGCGCCGGAACGCGGCACGGCAGCGATTGAGGCGGGAGACTTTGTGATCGACGTCAACGCGCACTCGGTGACCGTGCAGGGCAAGGCGATTCACCTGACGCCGAAGGAATTCGATTTGCTGCTGCACCTGGCGCGCAATGCCGGCAGGGTGATGACGCAGCGTGTGCTGCTGACCGCGGTGTGGGGCGCGCAGTCGGCGCACCAGCCTGAGTATCTGCGCGTATTTGTGGGGCAGTTGCGCAAGAAGCTCGAGGCCGAAACGGGAAAGCAATATATACAGACCGAGCCGTGGATCGGGTACCGCTTTGTTCCCGAAGGGGAAAGCATAGGCGAAGAGTAGGTTTTTAGACCGCGCGGTTTTGCAGCTTGGGTTTGTGTTATCCCCGGTCCCCAACAGCGAGGGGCCGGACTCCCAGTTTCGGTGGTTGATTGAGATGTCGATCAGCCGCTGTGCTATCCCACCCTTTCACGATAAGACTGTGAAAGGATCGGGCACCCGCTCGCATTGGTTGATCGAGGTGTGGCCGCTGCCAATCGGTCGATGCTGATCCTTATAGATTCTTTAGGAAATCTTGTTGTCACTCAAACCAGACTGAAGCCAGTATTGATCTTGGTTGCGGAAGTTGATTCCGGCCGAGGGTTTTCTGAGCGCGCAAGCAGCACCGCGATGCGCGAGACGGCTGGCGGCAGCGACGGAAGATTCCGCAATTGTTGCAAAGCAATGCCCCGGCGCAGAGCCGGATTGAACTGGGAGGATGTGAGGTCTGCGATGCAAGATCTGACCATGTTGCTTTTCACCGTTATCTTCTTTGCCGTGGCGTTTCTCTACGTCAGGGCATGCCAGAAGCTGAGGTAGACCGATGCAAATTGACGTAGTGACTGTTGTTGCGCTGGTGCTCTCTGTTCTTCTGCTGGGTTATTTGACCCTCACCCTGCTTTTCCCGGAGAAATTCTGACATGTCGACCAATGGTTGGCTTCAGTTTGCTATTTACTCGATCGTGTTGTTGGCGACGGTGCGCCCGGTGGGCATTTATCTTGCCCGAGTGATGGAAGGCGAGCGGACCTGGCTTGATCCGCTGCTGCGGCCGTTTGAGCGCCTCATCTACAAGCTGTGCGCGGTAAAAGCGGACAAAGAGATGAGCTGGCGCGAGTATGCATACGCGACGCTGGGCTTCTCGGCGGTAACGCTGGTGTTTACCTATGCGATAGAACGGCTGCAGAACTTTTTGCCGTGGAACCCGCAGGGACTGGCGGCGGTGGGGCCGGATCTGGCGTGGAACACAGCAGCCAGCTTTACCACCAATACCAACTGGCAGTCGTACACGCCGGAGACCACAATGAGCTATCTGACAGAGATGGCCGGTCTGGCGACGCACAACTTCTGGTCGGCAGCGATGGGTATTGTGGTTGCGATTGCGCTGATACGCGGCATTAAGCGCACCGGCTCGTCAACGATTGGAAATTTCTGGGTGGATATGACCCGGACGACGCTCTGGGTGTTGCTGCCGGGCACAGTGATTTATGCGCTGCTGCTGGTGGCGCAGGGCGTTCCGCAGAACCTGAGCAAGTACACGGTGGCGCATCCGCTAGAGCAGCCGGGGCAGACGCAGACGATCGCGCAGGGGCCGGTGGCATCGCAGGAGGCCATCAAGATGCTGGGCACCAACGGCGGCGGATTTTTTAACGCCAACAGTTCGCACCCGTATGAGAATCCAACACCTTTCTCGAACTTTCTGCAGATTCTCTCGATCTTTATTATTCCCGCGGGGCTGACGTACACGCTGGGGCGCGTTACAGGATCGCCGGGGCACGGATGGGCGGTGTTTGCGGCCATGTTTGTGCTGTTCGCGGCCGGATTTACGGTGTGCTACTGGGCTGAGGCACAGCCGCATCCGCTGATTCACGGGGCGCAGCAAACGCAGACCGCAACCGCGCCGGGCGGAAACATGGAGGGCAAAGAAGTGCGCAACGGCATTACCGAAAGCGCGCTGTTTGCCACCATTACCACCGACGCAAGCTGCGGCGCGGTGAATGGAATGCACGACAGCTTTACGCCGCTCGGCGGTCTGGTTCCGCTGGCCAACATCATGCTGGGCGAGGTGGTGTTCGGCGGTGTGGGCTCGGGGCTATACGGGATGCTGATCTTTGTGGTGCTGGCGGTGTTTATTGCCGGACTGATGGTGGGACGCACACCGGAGTACCTGGGCAAGAAGATCGAGTCATACGACGTGAAGATGTCGATGCTCTATGCGCTCATCTTTCCACTGATTATTCTTTCGCTTGCGGCAGTGTTTGTGATTTCGCCAAATATAGGTTTGTCGAGCCTGAACAACGCGGGGCCGCACGGACTGTCCGAAATTCTTTACGCGTTTACTTCAGCCGCGGGGAACAACGGCTCGGCCTTTGCGGGACTGAACGCGAACACGTGGTGGTACAACGTGGCGCTGGGATTCGCCATGCTGGGCGGGCGTTTCCTGATGAAGATCCCTGTGCTGGCATTGGCCGGCAACCTGGCGCAGAAGAAGAGCGTTCCGCCATCGCCGGGGACGTTCCCGGTGAACAACGCGCTATTTACGGCGCTGCTGATCGGCATTGTGCTGCTGCTGGGCGCACTGACGTTCTTCCCGGCGTTGAGCCTGGGACCGATTCTGGAACACCTGCAGATGCACGCAGGCCAGCTCTTTTAAGTAGCGCATTTTTTGGATTGCGCGGCGACGCAGGATCACCGCTGTTTGCGCTGATTTAGCGGCAGACAGCGGGAAACCCAAAGCACCGGATGGCGAGCGACTCGCCCGAGGCCGGGAGCTGAAAGCTAGAGGCTAAAAAGTCATGGCTGAAAAGAAAAGTCTTTGGAACACCGACATCATGGGTCAGGCACTGCTGGACTCGGTGCGCAAGCTCGACCCGCGGGGCATGGTGAAGAACCCGGTGATGTTTGTGGTGGAGGTGGGCAGCGTGCTGACGACGGCGCTGCTGATTGACAACACGATTCATCACCGTCCCGGCTTTGGTTTCAATCTGCAGATTACGTTGTGGCTGTGGTTCACAGTGCTGTTTGCCAACTTTGCAGAAGCTATGGCCGAAGGGCGCGGCAAAGCGCAGGCGGATACGCTGCGCAAGGCCAAGGGCGAGACCATCGCCAAGCGCTATAAGGAAGACGGCAGCTTCGAAGAGGTGATCAGCGGGGCGCTGCGCGCGGGCGACGTGATCTACGTTGAGGCCAACAGCTACATTGCCGGCGACGGCGAGGTGATTGAAGGCGTAGCGTCGGTAGACGAGTCGGCGATTACGGGCGAGTCAGCACCGGTGATCCGCGAGGCCGGCGGCGACCGGTCTGCCGTTACTGGCGGCACGAAGGTTCTCTCCGACTGGGTGAAGGTGCGCATTACATCCAACCCCGGCGAAACATTTCTGGATCGCATGATTGCGCTGGTCGAGGGCGCCTCACGGCAGAAGACTCCCAACGAGATTGCATTGAGCATTCTGCTTTCAGGCCTGACCATCGTGTTTCTGCTGGCGGTGGTTACGCTCCAGCCTTTCTCTCTTTATTCCAAGGCGCCACAGACGGTTTTTGTTCTGGTATCGCTGCTTGTGTGTCTGATTCCAACAACGATTGGCGGTCTGCTTTCGGCAATCGGCATTGCCGGCATGGATCGGCTGGTGCAGTACAACGTGCTGGCCATGAGCGGACGCGCGGTCGAAGCGGCTGGCGACGTGAACACGCTGCTGCTGGACAAAACGGGCACCATCACGCTGGGCAATCGCCAGGCAGCCGAGTTTATTCCCGCGCCCGATGTGAGCCACGAGCGGCTGGCCAACGCGGCGCAGCTCTCATCGCTCTCAGACGAGACGCCGGAGGGCCGCTCGATTGTGGTGCTGGCCAAGGAAAAATACAATCTGCGCGGACGCGACGTTTCCAGCATCCATGCGGAGTTTGTTCCTTTCTCTGCGCAGACCAGGATGAGCGGCGTTAACCTGCCGGGCACGCGCATCCGCAAGGGATCGGTGGATGCGATTTCACGCTTTCTTGAGGATCAGGGCTCGGCGCTTCCGCAGAAAGTGCGTGAGAGCGTAGAGGAGATTGCGCGACTGGGCGGCACGCCGCTTGTGGTTGCCGAAAATGCAACGGCGCTGGGCGCGATCTACCTGAAGGACATTGTGAAGGGCGGATTGAAGGACCGGCTGGCGCGGCTGCGCGCAATGGGCATCCGCACCATCATGATTACCGGCGACAATCCGCTGACGGCGGCGGTGATTGCGCGCGAGGCCGGCGTGGACGACTTTCTTGCCGAGGCCAAGCCCAAAGACAAAATGGACCTGATCAAGAGCGAGCAGGCAAAGGGCAAGCTGGTGGCGATGACCGGCGACGGAACCAACGACGCTCCCGCGCTGGCGCAGGCCGATGTAGGTGTGGCCATGAACTCCGGCACGCAGGCGGCGAAGGAAGCCGGCAACATGGTGGATCTGGACTCGAATCCAACCAAGCTGATTGAGATTGTGGAGATTGGCAAGCAGTTGCTGATGACGCGCGGTGCGCTGACTACGTTCTCGATTTCGAACGACGTGGCCAAGTACTTCGCCATCATTCCGGCAATGTTTGCCGGAGTGTTTCCGGTGTTGCAGGTGCTCAACATCATGTATCTGCACTCGCCGCAGTCGGCGATTCTCTCGGCTGTGATCTTCAACGCGATCATTATCGTCGCGCTTATCCCGCTGGCGCTTAAGGGCGTGAAGTACGAGCCCAAGCCGGCGGAGATATTGCTGCGCAACAACCTGCTGATTTACGGCGTGGGCGGCATTATCGTGCCCTTTATCGGAATCAAGGCCATCGATCTTTGCCTTGTCGCCCTGCACTTGGCGTAACAGGATTTGGCGTAGTCAGGCCTAGAGGAGCTGAAAAGATGTCGATTACAGAGACAGCACAATTGGAAACGGCCACGCACAAAGGTGCGCCGATTGCACAAGAGGTTCCGTCCGCGCATTCCATCTGGAAGACCGCGATTCTGTTCACGCTGGTGACGACGGTTCTGGTGGGCATTGTTTATCCGCTGGCGGTAACGGCGATTGCCAGCGTTGCGTTTCCGCATAAAGCAGGCGGCAGCCTGATCTTGAAGAATGGCCAGGTGATTGGCTCGGAGCTGCTGGCGCAGAGCTTTACATCGGATAAGTATTTTCATCCGCGCCCCTCGGCAGCGGGCAACGGCTACGACGCGACGTCGTCGGGCGGAACGAACCTGGCGCAGTCGAACGCCAAGCTGGTGCAGCGCATTCAGGGCGATATCGACAAGCTGGCCGCGGCGAACCCCGGCAAGCCGGTTCCGATCGACATGGTGACGACGTCAGGGTCGGGGCTCGATCCTGACATTACTCCCGACAACGCGTACTACCAGGCTGCGAGCGTGGCCAAGGCGCGCGGGCTTACGGACGAACAAGTGCGCACGCTGATTGCACAACACACTGCCGGCCGCGATTTAGGATTCTTGGGCGAGCCGCGCGTGAACGTGCTTGAACTGAATCTGGCGCTGGATGGGATTACGAAATAACTTTGGCCGCGGCTTCCCCGTGGTTTTTGACCGAGTAGTTTTGTAGCTTGGGTTCGTGCGTTCCCACCCATCGCGCGGTGTTGCTACGCGATGGATGGGGCACCCACTATCAATGCTCGATTGAGATTGAACTCACCGTTTCGCAAACAGCGACATCCCCTAGCATTCACTCCTGTGCGGGTAGGGCAAAACAGCCTTACCCGCTCTTTTTGCGTTTGGAGTTGAGGTTCTGCCTCTACACGTCTCTGCGGCCTTCGAGGGCGCGGGCCATGGTGACTTCGTCGGCGTATTCGATATCGCTGCCAGCGGGGACGCCGGTGGCAATCCGTGTGATGCGCACGTGAGATGACCGCAACGCCGCCGCAAGCCAACTGGCGGTGGCTTCGCCTTCGAGCGTGGGGCTGGTTGCAAGGATCACTTCATCCACTTCGCCGCGTTCAACGCGCGCAACCAGCGTGCCGGTGCGCAACTGGTCGGGGCCGACTCCGTGCAGCGGCGAAAGAGTGCCGTGCAGCACGTGATAGACCCCCTGATAACTGCGGGTGCGCTCGACGGTGTCAATATTCGTTGGCTCCTCGACAACGCAGACCAGACGCTGGTTGCGCGTGAGGCTGGCGCAGTAGGCGCAGGGATCGATGTCGGTGACGTTGTTGCAGACCGAGCAGAGGCGAAGGCTGGCCTTGAGGCCGCGGACCGCATCGGCGAGGGCCGTGGCGTCCTCGTCTGAGGAGCGCAACAGGTGGAAGGCGAAGCGCTGTGCGCTCTTGGTTCCCACGCCCGGCAACTTTTTTAGTTCTTCAATGAGCCGGGCCATCGGCTCGGCATAGCGTGCCACTGTGCTGCCTCCGCGAATCTGGTGTGAAGAAGAAATGCATTCAAGCTGGTTGCCTAAAATCGCCTGGCCGATTGAACCCATCCCTCAGGGCTGGTCTCTTCTGCACTCCGAGTGCGTATCGAAAGCTTAGCTTCCGATGAGGCCAGCCGTCTCATCCCATCTAAAGCCCTCTTGTTTACGGGCCTTTGCGGCATGGCTGAAGCCATGCCCTTTCAAAACCAAAAATACGTGACGGTCTCTAGTCGGTGAGCCCTGGGATCTTGAGCCCGCCGAGCATGCCCTGCAGGCTGCTCTGGATGACCTGTTCGGCTTTGCGTCCGGCTTCGTTGACGGCGGAGACGACGAGATCCTCGAGCATCTCAACATCCGGCTGGCTGCCGCTGAGTCCGAGAACCGCGGAGGGGTCAATGTGCAACTTGAGCAACTGCTTTTTGCCGTTCATGGTGACGGAGACTGCGCCGCCGCCACTGGAGGCCTCGACCGTGGTTTCGCTGAGCTTGCGCTGAACCTCCTCCTGCATCTGGCTGGCTTGCGAAAGAGCCTCGGCGATTTTGAGCGGGTTGATCATGGTTTGTTCTCCTGCGGGCGTCTATGCGCGGCCGACTGCACTGTATCTATTGTCTACCTGCCTGCGCGTCTCTACTACCTTGCGCGCAGGCGGTTATTTCTGGCGCAGGTCGACGACGCTTCGCACCTCAGCGTTGAAGATTTCTTTGGCGCGCTGAACCAGTGGGTGGGCGAGGGCTTCCTCTTGAATGCTTCCGGCGAGCGGCGCCGCTGCTGCCGCGGCGGCTGCGGCCGCAGTGCCTTCGCCCGGAACCACCATGAAGCGCGCCGGCGCACCCAGGCGCTGCAGCTCGTTGCGGATGATCTTTTCAGCGGCGGCGTTGACGGTGAGGCTGAGCATTTTTTTGCCGACGCCGGGCACGGAGATGCGCAGACTTGCGCCTTCGAGCTTCCACTCGGCTGCGCCCAGGAGCTGAGCGGCGGAGGCGTGGCCGCCCTCAACCAGCGCAACACCGACGGCGTGTCGCAGCGTGTCGACAGAGGGTGCTGTAGCCGAGGTAACTTCTTGCGAGGGAACTGCTGGCGATGGAGCGGGCGCCGAGGAAATTGCGGTCGCGGCTTGCGGCTGCTCGACTTGGGTTTCAGGAGCGATGGCCAGTGCGCCTTCAGTCATGGTTTCCGTTGACGCGTAGCCTACAGCGGGCGCAGAAGCGGCCGGAAAGGGAACCGTCTGACGATGCGCGATAGGCTCAGGCGCGGGTTGGGCCGCGGGTCTGGTTTCAGGCTGCGCAGTGGGAGCCTGCGCGGCAACGGGGGCCGCGACTGCGCTCATCTTTGAACCCGAAGAACCTGAACCCGAAGAACCGGAGCCGGACGAACTCCACGCATCGGTTGAGAAGGGCGAGCCTCCAGTTGAAAAAGGAGAGAGCGACGGAGCGGGCTTTGGCGCAGGCGTCGCTTGCGGTGTGAGACGGGATGGGCTGGCCGAGCGGGGCGCGGCTGGCGCGGGGGTTGAACGTACGCCTCCGCCCGCAGATGCGCCGCTGAGCAGTTCCTCAATGGGCAACAGGCGCTGCGCGTGAATCAGCTTGAGCAGGCCGAGTTCGAGATGAAAGCGCTGCTCCTGGCGATAGTTGAGATCGTCGAAGGTGCGCAGAACGATCTGCAGATTGCGAGTCAGCTCCTCCTCAGTAAAAAGCATGGCGGTGCGCGCGGCGCGGGCGCGCTCGTCGGCGGAGATCTGGAGCAACTGGGTTTGCTCTCCGCCGATTTTGGCCATGAGCGTGTTGCGGAGGTAGCGGGACATTTGCCGGGCGAGCGAGGAGGGACTGTGGCCGGCATTGACCAGCACGCTTAGCTGCTCCATAAGCTGGGCGCTCTGGCCCTGCGCCACTGCCTCAAGCAGGCGCTCGAAGACGGCGTTGGGAACCGAGCCCATCAGCTCACGGATTTGCTCGGTGGAAAGAACGGGGCGCGCGTCTTCAACTGGAGCGGAGGCGATGGCCTGGTCCATTATGGAAAGCGCATCGCGCATGGAGCCGTCGCCGGCCTCGGCCAGCAGGGCCAGGGCGGCGTCTTCCGCGGTGACCTCTTCCTTTTGAGCAATCCCTTTCAGCTCGGAGAGAATGTCGTCGAATTTGACGGCGTGAAAGCTGAAGTGCTGGCAGCGGGAACGGATGGTCTGGGGAATGTTCTCCGGCTCGGTGGTGGCCATCATGAAGATCACGTGTGCCGGAGGCTCTTCAAGTGTCTTGAGCAGGGCGTTGAAGGCCGCATCGGTGATCTGGTGGGCTTCGTCGAGGATGTAGATCTTGTAGCGGTCTCGTGAGGGCGCGTAGCGGGCAGCGTCGCGCAGCTCGCGAATCTCGTCAATGCCGCGATTGGTGGCTGCGTCGATCTCGATCACGTCGACGGCATTTCCCTGGCGAATCTCAATGCAGGAATCGCAGACGCCGCATGGCTCGGGGGTGGGGCGGGCTTCAGTACCCACCTCCGTACGGCAGTTGAGCGCCATGGCCAGGATGCGGGCAATGGTGGTCTTGCCGATGCCGCGATGGCCGGAGAAGATGTAGCCGTGGGCCATGCGGTTCTGGGTGAGCGCATTGATGAGCGTGCGGGTGACATGATCCTGGCCGGCCACATCGGCAAAGCGTTGGGGACGGTATTTGCGGGCCAGAACCTGGTAACCCATGGGGGAGATCGCTCCTTTGAAAGCTGGCCTGACCGGCAGGCTCTAAGGGCGATTGTATCGTTCCGGGGTGGGAGGGATGTGTGCGGATTTCATGGAACAGGGATTAGGGAGCAGGGATTAGGGAACATGGATCAGGGAACAGCGAGTTGGCTGCAGGGATGACGGCTTCCGCTAGATCAAGACTCTTTGAGGTGCGACGCTCACTGCGCATAACAAGCGCTTGCGCGCAGCAGATACCGATCCTGCGTAAACAGGGACGGTGCGGGCGCAGGGCTGAGCATTTGCCTCAGTCGCTGGTCTTACGCGTCGGCCTTGGGGGCGCCTGTGTCGATGGTGTGCAATTCCTTGCCGGGCTTGAAGCGG
>Ga0302319_10022819_pt1 | contig 11201 bp, 13 predicted proteins | sample Bog_T0_2_FD_203319 | JGI IMG/M metagenome (GOLD analysis project Ga0302319, IMG submission 203319) | Peat permafrost microbial communities from Stordalen Mire near Abisko, Sweden - Bog_T0_2 | ecosystem: Environmental > Terrestrial > Soil > Wetlands > Peat | place: Sweden: Abisko, Stordalen Mire...
TAGAGGGCAAGGCCAAATGAGCTTTTGCGCCGAAAAAGCCAGGCTTGAGTTGCAAAAACGGCCCGAATTCTCTGCCGGCCGAATTGACTGGATGGCTATGCCGCAGTTCCACGGAAGGGCAGCACCTTGCCGCCTCTCTGGGTGCGCTCCAGAAAGTCCGCCCATTCCTGCATCATCCTGGCCCGTGGCTCCAGATAGAGAGCGTGATTGTAGGCGGCGCTCACTGCATTCCGGGGAGAGTGTGCAAGTTGCAACTCGATATGGTCATGCACGTACCCTTGCTCGTGAAGGATGGTGGACGCCAAACCACGGAAACCGTGGCCGGTCATGCGGCCTTTGTAGCCCATACGTTCCAATGCTTTCAGGATGGTGTTGTTGCTCATCGGCTTGTTGGCGTTGCGATCACCAGGGAAGAGCCATAGGCTGTTCCCGGTAAGGTCGCGCAACATCTCCAGCACTTCCAAAGCCTGCCTGGCCAGCGGCACGATCTGCGGGGTGCGCATCTTCATCCGCTCCGCCGGGATGTCCCAACGTCCGGCCTCCAGATCGAATTCTGCCCACTTGGCTCCAATCAGCTCGCTGGTGCGGACGAAGGTGAGCGCCATCAGCTTGATCGCCAGCCGGGTTACGTGTGTTCCCTGATAGACCTCGATGTTCCGCAGCAGTGCTGGAAGCTCCCTGGCATCCACGCGGGCATAGTTCACCTTGCGCGTGGACTTGAGGATGTCGCTGGGGCGAATCTCGCTGGCCGGGTTGCGCTTCGAGTAGCCGTGGGCAATGCTATAGCGGAAGATCTGTCCCACGGTTTCCAGCGCACGTTTGGCAATGTCCCGCGCGCCGCGATCCTGAATCGCGTTGGCCATCGCCACCAGTTCCGGCGCCTCGATCTCCGCAATGGGACGCGCACCCAGGCAGGGCAGGATATCGGCGTCCATGCGCCGCTTGATGTACTCTACATGACGCGGGCTTTTCCCATCCTGCCAATGCTCCAGCCAGAGGGCGGCAACGCTCTGGAAGGAATTCTCAACCGCTATTTTCTCTGCGGTCTTCTCGGCCTTCCGTCGCGCCATCGGGTCAACGCCGGTCGCCAGCAGCTTACGGGCCTCAGCGTGGCGGCCCCTGGCCAGCGCCAACGACACATCGGGGTATTTCCCAAACGACATGAGCTTTTCCTTGCGGTCAAACCTGTACGCCCAACGCCACAACTTTCCGCCCGTCGGCGTAATCCAGAGGTACAGTCCTCCGCTGTCGTTCAGGCTATAGGCCTTTTCCTTCGCCTTGGCCTTTTTAATTTCAATGTCGGTCAGCGCCACTTCGTTCGAACCCCCGTTTTGGCAAAATACCCCCACCTCAAAATAAAAGTACCCCCAAAAGTACCCCCTGTCAAGCGTGGCTGCACCTGGATGCACTTGGACGCAGAAAGATGTAAAGCCTAGCATTTGCTAGGATTTACGTCTTTCTATTGGATGTCTTGGGGTGTTCTGAGAAGGTGTCCTGGCGGAGAGACAGGGATTCGAACCCTGGGTACCCTTTCGAGTACACACGCTTTCCAAGCGTGCGCCTTAAACCACTCGGCCATCTCTCCGCAGAGCGCCGTTCCTATTTGAATCTACCACACACGACCGCTATGACCGAAGGAGGCTTTGGCCCTCCATGCGAGCAATGGCAACGGACGCTCAGGCGCACGAGGCGCACGAGGCAGGCGAACGCGATAAACTCTGTTTGTGCGCATCCTGACCCGTTACATCCTCGGCGAAATCCTCTCCCACGCCCTCATCGGATGCGTGATCTTCACCTTCCTGCTCTTCATGAAGGAGCTGCCGCGCATTCTGGAGATGGTGGTCCGCAACAGCTCCTCTTTCCTCAGCGTACTGCAAGTCGTACTCTTCATGCTGCCCAACTTCTTCATGGTGACCATTCCCATGGCGGTGCTGGTGGGGGGGTTGCTGGGGCTGAGCCGTCTGGCCGCCGACAGCGAGATCATCGCCATGCGCGCCTCGGGGCTGGGCATCGGCTACTTTGTGCGCGTGGCCATGATCGTGGCTCTGGGCGGCACACTGCTGGGGCTGGCCAACTCGCTCTATCTGGCGCCGCGCGCCAATCAGGCGATTCTGACGATGGACAAGGAGCTTGCCGTGCAAGCCTCCTATGAGATTGTGCCGAGGGTCTTCGACGAGGATTTTCGCAATTTTGTTTTATATGTGCAGGATGTGCGCTCCAGCACCGGCGCGGCCCACTGGCGTCAGGTCTTCATGGCAGACACCACCGATCCCGCCAATCCGCAGATCACCACCGCAGCCTCGGCCACCGTGGCCAGCGACTCCGGCCAGGGGCTTCTCATGCGCCTGCGCAACGGAACCCACCACGAGACCGTCGCCGGCCAGCCGAAGCTCTACAACCCCTCCACCTTTGACTTTACCGATATGCCCCTGGCCACCAGCCAGCAGAACGAAGGCCATTTGGGGCGGATGGACACGGCCATCTACGCCATGCCTCTGGACGAGTTGCGGACGCATTGCCAGGGGCAAGACGGCAAACGCTTTCAGATCGAGCTCGAAAAACGCTTCAGCTATCCGGCCGCCTGCCTGGTGCTGATGCTGGTGGCCGTTCCGCTGGGCGTAACTTCGCGGCGCAGCGGCAAAAGCTCAGCCTGGGTGGCGACCCTCGCGCTGGTTGTCGTCTACTACTCGCTTTCCCTCATCGGCATTGCGTGGGGGCGGCAAAACTGGATTTCCGCCTTCTTTGCGGTGTGGATGGCGAACCTGCTCTTCGCTTCGTGCGGCATCTTTCTCTTATGGCAGATGGCCTCGGGCGGACGCATCCTCAATCGCGTCACCGCCTGGGCCGCACGCTTCCAGAGACCCGAATCCGCCCTCCCCGGCAAATCCATCGGAGGCCAACTTAGTGTGCTCGCGCGCCGGTTGCAGCCGCGCTCCCGCCGCGCCCGCGCGCGCAATGTCTTTCCCCGCATCCTTGACGAATATGTGGTGCGCGAGTTTCTCTTCATCTTCTTTTTGGTCCTGGCCGGCTTTGTCCTGCTGATTCTCGTCTTCACTGTCTTCGATCTGCTCAAGGATATTCTCAGCCACAATATCGGCTGGTTCACGGTGGGCGAGTATCTGATCAACCTCACCCCCAGCATGCTCTACCAGATCACGCCGCTGGCCGTGCTGATCGCCGTGCTTGTCACCTTCGGCGTGCTCAACCGCAACTCCGAGATCGTCGCCATGAAGGCCTGCGGCATCAGCCTCTACCGGCTGGTGATTCCCATCGTCTCCATCGCCGCTATCCTGTCTGTCAGCCTCTTTCTCTTCGACCAGTACTCGCTGCCCCAGGCCAACCGCCGCCAGGAGGCGCTGCGCAACATCATCAAAGGCAAGCCGGCGCAGACCGTCCTCCATCCCGAGAATAACTGGATCTTCGGACAGACGCATCCCGGCGAGCCAGGACGCATCTTCTACTATCAGTTCTTTGATCGCGACCGCAACCAGTTCGCCAATCTCTCGGTCTTCGAGTTCGACCCCTCTACCTTCGCCCTCTCCCGCCGTATCTTTGCCGCCCGCGCCATCTGGCAGCCTGAGACCGCCTCCTGGCTCTTCCTCAACGGCTGGCAGCGCGACATCAATGGAGCCACTATCAGCGACTATCGCGAGTTCGCGCAGACCTCCTTCACCGAAATTCACGAAGCCCCGGAATACTTTGAGAAGGAGAGCCTGCAATCGCAGGAGATGAACTTCGGCCAGCTCGATCACTATATTCAGGACCTGAGCCAGAGCGGCTTTGACACCATGAAGCTGCGCGTCAAACTCTGGCAGAAGCTCGCTTATCCGCTCATGGCCGTCGTCATGGCGGTGCTGGCCATTCCCTTTGCGCTCTCCATGGGCCGCCGAGGCTCGCTCACAGGCATTGCCGTGGCCATCGCCGTCACCCTTATCTACATCGTCTGCAACGACCTCTTTGAAGGCCTCGGCTCGGTCAACTACCTGCCCGCCGCGCTGGCCGCCTGGGCCTCCGATCTGCTCTTCGGCCTGGTGGGCGGATACCTGTTGCTGCGCACGCCAACTTAGCCCCTCCTGCGATAGGATGGTCTGGTAGGAGGAAGCCAGTTTATGCCCACTGAAACCGAATCCCTGACCGCTGCGCAAGAGACCGCCGCGGATCAAGCCAATGAATCCAGCACTCTGAAGATCGTCGGCTGGCTCTCGGTAGGGGTGGCAGTAGCCGTGCTCGGAATCGCCGTGGGCCTCGAACTGCGCAGCCGCTATAAATTCAAGCGCCGCACTCCCTATGACTTCTACGCGCACGCCGGCGAACGGCCCACGGGCGAGTTCGGCCTGGGCGTCTGAGAACTCTCCGCCGCCAGGCTCGCTCGCACCCGCTCCATAATGCCCAGATAGTACGCCAGATTGTGGATCGAGTTCAGCGTCCCGGCGAGCGCCTCGCCCGAATGCATCAGGTGGCGCAGGTAGGCGCGCGAGTAGCGCCGGCAGACCATGCAGCCGCAGCCCGGATCGGGCGGGCCTTGATCTTCCGCATATCTCTGGCCCTTGATGTTCAGCCGCCCCTCGCTGGTAAAGAGCAGCCCGTGGCGCGCGGCGCGCGTGGGCAGCACGCAGTCCATCATCTCCACCCCCATGCGCGCATACTGCTCGATCTCCTCCGGGTAGCCCACGCCCATCACGTAGCGGGGCTTGTCCGCGGGCAGCAGCGGCAGCACTTCGGCAATCATCTCCATCGTCAGCGCGCGCGGCTCGCCCACGCTCAGGCCACCAATAGCGTAGCCGTCAAAGTCCATCCCCACCAGCCGCTCGGCGCTCTCGCGGCGCAGATCGCGATACATCCCGCCCTGCACTATGCCAAACAAACTCTGCCTGCGCCCGCCCAGCTCCTCGCGCCAGGGAACCTCGTGGCAGTGCGCGCGAAAATGTTCTAGCGAGCGCCGCGCCCAGGCCATCGTCAGCCGCAGGCTCTCTTCGGCGCGGCTGCGCTCGGCCGGGTACTCGGTGCACTCGTCAAAGGCCATGCAAATATCCGCGCCCAGCGCGATCTGCACGTCGATGGAATGTTCGGGCGTAAAAAAGTGGCTGCTCCCATCCAGATGCGAGCGGAAGCGCACACCCTCGTCCGTCACCTTGCGCAGCCCGCTCAGGCTGAAGACCTGAAAGCCGCCTGAGTCGGTCAGCAGCGCACGCGGCCAACTGATGAACTTGTGCAGCCCGCCCATGCGGCCAATCGCCTCGTGCCCGGGGCGCAGATAAAGGTGATAGGTGTTGCCCAGGATGATCTCCGTGCCCAGGCTCTCCAGCACGTCCTGCGCAACGGCCTTGACCGTCCCCAGCGTTCCCACCGGCATAAAGACCGGCGTCTCGACGGTGCGATGCGGCAGATGCATCCGCCCCCGCCGCCCGCCAGTCGCCGTTGTCGCCAGCACATCAAATTCAAGGCCCATCAGACGATTCTACCGGGCGGGCAAGAGTTGCCGTGAGCAGCAGCCATTATCGATACGTCTTTTCGGAGCGGATAAGGATAGCGGAGATAGCCACAGTTGCGGTATTGCGATCCAATGTGAAGATGATCCGGTAGGCTCCCGCGCGTTTCCGGTAGCGGGACTTCCATTCCGAGCCTTTGAGCGGCTTCACGTCTCCGGCAAGAGGATCAGATTCCATCTCGTCGATGGCGCGCCCAATCTGCGCCTGCCGGTCGCGCGGAAGCTTCTTCAGCGCCTTGATGGCCGACCCGGAAAGCTCAACGCGCCAACTCATCTTTCACTTTCCGCCAGGATTGAGAACGTCCGGCCTTGATCTCTGCTTCACCCAGCCGCACCTTGACCGCTTCTCTGGCCGAGAGCATCTCTTCACCAATGTCCACCAGCCGCTTGGGGCGCATATGCAGGCGTCCGCCCTCGGCGCTCACCTCGACAAAGTCCCCGGCGCGCAGCTTGAGCGCATCGAAGACGCGTTTGGGAATCACCACTTGCCGCCGTTGGCCGATCCGGCTCACTACTGTAGGCGCGACTGAACTTCCGCTGGGCATACTTTCAGCTTAGCGGAAAGGCGGAAGATGTCAAGGTCTCAATTGCAGTTCGAGTTGGAAACAACATGGCGGAAAGTTCTGCAAATAGATACAAGACGAACAGGTGCCTCACGCCGTCTTCAGTTGCGCATCGGCGATGGCGGCGGAGATGACCTGATCGTTGATGCCGTGCCTGCGCAGGCTTTCGGCGAGCGCCTGAAACTGAGAGTTCTCCAAGCGCGCCTGGTCCTTGCGCAGCCCTTGGCCGATGTAGGCGCGGATGAGCGGTTGATAGCCACCGAAGCCGAGCGAAGGCGCCATCTCTTTCAACTCCTCGATCACGTCTTCCGGCATACGGAGGCTGATCACCGTCATCGGACGATCCTTCCTTAATCGCTCCTGCATTCTTTCACTCGCCGTCTTCATAAGACCTCCGTTCCTGCGCAGTGGCTGGCCGCGCTGAGATAATGCGGATGATTCCGCCCTCGCGCTGAATATGCACAACCAGGAGCAGCATCCAATCTTCGGTCATTCCGATTGCCGCATCCCGATTCTCTTCGTCGACACTTGCGTCTTCGATGTGAATAAATCGATCGAAGAAGACCTGACTGGCCAGTTCAAAGCTCACGCCATGCTTGCGGAGATTGCTGGAGGCCTTCTCCGACTCCCAAACAAAGCGCTGGCCGTGAAAGGAAAAGTGGATATCCATTATCCCTCACGTATATATATTGTATATCCATTTGTCAAGCTCCGGGCGTTGATTCTTCCGTTTGCTCCTCATGAGCTTCTAATCCGCCCAGGCTTTCCATTTGATCCGCACCACCGCATCGGCGTCTGCTTGTAAACGGCCGAGCAGCTCCCCCATCGTCGCCCCGCGTCCCGGAACCAGCAGCTCCGGCGCAATCTCACTGAGTGGAACAAGCACAAACGCCCGCTCGTTCAGGCGCGGATGAGGAATCTCCAGCCCCGGCTCGCTAATCTCCAGCTCGCCCAGCAGCAGAATGTCCAGGTCCAGGGTGCGCGGCCCGTTCACAAAGCTCGCCGCCCGATCGCGGCCAAACTCGTGCTCGATAGCCAGCAGCCCCTCCAGCAGCACACGAGGCTCGAGCGCGGTCTCCAGTTCCACCACCGCGTTCACAAAGCTGGGTTGCTGGGCAAAGCCAACAGGCTCAGTCGAATAGAGCGAAGACCGGCGCCCCACACGCCCCAGCGATTCGAGGCGCTGCGCCGCCGCCGTCAGAGTCGCCTCCGGCGCGCCCGCCCAGCTGGCCAGGTTCCCGCCCATCCCGATGAAAGCCGTCCGCATCCCCTTCAGAGTATCGCGGTGCGCGCGGTCGGCGGACAATTCTGCACAAATCTCATCCGGCGCAAGAATCGCAAGTTCGTGGTCTTTTCCGCACATGATTACTTATGACACACCCTGTGCAGGTTAGACGTTATTGATTTTTGCGCTTTTTCCACCAAATTGCTTCTTCCATAGAAACTAAAGAGTAGGTTACTCTCATTACACCCAGTTTTGCGCCAAAAAACTAAGGAGATTCCCATGAAAATGACTTTGCGTCTTACCCTCGCCGCCACCCTCTTCACCACCGCTGCTTCCATCGTTCTCGCTGATCCAATCAACCCGGCGCCCATGCCCATGCCGCACGCGCAGATGATGGATCCCATCAACCCGGCGCCCATGCCCATGCCGCATGCGCAGATGACTGATCCTATTAACCCGGCTCCCATGCCGATGCCCAAGTAAGCAGGGCAAAAATCAATTTGGCTCTGTTCAGCGCCTGTAAAAACAGAGACAATAGGAGCCGAGAGGTGGAATGAACCTTTCGGCGCTTGATTATGGTTTGTGGATAGCGGGTTTTCTCGGCGATGCGGCGCTCTTCGCCGTTCTCCTCTGCCGGCGCAGAGGCAGGGAGTTCCCTGTCTTCACGGTTCTGATGGGCTTTGATGCCTTCTTATCCCCGCTTCTCTACGCAATTCTGCGCTATGGCTCCGGCGGTTGGTACGAGCGAGTCTATTGGGCTTCAGACCTGATCGAATTCGCCCTGCAAATTGGAGTGATCTTTGAAATCGCGCGCATCGTCCTGCGGCCCACCGGAAGCTGGGTTTGGGACGCGCGCAAGCAGTTCCTCCTCTGCGGCGCGGTGGGCATTCTGCTGGCTGCGGCGCTTCCCTGGCTAATCACGCCGCCTGCCGCTTCGCTGCTGGCTCGGTTGGTGGTGCGAGCAGAACTATTCTCCAGCCTGGTGATCTGCGAGCTGATAGCCGTCGTCACCCGCACCGCGAAGAACCTCGGATTGGGCTGGCGCAACCACGTGATGGCCCTGGGCAATGGCTGGACGGCATGGGCTGTGGCCGCGATTCTGGTCGATGGGCTGCATGGTTACTTTGGCGCTCAGCGCTACTTCTCTGCGTTGGAGCACGCCAGAATGTTCGTCTTCCTCGCGGTTTTGGGCTACTGGATCGTCCAATTCTGGCTGGAAGAGCCGACCCGCCAGCCGATTCCGCCGGAGTTTCAGGCGTATCTCCAGGCTCTCCATCTGCGCGTAAAAAATGATCTTGACACGTTGGAGGAACGGGGGTAACATTCTCAAGATGACTTCTGTGTTCCCCTATCTCGTCTTTGGCGCTCTGATCTGCGCCTTCGCAGGTCTGGTCCTCCGTGACCGATTTTCCTCGCGTCCTGGGACGAAGCAGGAATGGCAGCAGTTGGTCGCCCGCCTATCCCCGCTGAATATTGTTGAGTTGTCCGCGATTGCGGTCGATTACATGACGCCCCATCGCAATCAGATTGAGATCGAACCGGACGAAATTTGGGAGTTTATCGGCGGTTACGAAGGTTTGAAGAAAATGCGCGCCAATGCCGAGATCATGCTTGCCCTGGCCGTCTGCGCTCAACAGTGGAACTTCGATGAGGCCGTCATCGTGACAGAACGCATGAGGCACGATGCAGTCTCCTTGCGCCGAGCCATTCGCCGCGTCGAGTTGGGCTTCATTCCCTCCACGCTGCTGCGGCGCTTCCACTATTCCCTCCCCCTCAACGCGCAGGAGGCCTCATCGTCCTATTACCTGATGCGACTGCGCCTCCTTGCGTTGTACGAAACCAGTCACGCCGGGCGTTACTCCACCCTCGCCGCTGCCCTTTGACCCCGCCCTTGCGTCTAGAATTGCAGACAGGGTTTCTTATGACGCTCAATCTTCTTCGTTCTTCCGCCCTCTTCGCGGTTGCCGCTTTTTGCCTCCCGGCAGCCCTTGCGCAAGCCGCCCAATCCGGCAGCAGCTCCAGCAATGGCCCCGCCAATGGACAAAGTTCCTCCTCCGCGCAAGTTTATGCGCATGAGAAGGCTCCTTCGCTGGTTGATCCCGCCGGCCCCACCATCTCGCTGGTCAGCGTCGAGTCGCTCTTCGACATGGCCGCCGCGCTCAACGCCTGCGGCTACGACGAGGGGCTCGAAGAGAGCGCGCCCGTCCGCAAGCGGGTGCGCGCAGAGGTGAATCAGGCCCTCGCCAAAAGCGAGGACGCCCGCGCCATGCGCGATAAACTCTGCCTCTATATCGCCCAGCATCGCACCACCGGCGGCCAGCGGGATATTGCCCAGTACATCTCGCTCGCTCTTTATCTTTCCCCGCCGCCGGAGCTGGAAACCATCGTCGATTTGCCCGAAATGCCCACCGATGCCACCCAGGTCGCCGAGATCGTCCCGCTCCTGCGCGACTTTGTCGCCGCCGTTGACCTGCATGGCACCTGGCTGGCGGTCCATCGAACGTACGACGCCGAGGCCGACCGGCTCCACGATCCGCTCACGAAAATGATCGTCACCACCAACTTCTACCTCAAGATGCCCGCCTCCACCTATGACGGGCGGCGTTTTGTCGTTGTTGTCGAGCCTATGCTCTCGCCCGCCGCGGTCAACGCCCGCATCTACGGCTCCGACTACGTGGTGGTAGTTTCGCCGCAGAATGGCGCCATTCGCATGACCGACGTGCGCCACACCTATCTGCACTACATCATCGAGCCGCTGCTGCTCTCGCGCGCCAACGCCGTGGACCGGATGCAGCCCATCCTCAAGGAAGTGCGCGAGGCTCCGCTCGAATTCCGCTATCGCTCCGATCCCGTAGTGCTCACCATCGAGTGCCTCATCAAGGCCATCGAGGCGCGCACCATGAACACAGGCATTCCCGAGTTCAAGATTCCCGCTAACGCCGACCGCTCCGAGATTCCCCACCTTGAGCATGAACGCCAGATCTACCAGCAGAAGGTGGACGCCATCCGCAATGCCGCCGTGCTCCACGACGTGACCCAGGGATTCGTCTTCACTCCCTACTTCTATGGGCAGTTGATTCAATTCGAGAAAGACCCCACCGGCCTGCAGGACTCCATCGGCGAGATGGTTTATAGCATGGACGTGGACATGGAAGTGCATCACGCCCGCCATGTCGACTTCGACAAGGAGGGCGACGGCGACGTGCTCTCACGCAGCAAGCCGCGCAAGTTAGCGGGTTTGGATCTGGCCGAGGCGCGCCTCGCTGCCGGCGACGTGGCCGCGGCCGGCAACCTGGCCCGCCAGGCGCTCGCCGCGCGCTCCGGCTCTCCCGATTCCGCCGAAGAGGCCCGCGCCAACTTCATTCTGGCCCGCGTGGCCATCCTCACGGGCCACCCCGACCAGGCCATCGACGGCTTCCAGCACACGCTGGCCTCTAGCTCCGACCCGCGCCTGCTCTCCTGGTCGCACATCTACCTGGGACGTATGCTCGACCTCGATTGCAAGCGCGACGAAGCCCTGGCCGAGTATCAGCAGGCGCTCAAGACGCGTGACGGCCATCAGGATACTCGCCTGGCCGCCGAGCGCGGCGTCAAAGCCGCCTACGCCGTCAAGGGACACAGTTGCGACGAAGACGCGGACGACTCGCCCGGCGCAGCGCCTGCCAAACCCGACCTCAGCCAGCCCGCCGCCTCTGGGCAGAAGGAAACCGGCAAGTAGCTGGGTGCCCCATCCTTGGAGGATGTCCTCGGGAATCTCTGATTAAGTCGATGTTGTGAAAGGGCACGACTTTAGTCGTGCCGCAAATGCCACAAAAAAAGAGTCGGGCTTTAGCCCCTGTGGGACACTTTGTAGGGACTGAATGGCATTTATGAGATGGCTTCCAGCTACTCGACTGTAAAAGAGGCCGATCGCCAGGGCGTTTGC
>Ga0302319_10022820_pt1 | contig 11201 bp, 6 predicted proteins | sample Bog_T0_2_FD_203319 | JGI IMG/M metagenome (GOLD analysis project Ga0302319, IMG submission 203319) | Peat permafrost microbial communities from Stordalen Mire near Abisko, Sweden - Bog_T0_2 | ecosystem: Environmental > Terrestrial > Soil > Wetlands > Peat | place: Sweden: Abisko, Stordalen Mire...
TATGAACATCAAGAAATTTAAAATCGGTTTCACGCTTATCGAGCTTCTCGTGGTGATATCGATCATCGCAATCCTCGCCGGCATCGCCCTGCCGGTATTCACCTCGGTGCAAACCAAGGGAAACCAGGCCAAGGATCTTTCCAACGCCAAACAGGTAGGACTCGGTCTGAGATTGTATGCCTCTGACAACAGCGGCTTCTTCCCTTCAAGCGCGACGACTGCCAACGTTGCATTTCAGAACATCGTGCCGACCTACATTCCAACCCAGAAGATTTTCTGGCTGGCAAATTCGAACTGGTCCACGGGCAGCCATGCTACTGAACTCAGCGGCACGACCGTTCTGCAGGGGGGACAAAACACCTATGCGTACGTGAACGGGCTGACAGATTCCAGTAATACCAATTTCCCGCTTTTGGCGGACGGATTTTCGGCCACTGCGGGATTATATACCAGTAATGCAACTGCGGACGGTGGGGTATGGAAAGGCACAAAAGCGATCGTGGTGCACGTGGACGACAGCGCTTCCATTGATGCCGTGCAACAACCGGGGGCCGCTGGAACTGGCGTCGCTTACGAAGTGTACGAAAATGGTGCGAATCCCAATGGCGCCGATATTTTCGCCACGGGTGATCCGACCGGTGTTTGGATGGGAACGGCCGCCGCCGTGTTGAATCCTCAATAAAACATCATCAAATTTAACAAAGAGCCGCAGCTTGAAAAAGCTGCGGCTCTTTTTGACGTTATAAAGCGTTTATCCCATATGTATCTATCGTGGGGATCTGAAGAGATGGATATACACACGCCTATTCCATGGGAGATGGTTCGGCTGCGCTCACCATGACCGCGTTTTTTTCGACGGAGCGCGCCGTGCCCGTTACGCTTCCTCCTCACTTCCCGGGCTCGCGTTTCATGATCCAGCAATCCCGGTAATCCCCCACCGCGCTGTAATCGGCCAGGATGCTGGATATGATCTCGTTGTAGGGCATCAGCCTCGGATTTCGCGCTGCCTTCAGCGACACGGGAAAGAGCAGCACCGAACGCAGGAACTCCGTATCGGAAGCCACGTAGTCGGATTCCTTCATGTACTCGTAATGGGAAATGAAAATCTTCGGCACGATGATGATATCCATCCGCCGCATGTCGTCCAGTTTGTGCGCTATGGCGGCTTCCGACCACATCTGCAGGTCGATGCCGGTGTAGTATTCCGGCACGTATCGCCCGGAGAGCTTGATGAAACGCTCGATCCTCTCGGCGCAGCCAAGCGGCATCCCGATCCGCGGGTATTTTAACAGCTGTTGAATGCCCTCGGGCAGCGGCCCGAGCTTCCCGTAAACGATCCCGGTGGCGTCCACCGCGTGCCACGCGTCGTCGTTGCCAGCCTCGTCGAAGAGACCCTGGCGTTCCGCCAGCGACCGGTCGACCCGAGTATCCCACGCGCCCCGCAGCGACGGCAGGTAATATTTCACGCACAGCGCGGAGCCGCCCAGCGGGCAGATGAGGATGAAAATGCACACCACGGTACGCGACACGGTTTTGTTTTCCAGCCGGAGCGCGAAAGCGAGGAAGAGGGTGAGAAGGCCGAGCCCGTTCATGATCACGTGGCCGGCATCGCAATGCGTGAAGGACGCCGGGATGAGCAGCCCGAAGGAAACGCAGAGCGCGAGGGGCAATGCGCCGCGCCCGTCCCGCGCACCGCGCGCATCCGGCCCCCCGCTCCCGCCGTTGCCACAAAAGGCGAGCACGCCGAGCTGCGGCAGCACCCAGCAGGCCGCGCCCGCGAGCAGCAGCACGAAGTCCGTGGGGAAGAGCGGGAGCGTATCCCCGCTCCCGCTCGAGGTGCGCGCGAGAATTACGTCGAGATAATCCCTCGAAAACACGGCCAACTCCGCGGCGAACGCCGCGCACGGCGCGAGCGCCACCCACGCCCACTGGCGCGAGGGAGTGAATGCCAGCGCCGCGAAATACGCCGCCACGCCCGCCGCGCACGCGATGCCGATCTCCTGCGAGAGGGAAAGGACCGCCAGCGGCAGCACGAAGGCGTATGCTGCGATCCGCGCAATTGCCGCGGCACCATCATTTTTCCGCCCGGCAAATGCGCGGTGTATGAAAAACAGCGCCGCCGTGAGGTCCACATAGCGCAGCGGCGTGTATTGCAGCCCCATCGAGAAGGCGCCGACCGGGAACGACATGCACACAAACACGAGCGCCTTGTTCACCCCGCCGCGCAGGTTGCCCACCACGTAATACAACAGCCACAGCCCCGCCACCCAATGCGCCACGAGCGTGACGCCGTACGCGCCGTCGATGGAAAGCGCGCCGCGCGAGAGCGCGTAGAGCCAGTATGTGGGGTAGAGCATCGCCGGGCCGTAGTTGAACTGGAAGTCGCGGAACGGTTTCAGCCCGAGCACCATCAAATCCAGCCGCGAGGTGAAGAACGCGTACTCGCCGTAATCCACATAGGGCAGGAGCCGGTAAACCGCGATCACCAGCACCAGCGAGAGCGCCGTCACGATGAGGAACGCCGCGCGCAGGCCACCCGCCCCGTGCCCTGCATCGTCCCCGGAAAGCACCTCCGCCAGCACCCGCTCCGTCGCGCCGCTCCCCTGCGCTTTGCGCCGCCGCAGGGCAATGAGGAACAGCGCCAGCAACAGGCCCGCCATCGCGACGTCCGCCGCCACGTTGCTGAACCCGTAGGTGTAGGACCACGAAGCCACGCGCGCCCCCGGCGGAATGTGCCACGGCAGCCAGAAAATCCCCGCTGCTCCCGCCACGACCGCCGCTGCCACGGCGATATCCGCCTTGCGGCCGGGGTTGGTAGGGAGGCTCATTGGTCGGTGGATGGGAGCGGGAGTTTCAACATCGATCCAAGCCTTTGTTTATGCGGGTTCATTGTATCTGTATAACATTAATTTTTGAAGCCGCAGCTTGAAAGAGTTGCGGCTCTTTTCTGACGTTATAAAGTTTCATGCCTTGTGTTTTCACTGTTACAGAATGCAGACGGTAGCAATCAGGGGGGATCTGAAGCCGGTTTCCAAGCAGCAGCCTTGCGGTCTGCGGGGCGTTCAGGTATGCAGCATCTGTCGCAGATGAATATCACGTATCCTCATAAAATGAACCGAAAGCCCCGGCGATGAGAGCGGAAAAAAAACAAGGCTGTGGATGTATGTCACTCGTCACAGTGGCTGTTATTTCCGTGTTGTTGATCGGCGCGATTGTCCTCGTGTTCAACAAGTATTTCGTGATTACACTGCGCGAAAATCCGGCTCCCACCCCTGCTGTGAAGGCCGAGTTAAAACCAGCCGTGCCGGTGGCTACTCCGCAACCTGTTGTGGTGATGGAGCCCACGCCGCCCCCGACCGTGGACCTCATTGAATTGAAATCGCGGATGCAGGACTGGCCGGATGAAGTGACGCTTGCCACGGCGGCGGTATTCCCGGGCGATGTGACTGCCCCCGCCGGAACGAATGTCAAATTGATTTCCGCAGGCCCCGAGGTGGAGGTGGAGTACCAGGACCAGACGGCGAAATTGCTGGCGGATCAGACCGATCTCGTTGCGAGGATCCTTTCGCACCGGGCGCAGGCTGCCAGGGAATTGGAGATCGACCGGAGCATGGAAGGGCTTGCATCGGCACACTTGAAGGAGGAGGCGGATGCCAGGCAGAAGGAAATTGAAAACGTGTACGGGAAGTCGCCCAGCCATGAGGAGGCTTATTTTAGCGCCAAGACATACCTGAAGCAGGCCGCAAAAGATCCGGATTCCGTGGAAATGATCAGTGCCTCGCCGGCTGTCCCGGCGGAGTTTGGCGGCCGCAAATGCTGGGCGACGAAGGTGCTCTTCCGCACCCGGGACGAGATGGGATTTTCGAAAGAGGAGAGCGGGACCGCGTATATCGAGGGGGACAAGGCAATCGGTTACGAGAGGGAACCCTGACCGGGCATCGCTGCTAACGGTTATCCCGCAGCGGCTGCCCCGCCTGGTATGACTTGAGACGTTCCTGAAGCGTTCCGGCCAGCCTGGAATTGCCTTGGGATTCAGCCAGTTGAATGGCTTTCTGCGAGGCTTCCACCGCTTTTGGAAAGCTTCCCACCTCGGCATAGGCTGCGGCTAGCGTGCCGAGTATTACCGGGTTGTCACCGCCTGCAAGTTCATCCGCCTTTTGAGCCAGCTCGACTGCCCTCGCACCGTTTCGCAGTTCCGCATTCTGCGAAGTCGCCAATATCCAGGCGAGATTGTCCCGGGCTGCCGCATCGTCGGGTTTGATTTCGATCGTTTTTTGATATTGGACGACCGCCTCCTCCAGCCTCCCTTTTTGTTGAAGGGCAACGCCGAGATTGCTGTGCGTTTCCCCGGATTGCGGATTGATTTTGAGGGCTTCTTGAAAACAGGCAACCGCTTCGTCCAGCCTCCCTTTTTGCTGGAGAGCGACTCCCAGGCCGTAAAATGCTTCCGCATATTCCGGCTTGATCTCGATTGCCCTTTGAAAATGCGCAATCGCTTTGTCCAACTCTCCTTTCCGGGCAAAAGCGATGCCTATGTCGTGATGTACCTCCGGAAAATTCGGGGAAATTTCGAGCGCTTTTTCATAATCAGCAATCGCCTCGTCCAGCGATCCCTTTTTATCGAGGGCAATGCCGAGGCCATAATAGGCGGTATAGTTATCATCGGTGCAGGCAAGTGTGTGGTTCCACAGAGATTCGCTGTCATGCCAGTAAGAGACTTGCTTCCTGGCGGTCATCGCCAGAACCGCGATGAGTGCCACTGAAAGGGTGGCAGGTATCCATCGCGGCCAGCACAGCCTCTCAACCGGGTCGGCGACCGCCAAGGTCACCGCCAGGAACAAACCGATCTGCGGCAGATTGGTGTAACGGTCAGCATGGGCGTAAAAAGCAATCTGCACCAACCCGATGACAGGCACGAGCATCCCGGCGAACCAAAACCAGCCCACAAAGAAGCTTGGGCGGCTTTTACGCACAAAGACGGCGACAGCGGTGATATTGGCGAGTAGGAGGACCGCTCCCGCCACCATCCAGATGGGAAACAGATTTTGTGGATTCGGGTAGCAGACTGCAAGATCCGCGGGCCAGACTGTCTGCCAAAGATAAATGACATAGGAAACAAGTGCGTTTTCGACGCGGACAAGCATCGGCAGACGGTCGACTTTGGCTGATTCCTCCGGCCCCAGGAATGGAACCACGCACGTGGCGGCGGAAAGCAGAAACAGCGGTATCTTTTCAAGGAAGAGGCGTGATAAGGGGACACACTGCTCCAGGCGGCGCAGCGGCCAGTAATCCAGCAGCAGCAGCACGCAGGGGAGCGTCACCAGCATGTTCTTGGCAAGCAGACCTGCAATGAATAGCGCCACGACCACCAGATAGCGCGGGAGCGAGGTCTGGCGCGCATAACGGGCATAAGCGCCCAGCGTCAGCGTGAACAGCAATGCGCTCAACACATCCTTTCGCTCCGAGACCCACGCCACGGACTCCGCCCGCAGGGGATGGATGGCCCACACCGCGGTCACGAATGCGCTGCGCCAGGCGCTGCCGGTCAGGTTCCGCAGCACCAGAAACAGACAGACTGCTGTCGCACTATGGAGCAGGACATTGGTCAGGTGATGCCCGCCCGCCCACGAGCCATGGAATTGCCAGTCGAGCATGTGGGTAAGCCACGTCAACGGATGCCAGTGGCCGATTCCTAAAAATGTAAAGGCCCAGCGCAGGCCCTCCAGCGACACCCCTTTTTGCACCATGGGATTATTGGTGGTGTAGGCGGGGTCATCAAAATTGACGAAACCAAATCCAAGGGTCTGCCCGAATACGGCCCACACGATTGCCACCAGAAAAAGGCAGATGCCGGGAACCACCCATCGTTCATTCGGGTGGGACTGGGGGTGCATTGGCGGAACGGTAATCATTGGCAATGGCGGGGGCAAATCGAAAGTGTGCAAGCGCAGTTATCTTTTGCTAGAGTGTGTGTGTGACCATGATGTCGAAAAAGTCGAAAGAGAATCCCTGCCGGACTTTGCTGGTCGAGCCGGTTCCCGCCATGGGGGAGGCTTACCGCGCATTTCTCCAGGAGTTTGTCCTTGCTGGTGAAGAGGGTCTTCTCAACTGCCTTCCGGGGGAAATGGAAAATGCATCGGAGTTCATCCGCAGGTTGAGGAATCATGCCGAGGGCTGCGATTCACCGGACGGATCAGTGCCGTGCTCTGCTTACTGGCTTCTCTCGGAAAGCCGGTTTCTCCTTGGGGAAATACACATCCGGCACCGGCTTACCCCCGACATGGAGAACTACGGGGGCCATATCGGCTACATGGTGCGGCCCGGTGAACGTGGAAAGGGCTACGCGACAAGGATGCTGGCGCTGGCCCTGGAAAAAGCCGCGGCGATGGGATTGGACAGGGTCATGATCACTTGTGAACCCGGCAATATCGCGTCCGAGCGCGTCATTCAAAGAAACGGCGGCAGGTTGATTGCCGGGCCCGCGGCACGGGGCGGAAGGATGGCTTCGCGGTATTGGATTGATCTTCACATTCATCCGGCAAGGCAGGAGTAAGAGCCTCTGCATCCAAGGCTGCGGTATAGTGATTGCAAATCTGCCGCAATACGGCAACGCTGACGGCCATGGAGGCCCAGGGAATTGAGCGCAAACTTGTGATGCGCGAGTTCGCCCTCGCCATAGTGATTGTCCTCGCATTCGTCGCGGTGTTTGCATCGCTCGTCGCCCGTGAAGCAAGTTCGACCTCGGCCACCTACGACGAAACCTCGCATCTGCCGGCGGGCTTCACTTATTTGCGTTGGGACGATTACCGGCTCAACCCTGAGCACCCTCCGTTGATCAAGAAACTGGCGGCATTGTTCGTGTCGCGCCAGAACCCCTGGCCGCCTGATGTCGAAGGGACCGGGCAGGAGCTGGCCGGGAAGCCCGTCACGGACAGTCTTACGGAAATCAAGCGTTCCTGGGCGCTGGGACTCGGCAATATCGATTCGCAGTGGACTTTTGGGCACTATTTTCTTTACGGACCAACAGCGGCAACCATTCAGCGGGTGGGCGCCCGGAATCCCATGCAGATCCCCACCGGCGTGCCGCTGGATCAAACGGATTTCCTTAACAACGCGGACCATTTGCTATTTTGGGGGCGCATGGCAGTCATGCTGCTCGGTATATTGCTCGCGGTTCTGATATTTTCATGGGCCTGCGAGTTATGGGGGCTTGCGGGAGGCGTGCTGTCGATCACCCTGTTTTGTTTCGACCCGAATTTCATTGCGCACAGCGGGCTGGTCACCACGGATGTGGGCGAGACTGCGTTCATGTTTGGCACGGTGTATTTCCTGTGGAGGACCTGCCGGTGTCTCAAGTTCACGAATGGGTGTTTGATGCTGTTATTTTGCGGTCTGGCGTTTACGGGCAAATTTACCTCAATTCTTCTTGTGCCGATGTGCACGCTGATTGTGTTGGGGCGGGTTTTCTCCAATCAAGAATGGCCGGTCACAGCCTTTGGCCGGCACAAGTTGGTGACCCGATGTGCGAACGCGATGGCCGTTGCCGGGTTGCTTGTGGCAATGGTCGTGACAACCTATGTGATGATCTGGGCGGTGTATGGTTTCCGATACTCCGCAGCGAAAGATCCGGCGCAGGCGGCAAAAGCGGAATCCTGGTTTCAGCCATCCCCGGACCTTTCCGCTGCGGATCAGACAAGGCGCTGGCGGGAGCCGGGATATTTTCCCATCGAATATGTAGTGCGGCGCACGGCAGCCATCCAATCCATTTTGAAAGTGAAACCCGGCGGGGCGGCGGAACCGGAAGTCGAAGCGTTGCTTGCAAACACGCCCGTTGGACTGAACGGACGGCTGATTTTGTTTGCGCAGCACACCAGGCTCCTGCCCGAGGCGTATATTTACGGATTCGCTTCTGCCCGGATGAACTCGCTCACGCGTTCCTCATTTTTGCGGGGCGAATTTTCCAATCGCGGGTTCTGGAACTATTTTCTCTGGTCGTTTGCCCTGAAAACGCCGCTGATCACACTCGCGGTGATGGCGGCGGGGCTGGTTTTCGCGATCCGCCGGCGCGAACCCTGGAACTCCCACATGGCGTTTCTGATAGTGCCGGTCGTCGTTTACTGGGGCGTATCGTTGGGTTCCAGTCTCAATATCGGGCACCGCCACCTGCTGCCCGTTTATCCGTTCCTGTTTGTGCTGGCGGGCGGACTTGCCTTGGAATGGCGGAAATTACCGTCGCGGCTGAAACCGCACGCAGCGTATCTGTCGCTTGCGGCAATTGCCATCTGTGGATCGGTTGTTTTCGCACCACTATCGAATCCTGTCGTGGTTTATCCTCATTACCTCGCATATTTCAACGAACTGGCCGGTGGCCCGGCCAAAGGCTGCGAGAGCCTCGTGGATTCAAATCTGGACTGGGGACAGGACCTGAAGGGATTGAAATACTGGCTTGATAGCCACCATGTAGACAAACCGGTTTACCTTGGCTACTTCGGCATGGCCGACCCGCGTTATTATGGTATCCAACACATCAATGTACCCCTTGTTCTGGGCGGGTTCCCGATGGAACCGACGCCTTACGAAGCCTTCGAGTCCAGGGGGCTCTACAACAAGGCCATCGAACAATTCCATCGCGATCTGCGGGTTGGCGACTACATCGCCATCAGTGCCACGAACCAGGTCGGTGCCTACGCATCACAACCAGCGGTCCGCGCAGTCTGGCAACGCATCCTCAGTCAATGCGTGCTGGTGGACCAAATCGGATACTCCATCTTCATCTACAAAGTGGAAGCATCGGCACCCTGAGCAGGCTTGAGGGCTTTTGCCAGGGCTAATCAACCCTTGCCAACCGTTGCCAACCGTCTGACATGCGCAATCAGTGCGTAGCCATGTCGGTGGACTTCACCGGCACATAAACAAAACTGTCGCCGCTCTTGACCTTGATCTGTCCATTCTCTACGGACACCGGAACGATCTGTCGCCCGGGCTGAAGATTGATGTAACCGGTGATCTTCTCATCCTGTTTTACAGGAATATCATTGACCGCTTCGGTGATGGTCACTGCACCTGGTTGTTTAACAGGAGTTGTCGCCGGGGCCGCCGCAGTCGAAGGCGCAGCAACAGCGAGCGCCTTTTCAATCCTGAGGGGAGTGCTGGAAGGTTCCTCCGAGGTGATGAGCGCCGGTGGCGTGAAATGAGTCGCGGGAACAGGTGCAGCCGTCGCGAGTGGGGCGGGGGTTTGCTCCGCAGGCGTGGGGATTGCGGACACGGTTTCTATCATGGTAGTGGCGGGGGTGGCAGGCGCCTTGGCCCGCTCGTAGTATCCACCGGCAATAAATGCGACGATTAGTGATATGAAATAAAAAGCAATGGCCACGCCTTTTAATGACCCTGGCTTTTCATTTCCCGCGTTTACCCTTTGTAATAGACTCATTTGATATTTCTATTTTCCGGCCCAATTTTCTAACCGATTTCCTGTAAAGAGCGAGCAATTTCTTGCCGCCATTCAGACCGGCTGGTTAAATATCTCCGTTTGGAATTCACTTTTCGATGCAGCGGCGGCTGCGTCCGGCCCTCCATCATCGTGCTTCTCGAATTGCAGATCGTAAAGCCGGCGGTAATGACCTCCGCACGCCAGCAACTCGCGATGAGTGCCCGTTTCCACGATGCTTCCCTGGTCGAGCACAACGATCTGGTCCGCTTTCAAGATGGTCGAGAGACGGTGCGCGATCGCAATCACGGTGCGGCCCTTGCCAAGTAATTCCAATGCGGACTGGATTTGTTTTTCCGATTCCGAATCGAGCGCCGAGGTGGCTTCGTCCAGGAGAAGGATCGGGGCATTCTTAAGCAGGGCGCGCGCGATGGCGAGGCGCTGCTGCTGACCGCCCGAAAGCTGGCAGCCACGATCGCCCACGATGGTGTCGTAGCCCTTCTCCTGGGCCATGATGAAGTCGTGCGCGTAGGCCTGTTTCGCTGCCGCGATCACTTCCTCGCGGGTGGCATCCAGACGGCCGTAGGTGATGTTCTTGAAAATAGTGTCGTGGAAGAGGAAAGTCTCCTGCGTCACGATCCCGATCTGTTCGCGCATTGAATCCTGGGTGAGGCTGCGGAGATCGTGCCCATCGATCCGGATTGCGCCGTCGAGCGGATCATAAAACCGCTGGATCAGTGAAAACATCGTGCTTTTACCGGAGCCACTCAAACCGACGAGAGCATAATATTTGCCGCGCTCGAACCTGATCTCGATGTTTTTCACCGCAAGAATATTTTCCTTATAGCCAAAGCTAACATCGTTGAAGGCGATTTCACCTTTGCAAGGACCGAGAGCCTTCGCATCGGGCGCGTCCTGCACGGTGGGCACCTTGCGCATGAGATCGAAGACATTGCGCGCGGCGGAGAGGGCGCGGATGAGGTTGAGGTGGGTCTTGCTCATCCCCTTGGTGGGCTGGTAGAGCAGGAATATGCCTGTGCAAAGTCCCATCAATGTGGATCCTGACATATTGACTTTGTAAGCGTAGAAAATTCCCAGTGAAATGCCGATGGCTGCCAGGAACTCCACCACCGGAGCGATGGTTTCGATCGTGCGCTGGACGCGCATCACCTCCCGGAACTGCGACTTGCTTGAGACGTTGAAACGATTCACCTCATATTCCGTGCGGGCGAAGGATTTGATGACTTTGATGCCGGAAATCATTTCATGAAGGATCACCATCATGTCCCCCCGCTGGATCTGTTCGCCCTGGGCGGCGCGGCGGATTTTCTTGCCGAGGCTCAGCACCGGAACAATGCAGGCCGGGAACAAAACGAGCGCCCCGATCGTGAAGAGCCAGTTCAGCTTGAGAAGAATGAGCACGCCGCTTATGAGCCCGATAGGCTGGGAGAGCTGCTGGCTGAGCATAAAGAATATGCTCTGCATGGCGAGGGTCTCGTTAAACACGCTCTGGATGAGAGTGCCGGCGCGCGTCGCATTAAAATAATCCAGGGACTGCCTGGTGATATGGGCCATCAATTTGGCGCGGATATCGATCAGCACTTTGTTGCCAACCCAGATGCCGATATAGTTGTTCAAATAATCGAGGACGCTGCGCACCATCATCACCGAGGGAATGACGAGGCATACCGTCATGACGCCTTCCAGCTTTGAAATGTGATCGAGGTGAAGGACGGTGACTGTAAGATGCTCCACGGATGGCCGGTTGAGGAAC
>Ga0302319_10022823_pt1 | contig 11200 bp, 10 predicted proteins | sample Bog_T0_2_FD_203319 | JGI IMG/M metagenome (GOLD analysis project Ga0302319, IMG submission 203319) | Peat permafrost microbial communities from Stordalen Mire near Abisko, Sweden - Bog_T0_2 | ecosystem: Environmental > Terrestrial > Soil > Wetlands > Peat | place: Sweden: Abisko, Stordalen Mire...
CATGATTCCATAGGGAAAGGAAGCGTCGCGGCATATTTTAATGGCACTTTAGTCCGCCGGAGGCTATTTATTCGCTCAGAAACGCGAAGGTAGGGCTAGCCCCACGCATCCCCTGGCTATCCCGCATTTGACCCCCGGACCACCACCAGCCCCTTCCCATAAACCGCCCGAAACATAACCCCCAACTGCTCCGCCGCCCAAACCTCCAGGTCCGATTCCGCTCCCACCGCCACCTCCAGCCGCACCACAAAATCCTCCGCCTCATCCCTGCACTCCACCGCCTTCACCACCTGCTGATTGCTCCGGTCCAGACTATCCGCCAGCCGCAGCCACGGCATCAGCAGCGTCACCGCCCTCCGCGCCTCCCCATCCAAAGCCTGCAGATTCCCATGCTCATGCGTCGGCACGGCCTTGCGATGATACCGGCACAAATTCGCCACAATCTCGCGCTCCGTATCCGTGAACCCCGGCATATCCGAATTCGAAACCAGATAATACGAGTGCTTGTGATGTCGTGTGTCGCTCACGAAATGCCCCACATCGTGCAGATAGGCCGCCGCCTCCAGCATCCGCCCATACAACGGCGCCAGCCGATGCGCATTCCGAAACCCTGTAAACAAAGCTCCCGCCAGCCGAGCCACCTTGCGCGCATGCTTCATCGGAACTCCATACCGCTCGGTCATCCGCTCCACCACGTCGCGCTGCTCAACCGATAACTGCGCCTGATCCCGACCCGCCCCGCGCGCCGCCAGATCCGCGATAATCCCGTCACGAACCCCGGCAGGCGAATAATAAACCGACGCTCCCGCAACCCCCTCCAGCACGTGCAGCAGCACCGCCGTACCCGGCACGATAATCTCCGCCCGCCGCGGCCCGATTCCCGTGATCTTCGCGCGCCCCGCCGCGTCCAGAGTCGCCAGCTTCCCGTACAACTGCCGCACCTGCGCCGTCGTCGCCCGCAAGCCATCCGCCTCATCGCGCCGAGTTCGCGGAATCCGGTTCGCCGCGCACACTACTGCGGACGCGGTCGCGGAAGTTCCTATCACCCGGTCGATCCGCTGCTGTCCCACCCGATGCAGCGCCCCGCGCAATCGCTGCGCCATATATTCTTCGAGCCGATGCAAAGCCGCGGGCTCAGGTGGGTCTTTCTTAAAAAACAGCTCCTGCAAACGCAGCGCGCCCAAAGGCTTCGAAAATGCCTGCGCCATTCCCGTCGCTTCGCTCACAATAATCTCGGCGCTGCCCCCGCCAATATCGACAATCAAAAAACGCTCCGCGGGATGAGGCCACTGGCTCCGCACGCCCAACTCGATCAACCGCGCTTCTTCCTGCCCCGAAATAATCTCGACCGCAGTCCCCAACGCCTCCGAAGCGCGCGCCACAAACTCATGCTGATTGCTCGCATCGCGCACCGCCGCCGTAGCCACCGCGCGAATCCCGGAAACGCCGAGCCCCTGGTAAACCGAAGCCATCCGCCCCAGCACCCCGCACACCAGCGAGATCGATTCCTGGCTGAACCGGCCTGTCTTGAAAACGCTCGCGCCCAGCCGCGTTACTTCGCGCTCAGACGCAAGCACCCGAGGCGCCGACCCCTCAACCACATCGGCCACCTCCATCCGAATCGAATTGCTCCCAATATCGACGGCTGCATAGCGCGGCATCTAACGTTATTGTGGCGCAGGGCTTAGTTTCCCGTTGGCTGTTGTACCCGATCCACCACCAACACCTCCACCGGAGCCTTTGCAGAAACCAAGCGCAACCCAAGCGCCCGTTCCAGCCCGCCCATTACGGCCTCGAACATTCCCAAATTCGTGGGACCCATGAGAGGCCCATCCGAAGGCTCCAAAGCGTTTGAGATGTCCATATCGATTTCGAAAGACCCTGCAAGTCCGGTCTTATCGATCACCGGCCGATCCGACCCCAAACGCGTAAGAAACCGCGCCAGTGAAGGCAGATCCTTCTGCCGCAAATGATTCACCGTGCCCTTCATTCATGCCTGAGCACATCGGCCAGCATGCCACTTCCTCCGGTTTCAGCGCCCTAAACTTCGGCCCTCCCTTCGCGACAGTCATCGAATAAACTGCCATCTCCTTCGTTTCGCGATGCACATCAAGCTGGAATCGCTCCGCCAGCAAGGTGCGAAGCATAACCAACAGCCGCTCGCGTGCCGCGCCATCCCCCGACTTCCCCTCAACATCGAAGCGAGCCGACCCCATCCACGGAGATCCGCCCAATACCTGATAATCCTCCACCGAATAACCCGCCTTCACCATATCCGTGACACTCGCATTCCGCATCGTCAACCGCCCCTGCGTCGTCACCGCGCCGATCGTCATCATCCGCCCTACGCGAGGCGCGTCAGCGGCTGCCGCCTTCACCGAAGCCGCGTCAAACCGAGGCCCCGTCTGCCCCGCAAGTATCCCGGCGAAAACCGCAACTGCCCCAAGCGTTCTCATCACCGCGCATCGTTCAACAAAAAATCCGGAATCACCACCTGCCGCGTGAAATGGTCCACAGCCCGATACACCTGCACCATCACCTGCGCCCCCTTCAACTTCTGCTCATCCGCGGCTTCCGCCAGCGGATCCCCGATCTTAGGACCGAACTCGAAAGGCAGACCCTGATGAGACCACCTGATCGCACCGTTCCCGACGCCCATCAGCCGAGGCGCATAATCGCTCGTACAACTGAAACGCCGCACGAACGCCCGCCCTGTCGTGTCTTCAAGCTCCCAGTACGCGCAGGGAGCCTTGCCGGGCACCCGGCAATTCACTTCGACCTCCGAAGCCACAAAGTCCTTCCACGCTGCGCACCGTCCTATCCCATCGATCAGTGCCGAACCCTCCGCAGCCATCCTCGCTTCCTCACCCGCCTGCGCCAGCGTCAAATAAAGCTCCAGTTCCAGCCGAGCCGGCCCTCGCTTCAAACGCCCCACCAGATCCTTCGTCATCAGAAGTCCCGCCTCAAAGTTGCCCGAAAAACCTATCGACCTCCCCTCCCACTCCCGGTTTAGGCTCGTCACCTTGCCGTTGGCTTCAATCACTCGCGCCGACACCCGATCTTCGATCAACCGCTCGCCCAACCCCACGCCTTCGAACACGAACGGTATCGCGACCGTTATCCTGTCGTCCTCAGCCCCATACATCCTCATATTCCGCACTCCCTTATCGAAGCGAACCTGAATCCCGTTCGCCGCCGAAGGCTTCGACGATAGCTTCGCCTGAATGGCAAACGCCTGCTGCCATGGAACAAACTGCATGGCCACTGCAGCGGCTATCGCCAGGCCGCCTACCCAGCGCGCCGCTGCCACTTTCCGCCTGTAATACTGAAGCCCCAGAATCGCGGCAACCCCCGCCAGCAGCCACGCCGTCTGCATCGAACTCAGAATCCATCCGATCCCGGATGATGCGAGCAGCGAAGCCCCGGTGTTCATCGTCGCCGACTGAAACATCGCGAATACCAGCGTCACCGCCAGCCCCGCCCCCACCGCTTCCATCAGATTCCTCGTCAGCGTCGCGAACGCAAAAACAGGAAGCAGCAATGTCCCCAGCATCCAGACGCTTCGCCAAACCGACGCCGCCAGCACGGCGCCCGGCCCGATCCCCGCCGCGAGACCTTCCACCACATCCAGCACCAATACCGGCCCCTGCACCAGCAGCACCACGAACGCAAGCTTGCTCAAGAGAAGATCCGTCCGCTTCACCGGCCGCACCAGCCAGTCCTGGCGCAACCCTGCAATCGCATCCTTCTGCACCACCAACGCCACCACCAGAACCTCCGCGATCAGGCTCAAAGTGGAAAGCACGTACTGCAGATCGAACGCCGGCGTCATCCGCCCCATCCGCGGCTCGACCCGCAGCGAAAACACCACCCGCATCGCATACAGCAGCGCCGCCCCCGCCGCCATCCGCCCCATCAGCTTCCAGTCTTTCTTCAGAATGTGCCAGACCATCGCTACCCTTTCCTCGACCTTGCCAGCGCCGTAAATATCGACCGCAATCCCATCGGCTTTGCATCCACATTCCGCACCGCGCCGTTCATCGAACCCATTGCCGCTCCCAGCCGCTCTTCCGAAAACAAGCTGTCCACAAACATCAGCACATTGCCCGACGCCCGCACATTCAACCACTCCGCAGGTGCCCTTCCCGGAGCCGCCGCCTCACGATCCAGCGTCACATGCACCTCGCGAAACCTCGCGCTCAAATCGCTCATCGATTCCTCGAACAACAGCTTTCCCTCGTCGAGATAAGCCACGTGGCTCGCCATCCCTTCGATCTCGCTCAGCTCATGCGACGAAATCAAAACCGTCATCTCATCCGCCTGCGGCAGCAAACTCTCCATGAACTCGTCGCGCACCAAAGGATCGAGTCCACTGAACGGCTCGTCGAGAATCAGCAGACGAGGACGGAACGGCAGCGCGCACGCCAGCCCCATCTTCATCCGCATCCCATGCGACAGATGCCCAATCCGCCGCTCCAGGGGCAAGCCCAGATGCCGAACGATCGAACCCTCCAGATCCCGATCCCACCCCGCATAAAACGGCCGAAGATAGTCCAGATACTCGCCCACCCTCAGGCTTGCAGGCATCTCCTGGTTCTCCGACACATACCCGATCTGCGCCAACTCGCGCGGAGACAACCGCCGCGAATCCATCCCCATCACCGTAGCCTGTCCACGCTCGGCCTCGAGGATATTCATCAGCACCCGGATCGTCGTCGTCTTCCCCGCGCCATTAGCCCCGATCAGCGCATAAGAACTGCCCTCCGGCACCGTCAGGCTAAGCCCGCGCAATGCCTCATGCCGCCCGAACTTCTTCCAGAGATTCTCCGCCCGAATCATTTCCGGCCCACCTCCGATGGCCCGCCGATCTTCGACCACTGCGACTCGATCGCAGCCACAACATCTTCCAGCTCAAGCCCCACCCGCTTAGCCTCCACCACCAGTTCCACCACTTCCCCCTGCAAAAGCTTCTTTCGATCCCCGGCCCGAGCTACGGGCAAATCCGCAACCACCGTCCCTATCCCCGGACGCACTTCCAGGAACCGCTCCTGGATCAAATGCTGGATCACTTTATGCGCAGTGTTGGGATGAATCTTGAGGTCCGCCGCCAAAGCGCGAACGGAAGGAAACGCCTGCCCCGCCTGAAACTGCCCGCCAATAAACGCCTTCTTGGCGGCAAACACCACCTGATCGAAAATCGATTGCCCCGGCCGCAGCTCAAAGCGGAAGACTGTCACATCAGTACTGTGACGGCTAGGAGCGCACTTGTCAAGGCACAAATCGCCATTATGCGACGGTATCGAATCGCCGCCGGCAATGCCTGATATCATGCCGCAATGAAATACCTTGCCTGCCTGATCGCCCTGACGGCCTGCGCCGTTCCGGCATCTGCTCAACAGGCCCCGGCCGAAACCCCGCTGCCCCCCGGCGCCGCGCGTCCCCAGCCACGCCCGCCTAACCCCGTGCGCGATCCCCACACGCCCGGCTACGTCACGGCAAAAGAACTCCCCGACGGAACCATTGCACCCGCGAAGGAAGACGGCAACTTCATCCTCGGCCCCACCCATCCCGCCGCGCCAGAAATGACCGCGCAGGAAAGCGTCCCAAAAGGCACGATCTACAACTTCACTATGGAGTCGAAGGACAGCAAGTTCTACCCCGGCATTGTGCGCGAGCCCAACACCGTCGGCACGGCCGACCCAGACGATCCCGCCAAATTCCGCGTCCCCACCAGCCATCCCGCGCCCTACCAGCGCCGAGTTGCCGTCTACGTCCCCGAGCAATATGTACCTGGCACGATCGCTCCGTTCATCGTGGGCGCCGACGGACCCGATCGCGGCCTCTTCGTCTGCCTCGATAGCCTTATCGCACAGAAGCGCATACCGGTCATGATCGCCATCTCGATCGGCAACGGCGGCGGCGATGCTCAGGGCAGCGAGCGCGGCCTCGAGTACGACACGCTTTCCGGAAAGTACGCCGAATTCGTCGAAGCCGAAGTCCTGCCGCTCGTCGAGAAACAGTACAACGTCAAATTAACCAGGGACCCCGACGGCCGCGCCACCATGGGCGGCAGTTCGGGCGGCTCGGCGGCTATGGGCATGGCTTGGTATCGGCCGGATCTCTACCACCGCGTGCTCACCTACTCGGGCACTTACATCAACAACCAGTGGCCCTGGAATCCCGAAACGCCGCACGGTGCCTGGGGCTATCATGAAACGCTGATTCCCAACAGCCCGGTCAAGCCGCTGCGCCTCTGGCTCGAAGTCGGCGACCACGACAACTATTACGTGCGCGACGGCATGCACGATTGGGTGCAGGCCAACGAAAACATGGCTCGCGTGCTTGCCGCCAAAGGCTATCGCTACCAGTTCGTCTTCGCCCGCAACGCCGGCCATACCGACGGCGCTGTGAAACGGCAAACCCTGCCGGAGGCTCTCGAGTACGTCTGGCAGGGCTACACGCCGGTAAAGAAATAGCGCCAGGGCCCAGCGCACCTTATCGCTAATTAGCCGCTTCCCTCACAACCCGAATCTGACCGATCCCGCCCTCAACCTCCAGCTGAATCGTCGGTTTCGCCTTGCCGAAATCCGGACTCTCCCACGTTTCCCCATGCTTCTCCAGCCCCTCAACCTTAACCGGGGCAAGCCCGCTTTGCACCTTCGCGCTCACCGACGCATCCGCCGGCACATAAATGGTTGCCTGCCCCACCCCGCCATGAACCTTCACCGAATAATCATGGTCGGGCTTCCCTCGCAAGTCGACTTCGATCTTCCCCACGCCCACATTCAGCGTGACGTCCCGCAGCTTCATCGCCCCCAGATTCAGTGTCGCCTTGCCCACCCCGCACTCGACCTCGAAACTCACCGGCGTGTTGTTGGCAACCTGGAGAGTCCAGCGATTCTTCGCATCGCCGCCCGACGACTTGGCCGACGACGGTTGCTCAACGCTGACATGAACCGTATGGCCTTCCTTCTTCTGTTCGACATTGGGCTTCCATGACGGAACGTTGTATTCGAGCTTGCCGTCGACCAGCCCGGCCGTATCGCCACCCGAAACCTCCAGATCGCCCACGCCCATTTTCAGCTTGATGACCGCCGAACTGACATCGGCGGAATCGACGTGAACCGGATCGCTCACCAGGTCACCCACCCTCGCCTCGGGATTCCCCACCGAAGACACGCCGCAACCCGTCAAAGCAACAGCCGCAGTCGCAAGAATAAAGCAGGCAGAAACACGCATCTCGCTAAGGTATCACCTGGATCTGTCGCTTTCCCGTTCAGCGACACTGATATCCTCGGCACCATGAGGATATCCCGTTCTTTACCCCTGTTGTGGTTGATTGCAGTCGCCTGTACCCCCCAGCTGCACGCGGCATCCGTGACGGTGACCGACAACGGCAATTCCTGGACGCTCGACAACGGCATCGTCAAAGCGACCGTCAACAAAGACAGCGGCTCAATGCCGTCGCTGATTTATCGCGGCCTGCAGATGCTGGCGGCCAGCGGCGGAACCTGGGAGCACAATCCGCAGGGAGCGCCTTCGGTCGTCAACAGCATCACTATCGATCCTGCCAGCAATGGCGGCGCACGGGCGGAGGTGTCGATCAAAGGCCGCTCCGGTGGCACGTTTATGATGACTCGCGGCGCTCCGGGCGGAGGCACTCTTTGCGATATCGAGATTCGCTACTCCCTGGGTATGGGTGACAGCGGGATTTATGTTTACTCGATCCTGAGCCATCCGGCGTCATACCCCGCGGCCGGGGTCGGCGCGGAAGACCGCTACATCACACGGTTGAACCAGGACTTCGACTGGATCACCGTGGACAAGGACCGCAACATGCTGGAGGCCGCGCCGACGGACTGGGGCACGGGTGTAGTAGTCCACGCCAAAGAACAGCGCATTATGAGCAAGGGGGTTTATAAGAACTCTGTAGAGCATAAATACAGCTACTCGGGCATGCAGGGCTACACGAAGGCCTATGGCTGGTCCAGCACGAAGAACCACGTAGGCATGTGGTTCATCAACCCGACGATCGAATACCTGAGCGGAGGGCCGACCCGGCTGGACCTGGACGCGCACTTCGGCGATAACGGGAATCCCGAGCCGATCATTCTCGATTACTGGCACAGCGGCCACTACAGCGGCGCGCCGGCCCCGATTGCCGCGGGCGAGCAATGGACAAAAGTCGTCGGGCCGATCTTTGTGTATGCGAACTCGCTTGATAAACCGAAGCCTGTAACGCCGGCCGAACTCCAGACGCTTGCGGCTACCGCGGGCAACCCGACCATCCCGGCGAGTTGGACAGCGAATGCAAACGCGTTATGGGCGGACGCCACGGCGCAGGCAAAGAAGGAAAACAATAAGTGGCCATACGACTGGGTCAAGGGCGCGGACTACACGCCTCTTGCGGAGCGCGGTAATGTAATCGGGCAGGTCGCGCTGGTGGATCCGCTCGCGCCGAAAGGGAGCCCCAACAAGCTGCCGAACCTCATGGTAGGGCTGACGCATCCGGATTTCGAGCCTGCGTCGGGTGGTCCTGGCCGGGGCAATACGGGGCCCGGAAGCTGGATGCACGACGCGCGGTTTTACCAGTTCTTCAACGATGGCGCCGAGGACGGCAGATTCAACATCACTAAGGTTCGGCCAGGAACGTATACCCTGCACGCGTGGGCGGATGGCGTGCTCGGCGAGTTTGCGCGGACGAACGTCACGGTTGAGAGTGGCAAGACAGTGGACCTGGGCAAGCTCGCATGGACGCCCGTGCGCTTCGGCGCGCAGGTTTGGGAGATCGGCTATCCCGACCGCTCCGCCGAAGAGTTTTTCAAGGGCGATGGCCGGAACTACTGGCTGTGGGGCTGGAACCTGCGCTATGCCCTGCTGTTCCCGAATGACCTGACCTATACCGTCGGCAAAAGCGACTGGCATAAGGACTGGTTCTTTGAAGAGGTTCCGCACGCGACGAATCTCGCGTTCGTGAATCCGGACGCGAAAGACCCGGCTAACCAGCGTTTCGGCTGGGTTAAAGCGGAATCGCTGGATCAGTACCCGCAGACGGATCAGCACGGTCCCTGGGCGGTTTATGGCCGTGGGAAGGAGACGGTGTGGACCATCAAATTCAACATGCCGAAGGCGGAACAGGGCATGGCAGCCCTCCGCGTGGGCCTGGCGGGTGTGAACGGTATGCGCGGAGGGCTGGCGGTAACTGTGAACGGGCAGAGCGCCGGGGCGATCGGCAGCGGCAGTGACGCGGACAACGCTCCGCTGCGAAACACCGACGCCATTCGATACAACACCGACCGGGGCCTGTGGCAGGAGCGGACGCTGAAGTTCGACGCTGCGCTGCTGAAGCCGGGAGAGAATACGATGACCTTTACCGTGCCGGCAGGGGATCTGCAAAGCGGCGTGGTTTGGGACTATCTGCGCCTCGAACTGGATGAGAATGCCGCGGCGCCAAATATCGCTCCACTGGTGCACTGAATAGCTGTCAGGGCTTTTCCGACGCAACTAAGGCGCCACCCATTCTCCAGGAAGCCAGGACATCGGGCCAAACGACTGTTTGATCGTGCTGTTCGCACCAGGCGGCAACACGTCATAAAAGCTATTAGAGTTTTCCGCCGTAGCCTTACTTACCGAACATGCGGGCCACTGACTCAGCACCGTAAGAGGGGTGTCAGCCGAGGTGGTGTAAGTAATCTGTCCCGCGCCCGATACGAACGACACGTGCCCCCCCACGCCGGCCGCGCATACGAGAACGGGCTCGAAGGCGACGATCGGCGCCACATCGTGAATCGTCGCTTTGCCGTTCGGCTTGTTGGTGTTCAGATCTGTTGTAGTGAGCGACATTATGTCGGTCAAATAAGACATCGATGGCGGCAGAAATGATTCGTTCTCGCACTTCCAGGAAACGGTAACATAACAACGTTGTCACTCGCGTCGTTACCCAAGGCGATCACGAGCCTGGTCCCCTTAGGTATGGTGATACTGCTGTTCAGCGATCTTAACGGGGTCTCGACGTTAATCAGGTTGTAGCCGTGCGGGCTCAGTGCGTCAACAGCCCAATTGTTGACACACCACTTGACGTGGGGGGAACTGGGGGAATTCGGAACCTCAAAAATGTACTGCTGCCAGCCCACTTTATAGCCTTCTTTGGAATATGCGTTCAACTGGAAGCCGAGGCCAATGCTGTCGGAGCTGATGACCAGGTCTTCCGTAATATCGATTGTGACTGTGAGATTTTTCAGGGGTTTACAGTCGCCGTAAAAAACGTAGTTTGAATTGCCCACCAGGCCCCCAGGGGGCGGAGGTACCTTATCCTGCCCGGTTTTGCCGGGACCGCGCATAAGGTCCGTCCACTTTGAAGCCGGGTCGGAAGGGTTGTCAATCGATGCGTACCAAAGTCAGGGCCGGTGTCACCCACCCACATGGCGTAAAGCTTGTTCCCTATTGCTGCGACCGCCGGCCCGATGGTGCTGCCCGGGTTCGTAAGATCAGGCAGCTGAACCTGCAATTGGTTCGACCAGGTATTCGAACTACGGGCAAACGACGCGTAATAGAGGTTGGGGTCGTTACCTTCCCCTTTCCAGGCCACGTAAAGTGTGTTCTCTATCGCCGCGAGCGACGGCCCGATGCTGCTGCTCGGGTTCACACCAGGCAGTTGAATCGGGCCCTGGGACCTCCATTCGCCATTGTCAAACCACGCCAATCGGAGTTGCCCGCGGAAAGCGTCCATCCATGCAGCGTAAAGCGTGCCCCCGATTGTCGCGATCGACGGTCCCATGCTGCTGGTGGCCGCATGGGGAATCGGTTGCATCAGCGTCCATTGGGCCGACGATGAGGTCGTGTCCAGCGATGCGAAATTAATGGCAAGGTTGTGGGGGCCCCCTAACCAGTCGATGCCCTGGCCTACCCACGCGGCGTAGACCGTATTCCCTCCGGCGGCAAGTGACGGCCCGATGCTGCTGGCCGCACGCGCAGTCGTCCCCTTGAGCTGAAGGGGCTTCCGGTCTGACCACTTACTACCGTCGAACGACGCGTAATTAACGCGTAATAGAGATTCTCGTCGTCACCTGCCTCTCTCCAGGCGGCATAAATCAGTCCGTTTGCGGTGACCAATGCCGGTCCTACACTGCTTTTACCGGGAAGTGAATCTTTGTTCTCCCAGACATTACCGTTCAATACGGCGCAGTAGAGGTTTTGGTCG